>Ga0315268_10000053_pt1 | contig 121688 bp, 108 predicted proteins | sample C1_top_MG_FD_204535 | JGI IMG/M metagenome (GOLD analysis project Ga0315268, IMG submission 204535) | Sediment microbial communities from Yellowstone Lake, YNP, Wyoming, USA - C1_top | ecosystem: Environmental > Aquatic > Freshwater > Lake > Sediment | place: USA: Wyoming | collected 2017-08-01
GAAATTTATGAACGATTCATAGCTTCGTTCGAGATATCTACTCGGCGCTTCGCCTTGCGGCTTCGCACCTTTCGAGTTCCCGCACGCACCATTGATGGCGCTTGCTATTCAGTTTTCAAAGACCCGCTCTCGGATGGCCCCGCCACCCGAAGCGTCGGCGTATATAGGCGCCAGGTTCGCGTCCGTCAACAAAAAAGTGAAGAATCGTGCGCGCAGATGATCCGCCGATTCACGGCCACGCGATCGTGACGCGGTGCGACGGCAGTGGCGGCGCGGGACAACGTCCGGGCCCACGCCCACGCCCTACTTCGTGACCTGCTCGACCGGCTTCTTATCGGCGGCGCTCGCCTCGGGTTCACTCGTCGACGCGGGCGGCAACTGCCCTTCGGGCGGCCCCTTCATGGCGTCGCGGAAGCTACGCAGACCTTGACCGAGGCCTTTGCCGAGCTCGGGCAACTTCGACGAGCCGAAGAGCAACAGGATGATGACGAGGATGATGAGAAGCTCAGACGTACCGATACCGAACATGCGAAACTCCGTTGCCGACTGCGACTGCGCCCTCGCGACCGAGCAGCGCCTTGCGGCTAGAATGTGCACACGCGCCACCGCTACGCAAGCGCGCGCGTCGTTGTCGAAGGCAATCGAGTTCTCGATGTCGGCCCCAACACAGCCGCCTTTGACGCGGCGCGTGCGCTGGCAGCATCGAGCTGCTGCGACGCGCACGCGTCAAAGGCCGACTAGAACTCGATCGCCGTGCATCGTGGTCGAAGATGCCTTGACTCGCGGCGCGTTAGGCCTCACACCGAGCGCGTAGGCGACACTCGGCGACATACGCCCTGCCATCAACTCCGTCATCGTCTACCCCGTGATACCTTCGCATGAAGAAGCTGCTGGAGATGATTCGTTCGCGATGTCGACGCGGCACCTGGTCACGCGGCACGCAGCTCGCCCGCGCCGGTGCGGTGGCGACGATGCGCACCGACCCCGATTCGGTAGCGCTGCGCGTGAGCGCCAAAGACGGCCACGTCGCGCTCGTCACGCTCTTTCCCGAGCAGCGCCAATGGACCTGCGATTGCGGCAGCACCGAGCGCATCTGCGCCCACGTCGCTGCCGTCACCATCAGTCTGCGCCAGAGTATGCAGACCGGCAAAGAGGGCGGCAACGGCGAGCGCCTCGGCCACATCGGCTACCGACTCGATCGCCACAATGGCAATCTCACGCTGCGACGCAGCGTCGTCGTCGGGCGACACGAGACACCGCTCAACGGCAGCGTCAGCGAGCTCGCGCGCGGCAACGGCGACAGCGACAGCGAGAGCCCGAAGGTCAACGTCACCGATCACGACCGGCTCATCGAAGAGAGCCTCAACGGCGGCGGCGGCGTCATCGCGCAGCCGGCCATGGCGAAGGTGCTCGACGCGCTCGCGCACGCTACGGACATCCAGTTCCACAAGAGCCCGGTGAAGATCGGCAAGCCGACTTCAGGCCTCTGCGTACGCGTCGAAGACGCCGGCCTCGCGTTTCGTCTGCGGCTCGACAAAGACCCGCTCGTCAACGAGATCTTCGGCAACGGCGCTCTAAAGCGCGGCACCAAGGTGCGCGCGCTCGTGCCCCATGGGCTCGGCGAGCGCCGCTTCGCCGAGCTGCGCGGCGGCAAACTCTACGAGCCAAGCGAGTTCGGCACGCTCGTCTCCGAGGTGCTGCCGACCTTGCAGCTCCAACTACCGGTCGTGGTCAAGACGAACCGGCTGCCGGCGAGCCGACCCGTGGCGCCGCACCTGGTGATCCACACGAGCCGCGAGGCCGACACGCTCGTGCTGCTCGCACGCATTTACTACGGCACGCCGCCCTTGGCGCGTGTCGATGGCGAGACGCTGACGTTGCTCTCCGGTGAGGCCGGACCGTTGCGCGACGCACAGGCCGAGCTCGAGCTGCGCCGCCTGACGCGCGCCGCCGGCCTCGAGGTCGGCGTCAAGCGCGCCTACGCCGAGGTGCAGGCTCTGGCGGCTTCGCGCCGCCTCACCGAGATCACGGACCCGCGCGTGCGCCTCGAGGGCGATGCCTACAAGGACTTCTACGACGCTGGCGCGCTCTTGCCGCGCCTCGACATCGAGAAGAGCGGCGACTTCGCGCTGTGGTTCGAAGCCGCCGACTTGGCCGGGGGCGCGCAGGGCGGCAGTTCACGCCGCGCTGATGCGAACTCGGTGATTCGTGCCTGGGAGCAAGGCAGCCCCCTCGTGCCGCTGCTCGGCGGCGGGTTCGCGCCGCTGCCCGCGGACTGGCTACACACCTTCGGCCATCGCGTGCGCGACTTGTTGGCGGCACGCGAAGCCATGGCCGCCGAGCCCGACGCGCCGCGCGTCCTTACGCAGCTCATGCCCGAGCTCGTGAGCATCGCCGAGTCGCTCGATCAACCGGCGCCCCCAGCCTTCAAGCACCTGCGCTCTTTGCTCGACGAGGGCTTCGAGGGCATCCCGAAGGCCGTGCTGCCGCCCAAGCTCGACGAGCAGCTGCGCGACTACCAAAAATCAGGCGTCAACTGGCTGTGCTTCTTGCGCGACCTCGAGCTCGGCGCCCTGTTGGCCGACGACATGGGCCTCGGCAAGACGCTGCAAACCCTGTGCGCCATCAAGGGCCGCACGCTCATCGTCGCGCCGACGAGTGTCATCCAGAACTGGGTGGCCGAGATCGCGCGCTTTCGGCCCACTCTGCGCCCGAGCCTCTATCAAGGCCCTTTGCGCGAGCTGTCCTCGAGCGCCAAGGTGACGCTCACGACCTACGCCATTCTGCGCCTCGACGCCGAGAAGCTCGCGGCCGAGCAGTGGGACATGGTCGTGCTCGACGAGGCCCAAGCCATCAAGAACTCAGGCAGCCAAGTCGCGAAGGCCGCCTTTGGCTTGAAGGCGAAGTTTCGCGTGGCCCTGACCGGCACGCCGGTCGAGAACCGCCTCGAAGACGTCTGGAGTCAGTTTCACTTCCTCAACCGCGGCCTGCTCGGCGGCCGGCAGGACTTCAACGATCGCTACGTGCGCCCGACCACGGCCGGTGACCCCGATGTCGGAACGCGCCTGCGCACCCGGCTCAAGCCCTTCGTACTGCGGCGCCTCAAGAGCGAGGTGGCCAAGGAGCTGCCGCCGCGCACCGAGCTCGTGTTGCGCTGCGAGCTGTCCGCCACCGAGCGCGGGGTCTACGACGCCGTGCGCGCCGCGACGCGTAACGACGTGGTCAAGAAGCTCGCGCTCGGCAAGGCCAACACGCTCGCCGTGCTCGAAGCGCTCTTGCGACTGCGGCAGGCGGCGTCGCACCCGGCCCTGCTGCCCGGCCAAGATCAGTTCATCGGCGAGACCTCGGCCAAGCTCACTCTGCTGATGGAGGTCTTGAGTGAAGCGCTCGCCGAAGGGCACAAGGCGCTCGTCTTCTCACAGTGGACGTCGATGCTCGATCTCGTAGTGCAGGAGTTCGAGAAGGTCAACGTCGCCTTTACGCGGCTCGATGGGCGCACCCGCGATCGCAAGAAGGTCGTCGACCTCTTTCAGTCGCCCGACGGACCGAGCGTCATGCTCATCTCGCTCAAGGCGGGCGGCACGGGGCTCAACCTCACCGCCGCCGACCACGTGTTCCTGCTCGACCCGTGGTGGAACCCCGCCGTCGAAGATCAAGCGGCCGATCGCGCGCATCGCATCGGCCAGACGCGACCGGTGTTCGTGCACAAGCTCGTGGCGCAGGACACGGTCGAGGAGCGCATCCTCGAGTTGCAGTATCGCAAGCGGCAGCTCGCCGAGGTCGCCATCGGCAAGGCGACGGGCGAGGCCCCGGCGACGCAGATCACGCACGACGAGTTGTTGGCGTTGCTCGACTGAGGAGCGACGACGATCCGCCCTTGACGCGTGCGCGTCACGGCGGCTTCGACACACCAGCGAGCGCGCCGCGTCAAGGGCCGACGAGACCGGGCGCAAATCTCGACGGCGCCCGTTTCACCCTGTACGCTATGCTTCGAATCGTCAGTCCTCGACGATACGAGCCGCCGCGTCGGCGACGCGCGAAGGATGGTGCTCCTCATGAAGACGACTTTACCCGTGCGAATTGGCGGGGCGGCGTGGGTGCTCGCGACGCTCCTCTGGCCGTCGCCCGCGCCCGCCGCAAACGCGCTCAAAGAGGGGGCTACGTGCACGCTCTCCTCCCCCGTCAAGGTCAAGCCTGACTCGGGGGGCGCGAGCAGTGTCCTCAAGGCTGGGACCGCGCTCACGATCGTCATGATCGACGGTGAGCGCGTGATCATCCAAGCGGGCGCGTTGAGTGGCTTCGCCGCGGGCAAGGAGCTGAAGAAAGCTTGCGGCAAGGGCGGTGGCGCAAAGGCGGGCCGCGCGGGGGGCGAGGCGAGCGGGGCTGCGAGCGCGAGCGCGAGCGCCGCCTCATCCGCGCCGCAGGTCGGCCAAACTTGTACGCTCGCCAAGGCCGCCACGCTGAGCGCCAAGCCGGTGGCCAAGAAGGGCGGCAAGGTCAAGATGGCGGCGGGGACGAGCCTCACCGTGAGCGAAATCAACAAGGGCTGGCTCACACTCACGTCGACGAGCAAGTCGGGCTTTGTGCGCGCAGGCGAGATGAAGAAGGTCTGCCTGCTCGGTGACGCCCTCGCTGCCCTGCCGAGTTTGCCGGGCCTACCGAGCGCGATTGTCGCCGACGCCACTCCACCGCCGGACTTGCCACCGCCCCCTGCGGCTGAGAGCGCGAGCACGCCATCCCCGGAGCCCCCCACGCCACCCGCGGCCGCGACGCTCGCCGCGGCACCAGCGCCCGCGGAGGCGCCCCCCCCGGCCGACGCCGGCGCGAACACCACGAAGACCCAAGCGGTGGCGACCGGACGACACCCGCCGCTCATCACCGAGACGCCGCCCGACGACGGCGCGCTCGCCACCTCACCAAACCTGCCCATGCGCGAAGAGAAGGTCGAGTCGTCGTCGGGGCTCGGATGGGTTCTGACCTCGCTCGGCGTGGTCGGACTCGGCGGCGCCGCCGGCGCGTACTTCCTGGCGCAGGGCAAGGCCACGACGCTCGCCGCAGACATCACGGCCTACAGCGCGCAAACGACGCGCTCGAAGAGCGACGCGGACAGCCTCAAGAGCCGCAGCGCCGCACTTGCGCAGCTCGACCTCATCACCCTCGCGAGCGCGGGCGTGGGCGTCGTTGCGCTCGGGGTTGGCGTCATAGTGCTCGCGAGCGGGCCCGCGAGCAGCGCGCAGCCGAGCACACGCACCGAGATCAGTGCGGCGAGCCTGTGGCTGCAGCCGCTCGCCTCAGGGATCGCGCTTGGCGGTCGTTTCTAGCCGCCGGAGCCACAATCGTGATGAGCATTTCTACGGAAGGAGTCGCGTCCATGCGACAACTGTCATTTCGCGTTTTCATTCTCGCCCTTGGTACAGCGGCGGGCTGCAATCGACCGCTCTTGCACGGCCTGCCCGAGATCAAGCCGACGACCGAAGGCACGAGCGTCGTCGCGCAAGCGGACGTCCTCGCGGACGAGCTCGAAGACATCCCGCTGTCGCTGACGCTCACGGATCAGGACGCGCTGCTGCTCGCCAACGATGTCTCGCCGAGCGGCGCCACGCTCACGGTCACCGCGGTCAGCGCTGCGCAACACGGCACGGTCGAGCTGCGCGGTGGCATCATCACGTTTGCGCCGACAGCCGACTACTCGGGCCCGGCCGCCGGCTTCACGTATGAAGTCGACGACGGCAGCGGGCAGCGCGCAACGGCGGCCGTGACGTTCACGGTGCTGCCTGTCAACGACGCGCCGAGCTTTATCGTCGGCGCAAACCAGAGCGTGGCGCAAGACTCGGGCGCGCAGAGCGTCGCCGGCTTCGCGACCGCGTTGTCGGCGGGCCCGGCCGACGAGAGCGGCCAGACGCTCGACTTTCTCGTCACGGTCGCCGACCCGACGCTCTTTGGGACGCCGCCGGCCATCGCCGCCGACGGCACGCTCACCTATACCCCGGCGAGCGGCAAGGCTGGCACGACCACGGTGGACGTGCGCCTACACGACAGCGGCGGCATCGCCCACGGCGGCGTCGATACGAGCGCGAGCCAGAGCTTTAGCATCACCCTCGTGTCCACCTACATCGTGCCCGTCGCCGTGAACGACACGTTACCTGACGCGCTCGAGGACGTGCCGCTCGTGCTGCTGCCAACCGACATCACCACCATACTGCTCGCCAACGACACGGTGGCCGGCGGCTACACGCTCAGCGTCACCGATGCCAAACTGCCCTCGATAGGCGCGGTCGGCCTCGCCGGCGGCGTCATTACCTTCACCGCGCCGGCCAACTACCATGGCGCCGCGAGCTTCACTTATGTCATCGACGACGGCACGGGAGCGACGAGCGAGGCCGTGGCGAGTTTCACCGTCCTGTCCGTCAACGATGTCCCGAGTTTTACGGCCGGCGGGAATGAGACCGTGCTCGAAGACGCGGGCGCGCAGAGCGTCGTCGGCTGGGCCACAGCGCTCGGCGTAGGACCGGCCGACGAGGGCAGCCAGACACTCACCTTCGTCGTCGCGGCCACGACCCCGAGCTTGTTCCTCGTACAGCCGGCGATGAGCGGCAGCGGTACGCTCACGTACACCCCGGCCGCAAACGCGAACGGCACGACGAGCGTCAGCGTGCGTGCACATGACGACGGCGGCATAGCGAACGGCGGCGTCGATACGAGCGTGGCGCAGACGTTCAGCATCACGATGACGGCCGTCAACGACGCGCCGAGCTTTGTAAAGGGCTCCGACGTAGCGGTCAACGAAGACGACGGCCCAATCTCGAAGGTCGCTTGGGCGACGGCGATTAGCGCCGGACCCGCCGACGAGAGCGGGCAGGTGCTCAACTTCACCGTGACGACTAGCAACGACACCCTTTTTGACGTCCTGCCGGCGGTTGATCCCTCGACTGGCACCTTGACCTTCACCTCGGCGGCGAACGAACGCGGCAGCGCGACCGTCACCTTGACGCTGCACGACAACGGCGGTGTGTTGAATTTCGGTGCGGATGCGAGCACCCAGACCTTCGGCATCACCGTCAACCCGGTCAATGACGCGCCGAGCTTTACTAAGGGTGCTGACGAGACGGTCAACGAGGACACGGGCGCGCACACGGTGGCCGGCTGGGCGACCTTGATGAGCGTCGGACCCGCCAATGAGTCCGCCCAGGTCTTGAACTTCCTCGTCACTGTGGCCATCGCCGACCAAGGCAAGTTTGTCGCTCAGCCGGCGGTCGATAGCGCGACGGGCAACCTCACCTACGAGCTCGCGCCGGATGCCTTTGGCGACGTGCTCGTAATCGTTAGGATTCACGACAGCGGTGGCACGGCCAACGGCGGCATCGACACGAGCGTGGCCCAGGACCTCCATATCGTCATTGCTGGCATCAACGACGCGCCGGCCCTGACCGACATCAACCTCAACAACCCGACGGCCACCGTGGCGGCTACGCCGAGCGCCGGCGAGTTGGTGAGCGCCCTGCTCGCAGGAAAGGTCATCGACGTCGACGGCACCGCGGTCGGCATCGCCGTCATCGCCGCCGATACGAGCAACGGCACGTGGGAGTATGACGCCGGTGCCGGCTGGTTGACGATGGGCGGCGTCGCTGTGAGCTCGCCGCGCTTGTTATCCGCCACCATGCAGGTGCGCTTCAGCCCGAACCCCGCCTTCCTCGGTACGGCGACGTTCACGGTGCGCGCCTGGGATGGCTCGGACGGCCAGACCGCGGGCACGCTCGGTGCAGCAATCGGCGCCTTTGATCCACTCGGCGCGTTTAGCGCGACGTCCGCCATAGCGACGATAGGTGTCGTCAACGCAGCCAATGCAGCGCCGAGCTTCACCAAAGGTGCAAACCAACTCGTCAATGAAGACTCAGGGCTGACGTCGGTCACGAGCTGGGCAACGGCTCTCGACAAGGGCGCGCCGAGCGAATCGTGGCAGAGCCTCAGTTTCGTCATCGACAGCAACGACAACTCAGCGCTGTTCTTGACGCAGCCAGCGGTGAACGGCGGGACCGGCACTCTCACCTTTACACCGGCGGCCAACGCCAACGGCATTGCGAACATCACGCTGCACATCAAAGACAGCGGCGGGACTGCGAACATTGCCGGGATCGACGGCGTCGACGTGAGCGCGCCTCAGAGTTTCGTCATTACAGTGAGAGCCGTCAACGACCCGCCGAGCTTCGTTGCCGGCAGCGACCAAACGGTTGACGAGGACTCGGGCGCCCACACGCTGAGCGGCTGGGCGTCGAGCATCAGCCCGGGCCCAGCAGACGAGGTCCTCGCCGGTCAGACGGTCGTCGTGTTCAACATCACCGGGAACAGCAACGCCGCTCTCTTTTCGGTGGCGCCAACGGTGTCCGTTGCGGGCGACCTAACGTTCACGACCGCGCCGAACGCCAACGGCACGGCGAGCATCACGATCGTGGCGCAGGACGATGGCGGCACTTTGCTTGGCGGCGTCCCCAACAGCGCACCGCACACGCTCATCATCGACGTCAACGCGGTCAACGACGCCCCGAGCTTCACCAAAGGCGCCGACGTATCGGTAGCCGAAGACTCGGGCCTGCACACTTCGGTCGGCTGGGCCACGGGCCGCAGCAAGGGCGGCGGCGCCGACGAAAGCGCGCAGGTTCTCGACTTCGTGGTCAGCAACGACAACAACGCGCTGTTCCTGCCTCTCGGGCAACCGGCCATCGCCGGTGCGACCGGCACGCTCACGTTTACCCCCGCGGTCAACGCCTTTGGCTCGGCCACCGTGACCGTGCACATCCACGACGACGGCGGCACCTTCTACGGCGGCGTCGATGCGAGCGCCCCACAGACCTTCGTCGTCACAGTGACACCCGCCAATGACGCGCCGGTGGTCAGTGGCGGCAGCGCGCTTGCGTATACGGAGAATGCCGCCGCGGCCGCCGCAGCGCCTCTGCTGGCCCTCGCCGACATCGACAGCACCAACGTCACGGGAGCGACGATTCAAATCACCACCGGGGCCGTGAGCGGCGATGTGCTCGCCGCTGGGAGCCTGCCCGGCGCGATTACCTTCGGAAGCTGGAATGCGGGCACACACACCCTGACGCTCACCGGGACGGACACCCTCGCGAACTATCAAGTGGCGCTGCGCACGGTGACCTACATGAGCACGAGCGACAACCCGACGAACGCGGTGCGCACGATCACGTGGACGGTGACCGACGACGGAGCGCCGTCGCTGCCGGGGTCGGGTACGAGCACTGTGAACGTCACGCCGGTCAATGATGCACCGGTCGTAACCGCCGCCGCGCTCACAGCCGGCCCATACTACAAGTCGAGCACGGTCACGCTGAATCTAGGCTCGCTCGCGAGCACGGACCCCGAGGGCGACACCGTCACCTACGCCTATGCGTGGAAGGTGAACGGGGTAACCGTGGCCGGCCAAAGCGGAACGAGCCTCAACGGCTCCTTCTTCGCCAAAGGACAAACCGTGATCTGCGAGGTGACACCGAACGACGGCACCACCAACGGCGCGGTCTTCCCCACCGCCAGTGTGACCATTCAAAATAGCGCACCGGTGGTGACCCTCGCAGCTCTGAGCGCCGGGCCGTACTACAAATCGAGCACGGTGACGTTGAACACCGGCACGCTCGCGAGCACGGATGTCGATGGCGATACCGCGACGTATACCTATGCCTGGAAGGTGGCGGGCGCGACGGTAGGCGGGCAGACTGGCACGAGCCTTGCCGGCTCCTTCTTCGCCAAGGGACAAACGGTTGTCTGCGAGGTGACGCCCAACGACGGCACCACCAACGGCGCGGTCTTCCCCACCGCCAGCGTCACGATTCAGAATAGCGCGCCGGCCGTCTTGTCAGCGGCTCTTACAGCCGGGCCGTACTACAAGACGAGCACGGTCACGTTCGACGCGGGATCCCTAACGAGCGCCGATGCCGACGGCGACTCGGTGACCTACACGTATGCGTGGAAGGTCAACGGCGCGACGGTGGGCGGGCAGACCGGCACGAGCCTCGCCAACACGTTCTTCGCCAAGGGGCAGACCGTCGTCTGCGAGGTGACACCCAACGACGGCACCACGAACGGCGCGTCCTTCCCCACGGCCAGCGTCACGATTCAAAATAGCGCGCCCGTAGTGACAGTCGCAGCTCTAACGGCCGGGCCATACTACAAGACGAGTACGGTCACCTTGAACACGGGCACACTCGCAAGCACCGACGCCGACGGCGATACGGTCACCTACACCTATGCTTGGAAGGTGGCGGGCGCGACCGTCGGCGGTCAGACCGGCACGAGCCTCGCCAACACGTTCTTCGCCAAAGGCCAAACCGTCGTCTGCGAGGTGACACCGAACGACGGCACCACGAACGGCGCCGCTTTTCCCACCGCCAGCGTCACGATTCAAAACAGCGCGCCCGTGGTCACTGTCGCGGCACTGATCGCTGGGCCGTACTACAAAACGAGCGCGGTCACCTTGAACACCGGCACGCTCGCGAGCACGGATGCCGATGGCGATACCGTGACGTACGCCTATGCCTGGAAGGTGGCGGGCGCGACGGTGGGTGGGCAGACCGGCACGAGCCTCGCGGGATCCTTCTTCGCCAAGGGACAAACCGTTGTCTGCGAGGTGACACCGAACGACGGCGCCACCGACGGCGCAGCCTTCCCCACCGCCAGCGTGACGATTCAAAATAGCGCGCCCGTGGTCACTGTCGCAGCCTTGACCGCCGGGCCGTACTACAAGACCAGCACGGTCACCTTGAACACCGGCACGCTCGCGAGCACGGATGCCGATGGCGATACCGTGACGTACACCTATGCCTGGAAGGTCGCAGGCGCGACGGTGGGTGGACAGACCGGCACGAGCCTCGCGGGGTCCTTCTTCGCCAAGGGCCAGACGGTCGTCTGCGAAGTGACGCCCAACGACGGCACCACCAACGGCGCGGCCTTCCCGACCGTGAGCGTCACCATCTTGAACAGCCTGCCGGTGGCCAACGCGCTCGCGAGCTTCGCCTTCGAAGGGACGAGCAACACGGGCACAGTGACCGCCACGGACGTGGACGGCGACACGCTCACCTACGCGGTAGTGACCAACAGCAGTGACGGCACGGCTTCGATCACGCCCGCCACGGGCGCGTTTACCTTTGCGCCGACCGCCGGCTTCGTCGGCGCCACGACCTTCACCTTCAAGGCCAACGACGGCGCAGCCGATTCGAGCCCCGCCACGGTGTCGGTCAAGGTGCACGCCGCACGGCGCATCGACGTCGGTGACGAGCACGCTTGCTCGATCAAGAAGGCAGACGGCACCCTGTGGTGCTGGGGCTCGGGCGACTTTGGCAAGCTCGGCAACAACGCGACCCTCGACCAACCGACGCCCGTGCAAGAGAGCAGCGGCCACACCGACTGGGCCGTCGTTTCGACAGGCGGCACCGGCGTCGTGACGATGACCTACTTCGCCACGAGCGTGGTCGGCTCAACCGAGGGTCACACCTGCGCCATTCGCGCCAACGGCGCCCTGTATTGTTGGGGCCACAATTCGAACGGACAGATCGGCAACGGCGCGCCGCCGACGAACGTGCTGACTCCGAGCCAGGTGGGCGTCGATGCCTGGATCGACGTATCGGCCGGCGCCTACCACACCTGCGGCATCAAGCTCGACGGGTCGCTGTGGTGCTGGGGCAGAAACGCGAACGGTCAGCTCGGCACGGGGGCCGCGGGAGCCGATCAGAGTACACCGCAGGCGGTGGCCGTCGGCACGCAGTGGGCCGCGATCGGTGCCGGCGCCGTACACACCTGTGGCGTCAAGACGAACGGCACGCTGTGGTGTTGGGGTTACAACGACGGCGGCCAGCTCGGCATTAATTCGACGACGCAGAGCGATGCGCCGACACAAGAGACCACTCTCGCAACGACCTGGACCACGGTGGTCGCGCAGCGCTGGCATACCTGCGCGTTGACCTCGGTACACACGCTGTACTGTTGGGGCACCAACAATGGCGACGACATGCTCGGCACCGGCGGGGTGGATTCGTTGGAGCCGATCATGGTCGGCGCCGACGCCGACTGGAACGGGGTCGCGGTCGGCGACAAGAACGGCTGTGCCACCAAGAGCACGGGCACGCTTTGGTGCTGGGGCAACAACAGCTGGGGTCAGCTCGGCAACGGTACGTTCACCGCGTCGAGTACGCCCGTTCAGGCTGGAACCGACATCGACTGGTTGCCGCAGCTCGGTGGGGGGCAGCACCTCGCGTGTGCGCTCAAGGCCAACGGTACCGCGCGCTGCTTCGGCGACAACCTCTACGGCACGATCGGCAACGGCACCAACCAGCGCAGCGCGGTGCCAGAGAGCGTGGGGGCCGTGGCCACCTGGACCTCGGTGAAGTCACGGATGAACAACGACGGCGCCTGCGGCGTGCGCAGCGATGGGACCCTGTGGTGCTGGGGCCAAAACTCGACCGGCATGATCGGCGACGGGTCGGCCACTTCGCGCAAGGTGTTTGCGCAGGAGAACACGCTTGCGACCGATTGGTCGTCCGTGGCGCCCGGCACCTACCACACCTGTGCCAACACGACGGGCAACACCATCTACTGTTGGGGCACGGGCACGCAGGGCCAACTCGGCAACGGACTGATGACCTCGTCCTCGACCCCGACGCAGGTTTCGGGCGGCGCCATCTACGCAAGCGGCGAAGGCAAGCTCGCGGCGGGTGGCGACTTCACCTGTGCCATCGCCACGAACAATAAGCTCTACTGCTGGGGCAGAAACGAGCTCGGTGTGGTACCGAACGGGAACGCAGCCCTGAACCTGGTCACGACGCCAACCGAAGAGGTCTCCTTGGCGGGCAACTGGGTGCAGGTCTCCGCCGGAATCACGCATGCCTGCGCGATCAACAGCCTCGGCGAGCTCTATTGTTGGGGCTTCAACCGAGCAGGACAGCTCGGCACCGATCCGACGGGAAACCTACCGAACGACTGCACGTACTGGGGCTCGTACGGCAATGCCTGCTCCACCGCGCCCTACAAAGTAAACGCCTTTACCGACTGGACGTCGGTGGCTGTAAGCGGTGCCCGCACCTGCGCAGTGCGCGCCAGCGGGGCGCTGTATTGCTGGGGCTACAACGCGCAAGGCGAACTCGGAAACGGGGTCGCCGGTCCATCGGCATGCAACTCCTACCCTTGTGAGCGAACGCCAGTCCTGCTGGCCGGGTCGTGGACGAGCGTCTCGGCGGGCCTCAATCACACCTGCGGCCGCACGGCTACGGGCACGCTGCGTTGCTGGGGCTACAACAGCTTCGCACAACTTGGCGATGGCTCCCTGACCACGCGCACGAACGTGACCTTCGACCTCGATGGCGGCAGCAACACCTGGGCGAGCGTGGGCCCCGGCAAGGACATGAGCTGTGCCACGAAAGCCACCGGCGCCCTGTGGTGCTGGGGCACGGGGACGCTCGGCGGCTTCGGCGACGGCAACGCCTGGTTCGAAAACCCGATCCTGCCGCTCATCCCGTAGGGACGGGCCTCACTCCTGCATCGCCCGCCAAAGCCGCGCGAGGTCGTCCGGCAGCGGCGCCACGAAGTGCATCCTCGCCCCTGTGCAAGGATGCACCACCTCGAGCTCCGCGGCGTGCAACGCCTGCCGCCCGAGCGCGAGCGCGGCCGCCCGCACGTCCTTGTCGCGCACGCGGTCCAAGCGCGTCCCACCGTACGTGGCATCGCCGACCACCGGATGGCCGAGGTCGGCCAAGTGCACGCGGATCTGGTGCGTGCGCCCGGTGCCGAGCAGCACGTCGAGGCGCGTGATGCCACCGCCACTCGCCACGACCGTATAGGTCGTCACGGCCCGCTTGCCGCTCTTGACCTTCGAGCTAAAGCGCTTGCGCTCGGTCGGGTGGCGGCCATAGAGCGTGTCGAGCGTCGCCGTCTTCTTGACCGGCGTACCGAGCACGAACGCCACGTAGCGCTTCGTCACCGTGCGGCTTGCGAACTGCGCCGCCAAGCCCTGATGCGCGCGATCGTGCTTGGCGACGACGAGCACGCCGCTCGTGCCGCGATCGAGCCGGTGCACGATCCCGGGACGCAAGGCGCCGCCGATGCCCGACAGATCGCGACAGTGGGCGAGCAGGCCGCTTGCGAGCGTGCCCGTCTGCCGGCCGGCGCCCGGATGCACGGTGAGGCCCGCGGGCTTGGCGAGGGCGATGAGGTCGCCGTCTTCGTAGAGGATGTCGAGCGGCATCGACTCTGGCGCGAGCGTGATCGGCACCGGCGCCGGAATGCTGATGACGATCGTTTCGCCCCCGCACAGCACGAGCGAGTTGCGCTCGACCGGCCGGCCATCGATCGTCACGCGACCTTCGGCGACCAAGGCCTGCAGCCGCGCCCGGCTAATGCCTCTCGGCACTGCTCCAAATCCGGCGTCCGCGTTGCCGCCGGCGTCCGCGTTGAGCCCGGCGCCCGCGTTGCGACCAGCCTCCGCGCCGCGCGTCGCCACCTCGGCGAGAGCCGCGGTGACGAAACGATCGAGCCGAACACCAGCCTCGGCGAGCGGCACGAGCAGCGTCACGCTCACCGACGAAGCCAAGGCGGAGTCAGCGACGGCCACGAACGCTACCCTCGCTTGGGCCCAAACGCGCGCGGCGGCCGGCTCACCAGATCCGAGACTTCAGATGACCCTTGGAGCGGATGATGATGTCGCACACGGCGCGGTCGTAGAAGTTGGTGCGCCCGAAGAGGTCGGGCGAGATGCGGCTGCGATAGAGCTCGCGGCCCTCCTCGAGCTCGGCGGCGACCGAGTCAAAGAACGTATCGTTCTCGATACCCTCTTTGATCTTCTCCTCGTTGTACAATGAGATGTCCGAGGCGATGGCCCTCGCCAAACGCATGGCCTTATCCGGCTCTTCAATGACTGCCATACAAGCACGCTAGCCTTCCCTGCGACGCAGGGTCAAGTTTTCGATTCTTCAAGGTGTGGTGGTGGTCGAACGGCTCACTCTTGTTGGTCGCCTAGGTCATCGGCGACGTGAGTGATGGTGCCGCCGTCGGTGAGAATCCAGACGTCGAGATCGTCGTCGCTGTCGAGGTTGGCGACGGCGACCGCAGTGAAGGCCGTCTCGCCGTAGCCAGGCACGAAAGCGTCGGGCAGCGGATCTTTGACGGTGTGACCGTCGCGTGTCGCCTCGAGGTAGTCGCCAGGGGCGAGGTAGAACGTATAAAGGCCGTACTGCGGCGTGAAGCGAATGTCGCGCAAGGGGCCGAAGCGGTCGCTCGTGGCGCGATAGAGCCGCTCAGCGCGCAACAGGCCGCGCAGATCCTCGCGCGCGCTGCTCTGCAGCGTGTCGCGGGCCCGCTGTCGGCGCGTCTGCAGCCACGAGGCCATCAGGGCCCCTTCGATCGCAAAGGCGCTGACGCCGAGCGCCAAAGCGGCGAGCGCCGCGCGACGACCGCTGTAGCGACTGACCGGCCCGCGCAGCATGGTGAGCACGTAGATGCCGAGCGCCGCACCGACCAACCCGAAGGGGAAGAACAAGACACCGAGCAGCGAGATGCCGAGGGCGAAGCCGCCAACGTTCTTGACTAGGCCCGCGGCGCGAAAGGCCCGACTGCGGGAGCGCTCGGCGGCGCGCTCGTTCGGCCGAATGCCGGTGTTGAGCACGTTCGGGTAGGTGTAGTCCTGGCCGCACGCGCAGCTGATGCGCTCACCCGGCAAAGCCGACGCGAGCTCGACTTGATGCCCGCATTTGAGACAGGTCAAACGCACCTAAGCTCCCTCATTTCGGTATCTGTTATACAAGCTCATGTAGCTTTGGGCTACCCGTTGAACGTCGAGGCCGAGCACGCGCGCGTACTCGACGACGAAGCCGCGCACATAGACGGCCGCGGGCAAGCTCGCGAAGTCATGCTCTTCGATGGCCGCTAAGTAGTGCTTGCGAATCTTGGTGATGTCCGCCACGAGATCGAGCTCGGCGCCGCAGCTCTCGCGCAAGCGCCGCAAGAGCGCGCCCGAGAACTCGGTGTCGTTGCCAACCTCGATGGTTGCGTTCGGCTGCAAGCGACGGGGCCGACCCGCAGCCGGGGCGGGGGCGGCGCGCGTCGAGCCAAGCCCGCGTGACGGACGCGGTGGCTCGTGCGCAACGCGTCTGTCGCGTCGCGGCTCGCCCGTCGAGCGCGCGACGGGCGCGGCGGGAGGAGCGCCCTTGGTCACGACAGGACGAGCCGCAGGTCCGGGCGAAGGCGAAGGCGAAGCCGCATCACAACCGGCGGCCACGCTCGGGCTGTCGACTTTCTCGACGCGATCCGCACTGCGCTCGGCGGACCGCTCACGCTTCGTCTGCCGCGCGGCATCCTGCTCGAGCTCGTTGGCGGCGAGGACTTGCGCGAGCGAGCGTGGCGGCGGGTCACTCGTGCCCGTGGTAGCGCCCTCTCGACCACCACTCTCGACGCGAAAGATCGCCTCGACATCGACGAGGTCGGAGCTCGGCCGCCGCGACTCCTGCACGACACCCACCGTCGAGTTGGTGCCGGACTGCGTTTCTGGGACGAGCACCGAGGGATACGAGTGCGACGGCCCGGACAGCGCGCGATCATAGGCCGCGCGGCGATCGGGGTCACATAGCGTGCGGTAGGCCTCGTCGAGCTTGGCGCGCATCTCGGCCGACTCGTCCTCGTCGAGCATCGAGTAGACGGCGAGTGCGTCGGGCGACATGTAGGAGCTGATGCGCTGATACGACGCGTCGATCTCTTCGCGCGAGGCGTTGGCGGTCACCTCGAGCAGGTCGTAATACGAACCGCCTGTTCCGTGCTCAGCCACGCTCTACGCCCCCAATCCGAGCGCCCGCGCCACTTGGCGCAGCGAGCGACTCGCCTCGCTGTCCGGGCTGTCGATCATGACGGGGCGGCGGCGGCGTACCGAGCGCCACACCGCGTCGTCGTAGGGGATCGAGCCCAAGAACTGCATAGGGATGCCGAAGTACTTGCGGCAGGCGTCGCTCACGGCGAAGCCGAGTTTCTGCTCCTCGGGTGTGCGCGTCTGATTGACGACGAGCTTGAGAGGGAAGCGCTCGAGCTCTTCGCGCAAGCGCCGCCCGGCCTCCGGGTCGCGACGCTCGACGTAGGCGACCAAATCGGCCGGGGTCTTGAGGCCGCCCGGCGAACGCTCGCTCATCGCCTCTTCGACAAACGGGCGCAGGTTCCACGACATCTCGATCGTGCGCAGACGCCTATAGTAAGCGGCCTTGATGAAGCGATAGGCGTTTTCGATCGAGGTCGGCTCCGGCACGACGGTGAGGATGCCGTGATCGGCGATGAGGAAGAAGTCGAGGATGTTGAAGCCCGTGCCGCCGCCGAGATCGATGATCACGCAGTCGACATCGAGGCGCGACACCTCACGCAGCAGGCGCAGCTTCTGCGTGTACTTCGGGTTGGCCGCCTGCAACACGTCGAGCGCGCCGCTGATGAGCCCGAGCCGCTCGATGGGCGTCGGACAGATGACCTGCGAAAGCTCGCTGACCCGCCGCTCGACAAAGTCCGAGAGCGTGAGCTTCGGCGCGACCATACCGAGGCAAGTGTGCAGATTCGCACCACCGAGGTCGGCATCGACGAGCACGACGCGCTTGCCTGAGAGCGCAAGGTGCACGCCGAGGTTGGCCGAGACGAGGGACTTTCCGATGCCACCCTTGCCGCCACCGACGGCGATAATGTCACGGCGCGGCGCCGGCTCGACACGCGGCGAGGGCGTCGGGCTTGCCTGCACGTCGAGCGACTCGCCGCCATCATCGAGCTGCTCGTGCGGCGAGCTCGAGCCTTCTAGGGGCGTCGCGCTCGTGCCCGCCGCGAGCGTCGAGAATCGCGCCGCTAAGCGCTCGGGTCCGGTGTGTTCAACCATAGCGCCAAAGGTTCCACGCGCCCCGATGCAGCGGCGCAGCAAACTGACTCACAGACTTCAATCGGACTCGAGCTCGATGTTCCAGTACGAGGCATCGACCACGTTGAGGAAGGGCAACCACTCGCGATAGCGCGCCCGCAGGCGTGGCGGGTGCAGGAGCTCGGCCCAGCGCGGCTGACGAGGCTGCCGCATCAGATGCATGCGCGCTTCGTCCGGCGTGTGCCCGCCCTTCTTGAAGTTGCAGGCGATGCAGCTCGTGACGACGTTCTCCCAGTTGGTCTTGCCGCCGCGCGAGCGCGGGATCACGTGATCGAGGTTGAGATCGCGGCGCGGCAAACGCTTGCGGCAATACTGGCACGTGTGATCATCGCGAGCGAAGATGTTGTGCCGCGAAAAGCGAATGCGGCCGGTCGGTACGCGCTCGTAGGCCTGCAACACGAGGATGCGCGGGATGATGATGCGCCGCGCCGACGTGGCGATGGTGTCGTCGCCGCCCTCGGCCGCGAGCTCCGTCCAGCTCGCGAAATCGAATTGGCGATAGTTTCGGTCAAGGGCGCGCGCGACCCCGGCGTAGAGCAGACACAGCGCTCGGCGCACGTCGGTGACGTTGACCGGCTGATAGAACCGGTTGAGCACGAGTACGTGAGCTTCGACCATGGCTGAATACAGTCTAGCCCAAGAGAGCTAAGTCGGCAAATCTGCGGCGCAAATCTGCCTCGGCTCAATCCACTTCCTCGAGGAAATCGAGCAGCGCGGGATAGACCTCGTCAGGAGCGGCGCTGCCGACGAGCAGATCGCCATGACCGTAGTCTGCCCGACAGCCAAAGCCCTGCCCCATTTCACGGTAACGCACATCCCGAGCCGCGAGCCGCTGCACGACAGCGGCCACGGCGGCCGGCGGCGCCACCCGATCCACCGAGCCGCTGAGGCTCAACACCGGCACCTCGATGCGGTCGAGCAGGCGTTCGTAGGCATACGGCCCGCTGTCGCGATCGCTGCTCGTCATCTGCTGCGTGATCTCGAGCAGGAGCTGCAGTGGCACGTCGTTGATCGACTCGCGCGCCATACGTCCAACGACGTCTGGCTCGCAGTTGGCCGCGTTGAGCAGCACGCCATCGGCGAGCACGGAGCTCATCGTCACGAAGCGCCCCGCTACACCAAAGACCTGCCGAATGGGCAGCCGCCGCTTGCCCGCTTGCGGGGCGAGCTTGCTCGCGAGCCGCAACAAATGCCGCTCGGTCGTGGCGAGGTTGAGCTCGCTGACGACGGGCGATGCGACGGTCGCCACCGAGCGCAAGGTCGAGGGGCGTTGCACCGCCTGCGCGTAGAGCAACATGCCGCCCATCGAGTGCCCGACCCCGTGCAACGCCACGTTTGACGAGGCCGCTAGGACGGCGCGTATGGCCGTAGGCACGTCGATGTGAGCGTATTCGTCGAAGCCCCAGGTCATCTCGGGCGGGCGCGCATCCTTTGGGGGCAGGCTCATCCCGGCGCCGCGCAGCTCGAGCACGTAGACGTCGAAGCCGCGCGCGCTCGCAGCGCCAGCGAGCGAGTAGCGTTCGTCGAGGTTGAAGAAGTGACGGTTGCAGGCGAAGCCATGCACCATGAGCACGGGATGGCGGCGCTGCGGACCGCGCGCCGCGACGCGGTGCAGCGCGAGACGCCAGCCGTCCTCGGTCAGGAGATAGGTCGTTTCCGCCAACATCGCGCGTCCTGTTCATATCCACACGCGGCCCCGGGGAACAAGTCAAAGGCGAGGGTGTGCGACGGCGACGCACGAGGCGAATGAGTCGCGCGGTTTTTTTGACGCGGCAACGGGGGCTGCCTACAATCACCGGGACTCGAGGTTTGCCGTGCGCGACGGCGCCTCTCTTTTTTGGGTCTGTCGTAAACTGGCTCCTTCGGGCGACTCACCCGAGAAGGAGCTCTTTCGGAGGGTGAGTGGACATGATGACGAAACGTAAAGCAGCGGCAACCACCGAACGCACCACTGTCACGACGCGGCTCACGGCGCTCGAGGAGAAGGTCATACGCATGCGCCATGGCCTGCGCGCGCCGGGCGACCTCGACCTCGAGCAGCTCGGCGCGGGAAACCCTGCCGTCGAGGCCAAGCTCGCGGAGATCGAACGGCGCGTACTCGCCGCGGCCGGGGCCCGCCAAAACCCGACCAAGAGCAAGATCGTCGATAGCCTGCGCGCCAAGAGCCGCTAGGAGTCGCTCGCCTTCTCGGGGTGCGCATCTGGCAAAGCCGGCCACGGCCGGCTATGCTCCTTACATGCTGCACCGCGCGGGTCGCACGCCTCTGTCTGCTGTCGCGCTACTCGGCGCGGCTGCGTGCGGCTACGACTTCGCGAACACCACCGTGACCGCACCGTATCTCGACGCCGACGTCGTCATCGACCGGCCGTCGGGTGTCTGCGCCTGTGGTCAAGACTACGCGGTCGTCGCGGTGACTTTGCACGAGTCGGCCGGAGCCGACGGCACGGCCGGCAAGGCGATCGCCGATCGCCAGGTGCATCTGCGCATCGAGGCCGCTGACGGCACCACGGTCGCCGACCCGCCGACGCTCACCGACGCGCAGGGCCGCACCCAGGCCATTGTCAGCTCGACCCTACCCGGCAAGGTGAGCGTGCGCATCCTCGTCGACACGCGCGCCGAGACGGCCGTCTTGCCGACACCCTACGCGATTAGCTTTGTCGCCGACCGGCGCGAGACGCTGCGCCTGCGCGCACCCGTCACGCTGCAGCAAACGGCGCCGGCGCCGCCCATCGGCACCGGCCTGCCCATCGCGCCGTACGCGCTCGCGGCCGGCGACTTCAACGGTGATGGCTTCGTCGACCTCGCCACTGCCAACTCCCTCGACGCCTCGGTCGGCGTCTTTGCCGGCGCGAACGGCGGTGTCAGCAAGACAGGCACGCGAACGCCAGTGGCGGCCGGCCCGCGCACCATCGCCGCAGGCGACATCAACGGCGACAACCGTGCCGACCTCGCGTTGACTCACGCACCGGCGATGATGATCACGCTCGCCTTGGGCGGGCCTAAGGGCTTCGCGCTCACCAACTTCGCCCTTGCGAGCACGCCACTCGCCGTCGCGCTCGCCGACACGACCGGCGACCACAAGCCCGAGTTGCTCTGGCTTTCGGGCCTGCGCAACGAGCTCACCGTCCACACGAACAGCGGCGCGGCGCCGTACTTTAGCACCACCGCGGGCGTCAAAACCTACGCCGTCGGCGGACCACTCGCGGGTCTCGTGAGCGGACGCATCAACGGCGACGAGCTCGATGACGTGCTCATCCTGCACTACACCAACGCGACCGAGAGCGGCCACGTCTGGCTCGCGACGAGTGACGGCTTGCAGGACGCGGGGACGATCACGACCGGCCCTTGGCCGGGCGCGGCCTACATCGGCGACATGAGCTCGCCTGCCGACGGCCGCAACGATCTGGTGGTGCTCAACACCCTCGCGAGCGAAGCGCGGATCATCATGCAGCTGCCCGGCGATACGCCGAGCTTCGCCGCGCCGCTCGTCATCCCGCTCGACGGTCAGGCGGCCGCACTGGCCGTCGGCGACATCAACCGCGATCGAATCCCCGACCTCCTCGTGACGCTCACCCACGCCGACGCGATATCGATCCTGCTCGGCAACGGCGACGGCACCTTTGCGCCAGCCATCAATCGGCCTACCGGTTCGGGCCCGGTCGCGGTGCTGGTCACTGACGTCAATCAAGACAACGTAACCGATATCGTCACCGCCAACTACGACTCGGGGAGCCTCACCGTTCTGTACGGTGAGCGCTGACTCGAGAGCCGCTTTCACGCTAAGCTCGCCCGCAGCATGTCGAGCCACGCGAACGACCACGGGGGATTGAGCCTCACCGGCAGGCGGTGGCGCGCACCCGCCCTGTGCGACCTGCGTGCGGGCAGTCAAGGAGAAGAACGGCCACGCTGGCTCGTGCAGCTGCTCGCGCACCGCGGCATGACGGGCGAGGCCGAGGTGGCGCGGCACCTCGCGCCGAGCCTCGCGTCGCTCGACGATCCTTCGCGCATGGCCGACATGGCGGCCGCCATCGAGGTGCTATCGCGGGCCCTGCGTGAGCAGCGGCGCATCGTGGTCTACGGCGACTACGATGTCGACGGCGTCTGCTCGACCGCGTTGCTCGTTGAAGCCTTACAGAAGCTCGGCGGCACGGTCGAGTACTACATCCCCGAGCGCAAGAGCGAAGGCTACGGCCTCAACGCGGCCGCCGTGCAGGAGCTCTGCGCCAAGGCCAACGTGCTCATCACGACGGACTGCGGCATCACCGCCTGCGACGAGGTGGCGCTCGCGCGGGCGCTCGGCTGCGAGGTCGTCATCGTCGACCACCACCGCGTTGGCAGCGCTCTGCCCGCCGCCAACGCGGCCCTCGATCCGCATCGCGCCGACTGCGCATTTGCGTTCAAAGATCTCTGCGCCACTGGCGTCGCGTTCATGCTCGTTTGCGGCCTGCGCCGCGCTCTGCGCGAAGCGGGCTGGTTCGCGAGCCGTACTGAACTCGACGTGCGCGACTCGCTCGATCTCGTGGCGCTCGCAACCGTGGCCGACGTCGTGCCCCTTTGTGGCCACAACCGCGTACTCGTGGCAGCCGGACTCAAACGAATGGGACACCGCCCGCGGCTCGGCCTCGCGGCCTTGTGCGCCACGGCCAACATCTTGCCCGCCGCGCTGTCGAGTTATGATCTCGGCTACAAGCTCGGTCCGCGCATCAATGCCCGCGGCCGGCTCGACAACGCCATGCAGGCCGTCGAGCTCATGCTCACGCGAGACGAGACGCGCGCCCGCTTGCTCGCCGCCCTGCTCGACGGCGCCAATCGGGAGCGGCGCGAGATCGAGAAGACGACGCTCGCCGCGGCCGTGGCCCGGCTCGAGCAAGAGCCGCTCGACGACTGCGCCGCCATCGTCATCGAGGACGCGAGCTGGCATCCGGGGGTGCTCGGCCTCGTGGCGACGCGGCTCGCCAAGCGCTACGGACGGCCCGCGATCGTCATCGGCGAAGGGGGCAAGGGCTCGGGCCGCAGCGCCGCCGGACTCGACCTGCACGCGAGCATCCAAGCCGCGAGTGAGCATCTCGTGCGCTTTGGCGGCCACGCTGCTGCAGCGGGCATCACGATCCTAGCGCCCTCCTTACCCGCTTTTCGCGCCGCCTTTACGGCTGAAGCGCGCCGGCGCCTCGGGGCGCCTCCCTACGTCGTCGAGCTGCACCCTGATCTCGAGGTCGAGGCCACCGGCCTGTCGCTCGACATGCTGCCGCTCATCGAGCAGCTCGCTCCCTTTGGCCAGCAGAACCCGGCGCCCCTGTGGGTGTCGCGCGGCCTCGAGGTCCGCAGCGTACGCGTCGTCGGCGGCGAGCACTTGAAGCTCACGCTCGCGGGCACCGCGCGGCTCGAGGCCATCGCCTTTGGCATGGGCGCTCTCGCCGAGCGACTGCCACCGCGCATCGATCTCGCCTACCGCCTCGAGCGCAACACCTACGGCGGGCGCAACACGCTCGAGCTCAAGGTCGAGGATATCGCGGCGAGCTAGCGCGGCTTCTTCTGCTGCTGCGGCGGTGTGGCGGGCTGCCCCGCGACCTGCATCTCGATGTGGCCCTTGTAATAGGCACCGTCGTCGATCTCGATGCGCGGCGCCGCGATGTCGCCGACGAGGCGCCCGCCCGCGTGGATGGTCGCCTTCTCGCGCACGCGCAAGTGGCCCTCCATCTCGCCGCGCACGGTGATGTTCTCGGTCTCGATGTCGGCCTTGATGCGGCCGCCCGTCTCGATGGTGAGGCTCTTTTGCATGGTGATGGTGCCCTCCACCGTGCCCTCGATGATGAGGTCCTCTTCACCATGCAGCTCGCCCTTGATGTGCAACCCTTTGCCGATGACGCCCGCTACCATGATCGTACCCCCGTCAATCGCCGTGCCTTCGAGCGCCAGTGCCTCGCGCCACAGCATGAAGTTGGACGGCGCCCTTGTGCGCCGCGAGAGATTACTTGCCGTTGATTAGGAAGGTGAGCAATGCCTTTTGCGCGTGCAGCCGATTTTCGGCCTGATCGAAGACGCGCGATTGGGGCCCGTCGATGACCTCGGCCGCGACCTCCTCGCCGCGGTGCGCCGGGAGGCAGTGCAGAAAGATCGCGTCCTTTTTGGCTCGCTTCATGAGCTTAGCGTTGACCTCGAAGCCGGCGAAGGCCTCTTTGCGCTTTTGCGCCTCGTCCTCTTGGCCCATCGAGGCCCAGACGTCGGTGTACACGGCGTCGGCGCCGTCGACCCCGGCCAAGTCGTGCGTCACGTCGATCGTGGCCCCGCTCTTGTGTGCCTCCGCCTTAGCGTCCTTGACGATCTCGCTCTTCGGCTCGTAGCCTTTCGGGCAGACGATGCGCACGCTCGTGCCGGCGAGCGCGCCGGCGAGCATGAGCGAGTGGGCGACGTTGTTGCCGTCGCCGACGAAGACCAGGCTTTGGCCTTTGGCCGTGCCACGGGCCTCGCGCAAGGTCTGCAAATCGGCGAGGGCTTGGCACGGGTGCAGCAGGTCGTCGAGGCCGTTGACCACCGGCACACGGCTGTTCGCGGCTAGCGTGACCACCTCGTCGTGCGCGAAGGTGCGGATCATGATGGCGTCGCAGTAGCGCGACAACACCCGGCCCGTGTCGGCGACCGGCTCGCCGCGACCCATCTGGATGTCGCGTGGCGACAGGAAGATGGCATGACCGCCGAGCTGCACCATACCCGCTTCGAACGAGACGCGCGTGCGGGTCGAGCTCTTCTGGAAGATCATCGCGAGCACGCGCCCGGCGAGCGCCGTGCGGTGTGCTTTGGGATCTTGCTTCATCGCCAAGGCGCGGTCGAGCACGAGCGCCTGCTCTTCGGCGTTGAGATCGGTGTCGCAAAGGAAGTGTCGTACCATGGCCCGATCTCATAGCACGGGCCGCGCTGCACAAAAAGCCCGAGGGGGCTTAGATCGCTTGCGCTGCGCACGACGGCCGGCATACAGCAGCGCTCCACACACGGCCCCGCCGCTTGGAGACTCATGCGCTACGACGGCATCATCGTGCACTACGCCGAGCTTGCGACCAAGGGCCGCAACCGCGGCACCCTCGTGCGCGAGCTCTGCGACAACTTGCGCCGCGCCCTCGCGGGTGAGGCCGTAGCCGCCATCGAACGACAGCTCGGGCGAATTTGGATCGTGCCCGAAGCCAACGGCGAGCTCGGTGAGAGCGCGCTCGCCAAGTGCAGCCGGGTCGTCGGCGTGGCCAACTGCGCGCTCGCCCTGTGCTGCCCGCTCGAGCTCGAGGCCATGAAGGAGACGGCGCTCGCGCTCGTGCGTGACCGCACGTACGCGTCGTTCCGCGTGCGCGCCCACCGGTCCTTCAAAGAGATGCCGTTCGCGTCGCTCGAGGTCGACCACGAGGTCGGCGGCTACTTGTTCGACCACAAGCCGGCTCGGGTACAGATGCGCGGCGCTGAGCTCGAGATCGTCATCGAGATGTTACCGCAGGGAGCGTTCATCTATTGCGACCGGCGCCGGGGCCCGGGTGGCCTGCCGAGCGGCATGAGCGGCACGGTGGCCTGCATGCTCTCGGGCGGCATCGATTCGCCGGTCGCGGCCTACCGCATGCTGCGGCGGGGCTGCCGGGCGCTGTACATCCACTTCCATTCGCAGCCCTTTCTCGGAAAGGCCTCCGAGGAGAAGGTCATCGAGCTCGTGCGCCACCTGACGATTCATCAGGCGCGCTCGACCTTGTTCCTCGTCCCGCTCGGCGAGCTGCAACGCGAAGTCGTCACCTCGACGCCCATGAAGTTGCGGGTCATCCTCTACCGCCGCTTCATGATGCGGCTCGCGAGTCGCATCGGCCTCGAGGCGGGAGCGAAGGCCATCGTCACGGGCGAGGCGCTCGGACAAGTCGCCTCGCAGACGCTCACCAACCTCACGGTCATCAACGACGCGGCGAGCTTGCCGGTGCTGCGCCCGCTCATCAGCTTCGACAAGCAGGAGATTATCGATCAGGCGCAGCTCTTGGGGTGTTTCGAGATCTCGATCCAGCCCGACCAAGACTGCTGCCAGCTCTTCGTGCCGAGCCACCCCGAGACGCACGCGAAGCTCGAGGAGGTCGTGGCGGCCGAGGCCGCGCTCGACATCGAAGCGCTGTGCGCCGATACGCTGCGGCGCACGAGCGTCGTGGCCTTCGACGCGCAGGGAAAGATCGTGAGCCGCTTGGAGCTGCACGAGGCCGAGGAGCAACGGCGCACGTTCGCAAAGAGACACGGAGGCAAGGCCCATGTCCAAAGCGAATGAGCCCCAAGGGCGCGATCTCTTCGATGCGGCGGCGACGCGCGAGCTCGCCCACAACGCCCCGCTCGCCGAGCGCCTGCGCCCACGCTCGCTCGACGAGATGGTCGGCCAGGAGAGGATCCTCGGGGCCGGCCGCGCCCTGCGCCGCCTCGTCGAGCGGCATGAGCTGCCCTCGATCATCCTCTTCGGGCCGCCCGGCTCGGGCAAGACCACGCTCGCGCGCGTGCTCGCGAGTGGCGTCGCGGCCGAATTCGAGAGCCTCTCGGCGGTGATGAGCGGCGTCAAGGAATTGCGCGCCGTGGTCGAGCGCGCCCTCGAGCGGCGCAAGTACCATCAACGGCGCACCGTGCTGTTCATCGACGAGATCCACCGCTTCAACAAGGCGCAGCAGGACGCGCTCTTGCCGCACGTCGAATCGGGCCTCTTGGTGCTCATCGGCGCGACGACCGAGAATCCATCCTTCGAGGTCAACGCCGCGCTCTTGTCGCGCTGCCGGGTGTTCGTGCTCGAGGCGCTCGGCGTCACCGAGCTCGTGGCGCTGCTCGAGCGAGCGCTCGCCGACCAAACACGCGGGCTCGGCACGCGCGGGGTGAGCGCTCCGGCGACCGCCCTCGAGGCCATCGCGCGCACGAGCTACGGCGACGCGCGCAAGGCGTTGACCACGCTCGAGCTCGCCTGCGACCTCGCGCTCGCGGCAGGACGCCAAGCGCTCGACACGGGCCTCGTCGAAGAGGCCGCGCAGCACAAGACCCTGCTCTACGACAAGGGCGGCGAAGAGCACTTCAACGTCGTCAGCGCGTTCATCAAATCGCTGCGCGGCTCCGACCCTGATGCGGCCGTCTATTGGATGACCCGCATGCTCGAGGCCGGCGAGACGCCGCGCTTCATCCTGCGCCGCATGGTCATCCTCGCGAGCGAGGACATCGGCAACGCTGACCCGCGGGCACTTAGCGTCGCCGTGAGCGCCTTGCAGGCCTTCGAGCTCGTCGGCCTGCCGGAGGGCGTGCTGCCGATGACGCAGGCGGCCATCTACTTGGCCTGCGCACCAAAATCGAACACGGTCCTAACCACCTACGCCAAGGCCCGCAACGACGTGAGGAGCGGCGGTGCGTTGCCCGTGCCGGCGCGGCTGCGTAACGCGGCCTCTGGTCTCATGAAAAGCCTCGGCTACGGCGACGGCTACAAGTACCCGCACGATTTCGCCGGCAACTATGTGCGCGAGGCGTACTTGCCCGATGAGCTGCGCGGCCACGTCTACTGCGAGCCGAGCGAGCAGGGTGAAGAGGCGGCAATGCGAGCCCGGCTCGACGCGGTGCGCGGCAAGAAGCCGCTCGGCCCTTGACGCGTGCGCGTCGCAGCAGCTGCTGGCTGCCAGCGCACACGCCGGCTCGACGTAGCTCGGCCCTTGACGCGTGCGCGTCGCAGCAGCTGCTGGCTGCCAGCGCACGCGCCGCGTCAAGGACGGCGGTGCTCGGACGTAGGGTGGGGGCGTCGGGGCGGCGACGCGTGTCGGGAGAGGACGTTACCTGTCGAGACGCCCGGCGACCGCTGTGACGACGGTGCGTACGGCGGCTAGTTCCACCGACGGTATGGCCCACGGATCGCGGTCGACGAGTGTCAGGTCGGCGTGCTGACCGGGCGCGAGCGCGCCCGCGTGCTCATCGCCGATCGCACGCGCTGGCGCTCCCGTGTAGCCATCGATGGCCTGACCGAGGTCGAGGGCATGCGCGGCTCGACCGTTCACGGCCGCCTCGATGCCGCGCCAGGGGTCTTCGCCGGCGACCGGGGCGTCTGAGCCGAGCGCCAGGGTGACACCCGCAGCCGCGAACAATCGCCAGTCGTATGCCGCCGCCGCGCGCCCGACGCCGAGCCGCGTCGGCACAAAGGGCGCATCGAGAATGGCATGCAGAGGCTGCATGCTCACCGCAACCCCGAGGGCACGGCAGCGCTCGACGTCGGCCGGCGCGATGAGCTGTGCGTGCTCGATGCGGTGACGCAGCGTTGGCGCCACGGCCTTGACCGCCGCGATGGCATCGAGCGCGAGGCGACAGGCGCGATCGCCGATCGCGTGCAGCGCGAGCCCGAAGCCTTGGTCGACGACGTGGCGCACGCGCGCCTCTAGCTCTTGCGGCTCGAAGAGCAGCAGGCCGCGCTCCGTCGGCCGGTCGTCATAGGGGCGCTCGAGCGCCGCGCCGTGCGAGCCGAGCGCGCCGTCGAGCAGCAGCTTGACGCCGACGACGCGAACGAGGCCCGTCGAGCGCCGCGGCTCGCGCAAGCACGGGTCCAGCTCTTCGGCCGTGCCGTACAGATAGCAGCTCACGCGCAGCGGCAGCTCGTCGGCGCGGGCGAGGTCGCCGAGCGCAGTGAGGAGCTCGGGCGTCGTGCCCATCTCGTGCACACCGCACAGCCCGACGTCGCGCAAACGCCGCAGGGCATAGACGAGATCGGCGCGCAGCGTCGCAGCCGCGGGACGAGGCACGCGATCGAGCACCGCCTGCATGGCGTTGTCGACGAGCACGCCACTCGGGGCGTTAGCGCCGTCGCGCCGAATGGCGCCGCCTGCGACCTCCGGGCTCGCGGCCGACAGGTCGGCCTCCGCGAGTGCGCGGCCGTTGACCCACAAGGCGTGTCCGTCGACGCGCGTAAGGGCCACCGGGTGCGCGGGCGATGCCTTGTCGAGGCTGCGCCGGGACGGGTAGCGAGCATCGGGCCATGCCGTATGATCCCACCCGAAGCCGCGCAGCCACTCGCCGGGCCGCAGGGTCGCGACGGCGACCGCGACGCGCGCGGCGCTCTCGTCTTCCGAGCGCATAGCGCTGAGGTCGAGCTCGCGCCGGCAAGCGCCCAGAGCCGGCAGATGGACGTGGGCATCGATGAGCCCGGGCAAGGCGAACGCACCGGCCACGTCCCGACGCTCGCCGCCTGCCGCGAGCGCGGCCTCGCCGAGATGGGTGAACACCCCGTCGCAGAGGCGCAAAGCGACAGGCTCGAGCGTCGTGCCGCGTGACGAGACGAGTCGGGCGCCAACGAGAACGATGGGCGGCGAAGAAGCGGCGGCCATGTCGTCAGTCCCCGTTACCGATGTGCACCGGCTCGCGGCGGGCGCCCCACGTGCCGAGCTGCGGCGCAAAGCGCCCAGCGAGGGGCGCGCCACAGGTCGCGCAGGCGCCCGCCCGGTCGAGGCCGCAGTGCCCGAGCGCGTACCCGTCACGTTCGATGAGCATGGCAGCGCACGTCGCGCAGACGGTGCTCTGCCCTGCCGGATCGTGGACGTTGCCCGTGTACACGTGATGCAGACCCGCCGCGCGAGCTTGGGCGCGAGCCCGCTGCAGCACCGCGAACGTCGTCGGCGGCAGGTCGAGCATCTTGAAGTCGGGGTGAAAGGCGGAGAAGTGCAGCGGCACATTAGGACCGAGCGCGCTCGCCACCCACTCACACAAGGCCGCAATCTCGGCCTCGCTGTCGTTTTCGCCCGGGAGGAGCAACGTCGTCAGCTCGAGCCAGACAGGGGTCTCGCGAGCGAGATACACGAGGGTCTCCTTGACCGGCTCGAGGTGACCGAGACAAAGCGCCGTGTAGAAGCGCTCACTAAAGGCCTTCAAGTCGACGTTCGCCGCGTCCATCGGCGCAAAGAAGCCGGGACGCGCCGCGGCCGCAATGTAGCCCGCGGTCACCGCTACGGTCTTGACGCCGCGCTCGTGGCACGCGAGCGCCGTGTCGACGGCATACTCGTAGAAGACAACGGGATCGTTGTAGGTGAATGCGACCGACGTGCAGTCATGCGCGAGCGCGGCCTTCGCTATGGCGTGCGGACTCGCGGCGCTCGACAGGCGCGCCGTCGATTGCGCCTTGCTGATGTCCCAGTTCTGACAAAAACGGCAGCCGAGGTTGCAGCCCGCCGTGCCGAACGACAGCACGGCCGACCCGGGATAGAAGTGATAGAGCGGCTTCTTCTCGATGGGGTCGATGCAGAACCCAGTCGAGAGGCCGTACGAGGTCAACACGACTTCGCCGCCACGCGCCTCGCGCACGAAGCAAAAGGCGCGCTGCCCATCGTGCAGCGTGCAAGCGCGCGGACACACGTCACAGCGCAGACGACCGTCGGGCAATCGCGAAGAATGCTCGCTCGCCACGCAGAAGGGCACGACCTGCTTGCGTTCCATGCCGTCAACATAGGCGCTGCCGGGTCGCCCGCCAAGACGACCTCACTCTATGGTCTTGTGCGTGGCCACCTTTGCGCTATGCTCCCTCCACCATGGCCCAAAGCGATGATCCCACGGCGGGCGGCGTGATGCGACAGCAACGTCAGACAGTCTCCTTGTTTGTCGGTCTCGGCAGCGACGAGAATGTGCCGGCGCGCACGCGCAACTTGAGTATCAGCGGTCTGTTCCTCGAGACCGAGGAGCGCCCGAGCGTCGGGACGGTTGTCGACCTGTGGTTCGTCTGGGGCGACGACACCCACGTGGCCAAGGCTCGCGTCATCCGCCACGCCAACGACGGCGTCGGGCTCACCTTCGTCGAGCCCGACCATCTGTTCTTGGGCGCCCTCGCCGAGATCCTCGGCCTCGACGGCACGTCCTAGAACACGAGGCTAGGCCAATAGTCGCGGCGCAAGCGCTGCCACTCGAGCTTGAGCCACGGCGTAAAGAGCTCAGGCGAGTCGACGAGCTCACGATCGAGCGCCGCCGGCGTCACGAGGCGACACGCCGCGATCTCGTTGTCGTTGACGCGCGGCGAGCCGCTCTGCCGACCATAGAGCACGTGGCACAGCTCGTACTCGCTGCCGAGCTCGGCGTAACGTGCTCGATAGGTAAACGCGTAGACGGCGCGCAACGACGCGACGAGGCCGAGCTCCTCGCGCACGCGCCGCTCGGCCGCGCTTTGCGTCTCTTCGCCGCGGCGGGGGTGGCTGCAGCAGCTATTCGACCAGAACAATGGCCACAGGCGCTTCGTGGCGCTGCGCTGCTGCAACAAGAGAGCGCCGCTCGCGTCGAACAAGAAGACGCTAAAGGCGCGATGCAAGAGCCCCGCGCCGTCGTGGCAGCGCTGCTTGCTCTCGTAACCGAGCACGGTGTCGTGCTCGTCGACGAGCACGAGCGGCTCATCGTCGAACGAGACTTGCGCGTGCGCCTGCGCCATCCGTCTGTCCCTTCAGGGCCCGACGACCGCTGTGGCGATCTCGGTCGTCATGGCCCGGTAGCCCGCCTTCTCGATCGCGGCCGCCACCTTAGCGCCGCCCTCTGGGCACAAAGCCACCATCGAGCCACCGCCACCGCCGCCCGTCAGCTTCGCGCCAACCGCGCCGTGCTGACGCGCGATGTGGATGAGCTCCTCGAGCTCGAAGCTCGACACTTGCAGGCCATTGAGCAGGCCCTGGCAGACGTTCATCAGCTCGCCGAGCTCATCGAGACGGTAGGCCTCGAGCGCCTCGACGCCTTGCAGGGTCAAGGCGTCGATCTCCTTGAAGATGCGCTCGTACAAGGGCCGGTTGTTCTGCCAGGCGGCGCGCACGTTGGCGACCATCTTGGCGGTGAGGCTCTCGACGCCGGTGATGCCAATGACCACCGGGATGGGCCTCGGCACGTGCAGCTCACGCATGAGCGGCGGCTCACCGCGCCGGTAGAGGATGAGCCGACCGTAGGTGGCGAGCGTGTTGTCGACCCCCGACGCGGTGCCGTGCGAGATGGTCTCGCACTCGAAGGCGAGGGCGTTGACCTTGGCGTCGCCGAGCGCGAGCGCAAAGTGTTTGTCGAGCGCACGAATGACCGCCACGGCGAGCGCCGCCGAGCCCCCGAGGCCCATCGCACGCGGGACGCCCGGGATGACCTCGATGCGCATGCGTCGGCGCCGCAGCTCGAGCCGCTCGAGCACGAGCGCCACCAACTGGTGCATGGAGTGGCGCTGCACAGCGAAGGGATCGAGCTGCTCCTCGATACCCCAGCGCGGGATGAGCACGTGCACGCCGTCGCGCTCGCTGTCGTGCACCTTGGCGGAGACGGCGAGTGGGATCGGCGCGGCGATGGCATGCGCACCGTAGACTACGGCGTGCTCGCCGAGCAGGATGATCTTGCCGTGCCCGGCTCCATCAGCGTCGGGCGTCGCCGCGGCGCTCGCCTCTGCCCCGGCGCCCCCGGCCGCACCGCTCTGTCGTGCCTTCGCCATGATCTCCTGCGCCTTCCAGACCTTGATCTCGCCGCTGTCGATGAGCTGCTCGACCACGGTGTCGAACAGATCGGCGGTGACGCCGGCCGTGGTAGCGACGCTGCGGGCATGCAGGGTCATATGGCCGCGCGAGATGCCCTCGGTAACGAGGGCGCGCAGGGCGCCGAAGTTCTGCGCGAGGCCGACCGCACCCATGACACAGGCGAGCTCACGCGCCGACGGGGTGCCGAGAATACGCAGATTCATGCCGACGGCGGGATTGGACTCGAGTGAGCCGCCGACCGTGCCGACCTTGATCGGCATCTCGAGCTCGCCGACAAGGCGTCCTTGCTCATCGGCGTACCACTTGGTGAGCGAGGTATAGCGCGGGCCGCGCGCCGCAAAGGCATGCGCAGCGGCCTCCACCGCGCGCCAGTCGTTGCCCGTCGCGAGGGCTACGGCGTCAACGCCGTTCATGATGCCCTTGTTGTGCGTCGCCGCCCGGTAGGGGTCGACCGAGGCGAAGTCGTTAGCGAGCACGATGCCATCGCGCACCGAGACGCCCGAAGAGCCCTTGCCATCGAGCAGGGCCGCGGGCAGCACCAAGCGGGCACGCACGAGCGCGCGGTCCGCGAGGTTCGAGAGGATGCGCAAGAAGACTTTGCCACCGGTGAGCTTCTCGACGAGCGGCGCGACGCCTTCGCACATGCTGTTGACGAGATTGGCCCCCATGGCGTCGCAGGTGTCGACGAGGAGATGCACGATGACCATGTCACCGCGCTCACCGAATCCCGGATGCACATAGAGCTCGAGGTCTCGTGCGCCGCCCCCGCGCGCCACCATGCGCGGATGCAGGCTATTGGCGAGGTTGAGAATCTCGGCTTTGCCGCGTGTGAGCGCCGCCTGCGCCTTGGCGACCTGCGGCACATCGACGAGCTGAATCTGGCCGATGAGCAGCGACTCGCTGGCCGTACACGTGAAGCCGCCCGCCTGCCGCACGAGCTTCGCAGCCGAGCCGAGCGCCGCGATGATCGAGGGTTCCTCGACGACCATGGGCACGACATAGTCTTTGCCGTTGACGAGGAAATTGAGCCCGAGCCCGAGCGGCAAGCCAAAGACGCCGATGACGTTCTCGACCAGGCGGTCGGCGGCTTCGGGACGCAGCGTCTGCTCACCGCGCAGCAGCAGCGCGTGGTCGGCGCCGTTGAGAAAACCCCGCTCGAGGAGCAACGCCAGCCGCTCGGCGAGCGTGCTCTTGTAGAACTGCGGCAACCGCGATCGATCCATGCCCTGCTACTCCGCCTCCCACTCACCCGCGCCGTCGGTCACAAAGACGCCTCGCTCACCGACCGTCAACGCTACAACATAGGCCCCTTCGGCCGCGAGCCCGGTGGCGGCCCGCGCCAAGGCAGTCGGGTCAGTCGACAAGGCTACGCCTACGTCACCGCCGCCCGCGCCGGATGGTTTATATACGCCGTCGACGGCGCTCACAATCGCGCGCCAACGTCGATGGGCAGCGCTGTCGATATCGGCGCCGCTCTCGCCGCCGAGCCTGGCCAGGCCCTCGCCGTACGCCCGCACGACGCTCAGCAACTCGAGCACAGCGCCGCGCTGCGCGGCCTCGACGCCCTGCGCGGCGAGCTGGCCGAGCTCGCCCACAAGCGCTCGATGAGCCGTGGGAGCACGCCCGGCGAAGGCGCGCACCTTGGCGATATACTCGGCCGTGTTGGCCGAGCGGCCCGAAAAGACGACGAGTCCGTGCAGCGCCGACGGCCACGGCACGGCCTCGGCACGCGGCGCCGCGCCCGCGTCGAGTGCGACGATGCGATAGGCGACGAGGCCACCCATGCAGCTCGCCGCCACGTCGATGCCGCTGCCGACGCCACCTTGCGCTTGGCGATGGCTCGCGACGACGCACGCGAGCAGCTCGGCGGGCGAGAGCGGACTGTCGAGCAGCAGGCGCAACGCCGCAGCCGACGTGGCGGTGGCGATAGCGGCGCTCGCCCCGAGGCCGAGCTTCTGCCCGTCGGGAGCCAAGAAGGCAGCCGAGCGCGTGCGCACGGCGAGCGGGGCCGCACTCCCGCTCGCGCTTGCACCGCGCGCCCGCACCGCAGCGACGGCTCCAGCCAAAGCGGCCTCGACGACTGCGCTGCTCTTGCGCCCGGCCAGCCCGACGGGCGAGTCGAGCGCCTGCGGCTGCACGAGGCCGAGCTCGGGCGCGAGCAGCGTGCTCGGCCCTTGCGCGAGGAGCGACACCTCGACCTCGACGCGGCGATCCACGGCGACGACGAGCCCCGGCGCGCCGTCGAGAACGGCGTATTCCCCGAGCAGCACGAGCTTGCCCGGCGCCGAGGCACGCGCGACTGTCGGCCTACCCACAGCAAGCCCCGATGCGAGCGCGGCGCCATCCCCGGAGGCATTCGGCGCCCACCGGCCGACCCGCGGCGTGGCTCGTCGCGGCCGCCGCGTCGGACCCCGCGGCCAGCGGGCGAATGCGCCTATGACCGGCCGCGGCAATCACGGGTGAACGACAGCCGCGGTGACATCGATGCAACGGGCAGCGCCCCCGGGTCGACTGTGGATGATACGCTCGACGCCGGGCACTGCGACGAGAGCCTTCGCCACGGCATCGCGACTCTCGGGCAAGCAGAGCACCTTCACCTGCGGTCCAGCGTCGATCGTAAAGTAGGCGGCGACGCCGCGGCGGCGCAGCGCGTACACCTCGTGCATGACCGCGAGCGTCGCGGGGCGCCAGTAGACGAGCGCCGGGTCGGTCGAGAGCGCCAGCGCGTGCATCTTGAGGCAGCTATGCTCGGCGAGCTCGCCGACGAGCTGCAGGTCGCGGGCAAGCACGGCGCGCCGCATGGCGCCGAGATCCTGCTCGGCGCTCGCGAGCCAGCCCTGCCAGTAGGGCGAGGTCGCGCGGGTGCTCTCCATGCCAGCGGTCGAGCCGACGCTCTTAGCCGCGCTCGAGGTGACGCACACGACGACCGCGAGCGGCCAGGCGTCGCTCGGCAGAATTTGCTCGGCGACGCAGTCCGCCCCGTCAGTGCGCGTGCCGACATGCAACTCGACAAAGCCCCCGGCGAGCGAGCGCGCCGCTGACCCCGAGCCGCGCCGCGCCAACGTCGAGAGCGCTGCGCTGTCGAGCGCCAACCCCGCGGCGCGGCTCGCCGCAAGGGCGAGCGCCGCAAAACCCGAGGCCGAGGAGGCGAGGCCAGCGCCCGTCGGGAAGTTGTTCTCGCTCTCGACGCGCGCGCAGGCGCCGAGGCCGGCCGCGGCACGCACGAGGTCGAGGATACGCGCCACGCGCGCGGTGGTCCCCTTCTCGAGCGTACCATTGAGCCACAGCTCGTCAGCGGCGAGATCCGCATCGAAGACCACTGAAGTGCGCGTCTCGAGCCCCGCGAGCGTCAGCGAGATCGAGCCCGTCGCCGGCAGGTTCAACCCGACGTCGCGCTTGCCCCAGTACTTGATGAGCGCGACGTTCGCGCAGGCGATGGCAGTGGCGTGCATGCGGTGCTCGGCGAGTCCTCTTTGGTTCAGGTGACGAGGCCACGCGCCCGCAACAGCTCGAGGCAGCCCTGCACGCACTGCTCGACCGAGCACTCGGCCGTAGCGAGCACGAGCTCGGGGCTGACGGGCGCCTCATAGGGATCGTCGACGCCGGTGAAGCCTTGCAGCTCCCCGGCGCGCGCCTTGCTGTACATGCCCTTCGGGTCACGGCGTTCGCAGACAGCGAGCGGGGCGTCGACAAAGATCTCGAAGAACGGTAGACCCGCCCGCTCATGCAGACGCCGACACGCGTCGCGATCGGCAGCGTAGGGGCTAATAAAGCTCGCGAGCGCCAGGGTGCCACTTTCGGCGAACATCGTCGCGACCTCGCCGACGCGGCGGATGTTCTCGGCGCGGTCGGCCGCCGAAAAGCCGAGGTCGCTATTGAGCCCGTGCCGGATGTTGTCCCCGTCGAGCCGATAGCAGTGCACGCCGCGCTCGACGAGCACGCGCTCGAGCAGGGCGGCGATGGTGCTCTTGCCGGAAGCCGACAGGCCCGTGAACCACAGCGTCGCGCCGTTGGTCTTCAAGGCGGCGAAGCGCGCCGCGCGAGTGAGCTCGCCTTCGTGCCAGACGATGTGGGGCCGCTCGTGTGCCGTCATCTACTCCTCGCCATGCCGACCCGCCTCTCGTGGCCGCGGCCTCCTAGTAGCCGCTCTCGCGCCGAGGTCGCAAGGGGCCGTGGGGGCCCCTCGCGGCCGACTCAAATGCTGCGCATCCGCCCGCCGTCCACCTGCACGCTGACGCCGCGCACGTAAGCGGCAGCGGGCGAGGCGAGAAACGCTACGGTCGCCGCGACCTCCTCGGGGCGACCGAGGCGACGCTCGGGCACGGCGGCCACCCACTCGGCCTCGACCTCGTCGGGGCCGCGATCGCTCTGCACAGCGATGGCGTGCTTGAGGGCGTGCAGACGCTCGGTGTCGGTGTAGCCGGGCAGCACGTTGTTGACCGTGACGCCCGGGGGCAACTCCTGCGCGAGCGACTTCGACCACGACGCCATAGCGCCCCTGATGGTGTTCGAGACACCGAGACCCAAGATGGGCTCGCGCACCGAGGTCGAGATGATATTGATGATGCGCCCAAACCCCGCCGCCCGCATCCCCGGCAAGCACAGACGTACGAGCGCCTGCGCCGCGAGCACGTGGCGACCAAAGGCGGCGAGAAATTCGTCCTCGTGCGCCTCGAGCAAGGCGCCTGGCTTCGGCCCGCCCGAGTTGTTGATGAGCACATGCAGAGGGCCGTGCGCGGCGAGCGAGCCCTCGACGGCGGCTTCGAGCGCCCGCCTGTCGTCCATGTCGGCGACGACCACGTGCGCCGCCTTCGCGCCGTGGGCGACGAGCTCGGGCGCGAGCGTGCGCAACAACTCCTGCCGCCGCGCCAAGATCGACACCGTCGCGCCGCGCCGCGCGAGCGCGACGGCGACGGCGCGCCCGATCCCTTGGCTCGCGCCGCAGACGAGAGCGTGACGGCCGGCCAAAGACTCGTCGTACGCCGTCGCCCGATCGTGCTGTTTCGCGTTCATTCGTCCTCCAGAGTACTGTCGGCCTCGCCCGCGTCGATAGCGCTCGCGGCGTCGCTCTTGGTCAGCTCGCGCAGCGCCACCGTCGCGTAGCTGCCCTTCGCAAGCACCATCCTCACCTCGAGGTCGGCGCCGAGCGGCGTGACGGCGAGCTCGCTCGGCCACACGAGCAGCGCGCGGCGTGTGCCGCGCAACAACTTGCCGAAGGGCGCAAAGGCGTCGAGCGACAGCCCATAGCGCGCCAGCAGCGCGAGCTCGTGCGCGAGAGCGTCGCCCTTGGCGAGACGCATCTTGAGGCCGAACATCGGCCCGGCGGGCACGACCTCGCGCGCCAAGATGCGCGCCTGCTCGCGCGTCACGTCGTCAACGAGGAACGGGCCGCCCGAGGCCACGACCTGCAGCACCTCGCCTGCGAGCGCCTTCGTGAGCGTGTTGTCAGAGAGGCGCGCGGCGAGGGCGCAGTTGAACAACGCCGACTGCACGCTCGAGAGCGCGAGGCGCAACATGAAGCGGCCGAGCCGCCGCTGCCGCACGGGCGAGAGCAAGCCGAGGCCGAGGCGCAAGGTCTGCCCGTCGCGCCCGAAGCGCTGCGGGCCGAAGTAGTTCGGCACGCCGCTATGCGCGAGACGCGCGACGACCGCCTGTGCGCGCTCGAGGCCGCCCGGCGACACCTGCCGCAACACGATGCGAAAACGATTGCCCCGCAAGTGACCGGTCTTGAGCTTGTTACCGTGGCGCACCGAGCGCAGGACGCGCACGCTCGCAGTGTCGATGGCCGCGAGCCGCGCCTCGCATTGCGCCGGCACGGAGATGTACTGCCGTGTCACGGCGCGCGCGTCCTTGATGCCCGCGCAGCCGATATCGAGCTCACGCAGGTCGAGGGCGTGCGCGACGTGGCGGAGCAAGGCCTGGGCATCGAGGCCGCGCTTCTCGATCCACAGGTACACGTGCTCACCCGTGCCGCTCGGCTCGTAGGCCGGGATCTCCTCGACCTCGAAGTCGTCGAGCTCGGCCTTGATGACGCCGCCGCACCCGGCGAGATCCGGCGTCAGATAGGGCAGCGTCTCTTGGGCGCGCCACAGCGCATCAGCGTGACTCAGCTCAGACATCTCACCTCACCTCTCGGGGTCGTGCGGCGCGGTCGTGCCTACGGCCACAAACGCTCGCGCCGCCAGGCGCCGTCGGCCTCGCGTGTATAGCGCAAGCGATCGTGAAAACGATTTGGCCGTCCTTGCCAAAACTCGAGAGCCGAAGGAGCGAGACCATAGCCACCCCAGTGAGGCGGGCGCGGCACTTCACCGAGCGCGTAGCGCGCCGCGAGCGTCGCCAGCCTGGCGTATGCGGCGAGCTTGCTCGCCACGACCTCGCTCTGCCGCGAAGCCCAGGCCCCGAGCTGGCTGCCCCGCGGCCGGGTGCGAAAGTAGGCATCCGAAGCCGCATCCGACAAGGGCGCGACGCGTCCCTCGACTCGCACCTGGCGCTCGAGCTCCGGCCAAAAGAACACGAGCGCCGCGCGTGGCGAAGCGCGCAGCTCCCGCCCTTTTCGACTCTCGTAGTTGCTGTAGAACGTGAACAACCCGTCGACGAGCCCCTTGAGCAACACGACGCGCGCCGAGGGCCGTCCCTCGGCGTCGGCCGTGGCGAGCGTCATGGCGGACGGCTCGTTGACCGCCGCCGCGAGCGCCTCGTCAAACCAACGACGAAACTGCACGAGCGCGTCGCCGTCCGCATCGACGTCCTCGAGGCTCTGGCGGCGGTAGTCGTTGCGAAGCTGCGAGATGTCCATGCGGTACGGCCACGTCCAAAGGCTCGCCTCAGGTACGCGAGCCTTGCCCTTCGCCCGCCTTCGTCGCCGCGGCGGCGCGCGCACTATCTGTCGCCACGCCGGACACGCCGGACACGCCGGACACGCCGGACATGCCGGAGAGCGGGCGACTATCGGCGAGGGCTCGCCCGGCGCGCTGCATGTCGAGCTCGAGCGTCTGCAACTCACGCGCATGCCGGTGAGCGTGCCACCGCTGTTGCAGATCGGGGATGAAGGGTGCCGCCGCCATGAGGACGAGGGGGATCCACTTCTCGTACACGGGCAGCACGCGCACGAGATAGGCGCCGACAATAAAACCGAGGAGGCCGAGCACGACGCGCCCTATGATATCGCCGCCGCGCCAGCCGCCACCGCCGCGCCTTTCACGCCCGGCTTGCGCGAGCGCGAAGGTGACGTAGCGGCGCACGAGCACTTCGTCGATCTCGCGCGCCACGCGCTCGAAGTCGGCGTCGCTGCCGACCGAGGCATACTGGGCGCGCAGGTCCGCGAGGCGCAGGCGCACGCGCTGCCGCGTCGCCTCGGTGAAGCCCGCTGCGTCGAGCGCGAAGCCCGGCCGGGCCCGCTCGAGATCGGCGAGCAGATCGCGGGCGATGAGCCCGAGCTCGTCTTGCATCAACATCGACACCGCGCTCGTCCTCCTAGCCTGTCATGAATTTCGTCTTGGTTGACCCGCTCCCGCTCCCGAGCACGCTCCCGGACTTGCTCGCGAGCACGGCGCTGTTTTTCGGGCGCGGAATCGGGAGCGGGAGCGGGAGCGTGTATGCAGTCATCTTTCCGACGAGCCCCTCGTCTCTCGCTATTCGGCCTGCGCGGCCGCGGCCTTCGGGCTCCCGAGCGCCTCTTGGCTCATCGCCGTGCGAATGAGCTCGTTGAGATCGATCTTCTGCATGCCTACCGTAGAGCCACCGCCCGGCAAGATGACGATCTTCTTGCCGAGCAGCGCCTTGGCGATACGCAGCTTGACGTTGGTGCGCCCACCCGATGAGGCCATGGCGCGATTGAGCTCGATGACGCCCTTGGCTTGATTGCTCTTTTGGGCCAAGATCGCCTCGGCCTCCTTTTGCTTCGAATAGAAGTAGGCGTCAGCGGAGAGCTTGGCCTGCTCAGCCTCGCCGCGCGTCTGCGCGATCTGCTGGTCGACGTCGCCCTTGACCTTCTCGAGGTTTGCCGCCCAGCGGCCATGCGCCGACTCGGTGGCCGAGCGGTTGGTGTTGACCTGCTGATCGAAGACCTTCTTGTTGACGATGGCCTTTTGGTACTCCTCGTCGAAGCGATGGTCACCGAGCGTGATGTTCTCGCACACGAGACCGTAGGGCTTGAAGGCCGCGTTGAGCGTCGTGACCGCGGCGTGACCGGCCTGAAACTTCTTCTCCGTGTAGATATCTTCCGAGGTCAGCATATTGAGCGCGTCGCGCACCAAGCTGCGCGCGAGCGGCAGAACAACCTTCTCGCGGATCTCGTCGTCGCTCGCCGCCACCTTCTGCAGGATCATCGGCGCCTGCTGCGGGTCGATGCGGTAGAGCACGGTCACGTCGACGCCGACGTCATTGCCGTCGCGCGTCTTGAACTCGACGTCCTCTTTGACATCGGCGCCCGGCTGCAGCTTCATCTCGAGCGCCTGCGTCTTGGTCGTAAAGACGTACCAGTCGTTGACGAACGGGAAGAAGAAGTAGGTGCCACCCGGAGCGTAGAGCGTTTGATCGATACCGGTGAGCTTGTTGGCGCGCACACCGACTTCGTTGGCCTCGGTGCTGCGCGTTGCACAGCCGGCGGCACACGAGAGGGCTACAGCCACGAAAGCAATCTTGTAGGCGTTCATTACTTTGCCCCCACGAGCTTCATCATCTGATCGACATCGAGTGGGTTGAGCCCGTTCTTTGGATCCGACACCACGATGAGGCTGATGCCGTCGAGCACCTTGGCCATCTCGAGCGCCACGAGGTTGTCGGAGCCGCTCGACGCGTAGGCCGTGTTGACGAGCTGCGTGCCCTTGGCCTCGCCGACTTGCACCAACATGTCGCCCTCGGATTCCTTCTTGCGTTTGTAGAGATCCGCCTCGGCGCGGATCTTGATGACCTCGGCCTCGCCGCGCTTGCGCTCGACGTTTGCGTTGGCTTCGCCCTGCGACTCGACCTTGCGCCGGGCGGCGTCTTCCTTGGCCGCTTCGGCGGCCGAGCGATTGGTGAAGACGAGCTGGTCCTGCACCTTGCGGCTCTCGATCTGCTTGGCGTAGCCCTCTTCGTAGTAATACTGACGGATGAGCACGTGATCGACAGCGATCCCGACGTCCTTGAGCAGCTCGTTCATCTCGTCGCGCGCCGCGAGCGTGTGCTCGACGCGCTTGAGTTCGTGGTAGAAGTCCTCGGCGTTGAGCTTGCCGAGGTTGTTCTTCAAGGCGAGCTCGGCCTTCGGGATGACGGCGGCGTCTTCGAACAAGCGGCGCGGGCCGAGCTGCGTCATGACCTTGTAAGGGTCGACGATGCGGTAAAGCACGGTGACATCGACCTTGACGTTGCTGCCGTCGGTGGTGCTCACCTGAATGCGCGGGACGTGCCGCACGTCGGCGCTGCCCTCCGAGGTGGTGCGCAGATCCTGGCTCATCTCGAGCGCCTGCAAGGCGGTCGGGAAGCGGTGAATGGTGACGCCGGGGCCGGTGAACACCCAACGACCGCCACCGATGATGTCGGGCTTGATGCCGCCCGAGTAGCGCGCTTCTTTGATGCCGGACTCGTACGGCCGCACGTAGTCGACGCAGGCGCCGTACAACATCATCACCGCGACGAGACCGGCGCCGGCGACAAAGAGCGCCTTCTTGTTGAGGCGGGCCAGCAACGACTGCACCTGGGTGCTTCCTGAACTCGGCATTGGTTTTACCCTCCGTGCCACTATGGTGCGCCGATACAAACACTGCCGCCGACACGAGCGCAAGCAGTTCCGATTGCGCGAGCGCGGCGGCCCGGAGTAGAAGCGCTGCACGCCGCGCGTCTTTCGCCGGCCACGCAATCGAGAACCATGCACGACGACCTGCTGACCCTTTCGAATTCGGGCGCCCCTGTGGGCGCCGCCGCCGTAATCGATGGTGAAGCCTCACCCCCCGCCGTGACGCCTGACGCCAACGCCTTTCGCGCCTACGAGCCGGTGACGATCATCGACGGCAAGGCACGGCGCTTTCTCGTCTTCCCGCATCCGGACGCGAAGCTGCCCATCATCGGCGGCACCATCGACGCCAACCAACTCATCGGCGCGCAACCCGGCGTGCGCCTGCGCACGTCGAAGAACCAAATCATCGTCGCCTTTCGCACGACGCTCGACGAGTACGTGCTGCTCATGAAGCGCGCCGCCACGGTCATTCCGCCCAAAGACATGGCGTTCATGATCCAATGGGCGGACGTCTTCCCCGGCGCGCAGGTCGTTGAGGCCGGCATCGGCTCGGGCGCCTTGAGCCTTGGGCTCCTGCGCGCCATCGGCGAGCACGGGCGCCTGACGGCGTTCGAGCTGCGCGAGGACCACGCGCGACGCGCGCGCAAGAACATCGACAACTGGCCCGACGCCAAAGCCGAGGGCCGGCTCGACCTGCGGCTCGGCGACGTTTACCAAGAGCTCGGCACGCAGAGGGGAATCGACCGCATCCTGCTCGACGTGCCCGAGCCGCAGTTGGCCTTGCCGGGCGCGGCCCTGGCGCTCAAGCCGGGCGGCATCATCGCCGTCTACGTGCCGGGCATCCGCCAAATCGACGCCTTCGTGCTCGCAACCATGAGCGGCCACGACTTCGCCGAGGCCGAGGTGTGCGAGGTGATGGTGCGCCCCTGGGTCGCCGATCGCTCACGCCTGCGACCGGAGCTACGCATCACGGGGCACACGGGCTTTCTCGCCCGGGCGCGCCGGCGCGGCCCTGTGCCACCCGGCACCTTTCGCACGGCCGAAGAGCGAGCCGCAGAGAGAGGCGCCGAGGGCGGCGACGAGGGCGAGGCGACCGAAGCCGACGAGCGCGACAGCGAAGGGCGCGACGACGGTGACAACGAGCGCTAGGTGATGGGCCCGCTTGGCGCAGGCGACGAGCGCGGCGACTCGTTCGGAGCGGCGCGCGTCTGGCGCCTCGCGCCGGCGCCGGTGACGAGCCTGCCCGGGCTCGCCGAGGCGCTCGGGCTCGGCTCGTTGACGGTCAAACGCGACGACCTGCTTGTGCCACTCTGCGGCGGCAGCAAGGTCCGCAAGCTCGATCTGCTGCTCGCCACGCCGCGTTTCACCGCGGCGGATACCTGGCACTCGGTCGGCGCGCTCGGCTCGGGGCACCTCGTGACGGCAGCGGGGGCCGCGGCCGAGCTCGGGCACCGCTTCGTCGCGCATTGCTTTTGGGAGCCACCCCTCGCGGACGTTTACGCCAAGCTCGCCTACACGGCGAGCGTCAGCAGCGAAGTGCGTGCATACAGCTCGCGTGTCGCTCTCGTCTGCCGCCGTCCGGATCTTCTGGTCGGCCTCGACACACGGGGCGCCGCCGTCATCCCGCCCGGCGCGAGCTGTGCCGCTGGTGCCGCCGGCATGGCCGAGGGCGCGCACGAGCTCGCCCGGCAAGTGCGCAGCGGGGAGCTGCCCACGCCCGACGTCGCGGTGGTGGCGCTCGGCAGCGGTGGGTGCGCGGCGGGTCTGGCCCTCGGCCTCGCCCTCGCCGGTCTGCCGACGCGCGTGCTTGCCATCGCCGTCGTCGAACGCCCGTTGACGCCGAGCTGGCGCCTGCGCGCGCTCATCCGCGCCGCGGCCCGTTTCATGGCCGCCCACGGCGTACCAGAGGCCATGAGCGCGGCCCGCCGGGCGCGCTGTCAGATCGTCCGCGGCTACGTCGGCCCAGGCTACGGCCGCGCCTCGGCCGCGTCACAAGCGGCCTGCCTTCGACTCGCGCCGCACGACCTCGCGCTCGAGCCCATCTATACGGGCAAAGCCATGGCCGCCCTGCTCGCCCTCGCGCCGCGCTTGGTCGGGGCGCAGGTGCTCTTTTGGAACACGACGCAGCGCGCGCTGCCGGCGGCGCCGGAAGATTGGCAGACCAAGCTGCCGCCAGCTCTCGCGCGCCGCCTCGCCGCCGCTCTTGCGCACACGCCTGCCGCATGACATTGAGCGGCCAAGAGGTGACCCCTTGGCCAGCAAGAGCTACAAAGTCGCAGTCGTAGGCGCTACCGGACTCGTCGGTCGCGAGATGATCGCCGTCCTCGCCGAGCGCGGCTTCCCGGTGAGCGAGCTCGTGCCCCTCGCGTCGGAGAAGAGCGCCGGCAGCACGATCGAGGTCGGTGACGAAGAGTTGGTCGTACGCAAGGCGGACGCCGCAGCCTTCGCCGGCGTGCACATCGCCCTCATGTCGCCGGGCGCGAGCGCGAGCCGCGAGCTCGCCCCTCTTGCCGTAGAGGCCGGCGCCGTGGTCATCGACAACAGCTCGGCGTGGCGCATGGACGACGAGGTGCCGCTCGTCGTGCCCGAGGTAAACCCGACGGACATCGCCGGCTACAAAAAGAAAGGAATCATCGCCAACCCCAACTGCTCGACGATTCAGATGGTCGTGGCACTCGCGCCCTTGCACGCCAAGGCGGGCCTCAAGCGCGTGGTCGTCGCGACCTACCAGGCCGTGAGCGGCAAGGGGCAAAAGGGCCTCGACGAGCTCGGCGACCAAGTGCAGGCGCTCTTCGCGCAACGTGACATCGAGCCCTCGGCGTTCCCGCGGCGCATCGCCTTTAACTGCGTGCCGCAGGTCGATAGCTTCCTCGAAGACGCCTTCACCAAAGAAGAGCGCAAGATGCGCGACGAGACGCGTAAGATCCTCCACCTTCCAGGGCTCGGCGTCTGCGCGACCTGCGTGCGCGTGCCGGTGTTCAACGGCCACTCCGAGGTCGTGCACGCCGAGTTCGAGCGGCCCCTGCTCGCGAGCGAGGCGCGCGAGCTGTTGCGCACCGCCCCCGGGATCATGCTCATGGACTCGTCCAAGGACGGCGGCTACCCGACGCCCGTCGACACCGACGGCTCGGACGCCACCTTCGTCGGACGGCTACGCGATGACCCGTCGGCCAAGCATGGCCTCGTCTTTTGGTGCGTGGCCGACAACGTGCGCAAGGGCGCGGCGAGCAACGCCGTACAGATCGCCGAGATCTTGGTGCGCGACTACCTCGACTAGGGGCTAAGGGGCGCAACCTCCGCGGCCGCGGTCGGCGGCGGCGGCATGGCGTAGCCCGGCGCGACGAGGCGAAACGAGTCGAAGAAGACCATGAGCACGTAGCCGACTTGGTCCACCTCGTCGAGCGGCTCGGCGGTGGTGACGGTCTCGCGCTCGCCGTGCTCCGAGTGCAGGCGCACGACGGTGATGTACGCGCCAGGGTGCACGTCGACCGTGGCTTCGGAGGCATGGGCCAGTGGCGCCGGTAAAAGGTTCGCCGCGCTGAGAAATTCCGGGGTGTAGTGCACACGCAAGGATTCGAGCGGCCAGAACGTGTAGTTGAAGACGCGCAAGGGCACCGGGGGTGGCGCCTCAGGCGCCGCGGCCGACCGATCGGCGCCACACCCGCCGTGCAGAGCGGCCATCAGCGCCACCAAGACGAGCGCCAAGCAAGAGGCCGCGCGCCTCATAGGGTCAGCGCCAGCGCGCATTGCAGACTCCATGAGCTCAGGCTCGCGCCGTCGACATAGGTCGGCGGGCGCACGTAGTTTTGCACGGTCTCGTCCCAAGTGCTCGGGCCACGAAAATCGATCGGCTGCGCGTACTTGAAGTTGCGATACAGCTCGTAGTCGACGTTGAAGCGCAGCGCCACGTGGCTCTCGGGAAAGCTGACGCCGAGCGTGCCGCCCGCGGCCCCACTGCCGAGCCAATCGAAGCCGCGCCGCTTGCCCGTATGGTCAGCGATGTGCGCGCGAATAGCGCGATACTCGACGAGGTTGAGCCCGAGGCTCGCCGAGCCAAACATCTGCACGCCCGAGTCGCCGAACACGAACTCGAGCCCGCCGCGCCCGCCGCCGTAACCGCTCTTCATATCGAGATCATAGACGGTCGGCGCGCCGCATTCGACCAAAGCGTAGTCCTTAACACGCCGGCACACGGCCTCGATGTCGCGCGAGCCGGGCAGGACGACCTTCGGCAGCGTCTCACGAAAGTCGGCGATGGCGATGGTCTGCTGCATATAGCCGAGCGTCGGGTAGACAAAGAAGCCGGTGCGCGCGGGCGCCTTGTAGAGCGCGACGCGGTAACCGGTCTGCGTCGCCTGGCCCGCGGCGATGTCGACACGCGCGCCGCTCTCGTTCTTGGCCTGCGAGGCGACGCGCGCGAAGCCGTAGAACGGGCTCACCTCGACGCCGCCGAGCAGCGCCAACGTTGACCAGAAGCGGCTCGTGTAGGTCAGGCGCGGGGGCGCAAACAGCGAGTGCGACCGCCGGACCGGCAGGCCGCCCTCGTCGCCGCGCTCGACCGCGGCGGCGGGCGGCAGCCCGGCGAGCGGCACAGGCCCCGGCACGCCACTCCCCGTGGGGCTCGACGCGACCGCGGGCGCCCTCGATAAGGCGTCGGCCGTCACGAGCGCGGCCGGCGAGCTCGAGGGCGCCGGGGCCTCGGCGCCGGCCACGCCGACCGCCGACGGCCCGGCCGCCACGTCGAGGCGGCCGGCCGCCAGCGCCGCACGCAGGCCATTCGCTACGCGCGCGCTCGCCGCGGCGAACAGCCCGGTGACGGCGCGGCGCTGGGCGTCAAAGACGAAGTTCGTGCGCAGGAGCGTAAACACGAAGGCGCTAAAGTCCTCGTGGCGCTCGAGGCGAAACGAGTCGAGCACCGCGCCGCTCGCAGCGTCGCGCACAGCCACGCTGAGGCTCGCGTCGATCTCGCCCCAATGAGGCGCCAACAAGCCGAACCAGGGCAGCATGAGCACATCGAGGACGACCGTGCTGTGGCGGGCTTGGGCGATGGTGAGCTCGGCATCGACGATGGCGCTGCGCGCGGGTCGTGTCCACGGCGCGTCGGTGTGAATGCGCGCATACTCCGCCTCTGCCCATAGGTGGTCGGCGAACAGCTCGCGCAGGCCGTCAGGCAGCCAGGTCGGCTCAAGCTTGGCGAAGTCACCCTCCCCGCGCACGTCGAAGTGGCGCAGGTGCAACGCCACCCCGGCGAGCTCGTCGGTGCTCGGGCGCGGCGCGGGCGCGGGCGGCAAGCGCAGCCGCGCGGCGCAGCCGACGGCGCCAAGCGTGGTCAGGCAGAGCAGGAGTCGTGCGCCGTGCATGGTGAGCTCGAGCGTAGCAGGAGTCGGCCCGGGCGGCTATCGGCTCGAATGACCGGTGTGAGGCTCGCGGCTCTCGGCCATCGCCCGGTCACCGCAGCCATCGACCCTCACAGCCATCGACCCTCACTGCCATCGACACTCAGCCACCGACCCTCAACTCGACAGTCCACGGGCGAGACGTTATCATGGCCGTGATGCTCGCGTTTCAACCCAGTATTCCCGAAGGTCGGATTCGGCTGTCGCTCGAGGAGTACCTCGAGCTGCCGAACGACGGCAAACGCTATCAAATTCTCGACGGAGAGCTCGACGTGACGCCAGCCCCGAACGTTCGCCACCAGCGCGTCTCACGCAAGCTCGAATGGCACCTCGTCAACGGGCTCGAGCGCAGTGGACTCGGCGAGGTGTTCTACGCGCCCATCGACGTGGTCCTCGACCGCACGAGCATCGTGCAGCCCGATCTCGTCTTCGTCAGCCGCGCCCGCGCTGGCATCGTCGGCACACTGCGCATCGAAGGCGCGCCCGATCTCGTGGTCGAGATCCTCTCGCCCTCGAGTCGCCGTACCGACGTTATCGTCAAGTCCGAGTTGTACGCTCGCTTTGGCGTCCTGCACTACTGGATCGTCGACCCTGACGTTGACCGGGTCGAGATCTACCGCCTCGCAGAGCGCGCCTACGAGCTCGTGCAGACCGGCCAGGCGCCGGCCGAGTTGGCCGTCGAGGTGCCGGGGAAGCTGTCGTTGCCACTCGGCGAGATCTTCGCTTAGGTCGCGCGTCGGCGACGCAACTCCAGGTGATCCTCGCCGTGATGCCGAAAGGCGTTGAGCACGATGACCAGCATGAAGCTCATCGAGTAGAACGATTCCACGCGGCGCAGGCCGGCCGCGCGGGACCGCAGCGCTGCGGCGAAGCCGCATGCGCGAGGACCGGAAGCAGGCCGGCCGTCGGTACTGCGAAAAAGTTCGCGGGATAGATCAGTGGGCCATCGTGCAGGCGCTTTGACCACAGACACTCCGACCGCGCGCTTGACCCTATGCGGGCGCGCCTATACCGTGCGCCGCATGCGCAGCCTCCTCCTCGCCGGCGTGAGCCTCCTGTCGGTCCGCAGCGCCGCGGCGCAGACCATCGACGTCGACCCTTTTGCCCTCTTCGTCGGCAGCAACGGCACGTTGACGGCGGCGTTCGCCGAGCCGCAGGGTCCGAACGCTCGCCTCGACTGCGTCGTCGGCGACAATAACTGCCAGCCGCTCAACAAGAGTATCTGCGACACAGGCAAGGCGAAGCCGGCCGCCCCACCGCAGCCGGCCGTCGACGCCGGACCCGCCATCGACCCGCGACCGATCGCTGTGTCACTAAACCCGGGCAGCGGCACGGTGCCTCCCGGCAGCATCCTCGTCATTTGGGTGGAGAAGGAAGGCACGGTGTCGCAGGCTTGTACGACGCCTTACGCCTACCGCTCGACCACCGGCACCGCGCAGGCCAACAACGCCTCGCAGAACCTCATCACGCAGCGCACGCTGGCCTCGGCCATCGATCTCAATCAGACGTTCCCCAACAGCACGACCAACTTCGACATCGCGGCCGAGGACTTCTTGAACGGCAACACCACGCTGTTTGGCGCCGTGATCGCCGACAACTGCAAGGCCCAAGGCGGCACGTATCAGTTCTATCGCCTGTGCTTCGGCATCGACCTCTTCTCAGTCTATTCTGGGGGCTATGGCACGACCGCGATGGGGACGATCGAGGCGAACGAGCCGCAGGCCTGGGTGCGCATCTTGGTCGACCCCTGGCCACCGGCCAACATCACCGAAGCTAAAGCGCAGGCGCTCGACGGCCGGCTCGGCTTTAGCGCCATCTCGGGCGCGCCGGCGCGCGGCGATCACTGGCACTTCGTCTACCACACGGCCGCGACGCCGCCCGATCCTGCGACAGCCGCCCAGGCGACATTGGACGCCGAGGCCACGCGGACCAGTACGTTCTGTGCCAACATCAACGAGAGCGCCGCCGACTTCGCCGATCTGTACTCCGTCACCGACATCGACGCCGCGGGCAATCCAAGCCCGGAGCTTCCCGCCAGCAACGGCGTGTTCATCGAAGGGTGCCTCGGCCTCGTCGACGAAGCCGGCAACCGCGGCAGCAGCGCCTACTTCTCCGGCAAGCCCATCAACGAGTGCGACTTCATCGAGTGCTTCCCGGGTGACTTGCGGGGGGGCTACTGCGGCGCCACGCTCGGTCCGGGCTTCGCGGCGCTCGTCTGCGCCGCCCTGCTCTTGCGCGCCGTGCGCCGGCGCGACGCCAGGCCGAGGGCCAGCCGATGAAGTCACGCTCGCCAACCTCGCAGCGCTCAGTCGCGCGGCGCATCACGCCCGCCCCGCGCGCGACGCTGCGCGCGCGCATCGCGCTCGCCACACTCGCCACGCTCACCTTGCTGTGCGCGACGACCACGGCGTCGGCGCAAGAGTCCGCAACGCCCGCGCCCGCGCCCGCAGGACCGAACGCGCCCACCGCGCCCGAGATCGTTGCGCCGGCGCCCGACCGCCAGCCGCTGTGGGGCATGTGGCTGCGCGCCGGGCCGTACCAGCCGGCCGTCGGCACGGCCGACCAGCTCAACTACTTCAAGAGCTTCTACGGCGCCGACGCCCTCATCAAGGGACGGCCAATGCTCACGACGTTCGAGATCGCTTACTATCTCCTGCGCTCCTATGGACTGCTCGGCGCCTACGCGCACGTCGGCTCGTGGCGCGCGAGTGGCAAGACGCGCATCTGCCCCGACGCCGCGGATCTCGTGTGCACGCCCGAGACCATCGGCACGTCGGTCGCCGGCAACGACACGACCACGCTGTCGATTACGCCGCTTGGCGCGGGCCTCGTCTACCGCTTCGACATCCTATGGCGCAAAGTCGGCATCCCGCTCGTCCCCTACGGCAAGGCCGGCCTCGACTACTTCCTCTGGCGCAACACGAGCGGCACCGGCAAGGTGTCGCGCCGCGACGGCCTACGCGGCGTCGGCGGCACGCTCGGCGTCGAGGTCACAGGCGGGCTCGCCCTCAACCTCAACTTTCTCGAGCCGACGGCGGCAAGCCGCGCTCGCACCGGCATCGGCCTCTCGGATACCTACCTATTCGGCGAGGCCACCTACATCAGGGCGAACAACTTCGGCGACGCGCGGCGCTTCGACATGTCCGCCATGCTCATCGAGGCCGGCCTCGGCCTCGACTTCATGTGAGCGACGGCACCCGGGCCGCCATGAGCGAGACCGCGGCCGAGCGCAACCTGAGGCTGCTCGTCGAGTACGACGGCACCGCCTACTGCGGCTGGCAGTTTCAAGAGAACGGCCCGAGCATTCAAGCCGAGCTGCTGCGCGCGCTCGAAGGTCTGACCGGCCAGCGCCCCGTCATCTCGGTCGCCGGGCGCACCGACGCGGGCGTGCACGCCGTCGGGCAGGTCGCGAGCTTGCGCATCGTAAGCCGCGTCCCGACGCGCCGGTTCGCCTCGGCCTTGAACTCGCAGCTCCCGAACGACATCTCGGTGCATCGCGTCGACGAGATGCCGTCCTCCTTCGACGCACGCCACAGCGCCCACAGCAAGCGCTACCGCTACCGCATCTACCAAGGCAGCGAGCCGGCCGCGCTCGAGCCGCGAGCCTGGTATCGGCGCCGGCCGCTCGCGGTCGCCCCCATGCGCGAAGCGGCCGCCTTGCTCATCGGTGAGCACGACTTCGAATCGTTTCGCAGCGTGCACTGCGATGCGCCGCACGCCCGTCGCCGCATGCTCGACATCACGCTCGACGAGCAAGAGCGCCCTCCCGTCGGGCGCACGCTCGACATCGTCTTTCACGCCAACGCCTACTGCCGCCACATGTGCCGCATCCTCACCGGCACGCTCGTCGATGTCGGCCGCGGCCGAAAAACCCCAAGCGACGTCGCGCGCGTGCTCGAAGCGCGCGATCGCACGCTCGCCGGGCTCACCGCGCCGCCACGCGGGCTCACCCTTCTCGAGGTGCTCTACTAGGGTGCGCACGGCGCGGAGGGCGACCAAACACTCCGAAGTCAGCCCTTCAGATGCCGAGCGAGGCCGGTCTGACGAGCTGCGCCAGCGCCGCGCTCGGCCTTGGCGCACATGGCCGGCAGCTCGGGCAAGAAGAGGCACAGCGCCAAGCGCTCAGCGATGTCGAGGAGGTGCAGGGCGAGCGCCGCGCCCTCGGTCGCGCCAAGGCCTGCGCCCGCCGCGCAGGCGAGCCAGGCTTTGACCGCGGGCGCGAGGCCAAGGAACGCGAGGCCGCTTTGCAGCTCCGCCGCGTCGAGCCGCGCCTGACGAAGCTCGGCCGCCCAGCGCGCCAAGACCTCGGCCGCGAGCTCGATGGGCGCAGGGTCGAGCGCTTCGGCGAGCCAGCGCCGCGCCACCGCCCGCGCGTGCGGCTCGAGATCGGCGCGCAGGCCGCCTCCCTGCACGAGGCCGGCGGCGAGGTAGGCATACTCGTCGGGCGCGGCGCTCACAAACGGTCCTCGATGCCAAGGGAAGGAAAGGCGATACCAAACGGGGGCGCCAGCAAATCGAGCGCCACCGGCACCAAATAGGCCTCGGCACGCGCCTGCCGACCGAGTGGCTCAGCGACGACCGCAGCGACGAGCACGTGCGGCGAGACGTGTACGGGCTCTGCGCGGCACGGGTCGTAGAGCTCGAAGAGCCGCGCCGGCCCCTCGCCTACGCTCGCTACGACGGCGTAGACGCGCGTGAGCGGGATCTTGAGTTCCTTGACGACGAAGGGCACGGCGAGGCCGAGGCGCAGAGCGTCGGCGATCTGCCCGAGCGGATCGGTGCCCGCGGTTTGCTGGTCGCTAAAGACGCGACGCAGATAGGTCGCGCCGCTGTAGCGACAGAGCAGGTCGCCAAAAGCACGCGCGGCGTCGAACTGATAAAGCTCGCGCGCATCCTGACGCATCGACTCAATGGCGCCGGCACGCACGACGTCGAAGCCGCGCTTGGCGAGGCGCACGAGCGCGTCGTCCTTCTTGGCGAGCCGCGCGGCGCTCAGATCGCGACCGACGAGGTAGTCGCTCAACGCCTCGGCACGCGAGCCCGGCAACAACACCTCGCCGCACAGGCGCGCCTCCGCCAACGCGTGATGCAGGCGCGGGCGATCGAGCAGCGGATTGCGATCGAGATCGGGCAGCGTGTCTTCGACGCCCGCCGCCGACTCGACGGGCGGCGCGGCGAGCGGTGCGATGAGCCTCTCGACGTGCGCCGCATGGGTGCGCCAAGCGAACGCCGGATCGAGGTCACCGCGGGCGATGAGGCCCGCCTGCGCCCCGGCGCTCACTGCCTTGGCGACGAGCGGTGCGAGCGGCGCGCCCGGGCTCGGACGCAAGGTCGTATAGCGAGCGAGCGCGTCGCGCGTCACCGCGCGGATCTGCAGAGCGAACTCAATCACTTCGAGCAGTGCCTCGCGCCCGCGCGTGCTCCAGGGGCCGAGCACATGGCGCCGCGCCGCCAACGCCTTCAAGATGAGTGCGCGCTCGAGCACCCGATCGGCGCCGGCAACGGCGCGCCGCTCGCTATCGGTGCCCGCGAGGGTGAGCAGGTTCCAGAGGCTCTCACGGCTCTCGGGTCCGAGCAGGCGCAAGGTGGTCGCGGCGAGTCGAGCCTGTACGGCCCCGAGGAACCCCGCCGTGGGTTCGATCGCAAAGCGGCTCTCAGCCACTCCGAGCGCGAGCGTGCGGCGCACGATGTGAGCCACGCCCGATAGGTGCAGCGCACGATTGGCCGCATACCCTTCACGCGCATTGCCGGCCTGCAACAAGCGGCGCAAGAAGCGGCGCTCCTCGGCCCGCGCCCCTTGGTAGTCCATGGCGAAGACGCCAGCGAGCCGACCGAGCACGCGGCGGCGCGCCGGATCGAAGGGACTGCCGGCGAAGTCCTCGAGCACGGCGTCAAAATCGGGCTCCTGGCCGAGAAACTCGGCGGCCGGCATGAGCTCGGCGGCCGGGTCGCGCGAGTAGCGGCCTTTGCGTTCCACGCGGCCGCTCGGCTGGCCGCGGACCCGCGCCTGACCGCCACCACCGCCCGCGATGCCGGGTTGACGGACCGCGGCCCCGGACGCGGCGCCAGGCGCGCCATGAGCGGCGTTGTTGCGCTGCACGACGGTCATGGCGCGACTGTCGCGCGGCCGCCCTGACGGTGTCAATCGCGCCCCGCAGGATCATAAGCGACTCGTCGGGCGCAAACCGGACTCGACTGCCTATGACGCATACGCGCTTGACTCGATGCGGCGCGCATGAGCCGATCTAGGATATGAGCGGTCCAACCATGACTTACGGTGTGTTCTTCCTCGCTGTGCCCCTCATTCTCGCGACAGCGACCACCGCCGCGCTCGCGGCGACGCCGTCCGGCGATATATTGGCCAAGGTCGCGGCCAAGCAAAAAGAACTACACTGGATATCCACGGATCCGACCGTGGTCGCGGCGGTGCGCGACTACAACAACAACCCGCCGGCCGCCTACAAATCCATGACGCAAGAGAAATGGAAGGCCTTGCAGCTCATCGACCCGCTCGTGCGCGGCCTCGCGAGCAACGCCCTCGCCACCTACCTCAAGACGAAGCGCGACCCCTCGATCTCGGAGCTCTTCGTCTCGGGCGCCGACGGAACGAAGGTGGCGCTTTTTGGCAAGACCACCAACTGGTCGCACAAAGGCAAGGACAAGCACGACCAGCCCATGAAGGGTAAGACCTGGATTGGCCCAATCGAAGTCGACGAATCCTCCGGGGTCGAACAGATCCAGGTCGCCCTGCCGGTCTTGGACGGCACGACACCGATCGGCTCGGTGGTCGTCGGCCTCGCCGTAGCGAAACTCGAGTAGACGTGCCCAACCGGCACCCATCGCGGTGCGCAGGTTCCCGATGAGCGTGCGCGCAAAGCTCGGCCTCGTGCTCGCCATCTCGGGTGTCGGCACGCTCGGCGCGAGCGCTGCCTTCGCGCTGCTCTTGCGTTCGGCGAACAGCGACTGGGCCGCTCTGATGGCGGAGTCCTCGGCGCGTACGACGGCGGCGTTACACCTGCTCGAGCGCGCCGCGACGCTGCAGGACCTGACGCTGCGCCTCGTGCGCGAGCAGGACATCGATACGGTGGTCAGCCTCGTCGACGAGTACAAGGAGGCGCGCACGGCGCTCGAGCGCGAGGTCCGCGCGGACGGCGGCGGCCAAGGCGACGTGACGCGTGCGCTTACGGGTCTGACCCTCGCCAACGAAAAGGTGCACGCGGCGGTGATGCGCGGCGAAGGCGCACGAGCCATCGCCGCATTCGTCGAGAGCTCGTCGCCCGCTTTCCAAGGGCTCATCAAGAGCATCCGCAACGTCGAGGAGCAGCAAGGGCACGACGCCGACGGCCGCGCGGCCGCGACCGCAGCTCATACGCACACGATGCAGGGTGTCGTGATGGCGGCGGTGCTCGCCATTCTCTTGGCCGCCGGCGTGCTCGGCGCGGCAGTGGCACGCTCGGTCGCGACGCCACTCGCCGAGATCGTCCGCCACGTACGCCGCGTCGCGGCGGGTGATTTGCGCGTCTCGATGCCCTTACCGCAACGCGGCGAGGCCGAGCGCGGCACGGCCGAGCGCGGCGACGAGATCATGACGCTCTGCTACGCCTTCAACGACATGCTCGGCAGCCTGCGCGAACTGCAGGGACGTGTCTCGGCCTCCTTTCGCGAGCTCGACAGCGCCGTGGCCGGCCTCGATGCGCTCTCGGTTTCACTGAGCGGCGGCGCCGACAAACAGTCGCTCGCCGTCGCAGAGATCACCGAATTCATCACGCGAATCCGACAGAGCACCGACGACGTGGCGCAGCAGATGGACGAACTCGCGGCCCGGGCTGTCGAGAGCTCGACGTCAACGATCGAGGTCACGTCATCCATTGCGCAAGTCTCGACGACGGCCGCGGCGCTGTCGACCTCGGTCAGTCAAAGCTCGCGAACCATCGGCGAGATCATGACCTCGAACCAGGACGTCGCGCGCGGCATCGCCTCGCTCGACGAGCTCATCTCCAAGACATCGGCAGCGGTGACCCAGATCGACTCGGGCATCCGCGAAGTCCACGCACTCGCCGAGCAGTCGCAATCGCTCTCCGAAGACGTCAAGGGCGCGGCGCAGAGCGAGGGCGGCGTAGCGGTGCGGCAAGCCATCCTCGAGATGGGCACCATTCGCGAGCTCGTCGTCACACTCTCAACGACTGTCGACAGGCTCGGCAGTAGCGCCACGAGCATTGACCAGATCCTGCGGGTCATCGAGGACCTCGCCGACCAAACCAACCTGCTTGCACTCAACGCCGCGATCATCGCCGCGCAGGCCGGCGAACACGGCCGCGGCTTCGCGGTCGTGGCCGAAGAGGTCCGCGGCCTCGCCGAGCGCACCACCAAGTCGACCAAGCAGATCGCGACCGTGATTACGGCGGTACAGCGTGACGCCAAGGAGGTGGGCGGCCTCGTCGCCGACGGCGTAGCTCGCGTCGATTCGGGCGTGCAGGCGGTTGGCCGCACTGATCAGGCGCTACAGCGAATCATCGCGAGCTCCGAGCGCGCCTTGGGCATGAGCTCGCGCATCGTCGCGGTGATGACCGAACAGGCGCAAGGCAGTGAAGCCGCGGCCCATGCCATCCGCGAGGTGTCACTGCGCTCGACTGAAATGTCGCGTGCGACCGAGGAGCAAGCGCGCGGCAGCGAGAGCGTAGCCAAGGCGGTCGCCGACATTCACGTCCTCGCCGATCGCGTCCGCTCGGCCACGGCCGAACAGTCTTCGGGCGTGGGCCTCATCGCGCGCACGAGCGTCACGTCCGCAGACCTGGCGGAGCGCGTCGCCATAGCGTCTCGACAGAGCTCAGACATGGCAGGCAAGGCAGCCCGGGACGCGGCGCGAATCAAGGACGCCGCCCGGGACACGCACGCGATCGTGCTCGAGATGAAGAAGCTCGTCGGCGGCTTCAGCCTGCTCGCCGAGAACTTGAAGTCAACGCTCGCGCAGTTTCGGAGCTGAGCCATCCCCCTCGCCAAGAAGATGACGAATCGTTACGTGGCAAAGCGCTCGAAACAAGCAGAGTTAGGCGGCGGAGCGCTCGAAGCCGCTCTCGGCCAAGACGGAGCGGATCTTGCGAATGACGTTGCCCTCGATTTGGCGCGCCCGCTCGCGGGAGATGCGAAAGTGCAGCCCGATCTCCTGCAAGGTCTTCGGCTCGTCGGCCATCAAGCGCTTCTCGACGATGTAGCGCTCCTTCTCGTTCAAGTGCTCCATCGCCTCGAACACCTTGCCGCGCAGGAGCTGGCGCTCCTCCATCTCGGCCACGCGCTCCTCCTGCGAGATGCCCTCGACCGACAGCAGATCGATGTGCGTCTGCCGAGCGCCATCTTGGATTTCGACGTCGAGCGAGAAGTCGCGCGCCGACAGACGCACCTCCATGTCGGCCACGTCCTTTTCGCCGACATTGAGCCGATCAGCGATCGACAGGACGGTCGCGATGTTGCCGTCGCCGGCGGCGCGATCGGAGCGCTCACGCTCAGAGCGCAGCTTGAAGAAGAGCTTACGCTGCGCCTGCGTCGTGCCGAGCTTGACGAGCGACCACGAGCGCATGATGAAGTTCTGGATATAGGCGCGGATCCACCATACGGCGTACGAGATGAGACGGTAGCCCTTGCTCGCGTCGAACTTCTTGACCGCCATCATCAGGCCAATGTTGCCCTCTTGGACGAGGTCGAGGAGCTTTAGACTGTAGCCGCGGTACTCGTGCGCGACCTTGACGACGAAGCGCAAGTTGGAGACGACGAGCTTATGCGCCGCTTCGAGGTCTCCCTCGTCGCGATAGCGCAAGGCGAGCGCCACTTCCTGCTCGCGCGTCAGGAGCGGGTGCTTGTTGATCTCGGCCACGTAGCGGTCGATGGTCGAGTCTTGAGCGATTGTAGTAGCCATGATGTTTGACCCCTGCGTCTGACGTTGTCGGCTCTCTATCGAAGAGAAGCCTTCTCGGCTGAGGGCTATTCCCGCGGCCAACCCCTTGCACAGCCCGCCCCGCTCGCGCCCGGCTCGGGCGACGATGCGCGACGTGCAGCCTCCCTTACGATGCCGGGCAGGGGACACGGATTCGCGCCGCGGCGCTCGACAAATGCCGACAGGCGTTTCGACCTGGCTCGGCCCGTGACGCGTGCGCGTCGCGGCGGCTTCGACACGCCGGCGCACGCGCGGCGTCAAGGGCCGCTGCGCGATTCGTAAGATTCGGATTTGGCGTGCAGCGCAACGGGCGCCACTCGCTGCCCGCCGCGTCTTAGTCCGAGAACTCGACGACGACGCAGGTGATGTTGTCGGGCCCGCCGTTGGCGTTGGCCTTGGCAATCAGAAGCTGGCAAACCTTCTCGAGATCCTGCTTGCCCTCTTTGACCGCTTCGACGATCGCGTCGTTGTTGACCGGCCCCGACAAGCCATCCGAGCAGAGCAGGTAGAGCTCGCCCGGGCGCGGGTCCAGCCGATGTACATCAACGGTCACCGAGTCTTTCATGCCGAGGGCGCGCACGATGACGTTCTTGTGCGGGAAGTGCTCGATCTCGTCTTGCGTGAGCTTGTGGACCTTCAAGTAGTCGTTGAGCAACGAGTGGTCTTCGGTGACCTGTTGGATGCCGGCTCCCCCGGGCTGAATGAGATAGCCGCGCGAATCGCCGACGTGCCCCATGTAAGCGCCGGTGCCGGCGACGACGAGGCTCACGATCGTGGTGCCCATGCCGCGGTACTTCGGGTCGGCCGCGGCGGTCTCGAAGACGCGGCGATTGGCGAGCTTGATGCCGGTCACCAGGCGGTTTTCATCGTAGGCGAGCGTGCGATCTTCCTTGTACGGCCAGGTCATGTCGCGATCGCGCGCGGTGTCGATGTAGAAGTTGGCGAGTGACTCGACGGCGATCTGCGAGGCGACTTCGCCCGAGGCATGCCCGCCCATGCCGTCGGCCACGACGTACAGGTTCTCCTCGGCCAAGAGGAAGTAATTGTCCTCGTTGTGAGACCGCTTCATGCCGGGATGAGTGGCGGCGGCGTAGCGTACTTTCATGCGCTTCGTGCGACCTGGACCTAAGGCTAGGGGGTAAGGACAATTGCCCGGTCAAAGATTACAGCTAGCATCCGGCCGCGCTGCGATCAAGTTGCCTTGACTCAAATGTTGGCGCCAGGGACAATCGCGCCTCTCCTAAGGCAAGAGGCTCATGCAGAAAATCCTCGACATCCTCACGCGCGGCGACTTCAAGGATCTGACCCGGCAGTACTCGGACATCCTGCTCGCCGGCCTCGTCGTCGGCGTCGTCGGCATGATGATCGTACCCCTGCCGACGCCGGTCATGGACATCCTGCTCGTCATCAGCATCACCATCTCGGTGTCGATGATGATGATCTCGATCTACATCCCGACAGCGCTGAAGCTCTCGAGCTACCCGACCATCATCCTCATCACGACGCTCTTTCGCTTGGCCTTGAACGTCTCGAGCACGCGCCTGATTCTGCTCAACGGTGACGCTGGACACGTCATCGAGCAGTTCGGCAAGTTCGTCGTGCGCGGCAACTTCGTCGTCGGCACGGTCATCTTCCTCATCCTGACGCTCATCCAGTTCCTCGTCATCTCGAAGGGCTCGGAGCGCGTGGCCGAAGTCGCGGCGCGCTTCACCCTCGACGCGATGCCCGGCAAGCAGATGTCGATCGACGCCGACTTGCGCGCCGGCGCCTTCGATCTCGACGAGGCCCGCCGCCGCCGCGGCGACTTGCAGCGCGAATCGCAGCTCTTTGGCTCGATGGACGGCGCTATGAAGTTCGTCAAGGGCGACACCATCGCCGGGCTCATCATCACCTGCATCAACGTCATCGCCGGTATCATCATCGGCGTCACGATGATGGGCCTCACCGCCGGCGAAGCGGTGCAGAAGTTCAGCATCCTGACCATCGGCGACGGCCTCGTCCAGCAGATCCCGGCCCTGCTCTCGTCGATGACCGCCGGCCTCATCGTCACGCGCGTCGCCTCCGAAGACGAAGACACCAACCTCGGCAAAGACATCGCCACGCAGGTCTTGGCGCAGCCGAAGGCGTTCGCCATCGCCGCCGGCCTGCTCGTCGGCATCGGCCTCGTGCCGGGCCTGCCGACGATCCCGTTCTGGATCGTCGGTAGCGGCGTCGGCTTGATGGCCTACGGCCTGATGCGCAAGAAAGTGAGCGCCGCCGGCGTCAAGGGTGAGCCCGCCAACGAAGTGCAGGCGCTCGGCGAGGAGACCAAGCAAAAACAAATCGAATCGGCCAAGAAGCAAGAAGGCCAGGCGCAGCAGATGTTGCCGGTCGTCACACCCATCGCGCTCGAGGTGGCCGGCAACTTGATCCCGCTCGTCGAAGACGCCGGGGGCGGCAACAAGTTCTTGGGCGAGATGGTGCCGATGATGCGCGACGGCTTGTTCTACGAGCTCGGCGTCAAGTTCCCCGGCATCCGCGTGCGCGGCAACGAGACCGACCTGCCCGACGGCACCTACATCATCATGATCAACGAGATCCCGCTCGTCTCGGGCAACGTCTCGCTCGACAAGGTGCTCGTCAACGACACGGTCGATCGCTTGACGCTGCTCAACATCAAGGGCGAAGAAGCCGTCAACCCGGCCAACGGCTCAGAGTGCGCCTGGATCCCGAGCCAATACTCGGGCATCGCCGAGCAAGCGGGCCTCACCACCTGGGACGCCGCGGGCTACATGGTGCTGCATCTGTCGAGCGTCCTGCGTAAGAACGCCGCCGAGTTCGTCGGCATTCAAGAAGTGCAGAACATGCTCGAGCAGCTCGAGCAGGCGTTCCCGGCGCTCGTCAAAGAGGTCGTGCCGAAGGCGGTCTCGCCCTTTCAGCTCACCGACATTTTGCGCCGCCTCGTCGAAGAAGAGATCTCGATCCGCGATCTGCGCTCGATCTTGCAGGCGCTCGCCGAGTGGGGCCAGGTCGAGAACGACACGGTCATGCTCACCGAGTACGTGCGCAACGCCTTGAAGCGCTACATCTCGCACAAGTACACGCGCGGCGGTAACACGCTCGTCGTCTACCTGCTCGATCCGCAGATCGAAGAGACGGTGCGCAGCTCCATCCAGCACACGCAGAGCGGCAGCTACCTGGCGCTCGAGCCCGAGATCACGCAGGAGATCTTGACCGCCGTGCGCAACGAGGTCGGCAACCTGCCGCCGACGGCGCAGAACCCGGTGATTCTGACCACGATGGAGATCCGGCGCTACTTCCGCAAGTTGGTCGAGCTCGAGTTCCCGCACTTGGCGGTGCTGTCGTACCAGGAGCTGTCGCCGGACATGAATATCCAGCCGATCGCGCGTATTAGCCTCGAGTAGATGGCCGAGACGGTCCACCGTAGAACGCAGGAGTTCTCGGCGCAGCTTCGTCGCAGGCGCAAGATCCTGCTCCTCGCCGGGGTGCCGGCCTGCGTGCTGTTTGTCCTGGCGGTCGAGCAGATTCGGCATCCGGATTGGGCAGGCAACGCCGAGGTCTTCGGCATCACGTTTCTGGTCGCCGAGGCAATCGCTGTTCTGACGCTCTGGACGACGCACCGGCTGCATCTCGACGTCACGGAGCTCGAGTTGATCCTCGACGACGAGCGTCTGACCGTCCGCCGTCCGGGCTTCCTCGAGACCATCCGCTACCGCGACATCGATGCCGTGCGCGGCAGGACCGACGTAAGCGGCGCTATGAAACAGGTCGAGGTCTTCCGCGGCCGGAAGATCTCTCGACTGGCCGGCTTTGACCGCATGCAGGAGATCTACGACCACCTGGCCGTCGCGGCCGGCGGTCGGGCACTCGTCGTTACCGGCGCCCCGCGCCATGTCTACGCGCGTGGGCTCGCCCTGGGGATCGTCGTTGCTTTGTTCTTGGCGGTCTTCGTCATTCGCAAACTCTGGTGGGGGTGGCCCTTCCCCGCCGAGCTTGCGTACCAGCTCCTCCCGGCGGGCTTCGGCTCATGGCTCCTCGGAGGGCGTCCCCTCACCGCGGGCGGTCTCGTCGCCAAGAGACGGTTCGAGGTCGTGCTCGGTGTGCTCCTAATCGTAACAGGCCTCGGCCAGGCGCTCATCGCCTGGCAGCAGAAGCCCCTCGAGAGGACCCTGGTCGTCGAGGGTCGCGTCATCCGCTCACCGCAGCTCGGCCTCAAGTTCGAGTTTTCTGCGCCATGGCGGCTCATTCCCATCGACGCATCGATGCCCGTCCCGCCTGGCTTCTCGCCGAACGTCACCAAGATGGCGGAGGGCGCCTTCATCTTATTGCGTAACGATGAGCGCGGTTGTGGCTTGATGCTCTTCGTTGCGAAGAGCGAGACCGACAGGGGTGACGTCGATGGCTCGTTTCGCGCCTTCGAGGGAAACCCGAGCAAGGTCCGTGTGTCTCAGGTCGCAGAGGCAAACCTCGCGGGGATGCTGATGCACACGGCCATTCTCAACCTCAATGAGCCGCCAATCGTTGCGACCTCACGGATGTCGTTCGGTCAGAGGAATCGATACATCTTGTGGACCGTGTGCCTCGTCCCACCCGGCCACGACGCCTCGCTCGCCGAGTGCGATCGACTCCTCGAGCACGCGGAGTGGGCCAACTGACTCTCTCGCCGCCAGCGTTTTTGAAATCGAGAGGAGGCGCGGCCCGCAAGGGCGAACTACCCAACCGCGGGATCGAGCACACGCAGCGTCGGATAGAAGGCGGCAAAATCGGCGCCGTTGCGCGTAATGATGCCACCCACGCGCACGGCCAACGCTCCAATGAGAGCATCGGCCACGGGACGTCGTTGGGTCTCGCCGCCCCGTTTAGCCGAAACATAGCGCACCCAGGCACTAAAGGCCGCGGCGCGATCAGCGAGATCGAAAGGTTCATTGCGGCCGACGCCCGCGCCGTCGAGAAATTCGTCGAGCAAGCGCGCCGAGCCATCGAACACCGGCGCGAGCTCGACGTAGGAGACGGGCGAGACGACCAGGCCCTCGTCCAAGTGCGCAGCGAGGCAGGTGGCCGAGGCGCGGCCGTACTGCGGATCGGCGTCGGCGATATCGATGAGGACGCAGGTGTCGACGACGAACATCTAGCCTTCGCCCTCGCGTAACTCGCGCAGCCAGTCGGCGGTTGGACGAACAGCACGGAACTTCCGGGCGTAGCCAAGCATGGCGAGCGGATCAGCCCGCCGTGCGTCCTTGCGTTCGATACGCACGTGCCAATCGTCCGCGCCCATCGGCTCCCAGATGAGCTCGGTGCCGGGTTGGACGTGGTACTCGCGCCGTAGGCGAGCCGGAATCGCCGTCTGACCCCGCTCGGTCACGGTCGTTCTGTCTGCCATGTTCACATGCTAGCATGTAACCATAGCATGTCAAGACTCAGAAACAAGGGCCGGGATCCATGGGCGTGCACTCGCAGTGCTGCCCAGACGCCAGGTCAGCGAGCAAGCGAGCGGAAGTGCCGTCGAACAGCCAGGGTTCGGCGCCGTGTACGCGGTCAACGCCGACGAAGTAGAGCACACCGTCAACGAACGCGAACTGGGAGTACGTCGTTTGCGCGTCGGTTATGAGATGAGCGGGCCCAGTGCCGGCATAGCGCCACAAGACTTTGTGGTAGACGTCATCAGAGCCGGAAAAGTACGCCACACCATCGGCAGCGACGTACAACGCCCCGACGCCAGACAGCGAAGCACCACTATCGGCCATGACCTTCTGCGCCCGACCATCCAGGCTCAAGGCCCATAACGAGCCATCACCCACCATGTGGAGTGAGCCGTTGACGATCGTGAGCGAGAACGGTCCAACATCGAGATCAGCAACTAGCGTCGGCACGCCCGCACCGTCGTAGCGCCAGAGCGCGCTCGGGTGAGAAGCGTCGCTCCCGGTAAACAGTATCGTCTGCGGCGAGGTGAGGAGAATGGAGCGGACGTGAGCGCTCACGAGCTGCGCGGGATCGTGACTACCGTCGTAGGTCCACAGCCCCCCACCGACATCGTTGTCGGTAGAGAAGATCAACTGCTCCCCCAAGACGGCGAACCCAGAAGGGTTCGAATCCCGCACGCCGGGCGCGAGGTCGGCGACGAGTTGTGGCGCGGCGCCAGTTGCAAGGCTGTAGCGCCACAACTCGAGGCCGTGCTCGCCGTCTCGGTTGGAGAAGTACAGCGCGTCCTTGAAGGCTACGAGGGAGCTCGGCACAACGCACCCGGCAGCGACGAAGCGCCGCAGGTGCGAAAGCGAGAACCGAAAGTGAAGAAGCGAGAAGCGCTCTAGCGCTTGCTGAACTGGAAGCGCTTGCGGGCGCCGGGGCGGCCGTACTTCTTGCGCTCGACCGCTCGCGGATCGCGCGTCACGAAGCCACCCTTCTTGAGGATGCCACGCAGCTCGGGGTTCATCACCATCAGGGCGCGCGTCAGGCCGTGGCGAATCGCGCCGGCCTGGCCCGAGAGCCCGCCGCCGCGCACGTTGACGCGGATGTCGATCTTGCCGCGCTGCTCGGTCACGTCGAGCGGCTGTTGCAGCACCATCTTGAGCGTCTCGCGGCCGAAGTAGACATCGAGGGCGCGCTTGTTGACGACCACGTCACCGTTGCCCGGGGTGATCCAAACGCGCGCCGTCGCTTCTTTGCGCCGACCCGTGCCGTACCATCTGTTTGCTAGCTGAGCCATCGTCGACAACCTTTCAGTACTAGAGCGAGAGAGCCACGGGCTTCTGCGCCGAGTGGGGGTGCTCGGCGGTCGCGTAGACCTTGAGCTTCTTGAGCATCGCGCGGCCGAGATTGCCGCGCGGCAGCATACCCTTGACCGCGAGCTCGACCATCTTCTCGGGCTTCTTGGCGCGCATCTCGTCGGCGGTCACCTCGTTGAGGTGGCCCTGATAGCCGGTGTGCTTGTAATAGATCTTCTTGGCGCCCTTGTTGCCGGTCAAGTGCACCTTGGCCGCGTTGACCACGACCACGAAATCGCCGGTGTCGATGTGCGGGGTGTAAATGACCTTGGTCTTACCGCGCAACACCGAGGCGATCTTGCTCGCCATGCGACCGAGCACTACGCCGTCGGCGTCCATGATGAACCACTGGCGCGGGACTTCGTTCTTCTTGGCGCTGATTGTCTTCATCGTCCTTCAAACCTTTGGGCCACAGCGGCCCCGCATTCGTCCTCTGACGCGTCTGCCCATACGCCGCACTCGGCCTAAGGACCACGCCCAAGAGGCGCCACGACAGAGAAGCCCGGGCCTTGTATGCAATCCCCTTGGGCGTTGTCAAGGATTCGTGGCGTGCAAGACAGGCTCGAGCGCGGCCATTCGATCGTCGGGCGCGGCGGTCTGCGGCCCGGCGAGTGGGTAGCTGCGCGCCCGCGTCACCTCGATGGCAATCGAACGCCCAGGCTCGACGCCGCGCAGCAAGCTACTGCGACGGGGGAAATGCGCAAAGAGATCGCCGACGCCTGGCACTTCGGCCTCGACGCGCACCCTGTCTCCGAGCGGTATGATGCGCCGCACGACGCCAATGCCGCCCTCGTCGTCGCGCCAGAACTTCATATCGTAGCTCCTAATAATGAGCCGCACGCGAGCACCATCGGCAACCCCCTCGACCGCAGCCGTGAGCTTGCCGGCGCGCGCCTTTCCGCCGTGCACGAGAGCCTCGACGATGTTCACCTCGCCGACGAAGCGCGCGACGAATTCACTCTCTGGCTCTTCGAAGATGTCGCTCGGCCGGCCTACTTGCTCGACGCGCCCCTCGTTGACGAGGACCACGTGGTCGGCGACGCTGAAGGCCTCTTCTTGGTCGTGGGTGACGAACACCGAGGTGACGTGCAGCTCGTCGTGCAAGCGCCGCAGCCACCGCCGCAGCTCCGCGCGCACCTTGGCGTCGACCGCGGCGAAGGGCTCATCGAGCAGCAAGAGCTTCGGCGAGGGGGCAAGCGCGCGCGCCAAGGCGACACGCTGGCGCTGGCCGCCCGAAAGTTGCGCCGGAAAGCGGCCGCCAAAGCCCGCGAGCCCGACTAAGTGCAAGAGCTCCTCGACGCGCGCCTTTTGCTCGCGCTTCGCCATGCCCTGAACATCGAGCCCGAAAGCGATGTTCTCGCCGACGCTCATGTGGCGAAAGAGGGCATAGTGCTGAAAGACGAAGCCGACCTTGCGCTGCCGCGCGTGCAGGTGATCGACGCGCTCGCCGTCGAGATAGACCGCGCCGCTGTCGGCCGCCTCGAGCCCGGCGATCACACGCAGGATCGTGCTCTTGCCGCCGCCCGAGGGCCCGAGCAGAGCTACGAGGTCGCCGCTCGGCACGGCGAAGGAGACGTCGTCCAAGGCGGCGAAATCGCCGAAGCGCTTGCTCAAGTGCTCGACACGAATGGCCATCCGAACTACCTCTTTGGAGTTTCGAGCGCGAGCGTGGCGCGGCGCACACGCCACTCGGCGAAGGACTTGCCGAGCAGCGTCACGAGCGCGAGCAAGGCGAGCAAGGACGCCGCCGCGAAAGCGCCGACGAAGTCATACTCGTTGTAGAGCACTTCGACGTGCAGCGGCACGGTGTTGGTCTCGCCGCGAATGTGGCCCGAGACGACCGAGACGGCGCCGAACTCGCCGAGCGCCCGCGCCGTGCACAACATCGCGCCGTAAAGTACGCCCCACTTGATGTTGGGCACGGTGACGCGCCAGAACGTACGCCAGCCGCCTGCGCCAAGCACCATCGCGGCCTGCTCTTCCTCATGCCCTTGCGACTGCATGAGCGGGATGAGCTCGCGCGCGACGAACGGGAAGGTGACAAAGAGCGTGACGAGCACGATGCCGGGCACGGCGAAGATGACCGGCAGATCGTGCGCGAGGAGCCAAGGACCGAGCAGGCCGTTCTTGCCGTAGAGCAGTACGTAGACGAAGCCGGCGATGACCGGCGAGACCGAGAACGGCAGATCGATGAGCGTCGTGAGCAAGCTCTTGCCGACAAACTCGTGGCGCGTGACGAGCCACGCCGCCGTCACGCCAAAGACGACGTTGGCGGGCACGGCGATGCCGGTCACGAGCGCCGTCAAGCGCAGCGCGGCCTGCATGTCGGCGTTGGCGAAGCTACGCAGATAGGCGCCGACGCCGTGCGCGAGCGCCTCGGCGAAGACGACCCCGAGCGGCAAGACGAGCAGCAACCCTAGAAAACCGACCGCGACGCCGATGAGCAGCCGGCGCACCCAAAGAGGCTCGCTCGCCAAAGAGAGCGTACGACGCGACAAGACCGAGAACGAGGCCATCAGTCGGCCCCCGCCTCAGCACCGCTCAAGCGACGACTGCGCAGCCATTGCAGCAGGTTGATGCCGAGCAACATCATAAAAGAGATGCACAGCATCACGACGGCGATGGCGGTCGCGCCTTGGTAGTCATACTGCTCGAGCTTGCTGACGATGAGCAGGGGCGCGATCTCGGTGTGCATCGGCATGTTGCCGGCGATGAAGATGACCGAGCCGTACTCGCCGAGGCCGCGCGCAAAAGCGAGGGCAAAGCCCGAGAGCAGGGCGGGCGCGATCTCGGGGAAGATGACGCGCGCGAAGATCTGCCAGCGACTCGCGCCGAGGCTGGTCGCCGCATCCTCATAGATCGTATCGAGGTCCTCGAGCACGGGCTGCACGCTGCGCACGACGAATGGCAGGCCGATAAAGACGAGCGCGACCGTGATGCCGAGCGGCGTAAAGGCAACCTTGACGCCGAGCGCTGCGAGCGGCGCACCGAGCCAGCCGTGCGGGGCGAAGAGGGCCGTCAGCGCGATTCCGGCGACGGCGGTCGGCAGAGCGAAGGGCAGGTCGACGAGGGCGTCCAAGAGCCGCCGGCCAATGAACTGATAGCGCACGAGCACCCAGGCGACGATGAGGCCAAACAAGGCGTTGACGAGCGCCGCGGCGGCTGCGGCACTAAAGCTCAACTGGTACGCGGCGAGCACGCGCGCGCTCGCGGCCGCGCGCCATAGATCCGCGAAGCTCTGACGCGCGGCGCTCGCGAGGAGCAACCCGAGCGGCAACAGGACGATGACCCCGAGGTACAAGAGCGTGCCGCCGAGCACGAGCGCGAAGGACGGCGAGCCCGCTCGACGTGTACTCACGCCCCCGGCGAACACGACCGGCCTGCTCATATACGGAATAGAGGCCATGCGTCCTCACGGCGCTTAGGGTTCGCCCCGAGGTGTAGCATGGGTGCGGCGCGGCTCGCCAAAAGCGGGCGGGAGCACGGGCGCAAAGACTGGAGCGAACGCGGGCGCGAACGCGGGCGCCAAACCCGATGTGAAAGCTCGGGCGCGCCTACTTGAGGCCGTCGATGAGCGCCACGACGCCAGTATCGATGTGATACTTGGCAGTGACGATCTTGACCCTGCCTTCTTTGACGAGGCCCGCGAGCACGCTCGACTGCGCAGTCAAGTTGGCCTTGACGAGCGCGATGTTTGCGTCGGCCACCGACTCGGCGTCTTGCGCCTTGGCGGTCTTGAGCGCCGGCGCGATGCCACTGACGATGGCGCCGATGTTCCCCTCGGCGTGCCCTTTGCTGTCGAGCGTGGCCTTGACGGCCCCGCATTTCTCGTGGCCCATGATCATGATGAGCGGCGTGCCGAGATGCTCCGCGGCGTACTCGATGCTGCCGAGCACCACCGGATCGACGATGTTGCCGGCCACGCGCACGACAAAGATTTCGCCCAGGCCCTCGTCGAAGACCAACTCCGGGGGCACGCGCGAGTCCGAGCACGAAAGAATGATGGCATACGGGTGCTGGCCGGCCACGAGCTTCTCGCGATCGGCCTTGTTGCAGTAGGTGACGCCGGACATGTGGCTCTCAACGTAGCGCTTGTTGCCGTCCTGCAACTTCACGAGCGCCTCGGCCGCCGACGTGGCGGCCGTCGCGTTCGTCGCGACCGACTCGTTGGCCAAGGCCACGGGGAGCGCTGCGGCGAGCAGGACGAGACACGCGGCAAAGGCACCAATCGAACGATGTTGCAGAGGACGGTTCATGATCTGTCTCCCTTGGTATGAATGTCGGCTCAACGGCCGGGCTGGAAAATCTGATCGAAGGTGCCGCCGTCGTCGAAGTGCTCGTGCTGCGCCCGACGCCAACCACCAAACGCCGCATCGACGGTGATGAGGCGCAACGCCGGAAACTGGGCAGCGTGCTCGCGCAGCACGGCCGCGTCGGTCGGCCGAAAGCCGTGGCGGGCGCCAAGCTGCTGACCGGCCGGCGTGTAGAGAAATTCGAGGTACGCCTGCGCGACGGCACGCGTGCCCTTCTTGTCGACCACGGCATCGATGAGTGCGACCGGCGGCTCAGCGAGGATGCTCTGCGACGGCACGACGATGGCGAAGGTGTCGCGCCCCAGCGTGGCAAGCGCCAGGTGGGCCTCGTTCTCCCAGGCGAGCAGGACATCACCGATGCCGCGCTGCACGAAGGTGGTGGTGGCGCCGCGCGCGCCCGAGTCGAGCACAGGGACGTTGGCGAACAAGCGTTTGAGAAAGGCGAGCGCCAGGCGATCATCGCCGCTCGCCTGCTCGCGCGCGTACGCCCACGCCGCAAGATAGGCCCAACGGGCCCCACCCGAAGTCTTCGGGTTGGCGGTGATGACCTGCACGCCGTCGCGCACGAGGTCGCTCCAGTCGTGGATGCCCTTCGGATTGCCCTGGCGCACGAGGAAGACGATGGTCGACGTATAAGGGCACGAGTTGTGCGGCAGACGTGCCTGCCAGGCGGGCGCAAGCAACTGACCGCGCTCGGCCAGCATGTCGATGTCATAGGCGAGCGCCAGGGTCACGACGTCGGCGGCGAGGCCGTCGAGCACGGCGCGCGCCTGCTTACCGGAGCCGCCGTGCGACTGCTTGACGGTCACGCCGTCGCCGGTCTTCGCGCGCCAAGCCGCAATGAAGGCCCGATCCACTTCATCATAGAGCTCGCGCGTCGGATCGTACGATACATTGAGTAGAGTCGTCCCCGCGCGGGCGGCGACCGGCGCGAGCGCAAGCGCCGCGGCACCGAGGGCGGCAAGTAAGACGAGACGGCGGGCCGAGCGAGCGAGGTGCATGCGTTCTTCTTGGCCGCGGATTCACGGCGGCCCCACGCTAGCACGAACGCGCGGCGGCGGGCCAAGAGCTGGCGGCCGCCTCGCGCAGCCGCTATACTTTGAGCTCTGACACCCTTGCTGATGCTCGAGGAGATGCCGTAGTCGCAAAGCGTATGCGTCAGCTCGAGCTGTGGTCGAAGATGGGGCGCCTGCTCGCCGAGCGAGGCGCGGCAATGGCACCGACCCGAGGGCGCCCCGACGGGCAGCCACACGCGCACGGCAAGCTGCCTGCCGTGCCGCCGCTGCCCACGGACGACAGGCAGCTCGCCGCGTGGCTCGGCGCCCGCCTCGGCAAGCCCGTGCGCCTCGTACTCACCGACAACCGCTCGACCATGCTCTCGTGCCGCGAGGTGCGCGGCGTCATGGTGGTGCGCCTACAACGCCTCTTCCTTGCTGCGAGCGAGGCCGAGCTCAAGGCACTGGTCGACTACTTGGGCGGCTATAGCGCCGAGGCGGGGCTCGTGCTCGACGCCTTCATCAAGCGGGCCAAGCCCGCGCGCACCGCGAGTACGCGCTGCCGGCCACGTGGCCGCTTCTTCGATCTGCAAGCGCTCTTCGACAAACTCAACGAGCGCTATTTCCATAGCGCCGTGCAGGCACGCATCACGTGGGGCGTAGCGAGCGGCCGGCGCTTTCGTCGCAGCATCCAGCTCGGCAGCTATCTCGCCGACGAGCGCCTCATTCGCATCCACCCGTGCCTGGATCAAGCCTTCGTCCCACACCACTACCTCTCGTGGGTGGTCTTTCACGAGATGCTGCACGATGTCTTCGGCCTCGAGGGGACCGACGGCGGCCGGCGCAAGATGCACCCGCCCGAGTTCGTGGCCGTCGAGGAGAGCTACCCCGACTTCGCGCGCTGCCGAGCCTGGGAAGAAGCGCACATGCACCGCCTCCTACGCTATCGGCCCTCGTAGCCGGCGCCCCTTCCAAAGACGAGAGTGAACGCGCGACAACGCGCCGCGAGACGCGACCCGCCGCGAGAATGCGCTTGACTTGCAGTCGGCCTCTGGCTACTACCCGCGCCCGGGTGGGCGCGTAGCTCAATCTGGCAGAGCAGCGGACTCTTAATCCGCGGGCTGTGGGTTCGATTCCCTCCGCGCTCACCACTTTCCCACCCCCTAAATTTCGCGCGAGGACGAATCATGACGACCCAGGGCAGTGCCAACGCCAACGTTGAAGGATTCGTGCAGTCGGTGCTCACCGAGAGCTTCGAGGCGTTCAAGAACGACCTCGTGCTCTACATCTTGAGCGGCCTCATCCTGGTGTTCGTCAGCGGCTTCTCGCTCTTTGTTCTGCTCGGCCCGCTCATGGTCGGCTTCGTGCAGCTCGTGCGCCGCCGCCGTCGCGCGCAGCCGGCCGAGATGGCGCAGATCTTCGAAGGGCTACAGCGTTTCGGCACGTCCTTTCTGCTCATGCTCGTCATCGGCATCGCCATGGTCATCGGCTCGATGCTGTTCTTCTTACCCGCGCTCGCCGTAGGGCTCGTGGTCATGTTCGCCTTCCAGGCGGTCATCTACAAGGACGCGGGCGTCATCGAAGCGCTCAAGACGAGCTTCGAGCTCGTCAAGACGAACTTCATCGCCGCGCTCGTGCTCTTCGTGGTGCTGTTGGTCCTCAACAGCGTGGCGGGCGCGGTGCTCATCGGCATGGTCATCACGCTGCCGTTCTCGCTCGTCGCGACGACGATCGCCTACGAGAAACTGACCGGCCAGATCTAGGCGCGTTTGCCGGACTTCTCGAGGATGGCGACCTTGAGTCGCTCGGTGGCTGTCGACAGATCGCCATCGCCGGTGTCGCTGACCGTCTTCTCGACCTCGGCCGCGAGGGCCGCGTCGACTGGCACATACTCGACCTCGGGTACGCCCTTGCACAACGCGGCGAGCCTCTCAAAGAGCGGTGCCTCCGCGAGCTGCTTCTTTGCTCTCGGCCCAGCGGCGCTCACGACCGACGCAGCGAGACAACCCAGCAGTGGCGACACTCGCCCACGCGTTACGATCGAGATGATCGACGCTGCGCAGCGCAATGAAAAAGGGGGGAAGAAGCGCCCCCGGGCTTCTTCCCCCCCCCCTCGTTAGAGAGACGTAAGGCCGGCGCTACGGCGCGCTGACGGCCTTCTGACAGTTCACGAGGCCGTAACCGAAGTCGTTGTCGCGGCCCGTCGACCCGAGGTCAGTCGCCGTCGAGTTGAGCAGCGTGCGCACGGCGGCCGCCGTGAGGTTCGGCTTGGCCGACCACACGAGCGCGCCGCAGGCCGCGGCGTGCGGCGTGGCCATCGAGGTGCCATCCCAGGTGGCGTAGTCGATGGGCGCGATGGCCACGTTGGCGTTGGCGTTGGCGAAGCCACCGGCCTTGATGGCTAGGCCCGCGTTGTATGAGACCGAGACCGAAGGCACCCAGGTGCCGGCGGCGCCGAGCGTGAAGGTCCCGGTCGCGTCAGGAGCAGCGGTGTCGTTGTTGGCGATGATCACAGCCGCGGCGTGTTGCGCCTGGGCGTTCTGCACCTTGATGGCGAAGGTAACCGTGCCGCGGTCGCAGTAGGCGATGAAGCCCGCCGGCGCCGCGCCGCACGAGGTCGTCGTGTCGCACAGGCCGCAGTTGACGAGCTTGCCCGTGATGTCGCCGCTCGCGGCGAACTCGAGCGCGTTCGAGGCATACGCGACGGTGTTGACCGTCGTCATGGCACCGAGGCCGAGGCCGCGCGGCACCGTCGAGGTGACGGCCACGCCAGGGGCCGCAAGCTCCACGTCACGATTCGACTGCGAGAACGTCGCATGGGCGAGCGCGGCGTCGAGGGCCGCGACCGAGATGACGCTGTCGTAGCCGGCCGGGTAGCTCATGCCCGTGGTCCCGTCGTTACCGGCCGCCGCGAAGACCAGCACGCCCGCTTTGACCGCGGCGTCGAAGGCCTTCTTCTCGGCGGCGCTCTGCCTCGAGCTGCCGAGCGAGAGCGAGGCGATGCGCTTACCGGTCAGCTTGGCGCAGGCGCCGATGGCGCTGATGACGCCGCTCGTCGAGCCCGAGCCGTCGAGGCCGAGCACGCGGTACTCGACGAGCGTGACGCCCGGCGCCACGCCGACGATGCCGTCAGCGCTCGGTCCACCGAGGCCACCCTGCCCGAGCTGCGCAGCGATGGTGCCCGTGACATGCGTGCCGTGGCCGATACCAAAGTGGCAGCCGGCGGTGTCGCAGCCGTAGTCGCTCGGGTCGGTGTCGTTATCGACGTAGTCGTAGCCCTGGGCGAAGAGCGCCGGGGTGCGCGCGAACTCGGGGTGCAAGGCATCGATGCCGGTGTCGATGACGCACACCGTGACGCCTGCGCCGCTGACGCCGAGGGCACGAACCTCGGGCGCCTTGACGGCCACATTGCCCCAGGTGTCCTCGCCATTCGGCGCGATGGCCAACGCCTGCACGACGCGGTCTTCTTCGATGTACTCGACGTTCGGGTTGCGCGCGAGCGCGGCTTGCGCCTCGAGCGGCATGTAGGCGCCGACGGCGTTGATCTCGGGCCAGGTCGAATGGACCGCGCCACCCGACTTGTTCACGAGGGCCGCGTCCATACCCGACTTGAAGCCGATGAGCACCGCGGCGCCGTGCGCGGGCGACGCGTGCCCCTGGCCATCGACCGCTGCCGTCGCCGCTGTCGGTGTCGTCCCGGAATCTTGCCCGCAGGCGGCCGCGAACACCAATGTCCCCATCACGATCAGTTTCTTCATTATTAATTCTCCAAGTTGTTAAGGACTCTGAACTAGACCCAACGGGTGGACCACCTAGCCGCGCTTGCTCGTCATCAGCGGCATGCTGCCGAGGTCGTACCAGGTGGTCGTATGACCAAGCACCTTGTCGCCGGGGCCGATCTGGTTGCGGGTTTCCCTGCGATACAGATGCAGGCCCACAACCACGGCCTCGTCGCGACCGAGGCGTGAGCCGCCGAGCAACACCACGATGGCGGTCTTGATCGTTGTCATCGCTATTGCCTCATCAACCTGCCGGCTGCCGGGAACATCCCGGGCGGCGGCAGCGTCGCTCCTCGTTTATCGCAGACTTGAAAAGAAAGATGCGTCTTTTACAACTAAAAAGGATCGAGCGGCCGCCGCTCGCCCGACGCGCCTGACACTGGACGAAAGCGACTTGCGGATCTAGACTCGCCCACCACTACCACAACGAGGAGCCCCACTATGGCCAAAGGTATCACCGCCAATCTTGCCTACGCAGCCGCGAATCGCACCCACAGCCACGCCGAAAGTGCCCCGGCCACGAAGGCGAAGGCCGCAGCCAAGGCCAAGGCGGCACCGAAGAGCGCGGTCAAGACCAAGGCCAAGACAGCACCGAAGGCGGAGGCCAAGCCGCGCATGAACTCAGCCGGCGGCCGCGGTAGCGACGTCTCGACCCCGAGCTCGCGCCAACGCATCGCCGACATCTACTCGGGTGGCCGTGGCAGCGACACCTCGACGCCGAGCTCACGCGAACGCATCGCCGACATGTACAGCGGCGGACGCGGCAGCGATCGGTCAACGAGCGACTCGCGCCAACGCATCGCCGACATCTTCAGCGGCGGCCGCCGCAGCTAAACGAGCACTCGGCAATCGCTACCGGCCGTTCGGCGCGCCGTCGACTGACCACCTCGGTCGCCGGGCGAGCCCCTCGGGCCCGCGACGAGAGGGATAGACCATTACCGTGGTGACGAAGCACTCGATTCGGCTTCGCGTCGTCGCAGCTCGCATTCTACACCGCGTCAGCACGACCGGTGACGCCGTCGCCATCACCGGCTCGGTGGCACGCGGCAACGCGCGCGCCGATTCCGACCTCGATCTTTGGATCCTCGGGCGGCGCAGCGGTCGCTTCGTACGCCGCGTCGACGCGGTGGCGGTCACCCTGCTCTGCCAGAGGCCCGCTGAGGCCGCGCGGTTCGAGAATCTGTGCCTCTACGAGGTCGATGACCTCGTGGTGCTCGACGATCCGCGGGGCGCGTTTGCCGCACTCGGCCGGCGCTGGCGCCAGCAACGACGCCAGATCCGCGCGGCCATCATTCGCTCCACCAAAGAGCAGCTCACCTGGGAGCTCGAGCGGGCCGAGCAAGGCAGCGCCCTGCATCGCGCCGCCTTCTTGCGCATCGCCTGCTGGCGCCTCGCGTGCCTGCATGTGTATCGCGCGCGCGGCTGGCGAGTGCCCCGCTTGCACCTGCTCGACGAAGTGCTGCCGCCTGTCGCGCGGCGCCATCTGACGGCCGCGCTCGGTTTGCCGGGGACGGCGGCCTGTCGACGGGCGGCGAAGCTCATGCCCGCGGCGCTCGCCGAGGTGCGAGCCGTGGTCGGCGACGATGGCTACGCGCTACCGGAGTCCATCGCCGCCAAGACCACACGCGCACCGCAGGAGGCGGCGCTCGTCGCACGCCACGAGCTCGTCTTCGAGCTCTTGCCGCGCCTCTTTCGCCTCTTTGGCATCACCGACCTGCGCGGCGTCGAGCTTCTCGGTGCGGTGGCGCCGAGCGTGCGCGCCGCCTTCTTGACTCTCCTGCCGCGCGCCGACGAAGGCGTGGTGCGACGACTGCGCGCGCATCTGCGCGTGCTTCTGATGACGCAGGCTGCCGCTCGTCGTGCGCCGCCAACCGCACGACACTAGAGCACCGGCCAGGGTTGCCCGGCCCGCCACAAGCCCCTAGACTCGCGCCCGGCCGCTCGCTATCGGGCCGGCCAGCATGCGAACGCGCAAGGGGTCTTGGCAATGCGCACAGCTCTCGGAATCGTCTTTGCGGGTGGCCGCGTCGAGGACCTCTCGGTGCTCACCGACCGCCGCCCTAAGGCCGCCGTGCTCTTCGGCGGCATCTACCGCGCGATCGACTTCGCGCTCACGAATCTGGCCGACGCCGGGATCGGTCGCGTCGGCATCCTCACGCAGTACCGCCCCTCGTCGCTGATGGACCACGTCGGCTCGGGCACGGCCTGGGATCTGTTCGGCACGACGCGCGAAGTGCGCTTCCTGCCGCCCTACCAAGGCGGCGAGGACAACGAGTGGTACCGCGGCCCCGCCGACGCCCTCTACCAAAACATCGACTTTATCGAGCGCAGCGCCCCCGACGACGTGCTCGCCGTCTCGGGCGACCACGTGTACCGCATGGACTACGGCCCCCTGCTCTCGTTTCACCGCGAGAAGGGCGCCGATCTGACGATGGCGTTTGCGCCCGTCACGGGCGATGCGAGCCGCTATGGCATCGGCGAGCTCAACGCCGCCGGCCAGCTCGTCGGCTTTACGGAGAAGCCAGAGTACCCGCGTACGAACCTGGCCTCGATGTCGGTCTACGTCTTTCGGCGCGAGGTGCTGGTCGAGGAGCTGTTGCGCACCGTGCACGGCGAAGAGGGGGCGCGCACGTTTCAGATTCACGAGCTGTTGCGCCGCATGATGTCGCGCCGACGCGCGTATGGCTTCATCCACCACGGCGCGTGGGCGTACACACGCACGCTCGACGAATACTACGCCTTTCATCAGGGACTGCTCGGCGCAGAGCCTTCGCCCGACCTCTCGACCTGGCACGTCCGCTCGAACGTCATGGCGCGCCGCACGGCGCCGCCCGCCCCGGCGCGCTACGCGCCCGGCTCAGTCATCGACAACTGCGTCATCGCCGACGGCTGCGTCATCCTTGGCACGGTGAAGAACAGCGTGCTGTCGCCCGGCGTGCGCGTCGGCCGCGGCGCCGTGGTCGAAGGATCGGTCCTGTGGAGTGACGTCGTGGTTGGCGAGGGGGCGCGTTTGTGCGACGTCATCGCTGACAAACGCGCGGTGTTCGGCAAGGGGGCCGTCGTCGGCGTCGGCGAGGCCGCGCCGAGTCGCGCCATGCCGCACTCGCTCACCTGCGGCGCAACGCTCATCGGCATGGACGCGCGCATTCCTGATGCGGCGCGCATCGGCCGCAACTGCATCATCCACCCGGAGGCCCAAGAGCAGCACCTCGGCAAGCCCGTGCCTTCAGGTGAGAGTGTGCTCGGGGCAGCGGAGGCAGCGCGATGAAGGTCACGTTCTTTACGCGCGAGTATCCGCCGCACGTCTACGGCGGCGCCGGCGTGCACATCAAGAACCTCGCGCGCGAGCTCGCCTCGCGCTGCCAAGTCGAGGTGCGCTGCTTTGGCGAGCAGACCGAGAGCGCCGCGTCGCTCGACGTCAAGGGCTACCAAGCCTGGACGCGCATGTGGGAGGGCGAGGACCAGCTCTTCAATAGCACGCTCGGGACTTTTTCGACCAACCTCGCGATGGTGCGCGAGCGCATCACTGCCGACGTCGTGCACTCGCACACCTGGTACGGCGCGATGGCGGGCTACATGGCCAAGGTGCTCTACGACGTCCCGTACGTGGCGACGGTGCACTCGCTCGAGCCGTTGCGCCCGTGGAAGGTCGAGCAGCTCGGCCGGTCGTATCACTTGACGAGCTGGATCGAGAAGGTTGCGCTCGAGAACGCCGACCGCATCGTCGCGGTCTCGACCCACTCGCGGCGCGAGATCCTCGAGCTCTTCGATGTCAAGCCCGAGCGCGTCGTCGTCATCCACAACGGCATCGATCTCAACGTCTGGCGACCGAGCGCCGCCGACGCGACGCGCAAGGCCTTCGACATCACGGGCGACTACATCCTCTTCGTCGGCCGCACGAGCCGCCAGAAGGGCATGGTGCACCTCATCGACGCCATGAAGGATGTCGACGCGGGCGTGCGCCTCGTGTGCTGCACGAGCGCCGCCGACACCAAGGAGCTCGAGCAAGAGATCGCCGCGAAGGTGCAAGGCGAGCCGCGCGTCACCTGGATCAACACACTCTTGCGTGAAGAGCAGTACATCGAGCTGTACAGCAACGCGACAGTGTTTGCCTGCCCGTCGGTGTACGAACCGTTCGGCATCATCAACCTCGAGGCCATGGCCTGCGAGCGGCCGGTCGTGGCGAGCGCGGTCGGTGGCATCCAAGAAGTGGTCGTCCCCGAGAGCACGGGCCTCTTGGTCCCCCCCGCCGATCCGCAGGCCCTCGCCGCGGCGCTCAATCGTGTGCTGCGCGACCGCCCTATGGCCAAGCGCATGGGGCTCGCCGGCCGCAAGCGTGTCGAGGAGCACTTCTCGTGGACCTCTATTGCCGACAAGACGCTCAGCATGTACGAAGCGCTGCTCACCGAGCGACGCCTCGCGACTGCGGAAAGCAAATCCTAAAGAGACAGTAATCCTGTCGTTTCGACAAGCAGGCTCGAATGATCCCACAGACCCGCATCGTGATCGAGAATGTCACGCCCGCGCTCGACGCCGGCCGCTTCGCCGTCAAGGGCATCCTCGGCGACCGTGTGGCCGTCGAAGCCGACATCTGGAAGGACGGACACGAACTGCTCAAAGCGGTGGTGCTGTGGCGCAAACTGCCAGGCGCTGAGCTGCACCCGCACGCGCCAGCGCCGAAGCCCAGAGTCGACCTCGCGTGGCAAGAAGCGGCGATGACCACAGCGTTCGAGAGCAACGACCGCTGGTTCGCCTCGTTTGCGCCCAAGGAGATCGGTGCCCACGCTTTTACGGTGCTCGCCTGGACCGATCTGTTCGGCACGTGGCGCAGTGAGTTCAAGAAGAAGCAAACGGCCGGACAGGATCTCGAGATCGAGATCGCCGAAGGCATCGAGCTCGTGACGCGCACGGGCGCAGGCAAGAAGGGCAGCGCCGACGGTCGCCTCGCCGAGCTCGTCAAGGATCTCTGCGCCGCACCCCTCGAGCGGCAAGTCACGATCTTGCTCGCGACGGGCACGAGCGACCTCATGACCGAGTGCGACCTGCGCGCCGACGCGCAAGCCTACGCGGCCGAGCTGCCGCTGTGGATCGATCGCGAGCGGGCGCGCTTTGGCTCATGGTACGAGATCTTCCCCCGCTCGCAAGGCACGACGCCCGGCCGCCACGCGACCTTGCGCGAGGCCGAGCAGCGCCTGCCGGCCATAGCCGCCATGGGCTTCGACGTGCTGTACCTGACGCCCATCCACCCGATTGGCCACACCGCGCGACGCGGCCCCGACAATAGCGACGTGTGCGGCGCAAGCGATCCCGGCAGCCCGTGGGCCATCGGCAGCGAAGCGGGTGGCCACACCGCGGTGCACGAAGAGCTCGGCACACTCGACGACTTCGATCACTTCGTCACGACGGCACAGAACGAGGGGCTCGAGCTCGCCCTCGACTTCGCCGTGCAGTGCTCCCCTGATCATCCGTGGGTCAAAGAGCACCCCGAGTGGTTCCAAGTACGCCCCGATGGCAGCATCAGGTACGCCGAGAATCCGCCCAAGAAGTACAAAGACATCTTCCCGCTCAACTTCGAGACCACGGACCGCGAGGGCCTCTACGGCGCGCTGCTCGACGCCGTGCTCTTTTGGGTCGGGCACGGCGTGCGCATCTTCCGCGTCGATAATCCGCACACCAAGGCCGTCAGCTTCTGGGAGTGGCTCATCACGATGGTGCACCGTGAGCACCCGGACGTGCTCTTTCTCGCGGAGGCCTTTACGCGCCCGAAGCGCATGAAGATGCTGGCCAAGGTCGGCTTTACGCAGTCGTATACGTACTTCACCTGGCGCAACACGCGCGCCGAGCTCGAGGAGTATGCGACCGAGTTGTTCTTGACTGACCTGCACACGTGCTTGCGGCCGAACTTCTTCGTCAACACGCCCGACATCCTGCACGAGTTCTTGCAGACCGGCGGCCGCCCGGCCTTCATCGCCCGGCTCGTGCTTGCCGCGACGCTATCGCCGACCTACGGCATCTACAGCGGCTTCGAGCTGTGCGAGCGCGAGCCGCAAAAAGAGGGCAGCGAGGAGTACCTGCACTCGGAGAAGTTCGAGGTGCGGGTGCGCGACTGGGCAACGCCGGACAGCCTGGCGCCGCTCATCGCCCGGCTCAACAGCATCCGCCGCGAGTATCGATCGCTGCAGCTCGGCTCGACCCTACACCTGCTCGAGTCGACCAACCCTTACCTCATCGCCTACGCCAAGATGCTCACCGACGACCAGAGCCCGCTCGTCACGGTCGTCAACCTCGATCCGTTCCACGTCCACGAAGGCACGATTCGGGTGCCGGTCGACCTGTTCGAGCCCGACGAGTACCGTGTCACTGACCTGCTCGCCGAGCGCACGTACGAGTGGCGCAGCGAGTGGAACTATGTGCGCCTCGATCCGCAGCAGATGCCGGCGCATGTTCTGCGGCTGTCGACGTAGACTATCGGGCTCTTGCCGCGCGGCAAATTGTTGACTAAAAGCCTGAGGCGTCTGTCTGCTGCCGCTCGCGTCGGCGCAAAGAGGAACTTGCTGCATGGGTCACGTCAATTTGCTGCTCTCGCTACCGCAAGGCACCATCGTCGCCACGAACCTCACGGTGGAGGGCTTCGCCCGTCATCGCAGCCCTGGGTCGGGCGAATTGTTCCAAGCCCGCGCCATCTACTTCGATCTCGCGGTCGCCAATGGCGCACCGGCCTTCAAGTTCTTCGACGAAGGCGGCTGGCGCGACGCCATGGCCGACACCAAGATGGCGCTCGCCGCGTGCGAGACCAAGCGCACCAAGACGGCCCTGTCGAACAACGCCTTTAGCGCCACGCCCATCGACGCCTACAAGGCGGCCTACATCGCCAAGACCGGCGGCCACGTGCTGCCAATGGAGCCCGGCAAGGAGTTGGCGCGCTTCAAGTCGCACGACTGCCACGAGGAGCTCACGTGTGATCAGGTGGCCGAGGCGGCGGGCTTGCCGCGCCCCGGGCGCCGCGCGCCGCGCTGCTACCTCGTGCTCGGGCCTATCGACTTCGTGATCCTCACGAACCTCACCCCCGAAGAGTACGTCTGGTACAGCACGCACCGTCCGGGCAAGGTGTTCCGCAACGTCATCTTCACCGAGATCACGCCCGAGCCGCGTACCTTCATGGCCGAGCGCACGTACGAAGAGGCGCTCGCGGCGTTGGCCAAAGATCCGAACAAGAAGACCAAGACCGTCTACTACGGCGCCGCCCTCGATCGCATTCACTTCAAGTACTGGGTGGGCTTTGACGGCAAGGCCACGGGTGGCCTGTACTGCGGCGACCGCGACAAAGTCTCACTCTACCAGTGGCCGGCGAAGATCCCAACGGCGTGGAAGCGCGCGAGCGGCTGATACGAGATCGCCTTGACTGCGATCGGCCCTTGACGCGTGCGCGTCGCGGCGGCTTCGACACGCCAGGGCACGCGCCGCGTCAAGGGCGGCACGGCAATCCGAGTCATCCGAGTTTGGTACGAGCCAGCGACGACGCTAAGCGCTAGCGACGACGCAAGAGCACAGCGAGGCTCGAGCCAATGCTCGGGCGCGACTCGACAGCAAAGCCGGCTGCCTCGGCCAGGCCTACCGTGTGCGCGAAGTCGGCGGCCGACACGTGATGGGTAGGCTCGGCGACGAGCATCCTGCCCCCCGACTTGAGGGCACGACGTGCTTCGGCGAAGAAGCCCGCGGCGTTCGGTAGCTCGTGCACGACGGCGAAGGCGAGCACGAAGTCGACCGCGGCCGCGAGGTCGCTCGTGCCAAGGCCGTCGGCCGCGGCGAGGCGCGACTCGATGCGCTCGGCGAGGCCGACCCGCCGGGCGCGACGCGCCAGGCCGGCGAGCATACGCGGCTCGACATCGACGACCACGACACGCCCGCGTGGACCGACGAGTCGGGCAAGCTCGAGCGTAAAGAACCCCATGCCGGGCCCGGGCTCGAGCACCGTCATACCCTCCTTGACGAGCGGCGCGAGCAGCGTCGCCGGGTCGTGACGCCAACGCCGCAGCGGCGAGAGCAGGAAGTAGCCGAGCCACCACGGACAGACGCGATTCGACATTGTGACCTCCCTTAGGGGGGGGATAGTGAACTCGGGCCTACTCTATGCCTCCTCGGTCGGCGGGGCGACATCGACGACGTGGCGCTGGATCTGCAGCGGCCGCTCGGGGGGAACGAGCAGGTTGCCGACGCGTTCGAGGAAGAACGCCTGAACCGTGGCCCAATCGCTAGGGCCTTCGCCAGCGAGCGGTGCCTCGCGCTCGGCGTCGGCGAAATGGGTTAGCGCGCGCAGGAGCAGAGCCTCGTTGACCCGGCCGCCATAGACCTCGTACATCGCGCGCAGGCACTCGACGATGCCCAGCCGATGCTGTTCGAGCAGGACGTAGAGATCGAAGAAGTCGCGCCGCACGCCGCGATCGAGGATGGCATGAAGCTTCGTGGCGAGGAGCCCGACCACGCCGAGCCGCTGCTCCTCGACGAAGGGCAAAAGCGGAGCGAGGACGAAGATCGAGACGTCGATGCCATTCCAACGCAGATGCACCGTATCGCCCGCGGTCTCGATAACTTCAACCGCGCCGGAGCGTCCAAGTGCGCCCTTTAGCTGCGTAAGATCGTGGGCGTCACCCACGCCGAAATCCACATCACGGCTCGGTCGATACGGGCACAGACAGCGCACCGCCTGACCGCCGATGACAAACCAGTAGCCGAGCGCCGCGACTGCCTTCGCCAACGTCGGCGGCATCACGCGTGTTGGCGCGAGCGGGAGTGCGCGACCTAGATGTGTCGTGCGCGACATACGGCCTCGAGCAACCCGCGACTCTTCGGGCGCCATCCCCGCAACCGACCGGCCTGATACAAAGCGAGCCACGGCAGGCCGGATGCAAAACAGACGGCGGGCAGATCGCCATAGTTGAAGCAGTAAAACGCCACCTGCCGACTCGGCACGCGCGCGTCAGCATCGAGGTTGTAGAGCGCCAAGCGGGCCGCAACGGGCAGATCGCTCATGCGGTACGTCGGGCCGTCGAGGGTGTCGAGGAGCTTGTAGACTGTGGCCCGTGAGGGGCAGCGCAGGCCGCGGCGCCGAGAGAACCGGGCCAACCGCTCGAGGAGTCGCGTCATCGACGGCCGGGTTGAACCGCTGAGCTGGCGGCGCAAAAACGCCTGCATCGGGACCGCGATACGCGAGCGCCCACGATCATTGCGCGCCCGCCGGCGCCTCTCCACAGGCTCTCGGCGAAGGCGCTTCTGCGCCCGGCGTTGCGATTCTCCGAGGTCGAACACGAGTTAATTATAGACACTTCAATTATTAATGCAAGACACATAAACAGGCCAGCAACGGGTCGACAGGGGCGCCGAGTGGCCAGATACTGTACGATGTGGGCGGGCTCGCGCGCGCCAGCCATGACCAGCACGGCTCGCCCGGCACGCAGGGCAACCTCAATCGGGGGCGGCGGCTGCCGAGCTACATTGGCGTCGGCCGGTTCCCCTGCACGAACGCCGGGCGCTGTTCGACCGACGGCGGACCGCTGCGGTGCCATTGAGCGACGGGCGGCTTCGCCGCGCCGGCGCCCGCGCCACGTCGAGGGTGGCCTAACGATCCAAGTCACCGGGAGTTGGTGCGGACGCGATGAGGGCGCCCCACCGGCACGACGACGATCTGCGCGCGGACATGGGTCGCCAACGCGTCGAGTCCGCCGAGCTCCTCGAGGGGGTCCGCGAGCCGGCCGTCGAGCAGGCAGGGAAACGGCGCGACGGGAGCGTCCGCGCCGGCGCGCGCCAGGATCGCCCAGCGCCCCGGACGCGCCGCCGCGAGGAGGCAGCGCAAGGCCGCCGTCGAGGCGAGCGGCGAGGCGCAATCCAACAAGAGCCAGCGCGCACGCGGCTGCCAACGCAGGGCTGCGAGCACGGCCGCGACCGGCCCTGCGTGTCCGGACACGGTAGGCAGCCGCGCGAGCCCAGGCTGACTCCGCCCGCCTGCGCCGTCGCCCAAGAGCAGCACGCGCTCGACGAGCGGCGCGAGGGCGCGAACCGCGGCGGTGAGGCCGAAGCGAAGACGGCGCTGCTCGGCACGAAGACCGGGTGCGCGGACACCGGGCCTGCCCGAGCGCGCGCCGCGCGCGGGCGTAGGCGCCCCACCGAGGACGATGCCGCCGAGCAGCGGCAAGCGTCGCTGCGTGGCGGCGAGGTGAGCCACGACGAGGCGCTCGGCTTGCTCGAGCCGATTCTCGTCGCGACCGAGATCGAGAGCGGGCCGGCCGACGCTCGACGGCGGCGCGTCGTTGGCGGTGCGGCGCAGCCAGATCTTGACCGGCAGCGCCACGTCCTTGTGGCCCTCGACGAGAATGACGTCGTGCCATGCGCTCGCCCGGCTGACGAGCGACGCGAGCGAGGTGTCATCACCGACGTGCCCGCGCGCGAAGCTTTGCACGGCGTCACGCGCCAGCACCTCAGCCCCGGCCGCGAACAGCAGCGCCGTATCTTTGCCCGGCCGATCGACCTCGAGCCCGTGCGCATCGTGCTTGACGACGAGCACCGAGAGCCCTTGGCGCCGCAAGAGCGGTACGAGGTGCACGAGCAAGGTGGTCTTGCCAGAGCCGCTGTAGCCGCAGACTCCGACTACGGGCAGCGCCGCGAGCTCGGTCACGGCGCGTCGTGACTCGCGCAGGGAGCGAGATCGCCGCGCAGCTTAGCGAGACCGTGCGGCAGAACGCCGAGGATCGCCTGCAGGTTCTCGGTGGCGGCGCGACGCGAGCCCGGCAACGAGACGATGAGCGTCTGCTCGCGAATGCCCGAGACCGCGCGCGACAACCAGGCGTGCGGCGTGACCTCGGCCGAAGCGCGGCGCATGGCTTCATCGAGGCCGGGGGTGAGTCGCAACGCGACCTCGCGCACGGCCTCCGGTGTCACGTCGCGCGGCGCGAAGCCGGTGCCACCGACGGCGAGCACGAGGTCGATCGAGTGCCCGGCGGCATAGTGTCGCAGGCGCGCGACGAGCGCCGCCTTGTCGTCGGGCAAGAGCTCGGCCTTGTAGATGTGCGCGCCGAGCTCACGCTCGAGCAGCTGCGCCACGGCAGGCCCGGCAGTGTCCTCGGCTTCACCGCGCGAGCAGCGGTCACTCAGCGTGATGACGACCGCCACGATGGCCGCGCGAGGCACGAGTCGCTCGACCTGCACCGTATCCGCGACCGACAGGCGGCCGCCCGCCCGCACGCGGGCAAACAGGCCGAGGCGCGGCATGATGCAGTCGCCGACCTGGTGGTAGATGGCGCACCGATCGTGACACGTCTTGCCGAGTTGAGTCACTTGCAGCACGACGTCGCGACCGAGGCGTAGCTCGCTGCCGACCCCGAGCGCACTCAAGTCCACACCGTCGAGGAGCAGATTTTCACCGAAGGCGCCGGGCGCCAAAGTAGCGAGGCCACGGCTCTTGAACGCCTCCACGTCGGCGTGGCCGAGCACGCTCACCTGGCGATGCCACGGGCCGGCGTGCGCATCGCCATCGAGCCCGTGATTGGCGACGAGGGTGCTCTGCGCGACGGCGAGCTTCGGCTGACCCTTCTCGGCGCTCACGCAGATGGCGACGACTTTACCTTCCATGGCTCGCACTCCTTCTGCGCGCGGGCCCCTTGGCGCTCGGATCACGCGCGGACGCGTCGGCGAGCCAGTGTCCCGAACGGCCGCCGCGCTTCTCGAGCAGCCGGACCGACTCGATGATGAGGCCCTTGGTGAAGGACTTGCACATGTCGTAGACGGTGAGCGCCGCGATACTCGCCGCGGTGAGCGCCTCCATCTCGACCCCGGTCGCGGCGCGGGTCACGACGCGGGCCTCGATGCGCACGCGCTCGCCCTTGACCGCGAGCTCGAGCACGACACCGTCGATCGGCAAGGGATGACAGAGCGGGATGAGCTCGGAGGTGCGCTTGGCCGCCATGATGCCGGCGAGGCGGGCGGTGTCGAGCACGTTGCCCTTGTGGGTCGTGCCACGGCTCTGCAGCGCTCGGCCGAGCACGCGTCCGACCCACACGGTCGCCTCTGCCCGCGCTTCGCGCGAGCTTGTCGGCTTCGCGCTCACGTCGACCATGCGCGCCTTGCCCCCGGCGTCGAGGTGACTGAAGACTTCCTTCTTCCTCTTGATCATGGACTCACCATTCGTCGACGCCACAGGCGCATGCCGAGCGTGCCGACCACCATCGCCACAACAAAGCCGTGCGGCAGCGTCGCCGCAAGCACGCCGACGAGACATGCCCAGACGAGCTCGTCACGGCGATCCAATAGATCGCGCGACAACGCCACGAGCGTCGCTGACTCGAAGAGCAGCAGCACCCCGAGGGTTGGCAGCGGAAACGCCTGCAGCACGCGGCCAAAACCGGGCGCGAAGAACAGGCCGAGGGCGAGGAAGAAGAGGCCGCTCGCCAGCACCGACGTGCCCGTGCGCGCGCCAAATGCGTAGTGGCCGGCCATGCCACCCGAGCCGTGACAGACAGGCACGCCGCCGAGCCACGGCGCGACGAGGTTCATCAGCGCGTACGTCAGAGCGAGGCGGCGCGCCGGCACCGCGCGCGCCGGAAAGAGGTCGCGCATTGTCTGCTCGGTCGCGTACAGCGAGTTGGCGAGCGACAGTGGGATCTGCGGCAAAGCGAGCAGCACGAAGCCCTCGGCGATCTCGGCCCATGAGGGCACAATGGGGTGCGGGAACGAAAACGCCGCTGCGCTCTGTGCGCCGGACGGCCCCGGCGCGAGCGCCGCGTAGACGATGCCGAGCGCGACCACGACGAAGGCCGCCGGCACGCCTTTGCGACGGCGCAAGAGCACGATGACGACAGCGCTGAGCGCTGCGAGCCCGGCGCCGCTCCAGCCGTCGCTCACGATGTAGGAGCCGAGCGCCAGGCTCGCGAGCTTGAGTCCGAGCCCGATCTGGATGCCACGCACGACGGCCTTCGGCAGCAAGCGGCCGAGCCGCTCGATGCTGCCGGTGACCATGAGCCCAAACATGACGACACCGATGGCGATCCCTGCCCCGGCCACGAGCCCGGCGCGCAGATGGCCGGCGATCGCCATCGCCGCGACGGCCTTGAGCGGCTGCACCGGCATGGGCACGCCGTAAACGAGGCCCGTGCAGATCTGCAAGACGCCAAAGGCGGTGAAGGCGCCCCCCGGATCGAGTCCGCACGCCATGATCATGCCGACGAGCAAGGGCAACGTCGTGCCTAGATCGCCGAACGCCCCGGCGAGCTCGTGGCGAGTCAAGCGCAGCCAGGGGTAAGGGGCGCCGGCGCGCGGCAGGACAGGAGGGGCTGCCGATGACACGCTCAGCCTCCGATAGCCGACATTGCGGTGGCCGGCGCGAAGGCCCCGGCGGGGCGCTTGCAGGCGAGCGCCGCACGCATGGCGGCGACGACGTGGGCTTCGGCTTCGGGGTCGGCGCGCCGCAGGTACGGCATCAGGGCGAAGCGCTCCTTGCGCCCAAGGCAGCCGAGCAGGTCGCCGTCGGCGCTCAACCGTAGACGTCGACAGCCGCGGCAGAAGGGATGGCCAATCGGCGAGATGAAGCCGAGCGTGCCTTCGCGCCCGCGCTCGTCGCGCACGCGAAAGCGACGACTCGACGAGCCGAGTTCGATGGGGAGAGGCTCGAGCTCGAACCGCGTCCGCAAGAGCGCGGCGAGCTCGTCGTTCGAGACGTGCAGGCGCGCATAATCCGCCGCCGCGAGCCCGGCCGGCATGAGCTCGATGAAGCGGCCCTCGAAGCCGTGCGCGAGGGCGAAGCTGACGAGCGCTGGCGCCTCTGACAGATTGAGATCGCGCAGCAGCACCGTGTTGAGCTTGATGGGCGCGAAGCCTTCGGTCCGCGCGGCCGCGAGGCCATCGAGCGTGGCCTGCAGAGTGCCGCCAGCGGTGACCGCCGAGAAGGTGTCGCCCGCGAGAGCGTCGAGGCTGACGTTGAGCCGCGCGAGCCCTGCCTCACGCAGCGCGGGCGCGTGGGCGGCGAGGCGTTGGCCGTTGGTGGTCATCGCCACCTCGGCGGTGCCAAGCGCAGCGATGCCACGCACGACGGCGATGATATCGGGACGCAACAGCGGCTCGCCGCCCGTAAGCCGCACTTTGGCGACGCCGAAGTGCTTGGCGGCGATGCCGACGAAGCGCACGAGCTCGTCGACGCCGAGCAAGGCGTCGCGACGGATAGGGGCGGGCGCCGCGCGCAGCGCCGGCCGGCAGTAGCGGCAGCGCAGCTGACAGCGATCGGTCAGCGACAAACGCAGGACGAGCCCCGCGTGTGCGGTCCCGGCGCTCGCGGCAGCGGCGCTCATAGCAGCGGCCGCCACGGGCGAAAGCCGAGGTGCGCGCCGTCGGTGAGCTTGCCGGCCTCGGGCGGCACGAGGATCGCGCCGTCGGCGCTGGCGGCGCTGGCCAAGTCCGCCGAGCTGTGGCTCGGCACGGGAATGGCAAGCGGACCCTCGGGCGTCCAGCGCAAGCGCGCCGGCACGAGGTGCAATCGGCCAGGCGAGCCCGCCACGCGTCCGCTCAGGCGCACGGGCAAGAGCGGCCGCGCGCGCTCGACCGACAGCCCCGCGCGCAACAAGAGCGCGGGCAGAACGAACTCGTAGAGACCCACGACCGCGCTCACCGGGTTGCCGGGAAGGCCGAAGATGAGACAGCGGCCGGCCATGGCGAAGAGAAAGGGCTTGCCGGGCTTGATGGCCACACCGTGCACGAGGGTGCGTGCCCCAATGGCGGTGATGGCCGCCGGCGCCAGATCATAGCGCCCGACCGACATGCCGCCGACCACGAGCACGGCGTCGGCGTCAGCGGTAGCCTCACGCAACGCGGCCGCGAGCAGCTCGGCGTCATCGGCGAGCCGCGCCCGAGCGCTGACCCGCATCCCCGCGCGTCCGAGCGCCGCCTCGAGCAAGGGACCATTGGCATCACGAATCTGGTATGAGGTCGGCGCGCCGTCGGTGTCGACGAGCTCCTCGCCGGTCGTAAGGATGGCGACGCGCGGGACCTTGCATACCTGAACTCGCGCGCAGCCGACCGCGGCAGCGGCCGCAAGTGGCAGGGGATCGAGCGTTGTGCCCTCGGGCACGAGCACGGCCCCGGCAGGCGCATCCTCGCCACGCCGCAGGATGTTGGCGCCAGACTCCACGCGGCTCTGGATCTCGACTAGAGCGGCGCCGGCGTCGCCGGTGTGCTCCTGCATCACCACGGCATCCGCGCCCGGCGGTACACAGGCCCCCGTGAAGATACGCGCGCAGGTGCCGGCGATCACCGTCGGCGCCGCGTCCGAGCCGGCCGCGATCTCACCAAGGATTCGCAACCGTGTCGGCACGCTCGCCACATCCGCCGCGCGCACGGCGTAGCCGTCCATGGCTGAGCGGTCGCAGGGCGGCAGATCCCGGTCAGCCACGATCGCCTGAGCGAGCACACGCCCGGCCGCAGCGAGCAGGTCGACGCGCTCGGCGCCAAGCGGCGACGCCTGCTCGGCGATGAGGCGCCAGACGTCGTTTGGGAGTTGCATCGACGATTCCTTTCCAAACACGGGAGGCGTGACGGTTTCCCACCACACCCTATCGGCCCCAGGACCGTGGATCGGCTACCCTTTCGGTAGGTCCGCGGGGCTCGGAATCTTTTTGCTGTGCTACTTTCGCTCGCCTGTTTAGCGCCTCTCGCGGGGCTTGGCTAGGGGGGGGCCCAGATCGCGCGCCCCGTACGCTAGGCACCAGGGCGCGAGCGCATCGTCAAGGCGTAGTGAGCGGGCGCAGACCCATGATCGCGCCGTCCCCCATGAGCGTATCGGTCGGCACGAGGACGCGCGGTGAGGTCGAATTTCCGAGACCGAGCTGACCGTACGAGTTCCACCCCCAGCACTTGACGAGTCCCGTTGTGACCACGGCGCAGGTCTGCCCATAACCCGCCGCGGCAGCAACGACGCTCGTGCCGAGCGAGGTAACCGTCGCCGAGACGTACCGATTCGTGGTGTCGCCGAGGCCGAGCTGACCATCGGCGTTGTAGCCCCAACAGTGCAGGACGCCCGAGTCGCTCACGGCGCAGGTGTGCTCCTGTCCGACGACGAGAGCGGCGACATGCACTGCCATACCGATGACGTCATACGGCGTCCCCGTCGTGACCGTGTCGCCGAGGCCGAGTTGGCCATAGTAATTCCACCCCCAACACTTGACGCCGCCGCTCGCGGCGGTGAGTGCACAGGTATGACGCTGCCCGGCCGCGATCATCGTGACGATGTCGGTGCTCATCCCGATGACGTCGACGGGCGTGGCGCTCCCCGCCCCAGACCCACCCAAGCCGAGTTGCCCGTACGTGTTGTCACCCCAGCATTTGACATGCCCGGCCGTGGTCAAGGCACAGGTGTGCTGCTCGCCGACCGCCACCGCGGTCACGCTCGTGCCGAGAGCCGCGATCGGCACAGGCGTGGAGCGGTTGTTGGTGTCGCCGAGCCCGAGCTGACCATAGGAGTTATAGCCCGCACACTCGAGCGCGCCGGCCGCGGTGATTGCGCAAGCGTGCAGGCCACCGACCACCGCCGCGACGACGCTCGTGCCAAGAGCCGTTGCGTCGGCAGGGCTGACGCGACCGAGCGAATCGCCGAGCCCGAGATCGCCCATGGCATTTTGCCCAAAGCCACGCACGGCACCCGCCCCCGTCAAGGCCTGCGTGTCGTTGTTGCCCGCGGTCACCGCGACGCTGCTCGTGCCGAGCAAGGGCACCTCGGTCGGCGTCGCCCGGCTCGTGCTATCGCCAAGCCCGAGCTGGCCGGCGCCGTTGTAGCCCCAACACTTGACGGCGCCACTCGCGGCGAGCGCGCAGGTATGGCCAAAGCCCGCCGCGAGCGAGGCACGCAGACCAGAGGCCGTCTTGCAGGTCGGCAGGGGTAGCACTGGCAAGGGTTGCCGCCCATTCATCGTGTCCCGACCCAAGACCGCCTGCGGCGAGACGGGCGCCACCGGCGCGGCGAGCGACTCGACGGGACCTACGCTCAAGCTCACGTCCTTGTTGATGGTCGTGCTGCCAGCCAGCGAATCGGTCACCGTCCAACTGACGGCGCGCGGCCCGACGCCGAGGTCGGTGAGCTTGGCCGTCACACCACCGCTGCTCGAGGTGACGCTCGCGCCGGCAAAAGTCCCCAAGGCGCTCGCGAACGTGGCGCCTGGGTCGAGGCTCGTCACCTGCGCCGGCACGCTCACGACGCAGTCAGGCCCAATCGCGCTCAGGCTAGCGGCGGCGCTCCAACCGATGACTGGCGCCGCGGGCGCCGTTGTGCTCGCGACGACGCTGGTGGCCGTCGAAGCCACACTGCCAGCGAGCGCCTCGACGCTTATCGAGTAGGCCGTAGCGGGCGACAGCCCGGAGAGCGCGGCACTCGTCGCGTTGGCCGACGCCAGGAGGGTCATCGGCGTCGGCGTGCCGCAGCCCGAACACGCAAGCACGTAGGTGATCCGGTAGCCGGTCTCGCTCGTCGCCACATCGTTCCAGCGCACGACGAGCCCGCGCGGTGCACGGTCGGCCTCGAGCACCTCGACCTGCGTAGGTGCCGCCGGCGCAGTCGTGATCTCGCTCGTCACGAAGCCGCTGCGCGTCGCACCAAACGCGAGTGTGACACGATAGCTGTAGGTGCTCTCGCTCGCGCGGTCGAGGTCGAGGAAATCGACGGCGTTGGCGGGCAAGCTCGCCACGAGCACATAGGAGGCCGCGCCGCCATCGCAAACCGCGAGCGTACCCGAGCAGCGCTCGATGACATAACCCGTTTCGGTGTCGCTGTTGTCCTGCCAGCTGACCTGCACGTCGTAGGGCGCGACGAGGGCGGTCGTGACGAGCGTCGGTCCGCTGCGCGTGCAGGTCGCGAGGCAACACGCCGCGACCTCAAGGTTGCAGGAGCCGGCGAGGCACTCGAAGCTGGCGCTACAGGCCTCACCTGTCAGCTTGCTCGCGGCGCAAGCGCCCGCAGCGTCACAACCCGCCGTGCATTCGCTCGCGCAACAACGGCCGCCGGAGCAGAAGCCCGTCGCGCAGTCGGCGGGACGGACGCAAGCCACGCCAGCCTCGCCTTGCAGGGCGCAAACACCGTTGCTGCAAAAGCCGCCCGGCTTACAGCCGGCGTCGTTGCCGCAGGTCAAGGTGCAGGAGCCGCCACGGCAGGTGCTCACCCCGGGGCAGGTGTCGTCACCGGTGCAAGTGCCACAGACGCCGGCGACGCAGCCGCTGCCGACCGGGCACTCGCCCGGACTCGAGCACACGCGACGGCACACGGCGTCGATGCACACCGCGCCCGGCTCGCAGCCGACGGCGACCTGGCACGCTTCGCCGTTCTTGCCGACTGCGCCCGCGCTCTTGTTCGACCCGCATCCGGGCGCAGCAAGCGCGAGCAGAAGACAAAGACCCGTAGTCGACAAACGCTTCACTGCATCCATATACTGCCTCCGCGTCATGGCGCTCGCCAAAGTTACTCGCGAAAATTCGTGAACTGCATGGCGATGCCGAGATCGACGCCCTTGATGAGCGCGATCGCGGCCTGCAGATCGTCGCGCTTCTTGCCGCTGACGCGCACCTCGTCGCCCTGGATCGACACCTGCACCTTGATCTTGCTTTCCTTGACACGCTTGACGAGCTCGCGCGCCTTCTCGATCGGGATGCCAACCTGCATGGTGACGACCTGGCGCACGGTGTGACCGCCGGCCGGCTCGAACGTGCCGCGCTCGAAGGCCACGAGCGGCACGCCGCGGCGCGCGAGCTTCTCGGCGAGCACCTCCCACGCCGCGTCGATGCGGCCCTCGGCGTTGGCGCGCAGCACGAGGCCCTCGCCCGTCTGCTCGATGCCGGTGTCGGTGTTGCGAAAGTCGAAGCGCTGCCCGATCTCCTTCTTCGCCTGTTGCAGCGCGTTGTCGAGCTCGTGCACGTCGATCTTACTAACGATGTCAAAGGAAGGCATGGGCCACCTACTACCAGACTAGCCGCGCGCCGCAAATCCGACTACGCTACAGTCACGCCAGTATAGCATGAGGTAGACACGACGATGGGCATCAAGGTCCGCTCTCTCGACACGCCGACGACGCCGACCCCGACCACCGCGCCGCACGACGCGGCGCCGCGCCCAACACCCGCCCCGACCCGCCTCGACGATGGCGACTCGGTCGCCCGCCAGCGCAGCGGCGCCTCACCTGCTCGTGCGGCGATGGCCTCGACGCCTCTCGCCGCCGCCTTTGCCCCTGGCGCGTTCGGCGCGTCGGTAGCGAGCGGCGCCAAGACGCACGCCTCGGCGGCACCCCCGATCGACGCGGGCGCGACACCCGTATTCGTGGTCGCCAACAAGGACTACAGGCCGGCGACCACCGTGGTAGCGACGCAGCCGAAAAACGAGCAGCTCGGCGCTTGGCTGCGCGAGGCGCCACTACACTTTCCGAACACCTACGAGAACACCGACAAGCAGGCCGTGCGCCGCGAAATCACAGCCTACCTGCAGAGCTACGCCCAACACTACGAGGGCTTCGGCGGCTTTTGGAACCGCATCATCGACTCGCTCGTCGCGCTCTTTACGGGCGCGCACGTCGACACCCTCGCGGCGTATGGCATCAAGTCGCAAGCCGACCTCGCACACCTGAGCCCGCGCCAAGCGATGGCACTCGCCGAGCAGATCGTCATGGACGCCGCGACCTACAACGACGCCGCAATCGCCGAAGACAAGACCGGCAGGCTTACCCCCGAGGCGGCGGCGCTCGCCGACACGATGGACGAGCTCGGCGCCGACCAAGTGCTCGAGGGGAGCGCCATCGTCTGCCGCAACTACGCCGAGGCCGTCATCGCCGTCTTCGACGTCCTCAAGGGCATGCAGGAGCCGGGCACGTCGCAGCTCAACAACAGTTATATTAAGTATATTCGCAGCTTCAACGAGGGCGCGACACACGCCTGGACCGCGATGTTTACGGTGCAGCCCGACGGCTCGATCATGACCACACAGGGCGACGCAACCTGGAACGATGCCGGCCTGCGCTACGCCACGAACGGCGACGACTACACCGAGGGCAAAAAGGGGGTGCGCCGCTATTACCTCGACCACGCGGTCTACCTGCACTCGGGGTCGCATCCCCTCGCGCGCTGGCTCGAGGGGCTCGTCGGCCTCGACTTCGTGCCGATGAACTCGATCGGCCTCGAGGTGCTCGAGGCGCGCGGTGGCGTCGAGGCGGTGTGCAAAACCCTCGATGCCTTGCCGCCGTCGCTGCGCGCCGACGCCTTCGTCCGCCTCGCCCCCGCCGCCCAAATAGCGGTCCAAGCGCTGCGCCCGATCGCGCTCTTTATGCCCCCGAAAGTGTAGGCGCGACGACGAAGTCGAAGACGACGCCATTGTCCTTGCCCGCCACGCTCGGGTTGCTGTAGTCATCGCCTATGCTCGAAGCGCATCTGCCGCTGCTCATTGCCTTCGCGGTCGCCGTCGCGTTGGTGTTGTTCATTGCCCTGTTGTCGGCGCAGCTCGGGCCGAAGAAGCCTTCGCCAGTCAAGCTCGAGGCCTTCGAGTGCGGCAACCCGCCAAGTGGCGACGCGCGCCAGCGCTTCAGCGTCAAGTTCTACCTCGTCGCGATCCTGTTCTTGGTCTTCGACATCGAGGCCGTGTTCATCTATCCCTGGGCGGTCACCTTCAGCGACAACGTACGCGCCGGAAGCGCGACGGCCGTCCTGGCGCTGCTCGACATGGTGGTCTTCGTCGGCGTTGTCGTCGTCGGCCTCGTCTATGCGTGGCGCAAGGGCGCCCTCGACTGGAGCATCCGGGGCTAGCCCGCGAAGCCGAAGGGTCACTCATGGCTGACGAGAATATCCTAGCCCCGCAAGTCGTCGTGACGCGCCGCACGGACGCGCACGCTTGGGTCAAGGGCGCCGGCGTCGGTGGCTTGCAGAGCATGGTCAACTGGGGCCGCAAGTACTCGCTCTTTGGCTACCCCTTCGTCACCGCCTGCTGTGCCATGGAGTACATGGCCGTCAACAGCCCGCGCTACGACCTCGGGCGCTTCGGCGCTGAGTTCCCGCGCTTCTCGCCGCGCCAGGCGGATCTGTTGTGGATCGTCGGCACGATCTCGCAAAAGCAGGCGCCCATCTTGCGCCGCGTCTGGGAGCAGATGTGCGAGCCCAAGTGGGCCATCGCCTTTGGAGTCTGCGCGTCGAGCGGCGGCTTCTACGACAACTACTGCACCGTGCAGGGCGCCGATCAGGTAATCCCCATCGATGTCTACATTCCGGGCTGCCCGCCGCGGCCCGAGCAAGTGCTCGACGCGCTCATTCAACTGCAAGAGAAGATCAGCGGCGATCGCCATTCGCTCACGTAAGAGAAAGCCCCCCCCGGAGTCGCTCGATGTCGCAAATTGTTCTGCAACGCCTGACGCGCAAATTCGGCGACGCGGTGCTCGAAGCGAAGGCCGAGCACGGCGACGAGACCGCGGTAGTCGAGGCCGCGCGCCTGCTCGAGATGGCCACCTTTCTGCGCGACGATCGCGAGCTCGCCTTCGACATGCCCATCGACTGCACGGCGGTCGACTACCTCGGCCAAAAGCAGCCGCGCTTCGAGGTCATCTGGCACCTCTATTCGCTAAAGCGCGGCCATCGCGTGCGTCTCAAAGTGCGCGTCGACGAGAGCGACCCGTCCTGCCCGTCGCTCGTGCCGATCTGGCGCGGCATGGACTGGCACGAGCGCGAGGCCTACGACATGTACGGCATCCGCTTTCTCGGCCACCCGAACTTGAAGCGCATCCTGATGTACGAAGAGTTCGTCGGCCACCCCTTGCGCAAAGACTACCCCATCGACCAGCGCCAACCGCTCATCGAGCTAAGGTCCGTCAAGCAGATACCGACGCAAAGACACCCCGTCCCCGAGCAGCTCAATCGACCGTAGCCGAACCATGACGCCTGCCGTGCTCAACAAGGAAGACGCGACCGTGACCCACTCGACCAACGCCCATGCCCCCGAGGCGCACGGCCACCAGGGCGCGCTTGCATCGGGCGATGAAGCCCGGGACCTCACCGACCTCGCCGCGGATCTACCGAGCCGCCTGATGGAGGTGAATATCGGGCCGTCGCATCCGGCCATGCACGGCACGGTGCGCATCAAGGTCGCCCTCGACGGCGAGAGTATCGTGCGCAGCACCACCGAGGTCGGCTTTCTGCATCGCGGCTTCGAGAAGGAGTGCGAGAGCGTACACTGGGCGCAGTGCATGCCCTACACCGATCGGCTCAACTACGTCTCGCCGCTACTCAACAACTTCGGCTTCGCCCAAGCGGTCGAGAAGCTGCTCGAGGTCGAGATACCGATACGCGCCCAGTACATCCGCGTACTCGCGAGCGAGCTGTCGCGCATCATCGATCACCTCGTGGCCTGCGCCGCGATGGCCATGGAGCTCGGCGGCTTTACGCCCTTCCTCTACTTCGTCGAGGGGCGCGAGTTCATGTTCGATCTCATCGAGGAGCTCACCGGAGCGCGCGTCACCTGTAACTACGCCCGCATAGGCGGCGTGGCGCAGGACCTGCCCGACGGGTTCGCCGAGCGCACCCGCGCCGTACTCGTCAAAGTCTTCGCGCTCATCGACGACTGCGACAAGCTCTTGACGCGCAACCGCATCTTCATCGACCGCACCAACGGCGTCGGCAAGATGACGGCCGAGCAGGCCATCGCCTACGGAATCACCGGGCCCTTCTTGCGCTCAACCGGCGTGGCCCACGACCTGCGCAAAGCACACCCCTATTACGTCTACGACCGCATGGACTTCGAGGTGCCGGTCGGCAGCAACGGCGACTGCTACGACCGTTGGCTCGTGCGCATGGAGGAGATGCACCAGAGCCGGCGCATCGTCGAGCAAGCGTTCGCCGAGATCCCAGGCGGCCCCGTATTGCTCCACGACCCGCGCTTCGTCTTGCCGCCGAAGAGCGAGGTGACGACCTCGATCGAAGGCCTGATGAACCACTTCAAGCTCATCATCGAAGGCGCGCAGATCCCAGCCGGCGAGATCTACAGCTACAGCGAGGCCGCGAACGGCGAGCTCGGCTTCTTCATCGTCTCGGATGGCACGGGTAAGCCCTACAAGTGCCGCGTGCGCTCGCCGTGCTTCTCGACCATGCAGGCCATCGACGACGTGCTGTTCCCGGGCGCCATGCTCTCTGACGTGGTGCCCATCTTCGGCTCGATCAACATGATCGGCGGCGAGTGCGACCGCTAGGCGCGACCGCTAAGGACACAGGCAAATTCACCATGGCTCCTGCCCCCACTTTGACGATTGACGGTAAGCCGGTCGAATTCGCGCCCGGCGAGGTGATCATCAGCGCCGCGTCGCGCGCCGCGGGCAAGATCGAGATCCCGCACTACTGCTGGCACAAACGCCTCTCTATCGCCGCCAACTGCCGCATGTGTTTGGTCGAGGTCGAAAAAGCCCCAAAGCTCGTGCCGGCCTGCCAGACCGAGTGCAAGGAGGGCATGGTCGTCTTCACCAAGAGCGACAAGGTCAAGGCCGCGCAGCGCTCCATCCACGAGCTGTTGCTCGTCAACCACCCCATCGACTGCCCGATCTGCGACCAAGCCGGCGAGTGCAAACTGCAAGACAACTACATGCTCTTTCAGCTCGGCCAAAGCCGCGTGCGCCCTGAGGGCAAGGTGCGCAAGAGCAAGCGCACGCCGCTTGGGCCCTACGTCATGTACGACGCCGAGCGCTGTATCCTGTGCACGCGCTGCGTCCGCTTCATGGACGAGGTCGCGGGGGAGCGACAGCTCGGCGTCTACGCGCGCGGCGATCGGGCCCACATCGGCACGTTCCCCGGCGCTGAACTCAACCACCCCTACTCGCTCAATGTCGTCGACGTCTGTCCGGTCGGCGCGCTCACGTCACAGGTGTTTCGCTTCAAGCAGCGCGTCTGGAACTTGAAACGCACGCCGAGCCTGTGCGGCGGCTGCGCCCGTGGCTGCAACATCTGGGTCGATGCGCGCGAGGGCATGGTCTATCGCCTCTTGCCGCGTGAGAACGAGGCCGTCAACAAATCGTGGCTGTGCGACGAGGGCCGCCTCACGTATGCGCGCGCTAACGACAGCCGCCTCTCGCGCGCTCTTATGCGCACGGCCAGTGGCCCGGCCGAGCCATGCCTCGCGTCGACGGCGCAAAAGCGCGCCACCGAGTTGTTCGAAAGCCTGCTCGCCGAGAAGGGTCGCATCGGCGCCGCGCTGTCGCTGCACGCCACGAACGAGCAGGCTTACGTCTTTGGCCGCATCGTACGCGACGCTTTGCACGCCGAGGCGGTCGCCGTGCTCGACTATCCGAATGGCACCGCCGACCGGCTGCTGCGCGTGGCCGACAAGAACCCGAATCGCGCCGGCGTGCAGAGCGTGCTCGGCTCGCTCGGCATCAAGATCGTCTCGAGCGAGGCTCTCGTGCAGCGCATCGAGAGCGGCGAGCTACGCGGCCTGTTGGTGGTCGGACACGAGACGAGCGAGGCTGGGCGCGTAGCCTCGGCCGCGGCCGCCATGCTCGCCTTCGTCCACATCGGCGCGGCCCGTAGCGCGCTCGCCGAACGCGCGAGCGTCACCTTGCCCTCGCTCGCCTGGGTGCAGAGCGAAGGCACCTGGGTCAACGCCGACGGCGTCACGCAATCGCTCTCGCCTGCCTTCGCCCCGAGCGGCGAAGCCCGCCCAGCCGAAGAGTGGCTACAAGAGCTCGGTGCCGCGCTCGGCCTTTCCTTAGGGCTGCCGAACGTGAGCGCGATTCGCGCCGTGCTCGAGCGCCCGCAGCCGGAGGCCCGCTGATGTTTCTGCTCATCACCACGCTCGTCAAGTTCGTCGTCTTCGCGCTGCTCTTCATCCTGCCGCTCGCCGCGGTGCTCACCTGGATGGAGCGGCGCCAGAGCGCCTACAGCCAAGACCGCTTGGGACCGCAGCGCGCCGAGATCCGCGTCTTCGGCCACCCTGTTCGCCTCATTGGCCTCTTGCACGTCGTCGCCGACGGCCTCAAGTCGTTCTTCAAAGAGTCCTTCGCGCCCTCGGCCGCCGACAAGGTGCTCTTTGCTTTGGCGCCGCTCATCGGCTTCGTCACGACGCTTTGCATCGTCGCGCTCATTCCGTTTGGACCCGACCTCGAGACGGCGAGCTTGCCGGGCGCGCGCTGGCTCTTGTCGCAAGAGACGCTGCGCGCCTACCCCGTCATCCCGCTGCAAGTAGCCCGACTCGACGCCGGACTCTTGTACGTCTTTGCGCTCGGTTCGCTGAGCATCTACGGCGCCGCGCTCGCCGGCTGGGCTTCGAATAATCGCTTCGCGCTTCTCGGTGGCCTGCGCGCCTCAGCGCAGTCGATCTCCTACGAGATCGCGCTCGGCCTGACGACGGTCGGCATGCTCATCGTCTGCGGCTCGACGGAGCTGTCCGAGATCGTGCACGCGCAGGGACGCGACGTGCTCTTCGGCCTGCCCGCTTGGGGCATCGTCGTGCAGCCGTTAGCCGCCGTGCTCTTCTTGACGGCCGCGATCGCCGAGTGCAAACGCGGCCCGTTCGATCTGCCCGAGGGCGAGCCCGAGATCATCGGCTACTTCGTCGAGTACTCATCGATGAGCTTTGGCCTGTTCATGCTCACCGAGTTCATGGAGGTCGCGGTGCTCGGCGCACTCTTTACGACGATGTTCCTCGGCGGCTCGGACCTGCCGTGGGTGATGCGCTCTGATGGCTGGCACTTGGGCGTGTGGCAGGGCGTGCCCGACTTCTTGGGTCTGTCGCCGTCACTATGGAACGGCCTCGCCGGCCTCGTCGTCTTCGGGGTCAAGGTGTTCCTCGTCTCGGCCTTGCAGCTGCAAATCCGCTGGACCTTGCCGCGCTTTCGCTACGACCAGCTCATGCACCTCGGTTGGAAGATCCTGCTGCCCCTCGCGCTCGTGAACATCTTCGTCACCGCGGGCCTCGTCTACGCCGACCAGAGCCTGCGCCTGCTCGCACTCGTCGGCGTCGCGCAAGTGGCAATCTTCGCCGTGGTCGTAGCCCTCGGGCCTTCGCACAAACCGATCCCCGCCCCCGCCCACTCGCACTGAAGGAGCCAGCGTCGTCATGACCATTCACGTTCGCGAGCGCGTCAGCTTCTCGGCCTACGAGAAGAGCTACCTGCCAGAGGTCGTACGCGGGCTCGGCATCACGCTGCGCCACTTCTTTGCCAACCTGCTCGGCCGGCGCGCGACGCGCCCCCTGCAGACTGTGCGCTATCCCGAGGTGCGCCGCATCTACCCGCCACGCTTTCGCGGCCAACACCGCTTGCTGCCCCGCGCCAACGGCTCGCCTCGCTGCGTCGCGTGCTACATGTGCGCCACGGCTTGCCCGGCCTACTGCATCCACATCATCGCCGCCGAATCACCCGACCCGCAGATCGAGAAGTACCCGGCGGCCTTTGAGATCGACATGCTGCGCTGCATCTTATGCGGCCTGTGCGTCGAGGCGTGCCCCGAGGACGCAATTCGCATGGACTCGGGCATCCACACGCCGCCGTTCGAAGCACGCGACGACGCGGTGGTCGGCCGCATGGACTTGCTGGCCCTGCTCGGTCGCAACGGCACACCGGCGGCCTTCGGGGCACAGGACACGCGCGAGGGACGCAGCGGCGCAGCGCCGAGCGCTTTCTAGAGCGGCGGCCCCGATGAGTCGCTGGCCTCGCCTCATCGCTGCGACGCTCACGCTCTCGCTGTGCAGCCCGAGCCGGGCCGACGACACGCACTATCAAGACTTCCTCGTCGGCGGCCGCTCCATCGGCCTCGGCGGCGCGTTCACGAGCCTCGGCGACGATCCGGCGAGCGTGTACTTCAACCCGGCCGGCCTCGGCGACGCGCGCGGCTCCAACCTGCAAGTATCAACGAGTCTGTACGGCTTCGAGCGCGGCTCGATCGGCGGTAACCTCACGCTGCCGGTCCCGGGCGTCGAACAGCGCAACATCGAGTTCACCGACCTCGTCATCATCCCGGCGAGTGCCGGCTACATCCAATCGTTCGGTCCGCTCGACGCCGAGCGCCACCCGTACCAGGCCTATGGCCTCTCGGTGCTCGTGCCCTCGTACCGCAGCTTCAAGGTCAACGCCGGCGATAGCTCGGCGACGGGCGAGAACTCGTACCAGCGGCGCGTCACCGATCGCGAGCTGTGGAGCGGCGCGGGCTACGGCCGGCGCATCAGCACGGCGCTGCGCCTCGGCGTCTCCGCGTACTACATCTTGCGCAGCGTCGTCGACACCGAGGACGTCTCGGTGCGTGAGCGCCTGGCCGACGGCAGCGACAAATTCCAAACTGTCACCAACGACATCGCCTTCACCAACGGCAGCGCGGTGCTCATCGCTGGGGCGCGCTACCAAGCGAGCGAGGCCTTGAGCCTCGGCATCGCGCTGCAATCGCCCTCGGTGCAGCTGCACTCCAACGCCTCGTTGCGCTTCTCCCGCGCCGCCGCCGATCCGAGCATCGCTGTCGGCGGCGAGCCCACGGCCACCTTCGACGCGCTCAGCCCGAATACTGCGGCAAGCGAGACCCGCTATGCCCCGAGCCTGCGCGCCGGCGCGAGCCTGTCCCGCAAGTACAAGTACACGTTCAGCGCCGACGTTTCGTACCACGCGCCCGTGCGCTACACGCTCATCGCAGTCGACGACGCCTACAAGGCGCGCTTGCCGTTTACGCCCGAGATCGACCGCCGCGGCGTGCTCAACGTAAACCTCGGCGCCGAGTATCTCGTCATTCGCGAAGTGAGCATCGCCGGCGGCGTATTTACGGACTTCTCGAGCGCCCCCGCGATCGACCCGGCGCCGCTCGCTGATCAGCCGCCGCGCGTCAACCTGCTCGGCTTCTCGGCGGCGCTCGGCTACTTCGGCACCCACACGCTTTCGCGCGTCGGCATGGTCTACAGTTTCGGCACCGGCTACGACGTCATCCCCGAGCGCGGCGACATCAACCGTGTGCTCGGCGTCGATCAGGCGTTTCAACGCATCGCGTACTCGCAGTCGTTCTTCTACATCTTCGTGTCGAGCACGTTTCGTTACTGAGCGAGCGCTGGCGACGGTCTGTCGCCCGACCTGCCGAGACCGAGTGCCAACCCGAACACGCGCGCCGCGCTGTGACGCGATGTGGCACGACGAGGTGTATCTTTTGCTGGGTTTTGTCGCGTCGCTGTGTGAAAGTCGAACGAACTACCTAGGAGTCACTCACATGCACCTGTTTCTACCCGCTGTTGTTCTATTCGTGCTCGCCTCGACCCCGGCGCTCGCCGAACAGGCACCGACCAAAGACGCGACACCCGCGCCCGACGCCGCGGCGCCGACTGCCGTTGACGCCGCAAAACCCGCTGACGCGAAGCCCGCCGACGCCGCGACGCCCGCCGACGCCGCGAAGCCCGCTGACGCCGCGAAGCCCGCCGACGCCACGAAGGGCGAGAAGAAGCCCGCCACGCCGCCTGCGCCCAAGGTCACAGCGGGCACGAGCGGCTATTGGACGCCAGGCCTCACGTTGCAGGGCTGGTACGTTGCGAACGGCAATGACGGCGCCAACACCGCCACCACTTCGACATTTCGGGCCCGACGCATCGAGTTCTATGCGCGGGGTCAGATCATCCCCGATCGCGTCAGCTACAAGTTGATGGTCGACTTCGCGCGCGTGCTCGATACGACGTCGACCTTCAAGAGCAATGTCGTCAACCAACAACCCGCAGCTACCGACGCGACCGATACCGAGTCGGTGTCGCTCAGCGGCCTATCGAGCGGCCCCTTCTCCGTGCTGCAAGACTTCGACGTAACGTACCTGACGCCGTACGCCGACCTGACCATCGGCCAGTTCAAAGGCCCGGTGAGTCAAGAGGGGCTCACCTCGGCGAGCAAGCTGCCCCTACCCGAGCGCTCCATCGTCGCATCGGGCTTCGGCGACCGGCGCGACCTCGGCGTGCGTGCGAGCAAGACTTTCGAGTACTTCAGCTACAACCTCGGCCTCTACAACGGCAACGGCCAGAACAAGCTCGACGCCGACCTCGCCAAGGACGTGGGCCTGCGCCTCGAGGCGTATCCCATCAAGGGCATCACCATCGGCGGCGTTGGCTACGCCACGCTCGCCAAGACGGCCGAGCGCCACAAGGCCAAGCGCGATCGCTACGAAGCGGACATCAAGCTCGACATGTACAACGTCCTCGTCATGGCCGAGTACATCCGCGCCTCGGACAAGGATCCGACAAAGACCGCGTATGTGCACGGGCACGGCGCGTCGCTCATCGTCGGCTACACGCTATTCGATGTCGTACAGCCGGTGGCGCGCATCACCTACCTCGACCAGGACACGAGCAACGAGACGAGCTTCCACGATCAGACGACGGCCTACGAGGTCGGCGTCAACTACTTCCTACAAAAACACGAGGTCAAGATGCAGCTCCTGCTGTCGCGCTTCCACTACGGGATCGCGCTCAACAAAGAGGACGTCAACCAGGCGGTCCTCGCCTGCCAGCTCGCCTACTAGAGCAGCCCGGTCCGGCCGCCCCACTCGCGCCCCACGCGGTGGGTGAGGTGGCCGCTCCACAGTCCTAGACTAGACTCGGATCGTGATCGTGAAAGCGTCGTTGCACCCAACGCACGAACAGCGCCGAGCACACGTACAGGGCAAGGCCGACCCAACCGCCTACGCGCAGTAGGAACAGGTCGGCCGTGCCCTGCCAAAACGCATCGTAGTCGCCGATGTACACCAGGCGCTCGCCATAAAGCGCGGCGCAGGCAATGACGATGAGCGCGCCCGCCGCCCAGGGCGTAAAGCACAACCAGCGACTGCCGCGCACGACGCCGCCGCGGGTGATGAAGAAGCCGAGCAGCGCTGCGGCAAAATTGACGAGAACGGCGAGCAGTGACAGCGGCCCTATCCACGTGTCGAGGTTCGGGAACACCTGCGGATCGAAGGCGTAGAGCATCGACCACTGCGGGTAGAAACGAAAGAGAAAGGTCGACACCGGTGTGACCACGACAGCCTCGAAGCCGACGAGGAACACCAAGGCCCACGAGACAAAATCACGCCGTACCGCCGGCGAGCGGCGGGCCACCCAGGCGAGACCCCCGCCGAGCGCCAGGTTGGCGGCGAAGTTGATTACGGCGGGCATGAGATGGCAACCATTTGCACGAAGGCCTCGCTAACCGATACTATCCCAGCGTGTCGTCGATCAACTTTCACACCAAAGAAGTTTCGGTCAAGATCGTCTATTACGGTCCTGGGCTGTGCGGCAAAACCACATCGCTGCAAACGATCTACGGCTCGCTGCCCGCTGACAAGCGGCCACAGCTCGTCTCGCTCGCCACCGAAGTCGATCGCACGATCTTCTTCGACTTCCTGCCACTCGTAGCCTATCGCATCCGCGATTTTCTCGTCCGCTTGCAGCTCTATACCGTCCCAGGGCAGGTCTTCTACAACGCCACGCGCAAGCTGGTCCTAAACGGCGTCGACGGGCTCGTGTTCGTCGCCGACTCGCAACGCGCCATGACGGACTCGAACCTCGAGAGCCTGCAGAACCTCGAGGAGAACTTGACAGAGCTCGGCCTCGAAGAAGGTCGCGTGCCGATGGTGCTGCAGTACAACAAGCGCGACTTGGTCGATATCCACTCCATCGCGGAAATGGAGGCGCTGTACAACCCGCGCCGCCTACCCTCCTTCGCCACCGTGGCGGTCAAAGGCGAGGGCCTCTACGAAGCGCTCAAGTCGGTCTCGCAGGCGGTCATCTCCGATCTCATCAAGAAGGGCGTAGGCCGTGAGCTCAGCGGGCCGAGCGCCGAAGCAAAGGCGCCCGGCCCGAGCGATACGCAGGCGCCGAGCCCGCCCCGCTCGGTCGAAGAAGCGATGAGCCAGGCGGCGCAACCACCGCTCGGCGCACCCTCGGTCCTGCCCGCGGCGAGCGGCTCAGGTCTATGGCCGCTCGGCGACGCTGCGCGCTTGGGCGAACGTATCGAGGCGGCACTGCGTGCGATGCACTGGAATGATGTCGTGGGCCTCGTCGAGCAGCTCGTCGAGCAGCAAGCGCGGCGTTGGGCGGCCTCCGAGGGCGCGAGCAGCAACAACCCCGTGCCCTCATTCCTGCTCATGCGCGGCGTGCCGGCGGCCCGCTATCGCTCGCTCGCCGAGGCTGGGCGCTTGGTGCGTGCCGGCCAAGCGGTCGGCCGCAACGAGGCGCTGAGCGCCCTCGTCGTTGCACTCGAATCCCTATGGTAGCGTCGCGCGCCATGTAGCGCACGAGACACGCGCGCCACCGTGTGGAGCGACACGCTACTGCTGCATGTCCTCGGCAAGATAGGAGAGAATCACCTCGTCGAGCGACTTCTCGCTGATGAGGTCCTCGCCGAAGATGGAGTCGACGGCGCTCTCGTTGGGCGATTCGAAGGCGCGCTGCAACGTCTCGGCTTGAATCACATTGTCGATGCCGGTCGCCGCAATGGGGGCGGGACGCATCATCGGCGTCACGCCGCGCGTTGGGATCGCGGCCGGCGGCGGCGCGCGATACGTGGGCGCCGCGGGCGGGGGGCCGAAGCGCGGTATGACCATCGGCGGCGGGTGGACCCCGGCCGGCACCGACGGGGCGCCCGGACGCGGCGGCGGCAGGCTGAAGATCGAGCCGTCGGCCGGCTCGCTCGCCGCGGGGCGCATGGCGGGCACGGTAGGGCGCATGGTGGGTGGACGAACCTGGGGGATGCTCGGCGGAGGCGGTGCGCTCGGTGCGCGGGCGGCGGGCGGCGAAGCGCTCTCCGGTGCCGAGACGCCAAACGAGCTGCGGTGTTGGCCACCCGCCTCGACGTTGAGCGGTGCGGGACCATTGAGCGTCCCGGCGTTCATCGAGCGCTCGGCAATGCGTTGATCGCAACGACCGCCGATGAGCTCGCGCAACATCGTCTTGTGCTGATCCTGCATGAGCTCGACCAACATCTCGGTCAAGCGCTCGCTCTTGGCGATATCGGCGTAGGAGGTCTTGCGCGTCTCGACGATGTTCCCGCCGACGAACAAGTGGGTGATGATGTGCGGGTTGTCTATTCCCGAGTCTTCGGTCTGAACGTGGAAGACGCGGTCTTTGTATTTGACGTTATGGTTGTAGCCCGGGATCATGCGTCAACGCCCGCGCGCAAGAGGATGGGGTGGGCGAGGGGATTTGAACCCCCGACCACTGGAGCCACAATCCAGTGCTCTGCCAACTGAGCTACGCCCACCACACTCCAACTAATTGACGACGGTGCATTTAGGATGCCTACCACCGTCTGTCAACCTAGAATTGCGCGAGACCGGCATCGCCGCCGCGGCAGCGCATGCACAGCCGATTTCCTGGACCCGTCGACAGAAACACCCGATCGCACGACAAGCACGTACGCGCACCGAGCGTCGAAGGGGCGGCTCGCCTGCCGGGGCGCTCGCCTGCCAAGTCGGCGGCGACGCCTTTGACCTGGCGCAGCAAGGCCTCAGAGAGGCCGAGCTCGGCAGCACGCCGGAGCACCTGACCCTGCGTCATCCCCTCGCCGGCCAACTCGTCGAGCAAGATCTTGCGATCGCGCAGCATGCCCTCGATGATTCGCCGATCGAGGACCGGATCCTCTTTGAGCACCGACTTGCCGCCGTCAGCGCCCTCGAGACCGAACCCGCCTTCGCCAACTTCACCGAGCTCGTCGAGCTCAGCGTCCCCGACGCCGTGCACCGTCGGGACAACGCGCAGATCATCGACGACATCGTCGTTCTTGGCTTTGCCCTTGGCCTTGACCCTGGCCTTGACCTTGATCTTGACCTTGGACTTCGACTTGCCCGTAGCTTTGGCCTTGGCACTGCTGCCTACCGCACGGCGTTCCGCCATGGCACGCTTGGGTGGGGTAGACTTGCCGGAGATGCGCTTGGCTGGCCTTGCACTCATGTCGTGTACGTCTGTCGAGGAACCTCGGCTCCGAGTTGAAAAGTCGCCCTACGGCGTCTCGATGCGCGGTTGCCCCGTATGCTTGAGTTGGCGAAAAATGTCAACGCTGGCGTCACGCCGTCACCGCGCCACGCACGTGAACAACGCAAAGAAGGCGAGCCTAGGCGCTATCGCCATGACGCGATCCATGCACGCGTAACCGGGGACCTCGGCCCGCAAGGTGAGCTCGCCGGCTAGGAGCTTCTCACGGGTCGGGCGCACGAGGTCGAGGTCATTGCTGATGAACAGGCCGGACGAATCGGTGGCCATCAACGAGGTGCCCGCGGCGTCCGGGACGTAGGTCACGTCGATGGTAACGTGGACAACGCTCGCACTGAGGGTCGCATCGCGCAGCGGCTTACCCGTGGCGCCATCGACCACGAGCCCGACGGCAAAACCAGTGACCTTGAGGGTTTCGAGGCCAGGCAGACCCTGCCACGCATCCACGAGCGCAGTCGGCAGGAGCACGGCGGCGGCGTCGCCAATATCCGCCCTCTCGGTTGCGGGCTCGGCGAGCCCTGGCAGGTAGTTGCGCACTGCCACGAGCGCGGGGAAGTAGTCACCACCCGCGGCCACCGCCGCGTCGAATCCGGCCGCGCTGCTCGCGTCATCAGTGAGCAAGACGAGCCCGAGGTCGTCCTGAACCGCGAGGGCCGCGAAACCGAAGCCGCCGTTGGCACCGCTCGTCGTCGTCGCGAGCAGGGTCAGGGGCTTGCCGAGCGCCTTTTCCGAGGCGTCGACGACGCCGACGAACGCCGCGCTCGAGCTCGCCTGCAGCCGCGGACTCGGCAGAAAGAGGCCGCCAGCCAGGCTGATCGTGGTGGGCTTGCCGGCGCTGCCATCTGCCACGCCGCCCGCACAGCCGCTCGCCATGCCGAGTCCAAGCACGACGCGCGCCACCCCAGCGATACCTATGCCTGTCGTACGCAATTCTTCGGGCTCCTCGCCGTCCCCCAAAATGATGATCACGATAATGATGACACAGCGCTGCGACCACCTCGTCGCGGCAGCTCACTCCTTGCGCGCGGCGGCCTGCTTCTCGAGTTCGTCAAAACGGCGCGCGAGCCAAATGGCTCCCGAGAGGCCGACCGCGAAGCCGACCGCACTGATGCCGAATTCGAAAGACCCGCTCGAGTCGGGGTTGGCATAAAACACATTGGCGATGAACGCCGCGACGCCCCCTGAAACGAGCACGCCGAGCGTCACCCATTTGAACCAAGGCGGCAGCTTGATGGGCTCGCGCGGCGCCTCCTGCAACGGCGCGGCGTTCGCCTGCATCAGCAGCCAGCGCGCGAGCAGGATGCCGACGACGAGCGCGCCGCCGGCCCCGAGGAACCAGGTCGAGTGATAGGCATCGCCGCTTGCATAGTAGGCACTCGCCGGCACGCCGAAGATAACCGCTGCGCCGCCCCCTAGCGCCACCAACAGGGTCAACCAACGCCGCAGCGCGGAGGGCGGCTTGTCGGGCTTTGGCTCGGGTGCCTCGGCCTGCCGCGCCGCGTGCCGCGCGCCGGCGGCCTCGGCCCACGCGAGCACCATGCGGCCGAGCAGCACGCCGTCGACAATACCCACGCCGCACAGGAGGAAGAACCAGCCCCCCTGGCCGCGCACCATGAACCACTCGGTGGTCGGTAACCACAAGGTCAAGGCGCCAAGGCCGAGCAAGAACGCGACGAACAGATAGTGGCGCCCGCGCCCGCCGCCTTGCTCGTCGTCCTCGATGTCAATGTTGTCGAGATCGAGCACCGACAAGTCGCCGTACTCGTCGCGTTCTGAGTCGGTGCGTCTCGATTGCGTTCGCTCTGCCACAGGCACTCCCTGTCCGTGTCGGTCGCGGGCGCGCCGCTCGGTGCGGCATCCTAGCGCGCCTCGCCGCGGCGGTCTACGAGACACGACACGACTGTGTGCTCCCTAGGCCCTTGCGCGAGGGGGGGGGTGTTTACGAGCCTTCTTCGCGCATGGCCTCGATGACCTCGCTGTACGAGGTCGCTTCGACGAGCGTCGCGAGCTGCGCCGTGTAGCGCACGACCGAATCCTGGCGCTTCTGCTGCCGCGCGTGCTGCAACGCGCGATAGACCGCGATGTAGGCCCGCTCGCTGTTGATGAAGAAGCCGACGCACTCGAGGACGACAGCCAGGGCAGAGCGCGTGATCGAGGGCGATGCGTGGCTAAAGATGAACTCGCGCTTCTCGGCCGTCGCGACGCGCAACGTCACCTCGGCGGCCATGTCGGAGCGGGCCTTGTGCGCGCCGGTGTCGACGTTGGCCTTGATGGCGAAGTCGACGACCTCGATGTGGGCGAGCGAAGGAAACGTGTCGGAGTAGCGCGCGATGAGCCCTTCGAACATCGCATCGACGATCCCGACACCTTCGCCCTCGATGACTTCCTTGTGGCCGCTCTTCTCGTCGTGCACGTCACAGTGGATACGCACCACGTGCGATTCGAGGTTCTCTTCGAGGCGGTACGCGTCGACGCGCAGCGCGAGGGCTGTGCCGTCGAGAACCTCGCCGACGAGCCGTGCGATGGCTTCCTTGTGCATGGCCTTCCCTCCGCATCTCGTCCTGGCCAAGATGACGCGGTCTGGCAGACGCCCGAACCCGCTCTCACCTAGTATAGACGCCGCTGACCAGAAAAGTATTCCCGGGTGCGAAAGGTGCGGTGCGTCATTCACTGCGACGCCAACCGGTGAACACTCCCCCGCTAGCAACGACGGCGCAGCAGGCTCGGCAGATAGAGGTCGGGCGGGGTAAAGCCGAGCAGAAACGCGAGGGTCGAGGCGAGGTGCCCGAGACCCGGCGCGCGGAGCGCAGGATCCCACTCGTAGAGCTCGCGCGCCGCCTCGGGCAACGCGACGTAGAGGGGCACGGCGTTGAGCGAGTGGCTGGTCTTCGGGATCATTGCGCCCGCTTTGTCGCGCAGAATGGCGCCCGTCTTCTTATCGCGCTCGGCCATCTCATCGGCGTTGCCGTGATCGGCCGTGACCACGAGCGCACCGCCGGCCGCCATGATTGGGTCGACGAGGGTCGCTAGCGCCGCGTCGACGGCTTCGACCGCCTTGACGGTCGCCGCAAAGTTACCGGTGTGCCCTACCATGTCGCCGTTGGCGAAGTTCATGCGCACGAGCCCGTAGGGCCGCGCCGCGAGCTCACGAAGCACGGTGGCGGCGATCTCGGGCGCACGCATCTCGGGACGTGCGTCGAAAGGGGGCGCGTAGCTCGGCACCTCGACGTACTTCTCGAGCGCGTCGCTAAAAGTGCCCGAGCGGTTGCCGTTCCAAAAATACGTCACGTGCCCGAACTTTTGCGTCTCGGAGATGGCGAGTTGCGCCACACCGGCATCGGCGAGCAGCTCGCCGAGCGTGCACGTGATCTCGGGCGGCGCCACGAGGTAACGCCGCGGCCGCTGCGTATCTCCATCGTACAACGTCATTCCGGCGAAGCGCACGTTTGGCCGCGTGCCGCGGTCGAACGCGGTGAGCGCGTCGTCCTCGAAGGCGCGCACGAGCTCGAGCATGCGGTCGCCACGAAAGTTGAAGGCGATGACGGCGGCACCATCACAGATGGGACCGACGGCGCGACCGGCCGAGGCGATCACGAAGGGCGGCAGGTCTTGGTCGTTGATGCCGGGCTGCTCGGTGCGAAAGGTCTCGATGGCCGCGCGCGCCGATGGAAACGGCCGCCCCTCGCCTCGCACGTGCGTCTGCCAGCCGCGCGCCACCATGCTCCAGTCGGCTTCGTAGCGATCCATCGTGATGACCATGCGGCCGCCGCCCGAGGCGACGCGATAGTCGCGTGCGGACTTCTGCCGCACCTCAGCGAGTACGGCCTCAAGAGCATCGACGTAGGTGAGGGCACTCGTCTTCGGCACATCGCGGCCGTCGAGCAGAGCATGCACAAAGAGCGTGTTCACTCCGGCCCGGTCAGCCTCGCGGATGAGCGCGAGCACGTGATCAATGTGACTATGGACGTTGCCGTCGGAGACGAGGCCGATGAGATGCAGGGGCGCACCGCTTTGCACGCACACACTGACGAGGTCGCGCCACACGGCCCCACGAAAGAGGGCACCGCTGTCGATGGCGGCGGCGACGAGCTTGGCGCCCTGGTCGAAGACGCGTCCCGCACCTATCGCGTTGTGACCGACCTCACTGTTGCCCATGTCATCGTCGCTCGGCATGCCAACGGCGCGACCGTGGGCCGCGAGCTTCGTACACAGGCTCGTAGACGCGAGACGAGCGAGCGTCGGCGTGCGGGCCTGCGCCACGGCGTCAGCCTCATCACCGCGGCCGATTCCCACCCCGTCCATGATGGCGACAACGACCGGGCCTTTGACGCCGAGGTCGGCAACCTTGCGTAGCTTCGGGCAGCTCATGGCTCGCCTCATGGCACATGCGCGCCGCGACTCGCAACCCTAGCGGGGCCCCCCGTCACGCCAGCCAGCTCACGTCGGGCAGCGGCGGCGAGGCGTCCGCATGACCGAGCGCCATCACCACATCGTCGCAGGAGATCGACTTGCCACGCTCGCGAAACACGCCGCGTACCCAAGCCTCGGCGTAGACGACGTCGTCGCGCACGAAGCGCTGCTCGATGAAGAACCAACGGCCTTGCCAACTCGCAAGACGCGTCGTCAAGGTGAAGCTCTCGAACAAACGTAGCTCACGTCGAAAGCGAATCACAGCGCTGCCGATCACTGGCCACCAGTGCCGACGCAGCATGAGCGGGAGTAGACCCGTGCGCTGCGCCATCTGGTACCGACCGAAGTCCATGAGCGACAGGTAGCGACCGTTGTTGAGGTGCAAGTAAGGGTCGATGTCATGCGGCCAAACCCGCATCGACAGACGCACCTCGGCGAGCGCATCGAGACGCGGCTTACCGACCTGACTCACGTAGGTGGCGAGCAAGCGCGCGAGGTAGGCCGGCAACATGGCACTGAGCCTAGCGCGTTCTTGATCGCCTGTCGCGACTCACCCCCCGTGCCTTGGCGGCGCCGCGGGTGGCCTAGCGCCACGTTTTCGGACTACAGTGCGACGTGATGCGACGCCGCCGCGAGCAAGACCACTATGGGCGACGCGCCAAAGCCGAAGGGCTCGCCGCGCGCTCGGTCTACAAGCTCGAAGAGATCGACGCGCGCTGGCACCTGTTGCGCCCGGGGTTTCGGGTGCTCGACCTCGGCTGCTCACCCGGCTCGTGGCTGCAGTACGCGTCAGAGCGCGTCGGGCCAACGGGCCGCGTGATCGGCTACGATCTGAAGGCGGTCACCATCAGCATCCCCGGCAACGTCGAAGCGCGGGTCGGCGATGCCTTTGCTATCGCGCCCGCGGACGTCCCCGGGCCCTTCGACGCGGTACTCTCGGACATGGCGCCTGCCACGATGGGTCACCACGGCACTGACGCTCTGCGCTCGGCGGCTCTCGCCGAACGAGCGCTACAGATGGCGGATGCGCATCTTCGGCGCGGAGGATGCTTCGTCGTCAAGGTTCTCGAGGGAGGAGAAGTGCCCGCCCTCGTCAAGCTGATGCGTGCCCTGTTCGAGCGGATCGAGCGCTTGCGGCCCCTCGCCACGCGCAAGGAATCAACGGAGGCATTTCTCATCGGGCTCGGCCGCAAAGAGCGGCCAGCGAGCGAGCCCGGTGCACCTTCTGGGGGACGAGAGTGAGCGAGAGTCGCCATGACAGTTGAGCGTATTCGTCTGCCGAACGGCATGACCCTTCTCTTGTTGGAGATGCATGAGGCGCCCGTGGTGGCGCTGCAGGCGTGGGTCGGCGTCGGCTCGGCCGATGAGAGCGAAGAGACGGCCGGCATCGCGCACCTGCACGAACACATGCTCTTCAAAGGCACGGCGCGCCGCGGCGTCGGCGAGATCGCGCGCGCGGTCGAAGCCGCGGGCGGCGAGATCAACGCCTGGACCTCCTACGACGAGACCGTCTACCACATCGTGCTCGCCGCAGGTGAACTCGGCCTCGGCCTCGATGTGCTCGCCGACGCCTTGCGCGAGTCGTCGTTTGACGAGGGCGAGCTCAGGCGCGAGATCGAGGTTGTCGTCGAGGAGATCAAGCGCGCTCACGACGTGCCGACGAGGCGCGTCTCGCAGGCCACCTTCGCGCTCGCCTACGAGCGCCACCCCTACCGCCGTCCCGTGCTCGGCACCGAGGCGAGCGTGCGCGGCCTGTCACGTACGCAGATGCTCGACTTTTATCACGCCCACTACACGCCAGAGAAGACGACGCTGGTTGTGATCGGCGACTTCGTGGGCGCCGCGCTCGTCGAGGAAGTAACCCGCGCCTTTGGCGCGTGGCAGGGCGGCCCAACAAGAGAGCGCGGCAAGCGTGCCGTCGAGCCCGAGCACGGCGCTACGCGCGTGTGCTTCTTGCGCGAGCCGGTCAAAGAAGCACGCCTCTCGTTGGCCTGGCCCATCCCCGCGCTCGAGCATGCCGACATCGCGGCCATCGATGCCCTCTCGGTGCTGCTCGGCCACGGCGACTCCTCGCGGTTATTTGTCGAAACGCGCCGCCGCCGCGAGCTCGTCAACGACATCTACGCCTACGCCTACACGCCGCGCGACCCGGGGCTCTTGATGGTGGGCGCGGGGCTGCGCGCCGACAAGCTCGAGCCGGCGCTCGTCTCGCTGCTCGACGAGGTGTACCGCCTGCGCGAGCACCTGGCGGTCGACGACGAGCTCGACAAAGCGAAGGTCGTCATCTTGAGCGAGGCTGCCTACCAACGCGAAACCGTGCAAGGCGAGGCGCGGCGGCTCGGCTTCTACGAGGTCGTCGCGGGCGACTACCACTTCGAGGACGAGTACCGGCGCGCGCTCGCGCAACTGACACCCGCGGCGCTGCGTGACGTAGCGCGACGATACTTGGGCGCCGCTCCAGCCGTCGTCGTGCAGGTACCTACGGGTGAAACCACACTCGATGAGGCCCGTGTCTCGGCGCTCGTCGAGGAACGCTTGGCGCACGCCCGAGTGCCACGACAGCGGCAGAACAGAGGCCGCGGCGACGGCGTCGAGAAGATCGAGCTCGACAACGGCGCGATCCTGCTCGTGCGCGAGACCGACGCGCCCGTGGTGGCGCTACGCGCCGTGGCGTTTGGCGGCCAACGCTGGGAGTCGCCCGCCCACGCCGGCCGCGGCAGCCTGTTCTCGTCGGTGTGGGGTGCTGCCACTGAAGAACTCGGCCCCGAGGCCTTGGCGCGCCGCGTGGCGATGCTCGGCGGCTCGCTCGGCGCGTTTTCGGGGCGCAACACGCTCGGCATGCGCGGCGAGTTCATCCGTGAGAAGGCGACCCTTGGCCTGCAGCTCTTCTGCGACGCCATGCGTCGACCGGTGTTCGACTCTGCCGAGCTCGAGCGGGAGCGAGCCGTGCTCATCGAGCACGTCAAGAGCCGCGAGGACAACCCCGCTGGCGTGGCCTTCGAGTTATTCACCGAGACATTGTACGAGCGCCATCCGTACGGTCAGCGCACGAGCGGCACCGAGGCTACGTTGCGCAGCTTCTCGCGCGACGACATGGTCGCCGCGTGGCGGGACTTCGCGGCCGCCGACAAGCTCGTCGTGGCGGCGATCGGCGGTATCGACGCGACGAGCGCCATCGATGTGCTCGCCCGCGAGCTCGCCGATGGCACGAGCGCTCCCTTGCCGGCGACTCTGCCACCCGACCCAAGGCCGAGCACGCCCCGAAGCGCGCGCTACACGCTCGACAAGAAGCAGGCGCACGTCATCGTCGGCGGCCTCGGCACGACAGTATTCGACGACGATCGCTTCGGCCTCGAGGTGCTCTCGACCATCCTCTCCGGGCAGAGCGGCCGACTGTTTGCCGATCTGCGCGACCGGCAGAGTCTGGCCTACGCGGTCTCGAGCAGCAACCTCGAGGGGCTCGATCCCGGGCATTTCCTCGTGCACATCGGCACGAGCCCCGACAAGGTCGGGCAGGCGCTCGCCGCCGTGTACGACCACCTTGCCCGCGTTGGCCGCGAGCCCGCGAGCGCTGACGAACTCGAGCGCGCCAAGCGCTACCTCGTCGGCTCGCACGCCATCGAGCTGCAGCGCTCGGGCGCGCGCGCCATGCACAACGCGCTCGGCGAACGATTCGGACAGGGCTTCGACGACTACCTGCGCTATCCCGAGCGCATCAATGCGATTACGCTCGTGCACGTACAACAGGTCGCCGAACGCTATCTCGCGCGCAACACGCTCGTCGAGGTGGTGGTCGGCCCTGCGCCGCTCGCCTAGGCCCCGCGCACGGGCTCGATGCGAATCGAGGGGTCCTTGCGATCAGGGCGTCGCACCGCCTCGGCAAAGCTCTTTGCCATCTCGGCCGATATGAGCACGCGCGTTTCGCGGTCGCCGATATCGATGGTGCCAATGTCACGCTTGACGACGCCGCCGCGGCGACAGATGAGCGGCAAGAGCCAGCGCGGCTCGGCGTTGGCCTGCCGGCCGACGTTGAGCCGAAACCACACACCGTCGGCTTCGGTCTCGCGAGCCCGGCGGGGAGAGCGTTCGCTCGGTGCCGTGGATCGCTCATCGCGTGGCCGCTCTCGTTCGCTCGGCGCATGCGACCTCGTGCTGTGCGACGGCGGACGCTCGCTCGATGCGTGCGACCGCGCGCCATGCACCTGCGGACGCTCACCGCGTGTCTGCGGCCGCTCGCGGCGCGGTGCGGAGTCGCGGTCGCGCCAAGCGCCCGTCTCCGGCATCTCCTCGGGGGACGGGAGTGTCGTGCGGTGTTGGCGCACCAAGGCGCTCACGAGCTGCTCGGCGCTGCGCGTCTCGAGCAGACGACGGGCGAGCGTGATGTCCTCCTCGGCCGGCTCGGCGCAGGTGAGCGCGATCTCGGCGGCCAAGCGCTCCTGATCGAGCGCGCGGATTTCATCGAGCGAAGCCACTGGGCTGAAGCGCAACTCGATCCCAGCGTCCTTGCTCATGCGCTCGGCGACGCGGCGCATGCGCATCGGCACGAGCATGACGCTGACGCCCTTGCGCCCGGCGCGGCCGGTACGACCACTGCGATGCTGCAACACGTGCCCGTCGCGCGGCAGATCGGCGTGAATCACGAGGTCGAGGGCCGGTAGGTCGAGCCCCCGCGCCGCCACATCGGTCGCCACGAGCACGCGCGCCCGATGATCACGCAGCGCCTTGAGGGCCCGCATGCGCTCGTTCTGGTTGAGCTCGCCGCTGATGGCGACCGCCGTGAAGCCGCGCTCGACGAGGTTGGCGTGCAGGTGGTTGACGCCTTCACGGGTAGCGCAAAAAACGAGCGACGAGGCGGCGTCGAGATGTCGCAGGGTGTTGACGACCGCGTGCTCGCGCTCGCGTACGGCGATGAGATGGGCGCGGTACTCGATGTCCTGGTGTGCTTGGCGCGGCGGGCTCGCGGCCAAGCGCAGCGCCTGACGCTGGTAGTTCTTCGCGAGGTGGCTGATGCCCGTCGGGATGGTGGCCGAAAAGAGCAAGGTGCGCCGCTCGACCGGTGCGTCGCGCAGGATGCGCTCGAGCTCGTCGCGAAAGCCCATGTCGAGCATCTCGTCGGCTTCATCGAGCACCAGGGCTAGGAGGTGCGAGACATCGAGGCTGCGGTGCTCCAAGTGATCACAGAGGCGACCCGGGGTGCCGACCACGATGTGCGCCCCATCGGCGAGCGCCCGCTGTTCACGCCGCACGTCCATGCCGCCGACGCACGCAACCACCTTCGCGCCGGTCTCCGCGTACAACCACGCGAGCTCGCGTTGCACCTGCAAGGCCAACTCGCGCGTCGGCGCGACGACGAGCGCGAGCGGTTTCTTCGTGGCGGCCAGGCGCTCACGCGTGCCGAGCAGCTCATCGGCGAGCGCCAGCCCGAAGGCTACCGTCTTGCCGGAGCCCGTCTGCGCCGACACCAACAGGTCGCGCCCACGGTGCTCGGCAATGAGCACGATCTCCTGAACCGGTGTGGGCTGCTCGTAGCCGCGGCGAGCAAGAGACTTGAGGAGGGGCGGGCTGACTGACAATTCCGAAAACAACATGCGCGCTGTGTACAGGATGCGCCGCATATGCGGAAGGGCTGCTGTGTTGTGTCGCCAGCCCGACCGGACTAGCATGCCGCCCGCGAGAGGACGTCGATGCAGATTGTCGAATGCGTTCCCAACATCTCCGAAGGTCGCCGACGCGAGGTCTATACGGCGGTCGCCGAGGCCGCCGCCGCCGTACCGGGGGTCACGCTGCTCAACATCGACGCCGGCGAGGAGACCAATCGCACGGTCATCACACTCGTCGGCGCGCCCGAAGCGGTGCTCGAGGGCGCCTGGCGCTTGGCCGAGAAGGCCATCGCACTCATCGACATGCGCACGCACCAAGGCGCGCATCCGCGACTCGGCGCGCTCGACGTCGTACCATTCGTGCCGATTTCGGGCGTCAGCATAGACGAGTGCGCGGCGCTCGCGCGGCGCTTTGGCGCCCGGCTTGGCAACGAGCTCGGCGTGCCGGTCTACCTCTACGAGGCCGCGGCGAGCGCCCCACACCGTCAAAACTTGGCCGATGTGCGGGCCGGCGAATACGAGGGCTTGCGCGCCAAGCTCACCGATCCGAAGTGGCAGCCCGACTTTGGGCCCGCCAAGGTGCTGCCACACACGGGCGCGACGGTGGTCGGGGCGCGCAAGGTCCTCGTCGCCTACAACGTCAACCTCAACACGCTCGACAAACGCCTCGCCAATCGCGTGGCCTTCGACATCCGCGAGCGCGGCCGCAAGAAGCTCGACGCACAGGGCGAGGTGATGCTCGACACGGCGGGCGAGCCCCTATGGGAGCCCGGCATCCTGCGCTCGGTCAAGGCGGTCGGCTGGAGCATCCCCGAGTTCGGCTGCGCGCAGGTCTCGATGAACTTGACCGACCTCGAGATCACGCCGCTGCACGTGGCCTTCGACACCTGCGTCGAGCGCGCGGGCGGGCGCGGTCTGCGGGTCACGGGCTCCGAGCTCATCGGCCTCGTGCCAAAGAATGTGCTCCTCGCCGCGGGCAAGCACTACCTCGCAGCGATGGGCCGCTCAACCGGCGTGCCCGAAGGCGCCGTCTTGCACACGGCAATCCGCTCGCTCGGCCTCAACGAGTGCAAGCCCTTCGACCTCGCCGAGCGCGTCATCGAATACCGACTCGCCGCGGCCGCGCCACTCGCCGCGATGTCGTTGCGCGCCTTCGTCGACGAGCTATCGTGCGAGTCGCCGGCGCCGGGCGGCGGCTCGGTCGCGGCGTTGGTCGGGGCGTGCGGCGCGGCGCTTGCGGCCATGGTCGCGAACTTGTCGCATGCCAAGAAGGGCTACGAGAAGCTCATGCCCGAGCTCTTGACCATCGCCACACGCGGCCAAGCTCTCAAGGACGATCTGCTCCTCGCCGTCGACGCCGACACCGCCGCCTTCGACGCCTTGCTGCTCGCCATGCGGCTGCCGAAGGCCACGAGCGAAGAGCAAGCGACACGCGAGCGCGCGCTCGTCGAGGCCACCGTCGCGGCCTCGCTCGTGCCGCTCGGTGTGCTCGAGGCCTGTCCCGAGGTGCTCGAACTGTGCCGCCGCATCGGCCAGATCGGCTTGCCGGCATCACGCTCGGATGCGGGCGTCGGCGCCCAGGTCGCCCGCGCCGCTGCGGCTGGCGCCTACCAAAACGTGTGCATCAACTTGGCGGGCTTACGTGACCGGGCACGCGCCAAGGAGTTGCTCGGACGCGCTGACGCGGCCTGGCAAAAAGTCCAGGCGCTGCACCGGCAGGCCGAGGAGGAGATCCTCGTCGCGCTGCGCAGCGCCGCCGATGCAACGTCCGACAAACCGGGGACTGACTAGGGAGCACGACGATGGCAGACCAGCGCATCACCATTCGCCGCGTACGGCCACAGCAACGCCGCGCGCAGCCGACCGACACCAAGACGCTCGGCTTCGGTCGCTACTTCTCCGACCACTTCTTCGCGACCGAGTTCGATCGCGCCAACGATTGGCATCTGACCCGCATCGAGCCGATGCGCATGTTGCAGCTCGACCCGGCGGCCATCTGCCTGCACTACGGGCAGGAGGTCTTCGAGGGGCTCAAGGCCTACCGCGGCAAAGACGGTGGCATCTATCTGTTTCGCTGGCAGAAGAACGCCGAGCGCCTGCGCAATTCGTGCAAGCGCCTGATGATGGAGAGCGTCGATGAGCGCTTCTTCGGCCGGGCCGTCAAGAGCCTCGTACTCGTCGACCAGGCCTGGATCCCGAGCGATTCGGCGTGCTCGCTGTACATCCGCCCGACGCTCATCGCGACCGACCCGCAGCTCGGCGTGCACGCCGGCGATGAGTACGCCTTCTACATCATCGTCGGCCCGGTCGGCGCCTATTATCCCGGCGGGTTCAACCCGGTGCGCATCTGGGTGTCGGAGGAAGACGTGCGCGCCGTGCGCGGCGGCCTCGGCGAGGCCAAGACCGCGGCCAACTACGCTCATAGTCTGTGCGCGCAAACGAAGGCGACCAAGATGGGCTTCTCGCAGGTGCTGTGGCTCGACGCCATCGAGCACCGCTACGTCGAAGAAGTGGGTACGATGAACATCTTCTTTGTCATCGACGACGAGCTCGTCACCCCGCCGCTCGCCGGTACCATTCTCCCCGGGGTCACGCGCGACAGCGTCATCAACCTGTGCAAGCACTGGGGGATCAAGGTGAGCGAGCGCCGCATCAGCATCGACGAGGTCCTCGACGCCGCGCGCAGCGGCAAGCTCACCGAGGCATTTGGCACCGGCACGGCCGCGGTCATCTCGCCGGTCGGCCTGTTGAGCTACCAAGGCAAGGAAGTGACCCTCAACAAGAACGAGGCCGGTCCGCTCGCGCGGCGCCTCTTCGACTTCCTCGGCCGCCTACAGCACGGCGAGGCGGAAGACACGTTCGGGTGGGTCGAGCGCATCGACACCGTCGATTTGGAGGCGCTCGCCACGCAGGTCTGACCGATGCCGCACGCGTCCGTTTGCGCCGTAACGTTTCTCGTGTTGTGCGGCGGCGCGAGCCCGCCTGCCGCGGCCGAACAGAGCCAACGCGCGGCGGTGGCCGATCTGGCCGCCCGTGCGCCGAATGTGACGGCGAGGCCACAAGGCGAGGGCGCCGTGTCGGCGGCGTCGACAGTGTCCACGGCGTCGACGGCGCCGGCTGGGCTCGAGACATCGACGACGGCGGGGCAAGCGGACCCATCGACGACAGCGCTGCGCTCCGCGCCGCGCCCCGGCCTCGGACCTCTGGCGCTCGCGCTCGTGCCGGGAGTCCTGCTGCATGGCACGGGCCTCTATGCGAGCGACGATGGCGACGGCGCGAGCCACCTGCTCGCCCTCGAGGGCGTGGGTCTCGCGGCTATCGTGGCCGGCTTCGCGCCGATTGTCCTTACCGGCGCGTCACGCCGCATCATCGGCCCCGCGTACGCGCTCACGCTCACCGGCGTCGGCGCCTTTGTCGTGTCGTGGCTCGCCGACCTCTACGGTGCTGGCGTCGGCGCCACGGCGGGCCGACCGGCCGCGGCGGTACCGATCGAGCTCGGCGCGGGCCTCGTCTACGCCTACGACCCGAGCCTCGAGCCGACGACGTACGCGCTCGTGCAGGCCGAGTGGCAAAGCGGCGCCTGGCGCCTCGCGCCGAGCGCGCTCGTCAACGTCGATGCAAGCCGGTCGCGACTGCGCCTGCTCGGCGCGCGGCGCCTACACAGCGACGCCGACGGCACGTTTCTCGAGCTGTGCGCCGGCATGACTCTAGAGCGCATGAGCGACTTTGGCTTCTCGATACAAACCGGCGAAGGCAGCGTTGGCGGCCGCTTTGCCATGCGACGCCTCGCTGCAGGCCTCGCCGGGTCGTTCGCCGAGCTGTCGCTCGGCCTCGGCCTGCAGAGCTTTCACTACGCCCACCCAGCCCACCCTGGCGCTTCCGACGCCGCCGAAGTGTTGCTCGCGCGCTTCGCCTTTGGCGCCTATCTCGGCGAGCGCGGCGAGCTCTCGCTCTACTATGATCACCGGCATGACGACCTCGCGGCGGGGTTGATGCCCGGTGCCGGCGGCGCGGGCATCCCGGGCCACGTGGGCCTCGCGGCGAGCTACCTCATCACGCCGCGCCTCGGCGTCACGGTCGACCTCGCGGTCGGCTCCGCCTACGTGGCGCTCGCGGCGTTGCGTTTTCGGGCCGGAGACGAGCGATGAGACAGAGCCTACGTCGTGCGCTCGTTTTGCTGTGCCTCGCGGCGACGAGCGGGTGCCTAAGCAACGCCAACGAGCGCGCGGCGCACGAGAGCGAAGTCGGTCGCGCGAGCGTGGCCGGCGTAAGCTTCGCCGTCGAAGGCGGTCTCGCGGCGGTGCGCGAGATCCAAGACGGCACGCTCGAGTTGTGGGCGCAGGCGCCCATGTTGCGCGTGCTCGTCCAGGCCGACGCCACGCCGACGACGACGTGGCTCGTACGGGTGCGCAACTGCCTGCCCGACGCGGTGCTCACGGCCGTCGGCGCGGCGGGCGAGGCGCTCGCGGTAGCGCTCGTCGAGACATCAGTGCCAAGCGTCCGCGCTTGGCTGGTCGCGCTGCCCGCCGGCGGCGCTACGCTCGACATCGCGCCCGTCGATGCCTCGTTAGCAGAACCGTTTCGTTTCGGCGTTCTGTCGGACATCCAGAGCGGCGTCGATCGACTGCCTGACATCTTGGCGCGCATCAACGAAGACGCCCGAGTGCGCTTTGTCATCTCGGCTGGCGACCTCGCGAGCCAGGGCAGCGCCGGCGAGCTCGCGCACATTCAAGACCAGCTCCTCGGTCTCGACGTGCCCTTCTATGCGACGCTCGGCAATCATGACGCGATGGGCAACGGCGTCGCCGACTGGCACGCGCTCTTCGGCCGCACGACGCTGCACTTCGTCTTCAAGGGCGTCACCTTTACGCTCGCCGACTCAGGCAATGGCGGCATGGGCGCCTTGGTCTACGCTTGGCTCGATGGGTGGCTCTCTGAAGCGCGCGATGGCGTGCATGTCTTCGTGACGCACTTCCCCCTGCTCGACCCCGACGGCCTGCGCAACGCCTCGTTCGCGAGTCGCAACGAGGCCGCGCGACTCATCGCCATGCTCGCCGAAGGCCGCATCGACGTGAGCTTCTACGGGCACATTCACACCTTCGCGCCGGTCATCTACGGCGGCACGCCAGGCTACATCTCGGGCGGGGGCGGCGCCATTCCGCAGCTCTGGGACGGCATCGGCAGGCACTACCTGGCGGTCGACGCCTCGGCCGAACGCATCGAGAGCGTGGCGGTGGTCAGGATCGACGAGTAGCGCCGCGGTTGACGGCGGGTCCGCAAAGGCGTCTTATCGCTTGCTCTCTCATGCTGGTCCCCCTCGCCGCTCTCCTAATCGCCCTCGCGACGCCCGACGCGCCTGCGGCGCCCGACGTTGCCGTCGCGCCGATTGTTGCCGCCGTCGAGAGCAGCGCGCAGCCCGCGCGCGAGCCGAACCTTCAGCTCAGCATCGC
>Ga0315268_10000054_pt1 | contig 120784 bp, 110 predicted proteins | sample C1_top_MG_FD_204535 | JGI IMG/M metagenome (GOLD analysis project Ga0315268, IMG submission 204535) | Sediment microbial communities from Yellowstone Lake, YNP, Wyoming, USA - C1_top | ecosystem: Environmental > Aquatic > Freshwater > Lake > Sediment | place: USA: Wyoming | collected 2017-08-01
CTACAGGCCAGACTCGCAGTTCTGTCTCTTGTTCGCTCATCGTATCCTCCAGCTGGGTCTCCGGCAATTGCACCCAGCTAGAGGATACCACAATTAACCCTGTTTGAAAAGTGTCGAAGACAGGTTATGAGGTGCAACTATGGACATACAATGGCTTCTTCACCGGGCCGTGGCGGAGATCATCACCGAGGAGGAACTGCTGGCCAAGCTACAGAGCGGGCGGCCGCTGCGCCTGAAGCTCGGCTTTGACCCTTCCAAGCCTAACCTGCACGTCGGCCATGCTGTAGTGCTGCGTAAGATGCGCCAATTTCAGGACCTCGGCCACCAGGTCATCCTCATCGTCGGCGACTGGACAGCGCAGATCGGCGATCCGTCTGGCCGGGACGAGAGTCGCGTCATGCTCACCCCGGCGGAGGTACAGGCCAACGCCGAGACCTACATGCAGCAGTTCTTCATGATCGTGGACAAGAGCAGAACAGAGGTGCGCTGGCAGACGGAATGGTTCGGCAAGTTCACCCTGGCCGACGTCTTCAATCTGGCCAGTCGTTTCACCCTGGCCGACATGCTGGAGCACGAGACATTTGATAAGCGCGTGCGGGAAGGCCGGCCTGTCTCTATAATGGAGCTCATGTACCCCCTGCTGCAAGGCTACGACTCTGTGGCCATCCAGGCGGACGTGGAGTTCGGGGGGACGGATCAGAAGTTCAACATCATCGCCGGCCGCCGCCTGCAAGAGAGACTGGGGCAGAGGCCGCAGAACGTCTTTCTCTGCCCGTTGCTCGCCGGTTTGGACGGGCGCAAGATGAGCAAATCGTTCTCCAACACCATTGACTTCGTGGATCCGCCGGCGGAGATGTACGGCCGCATTATGTCCATCAGCGACGACATGCTCATTGACTACTTCATTGGCGTCACCGACGTGCCCGACGCCGAGATCGCAGAGATGCAGGCGGCGATGGCTGCGGGTAGCGTCAACCCCCGCGATCTCAAGATGCGCCTGGCACGGGAGATCGTGACCATGTTCCACGGCGGCGAGGCGGCGCGGGAGGCGGAAGCGGAGTTCGTGCGCGTGTTCCAGCAGCGGGAGTTGCCCAGCGAGATGGCCAGCTTCGCCCTGGCCGCGCCCATGCGCCTGGTGGACCTGCTGGTGGCGACGAAGCTGGTGGCTAGCAAGGGCGAGGCTAAGCGCCTCATCGCTCAGGGCGGCGTGGAGGTGGGCGGCCAGCGGGTGAACGATGTAGCCTTTACCGTCCCTGTCCAGGACGGCCTGGTGATCCAGGCGGGCAAGCGACGGTTCGTCAAGTTGGTTGCCGGAAGCGGACGCAGATGAACGCTGATCAACGCTGTTTTTAATTTTTTGATCTACGGAAAAATCGGCGTCAATCTGCGTCCTTGTCCGTCGGCTACCTGTTGGTAACACGAAGCGGGCTCTGGAAGATTTCCAGAGCCCGCTTCGGGGTTCAAGATAGGTGCAACGCACCCGAGAACTGAATAACCCTGGTCAGGAGAGCGACTTACCTGCTTCTTGCCGCACGAGGCCGAGTTGGGCGATGACTCGATACTTACAGCAAGTGCAATTTAGCAGGGCGACGAAAGCGGACTTGGCGCGGCTGGACAAGCAATACGGTAATCCGGCCCCAGGGGCCAAATCTGCAATCTAAAATCTGAAATCTGAAATCATCTTAGGCGCCCAAAATCGCCGCCAGGTGAGGCCGTTCGTTCACGTGGGTGAGGGCTAACACTTCGTCCCCAGCCTGCAGCACGGTATCGCCGTAGGGAATCAACACTTGCGGGCCACGCACGACGGCCACGAGCACAGATTCTTTGGGAAAACCCAGATCCTTGACGGCCCTACCTACGGCCCGGGAGTCTGCCTGCAGCGTCTCCTGCACCAAGGCCAGGTTCCCCTGCTGCAGTTTGAACAGGGTCATCAACTCGCCCACGCCGATCTGCTCCTGGATCAACTTGGCTATGATGTGCGCCTGGCTCACCGCTACGTCTACACCCATATCCGGCGTGAATAGAGGCTCATTCTTAGAGTTGTTCACGCGGGCAATGACCCGGCGGGCGTTGAACTCGAACTTGGCCAGCAGGGACGCCACCAGGTTATCCTCGTCGTCGCCGGTCATTACGGCCACCACGTCGGCCCGGCTGACACCGACGTCTTGTAGGACCTGAGGATCGCAGGCATCGCCATTAACGATGTGCACGCCACTCAGCTCTTGCTCTAGCTTTTCCAGCACGGCTGGCCGCTTCTCTACCAGGGCGATCTCGTGTCCTTCAGCCTGCAACAACTCGGCCAGGTGCGAGCCCGCCTTACCGCCACCGATAATAACCACGAACATGGCTTCTTTACTCCTTCGCGACGCTACTCCCCGGAGAGCAGCTTCTTCAGCTTCTCCATAGCGGGGTTCAGAACGGCGATGTACAGCAGATCGCCCTTCTCTAGAGAGGTCCCTGGCCCAGGGATCAGGGCCTTACCGGCGTGCACTACCGCCACCACGGACAACTCACCAGGGACGTTCAGTTCGCTGATGGGGCGCCCGGCCAGCTTGGGAGGGGCGGCGACCTCCACAATTTCCACCTCGCCGCTCCCCAGCGTCAGCCGGCTGGGCAGACCAGCGAAGCAGATCATCTCTTTCAGCTCGTTCGCCGCCCAGGTCGTGGACGATATGGTAGGGATGCCGAAGCGCCGGTAGATCTCGGCGCGCTGCGGGTCGTAGATGCGGGTGATCACGCAGGGGACCTTGAAGGTGCGCTTGACCAGCAAGGCAGAGACGATGTTGGTGTTGTCCCCATTAGTCACCGAGGCGAAAGCATCGGCGTGCTCAATACCCGCCTTGATCAGGGTCTGGCGATCGAAGCCCACGCCGGTAACGATCTGCCCCTGGAAGTTCTTGCTCAGGCGTTTGAAGGCCATGGGGTCCTTGTCCACCACGGCCACGCTGTGGCCCTCTTGCGAGAGCATGTTGGCCAGTTGGGACCCCACGCGGCCGCAGCCAACGATAACGATGTGCATAATAGCTACCTCCTTGCCAAAGGAAAAGCCCGCTGCCCCAAAGGGACACCAGGCTGAGAGCCAGACCTGACAGGTCTTTAAGACCTGTCAGGTCTAGTTGCAAGTATACTCTCTTTGCCGACTAAAGTCAAGTGGTTTTCAGACCTGGTTTTCAGACCTGACGGGTCTCCAAGACCCGTCAGGTCTGGTCGCGGAAGGACATGGTGTACAGGTTGTAGTAAAGCCCTCCCTGGGCCAGCAGCTCCTCGTGCCGGCCCATCTCTACGATGCGCCCCTGCTCTATGACCACCACCTTGTCGGCTCCGGTGATGGTGGAAAGACGGTGGGCGATGACAAAGCTTGTCCTGAGCCCTGGCGAAGGGCTGGTGCGACCTGACCGGCAATCACACCCTGACTTGTTGGCACCCCCATCTTGCGCGCTGGTGGGGTGTGATTGCCGGTCACCCCGCAAAAGGTACTCCAATGCTTGCTGGATGCGCTGCTCGGTTTGGGTGTCTATGCTGGCCGTGGCCTCGTCGAGGATGAGCAGGCGCGGATCGGCCAGGATGGCCCGGGCGAAGCTGATCAACTGGCGCTGCCCCTGGGACAGCTTGACCCCCCGCTCGCCCACCGGCGTATCGTAACCCTGGGGCAGGGCAGTGATGAACTCGTGGGCCTGGGCGGCCTGAGCGGCGGCCACGATCTCCTCGTCGGTGGCCGTGAGTCGCCCGTAGCGAATGTTCTCCTTGATGCTCCCGGAGAAGAGGAAAGGATCCTGCAGCACGATGCCCAGTTGCCGGCGCAGCGAATGCATCTGGATGTAGCGCAGGTCGTGGCCGTCCACGGTGATGCGCCCGCGGCTCACGTCGTAGAAGCGGCCGATGAGGTTGATCATGGAGGTCTTCCCCGCCCCCGTGGCCCCCACAAAGGCCACCATCTCTCCCGGTCGCACCGTCAGGTTGATGTCCTGCAGCACCATCGTCTCGCCGTCGTAGCCGAAGGACACGTCTTCAAAGCGCACCTCGCCCCGCATCGTGGGCAGGTCAATAGCGTCGGGGGCGTCGGCGATCTCCACGGCGGTGTCCACCATCTCAAAGATGCGTTCCCCGGCGGCCATAGCCGACTGCATGGTGTTGTAGCGCTGCGAGAGATCGCGAATCGGCTCGAAGAAGCGCCCCGCGTAGAGCACGAAGGCCACCAGGGCCCCCGCCGTCAACTGCTGGCCCAGGACTTGGGTGCCGCCGTACCAGATGATCAGGGCCGTGGCGGCGGCGCCGATCAGGTCCACGGCGGGGAAGAAGATCGCCGACAAACGCGCCGCGTAGAGGTTGGCATCCAGATGGCCGCGGTTCACCTCGTCGAAGCGCTGCTGGTTGAGGTCTTCGCGCCCAAAACTCTGCACGACCCGCACGCCGGAGATGTTCTCTTGCAGGCTGGCGTTGACCCGGGCGATAGTACGCCGCACCAGGCGAAAGGCCTCGCGCGCCCGGCGTCGCCAGAACTCGGTGGCCAGCCCCAGGATGGGTATGACGGCAAAGGCCAGCAGCGAGAGGCGGGGATTCATCGAGATCATGATAGCGATGATGCCGATGAGGGTGAAGAGGTCGCTGGCGATGCCGATGATGCCACCGGTGAGGAGCTCGTTGAGCACGCCCACGTCGGAGAGGAGGCGGGACATGATGCGCCCCACCTCGTGCGTGTCGTAGTAGCGGAAGGAGAGGCGCTGCAGGTGGTCGAATAACTGGGTACGCACGTTGTAGACGATGCGTTGCCCAATCCAGCTCATGGTGTAGATCTGCCCGAAGCTGGCCGCCCAGTTCACCAGCCCCACGCCGACGTAGGCCAGGATGACCCAATTCAGTGCGGAAAGGCTCTGTTGGGCGATGGCTCCATCTATAGCCGCTTTCCAGAGGTAGGGTACGGCCAGGTTGGCCAGAGCCACGATGGTCATGAAAACAAAGGCCAGGGCGATCTGGCGCGTGAAAGGAGCCAGATAACCCAGCAGCCGGGACATGATGCGGGCATCGTAGGCCTTGCCGAGAATCTCTTCATCGTCGGCGGGTCCGCGCCCGACGAACATAGGACCATGGGCCATTAAAAACCTCTTGACAATACTTGGTAAGTGATGTAGTATATCCTCGTGGAGGTGATCGTAATGACGCAACCAGTCTTTCGCTGCTATACTGAGAGAAGTCCTGATGGCCAGTATTACGCCATCTGCCTCGATCTGAACCTTATAGATAAGCGAGAAACGTTAGACGAGGCTATCGCGGCCCTGGATGAGAATATTCTGGGCTACCTGGACTCCGTTCGGGCCCACGGCGATGAGGCCACATTGCTCCCTCGTCCTGTGCGTCGCAGCGAGTGGCTGCATTTTTACTGGCTGTCTCTTCTGAATGCCTTTCTGACCTTGTTAGGGCGGCGGGTAGACGGTTTCCTGGCCTACACGAAGAAAGAAGTTCCCACCCCGGTTCAGGCCGCAAGGTTGGTCTATGCCTAAGAAATACCCGCCATTGACGCCCGACGAAGTGGTTCGTATCCTCTACCGCTGAAGTGATCATCTTCTGACCACCGAATGGTTGAGGTAGCACCATGGCAGAGTTTAAAGAGACCAATGCCGCTTATCTTACAGAAATCTACGTTGACGCTACACCCGGCGGCATGAGCTTTGAGATCCCCGAGGTAGGCATCTCAGAATTCCTGGTTCTGCTTGCCCGGTCTCTGGCCGTCCGGCAAGTCAGGTTATCCTTCCAAGATAACGGCCACTACACAGAACTGGCCTGTACTACTGACACTCTCGTCGCTTTGCTGCAGGACCTCACCAGCCATCTGATCGATCCATCGCTTATTGTTGAGTTTGACAATGCTACCCTTTACACTGGCGGCGGTGGTTGTTTCTCCCTGGCTGCTGCGCTGAACCCAGAGAAGAAAGCGGAGATAGCCAACACTGTCAGATAGAACAGATTGCTGTCTAACGGATTTTGAGAGCGGATTTAACGGATTGCTGGTGGATTAAACGGAGAATGAGCGCATCCGTTCAATCCGTTCCCGTAATCCGCTGATAGCAATCCGTTTACTTCTTCAACCAATCTGGCACAAAGAGCCACTGGCGATTTACCCGGTGCTCGCTGATTTTAGTTGGCGGCAGGATGCGCCGCCACTGGAGGCTGCGAGCGCCAAAGTTGATCAGCAGACCTACGGGGCAGCCGGTAACAGCCAAATACCCAATCACCTGAGCCACGTGGCTGCTGTCCAGACCGGACAGGGCCTTGATCTCCACAATAATCTTGTCGGCCACGATAAAGTCCGGTATGTAGTAGCCGATCAGCACACCACCCTGGACGCTGTCATAGACCTCGATTAGCTTTTGAGCCACATAGGCCAGCCCGCCATCGGTGAAATGCACCTCCAGGTCGCGTTGGTAGGTGTCTTCTCGATAACCTGGCCCCCGCTTGCGGTGCACGGTCATAGCATAACCGGCAATCTGGTAAGTCAGGTCGTCGAAAGGGGTCTGAATGAGTTTGCTTTTCATGGTTGCTTCCCCCCAAGAACGGATTACTGTCTAACGGATTACGGGAACGGATTGAACGGAGAACATAGGCATCCGTTCAATCCGCTCCTTTAATCCGTTGGACAGCAACCCCTCACCCCTCCATCTCTACCCCCGCCATCGCCCCGGCGAAGGCCGGGCGCCGCCAAGCCTCGGCCCGCTCCTCAGCCTCCTCTTCTTCCAGCCCCAGGCGCACCCGCGCTTCCCGCGCCCGGCGGCGCTCTTCCTGATCACGCAGTTGCAAATCGTAGATTTCCCGGTAGAGGCCGCCCTGGGCCAGGAGCTCCTCGTGGCGGCCCCGCTGCACGATCTCCCCGTCCTTGAGCACCAGAATCTGATCGGCGCGCAGGATGGTGGTCAGTCGCTGGGCAATGACGAAGGTGGTGCGCCCCTCCATCAGGCGCGCCAGGGCCTGCTGGATGAGGTACTCGGTCTCTGTGTCCACGCTGGAGGTGGAATCGTCCAGGATCAGGAGGCGCGGGTTCATGAGCAGGGCGCGAGCAATGGCGATACGCTGCTTCTGCCCACCGGAGAGGGTCACGCCCCGCTCGCCGATGCGGGTCTCGTAACCCTGCGGCAGGGCGATGATGAACTCGTGGGCGTGGGCGGCTTTGGCCGCAGCCTCTATCTCCTCCTGGCTGGCGTCAATGCGGCCATAGGCAATGTTCTCCCGCACTGTCGCTGAAAAGAGGAGAGTCTCTTGCAGGACAATACCGATCTGTCGGCGCAGGCTCTTCAAGGCCACTTCCCGGATGTCGTAGCCGTCTACCAGGATGCGGCCGGCGCTGACGTCGTAGAAGCGGGGGATCAGGTTGATGATCGTGCTCTTGCCGGAGCCGGTGAGGCCCAGAAGGGCGATCACCTGGCCCGGTTGCGCTTCCAGGTCAACGTGCTTGAGCACCGGCGCGCCGGAATCGTAGCTGAAGGTCACGTGCTCGAAGCGCACGTGGCCACGCAGCGGCGGCAATTCCCGCGCCTGGGGGGCTTCACGGATCTCCCGCGGCGTATCCAGGATCTCGAAGATGCGCTCGCCAGAGGCCATGGCCCGGGCCAGCAGGTTGACGATCCAGCCCAGTTGGCGCACCGGCCCGGCCAGCATCACCAGGTAGGAGTTGAAGGCCACCAACGTGCCCACGGAGAGTTGCCCGGCCACCACCTCGCGCCCGCCGTACCAAAGAATGAGGACAGTGCCCAGGCTGATGATGAAGCTCATCAGGGGGAAATTGAAGCTCCACTTGCGCACCGCTTCCAGGTTGCGCTCCAGCACGGCCACATTCTCTTGGTCGAACTTTTGCCGCTCGTAGTCCTCCTGGGCGAAGGCGCGCACCACGCGCACCCCGGCCAGGTTCTCCTGAAGCACGGTAGTCAGATCGGCCCACTTCTGCTGCAGGCGGAGGAAGATCGGCCGGATGGTGCGTCCAAAGTGCACGGCCCTGGCGGCCAGCACAGGGATGGGGGCCAGAGCCAGGAGCGCCAGCCGGGGCTGCATAGAGAAAAGCACGAAGGAGATGGCGATGGAGAGCAGGGTGATGTTCACAATCTGCAACAGCCCGATGCCGGTGAAGACGCGCACGGCGTCCACGTCGCTGGTGGCGCGGGACATCAGTTGGCCAGTCTGGGCCTTGTCGTGATAGCTGAAGGAGAGGCGTTGCAGGTGATCGTACAGGTCATTGCGCACGTCGTAGGCCACGCGCTGGGAGAGCCACTCCATGAGGTACTGCTGGCCGAAGGCGAAGATGGTCTTGCCCGCGGTGACGCCGATGACGGCCAGGGCAGCCAGGACGAGGACGCGCCCCGTCGGATCGGCCAGGCCCACGTCCAGGACTTGCTTGATCAGCCAGGGGACGACCAGGTTCAGGGCGGTGACGGTTAGCAGGCAGCAATAGGCGATGACGGCCCGCCCCCAGTATGGTTTCAGATAACCCAGAAGTCGCATCAAATAGCGCATGTCTGAATTTCGGATTGCGGATTGCGAATTTCGGATTGCCGAATCAGAAACCGCAAATCGCTACACTCCCGCCTGTCCTATCTGCCGCCGCGCCGTCGCAGTCATCCGACCTCTAGCACTCGCCGTACTCGTGGGAGAGCAGGTGGCGATTACCCAGACGCACGTTGGTCAGGCCCGCCTCCTGGGCGGCACGCTCGGCGGCCTGGGCGTGGTGCAGGGAGGTGCAGGGAAGATCGGCCAGCAGAAAGTTGGGCGCAAAGGCCAGCAGGGCGTAAGGGATGGCGGGATCGAGTTGGGCGATGAAGGCGGCGATGCGCCCCACCTCCTCGGCGGTGACGTAGCCCGGGACGAGCAGGGTGCTGGCGATGAGCAGTGGCGGCTCGCGGCGGCGCTGAATCGCCCCGGCCGCCCGGGCGAAGTTCTCCAGGGTGCGGCGGTTGCTGACGCCCGTGAGGGCCAGGTGCAGATTCTCGTCCCAGGCTTTGAGATCAAACTTGATACAACCCCCGCTGGCCAACGATAGCTCCACGGCCTGAGCGAGCAGCCGCGGGTGCATGGAGCCGTTGGTCTCCCAGCAGATGCGCACGCCGCGCTCGGCCAGGAGGCGGGAGGTGGCGATAGCGTGCAGCATCTGGGGCGTAGGGTCGCCGCCGAAGTAGCAGATGCAGAAGGTGCGCCCATCGGCCCGGGCCGCCAGCTCCGCCGCCGTCAGGCCCTGGGCCTGGGGCGACATCTGCCGGAAGTGCCAGTTCTGGCAGAAGAGGCAGTCAAAGCTGCACGCTCCGTAGAAAACAGCCAAGTTCTTGTAACCATACCTATCCCGCCCCGGGCACACCCAGTCGGCCACGCAATTGGTGGGCAGGGGGTCGTAATACCACTGCAGCAGGCCGCGCCGGGCTGTGCCGGCCAGGTGCACCAGCTTCCCGCCGGCATTGACCCGCAGGCCACAGAAGCCGCGCTCGCCCTCTGCCATCCGGCACTCGTTGGCGCAGAGGGGGCAGAGCACACCATCGGCGGCCCGCGGCGGCGCTCCCGGCAGGCCAAACTGTCGCCGGCTGGTAGCGTGCACAGCCGCCAGGCGCGGCAAAGCCTGCTCCGGGTGCATCCGCAAACAAGCGGCGCAGGCGCTCAGAGCCTCGGCGATAAGCGGCGAAGAGCGACCACAGATCAGACACCTGGCCATCGGTTTTTGGTCTAGCCTCCAGGGTTCATTGTACACCCTTGTGCGGGGAAAATCAAGGAGGGGAGGTACGAGATACGAGGAGACGAGTGACGAGGAGACAAGGGGCAAGTAGACAAGGAGCAAGTAGCAGGTAGACAAGGGGCAAGTAGCAAGTAGACAAGGAACTGGGGGAGGTGATATAATATCGCCATCGCTGGTGATGTTCAGCCGCTGCAAACAGCCCGCTTGAGCGGGCTTGAGCTTTTAGCCTGGTGATTTATCGCCAGGCTCTCTGAAGATGACGGACAAGACCAACGCCATGCGCTTCCTGGAGAAGCACAAGATACCCTACGCGGTCTACACCTTCTCGCCGGACATCCACTCCGCCGACGGCGTGGCGGAGGTGCTGGGCCTGCCGGCCAGCCAGGTCTACAAGACGCTGGTGGTGGTGCGGGAGAAGGGACGACCGCTGCTGGTGATGGTCGCCGGGGATCGGGAGCTGGATCTGCGCCTGCTGGCCCGCTCGCTTGGCGAGAAGAAGCTGAAGATGGCCACCCAGCGCGAGGCCGAGGCCCTGACCGGCCTCCAGGTGGGCGGCATCTCGGCCCTGGCGCTGCTCCACCGCGGCTTTGACGTCTGCCTGGACCGGCCGGCGCTGGCCCTGGAGCAGGTGTACGTCAGCGCCGGGCAGCGAGGGATTGACCTGCGCCTGCGCGTGAACGACCTGATCCGGGTGGCGGGGGCGAGGGTGGTGGAGGCGACGCTGACCTAACCCCCGACCCCTTCCCTACCAGGGAAGGGGAGACGTGCTCACTCCCCTCCCAGTGTCGGGGAGGGGTTGGGGGAGAGGTTCATAACGTCATTATCAGTTACGCCAAGAGCCTGCGTCCCGCTGCGGGAACACAGGCTCTTTCTATGCTCTCTGCTCTATGCTCTTCTGCTCTACGCTGGCAGCACTACCGGGCTCGCCAGCACCTTGAGCAGCAGTTTGACGGCGTTCTGCACGTCGCTGGCGTCCACCATCTCCGATGGGCTGTGCACGTAGCGTGTGGGGATGGAGACTACACCCGCGGGCACGCCAGCACGAGAGACCTGCATGGCCATGGCGTCCGTGGTGCCGCCCACCAGCACCTCCAACTGGTAAGGGATGCCCAGGGCCTTGGCCGCCTCCACGAGCAGTTGCTTGACGCCGGGGTGGGCCAGCATGCCGCTATCCTTGACCTTGATGGCCGGCCCCTGTCCCAGCGACACGGCCATGGTGCGCGCCTCCGGTGTGTCGCCGGTGAGCGTCACGTCCACGGCGATGGCCACGTCTGGCTCCAGGCCGTAGGCGCTGGTGATGGCGCCGCGCAGCCCCACCTCTTCCTGCACCGTGAACACGAAGTAGACCTCGTTCGGAGTAGCGGTTAGCTCCTTCAAGGTCTGCACCAGGACAGCGCAGGCGATGCGGTCGTCCATGGCTTTGGCCACCACGCGGTTGCCTTGCAGCACGCAATCGCGCCAGAAGCCGGCGGCGTCGCCGACACTCACCAGCGTCTCCGCCTCGGCCTTGTCCTTGGCGCCGATGTCAATGTACATCTTCTCCAGCTTGGGATACTCGTTAGGCTCTAGCTTCTCAATGCCGATGACGCCGATACGCCCGCTGGCAAAACGCACCCGCCCACCGAGCAGGCTCAGTGGATTCACGCCGCCGATGGTGCCGAAGCGCAGGAAGCCCTTGTCGTCAATGTGCGTGACGATGAGGCCGATCTCGTCCATGTGGGCGGCGAGCATGACTTTGACCGCCGGCGTCGCCCCACCGGCCGGCTTCTTGACAGCGATGAGGTTGCCCAGAGCGTCCGTGCGCACCTCATCGGCAAAGCCAGCAATCTCCGCCTGGATGATCTGGCGCACCTGCTCCTCGTTGCCGGAGGGACCATAAGCCTCCGTGAGCTTCTTGATCAGTTCTTTCACCGTGCCTCCTATTATGCAGCGCGTAGGGCAGGTTTCCATACCTGCCTAAGCCACGATGGCGGTCCGGCGGCTATGGAAAGCCGCCCTACGCGTCTGCCATCTAAAATTCCTTCACTCTCGCCAGCGTGGCTTTCATTAGCTTGACCGTGTTCTGGAAATCGGTCAGGTCCAGCAGGCTCACCGGCGAGTGGATGTAGCGACAAGGCACCGCCACCGCCACCGAGGGCACGCCCTCTTTGCTGATGTGGATGCGCCCGGCGTCTGTGCCGCCCACACCTGGCTGCTTGATTTGGTAAGGGATGCCCAGTTCTTTGGCCGTGTCCATCAGCAGCTTGACCAGCCGCTTGTCGGCGATGACCGAGCGATCCATGATGGTGATGGCCGGGCCGCCGCCCAGGCGGGTAGTGGGACTCAAGTCCTTCTTCTTGGGCGAATCATCGCAGACGGTGCCCTCCAGGGCAAAGCCCAGGTCGGGCGAGACGGCGTAGGCGGCCACCATGGCCCCGCGCAACCCCACCTCCTCCTGCACGGTGAACACGGCGTACAGGTCGCAGGGGTACGGCCCGCCCTGCACGATCTCAGCGAGGACGGCACAGCCGGCGCGATCGTCCAGGGCTTTGCCTTTGGCCGTGCCCCCCAGGGTGGCGAATGTGGTGGCGAAGGCGGCATAATCGCCCAGCTTGACCAGCCCCTGCGCCTCCTCCTGGTTCTTGGCGCCGATGTCAATGGTCAGTTGGTCAATCTCCAGCACCTGCTCCCGCTCCTTGGGCTTCAGCAGGTGGATGGGCTTGACGCCGATGACGCCGGGGATCCTGTCCTTGCCTACATAGACCATCTTGGACAGCAGCACCCGGCCGTCAATGCCGCCCACGGGTCGGAAGCGCAGGTGGCCATTCTGCTCAATGGCCACGATCATCAGGCCAATCTCGTCCATGTGGGCAGCCAGCATGACTTTGAGCCGTGGCTCCGGCCCCGTGCCCCGCTTGAGCGTGATGAGATTGCCGATGGTGTCCACGTGATACTCGTCCACGTGGTCTTTGACGACAGCGATGAGCTTCTCCCGTACCTCGCCCTCGTTACCGGCGACGCCGGAAGCATTGGAAAGCTCCTCTAACAGCATGCGACCTCCCCATAATGTTCCACGTTCCAAGTTCCAGGTTTCAAGTTCCACGCTTGACGTTTGACGTTTTACGCCTTGAGCTCACCCAACGTCTTGTCATCTAAACTGGCGATGAACAGGGCCAGCAGCCGGCCAATACGCTCCAGGTCGGTTGTGGAGAGCGTCTCTACCGAGGTGTGCATGTAGCGCAGTGGGATGTCCAGCAGCGCCGTGGGGATGCCCTCCTTAGTCACCTGGATGGCCCAGGCGTCGGTGCCAGTAGCGCCGGGGACGGGGTCCACCTGGTAGGGGATTTCGTTGGCCTTGGCCACGGCCACCAGCTTCTCGTACAGCTTGGGGTGGATGTTGGGGCCAAAGGCGATGCCGGGGCCCTGGCCCAGCTTCAGGGTGTCTGCCTCTGGCACGCCGGGCATATCGCCGTGGCCGACGTCAATGGCAATGCCGATGTCTGGGGAGATGCCGAAGGCCGCCGTCATTGCCCCCTTGAGCCCAGTCTCCTCCTGGACAGTGGCTACGGCGTACACGTCCCAGCTATGCTTCATCGCCGCCAGGTGGCGCAAGCACTCGGCCAGGCACACCACGGCGGCGCGGTCATCGAAAGCCTTACCACTCACCAGGTTGTTCTTGAGCTCCACAACCGTGCGGGTCACGGTGACCAGATCGCCCACCTGCACCAGGTCGTTCACCTCCGCCTCGGGCAGACCAACGTCAATCCACAGCTCATCCATGGGGATGACCTTGTCCCGCTCGTCGGCGGGTAGCACGTGCGGCGGGCGGCTGCCGATGATGCCGGGCAGCGGGCGCTGGCCGTGTAACAGTACCTCCTGGCCCAGGAGGACGCGCACGTCAAAGCCGCCCACCTGGGTAAAGCGCAGGAAGCCCTTCTCGATCTTGGTGACCATCAGGCCAATCTCGTCCAGGTGGCCGGCCAGCATGATCTTGCCCTGCGCCGCCTGGCCAGTGTTAGCCCGCTTCAGGCCGATGACGCTCCCCAGCTTGTCCGTGCGTACCTCATCGCTGTAGGGCTGGAACTCATCAGCGATGATTTTACGCACCGCCGCCTCGTAGCCGGACACGCCGCTGGCCGCGGACAGTTGTTTCAGAAAGTCCAGTGCAGCCAATATAGCCTCCTTGGAAGATAGCAGATGGCAGATGGCGGATGGCCGATAGCAGATAGTGCTATAGGCTCAGTAGATCACGAATCTGGCTCGTAGTGGGCGCTTGAGCGCCTTAAAGCGCACTACAAGTGCGCACTACGAACCCGAACTGTGATCTACCGAGGCTATCTGCTATTCGCCATTCGCTATCAGCCATCGGCCATCGGCTAAAAGTCCTCTTCGTCCTCCTCTTCTTCCTCGCCGAAGAAGTCGTCAGAGTAGAAGCCCAGGTCTTTGCCCCGGTAGACGGTGACCAGGAAATCCTCGCGCGGCACATCGGCGGAGAGGACGAGCTCCTCATCTACCTGCTCGATGATGTCCTGGACGTCGTCCTCATCTACGTCCACCTCTACTACCAGGGTGGCGTATACCACTTCGCTGGCGAAGTGCAGGTCCACTCGCCCGATGCGTTCATCGCCCTGGGTGACGTAGTATCCCTCCGAGGAGGGGGTGCGGAACTGGCGCTCGAATTTTACAGGTTCCATAGCAGTTCTCCTTTCTTCTCCACCAAACCTGACAGGTCTTGGAGACCTGTCAGGTTTTAGCGGACGAGCTGTGGCCCCAGCAAGAGAGCGGCGATGCCCAGGCAGTAGCAGGGCGTCACCAGAATGATGATGGCCAGCATGATTTGGAAGATCAGACGGCGTCGCCTTTCCGCATCACCTTCTACTGGGGAATCCTCCACGGGGGCTCTCCTCAGGCCAGAGATAAAACCAATAGGGCGGCTTTCCATAGCCGCCAGATCTGTTTGGCTGGAGCGATTATAGCACACAACGCCAGAGGCTGCAAGCGAGCGCGCAAATCAACAAATCAGCAAATCAGCAAATCAACAAATCAGCAGATCAACAAATCAGCAGATCAACAAATCAGCAAATCGGCAGATCAACAAATCAGCAAATCGGCAAGGCGGCGGATCAGCAAATCGGCAAATCAACAAATCGGCAGATCAGCAAATCGGCAAATCAGCGGATCGGCAAATCAGCAAGGCGGCGGGGTAGGCCGCATCAGCGGGCGCAGGTGGGCGATGGTTTGGGCCGCCGCCTGCTCGGCGCTACCCGGCAGGGGCAGGATCTCCGCCGATAGCCAGCCGTCGTAGCCGAGGGCGCGCAGGGTGGCGACCACGGCGGCGAAGTCCAGGTGGCCGCTGCCCGGCGCCCAGCGATTGGAGTCGGCGGTGTGCACGTGCCGCAGGCGTGGGCCGGCGGCGCGCAGGCTATCGGCCAGCGACGGCTCTTCAATGTTGGCGTGGAAGGTGTCGAAGAGCAGTCCCACGTTGGGTGCGGCGACCTCGTCCAGGAAGGCCAGGGTCTCGGCCACAGTGTTCAGGAAGTTGGTCTCATAGCGATTAATGGGCTCCACGACCAGCTCCACCCCCCGCCGTGCGGCTTGGGCCGCCACCTCACGCAGCCCGGCGACGGCCCAGGCCCGCTGCTGCTCGGCCATGTCTGCCCGTAGCTTGCCCCGGATCAGGCCGATGATGACCCGCGCCCCCAAGATCGCCGCCAGGTCGGCGTGGGCCTGCAGGCGCTCCACGGCCTGGCGACGCACGGCGGCCTCGGCATCCGTGAGGCTCAGCCCCTCCTCGCCCCAGGCCTGCCCCGTGCCGATGGCCGGGACGGCCAAGCCGTAGCCGTCGAGGAGTTGCTTGATCGCCGCGACGTCCAGCAGGGCCGGGTCGCGCACGGCCAGCTCGGCGCCGTCGTAGCCCAGCCGGGCCACGCCTTCGATGGCGCGCCCAAAGTCGCCCTTGAAGGCCACGGCGGAGAACTGCGCCGCATGAGTAGAGACGACGATGGCGAGTTTCATGGTGGAGAGTAGACAAGTACCCAAGTAGACAAGGAAAGAGTAGACAAGGGTTGGTAGACCTTGTTACTTCCTACCCTCCTTGTCTACTTGCTACTTGTTTCCTTGTCTACCTACATGGGATAGGCTAGCGAATAGATGCTTCGCCCCCCCGGCGCCAATGGCCCCTTGAGCACAGCTTCGATTTCCTCGCGGGGCCGCTGCGTGACCTCCTCGATAGGCGGCAGCTTGCCGGGCGGGAAGGTGGCCATGACGTCGTTGACTAGCTTTTCTATGTAGTCGAGCAGCTTCTCCACACCAGGCATCGCCTTGTCCGCCGTGCCCAGGCTGGCCTTGCCTACCACGCCCGGCTTGTAGGCGGCCACCTCGATGGGCCCGCAGCCTACCTGACCATACCAGGCGATGGGGCGGTGCAGCAGGTTGCCCGCCTTGTCAATGTGGCCTTCGGGCAGATAGCCGCGCGGCGTGGTGTCCGCCACATCTTCCATGTGCACATACTCCGGGAACAGAGCCAGGGACCAGCTCGTCTCCACCTCGTCGGAGTGAATGAAGGGGGTGGTGTAGGGGCCGCCTTCGCTTTGCAGCTTGAACTGATCCTGAATCGCATGATACCAGTTCAGGTTGATCAGCACGGCCGGCACCTGGTAGGTCTTGGCGAACTGGTGTAGGGCCGTGGGAATCACGTACTCCTGCCCATGGCCGTTGAGGTAGATCTGCTTGCGAAAGCCCATGTTCCACAGCCCGGCGATGATGGCCTTGAGCTGGCCGACGAAGACCTCTTCCGACACGATAATTGTGCCCGGCATGCCCATGTGGTGGTAGGGATGCGAACCGTACCACACGGGCTGGGCCACGGTGCAGCCCGTCTTCTGGGCCACAGCCTCAGCCATGCGCGTGACCAGGAAGGTGTCCTCGCCGAGTGGGGCGTGGGGGCCGTGCGCCTCCGTGGAGCCCACGGGAACGATGATGAGGTCGCACTTCTGCAGGCGCTCCTCGATCTGCTTCCAGGTCATATTTTGCAGGTAGATGCCATCAGCGGCATCCAGATGCCCGCCTTGAGGCGGGAGTTGCCATTTGCTCACAGCAAAGCCTCCTGAGGGGATGAGGTGATTTGAGATTGCAGAGTGCAGATTGCAGATTTTGGGGAGGGGGGCGACGTATGGGCTAAATCGGCAATCGCCAATCCGCTAGCCAACGTGGGTATTATACTCCACCGGCCCTCCCAGGTCAAGGTCAGCTAACTTGCAAGAGATGTAGATCAAGAGTAAGGTGGCAGGCAGCGCGCCCGCCCTATTGTTTAAGTGGGACTTTCTGTTCTGTTGACTTTAGGCTCTGGCTATAGTATAATCAAGCTGCAGCCCCTGGCGCCGGCCAGGGGCTGGAGGAGGAATGGTGGCTTCTGTCGTCTCCGTCCAGCGAGGTGATGACCATGGCAGGCAAACCTCAGGCGATCTTGTTTGGCTGGCCCTGGAGTGGGCCACTTTCCTGGGATAGCAGCGGTGTCCTGGTGCGCCAGCCGCGGGGCCTTGGTCTGCCCTTGGCTGGCGTTTTCGCGCCCCCGTAGGGGCAGAATGGAGAGGGAAAATGTTTACCCACCGCTCGTTTTCCATCCTCCTGGCGGCCTCGCTCCTGCTGGCCGCCGCCCTGTTCTGGCTCAGCTTGGAGCCAATCGCCAACGCCCCTGGCATCGTCTCCGCCAGGGACGTCCTACCCAGCGGCGCTGTCACGACCACTGGCCAGTCTACTTCCACCCCTACACGCTACCATATCTTCCTGCCCATCATCTTCAAGGCCTATGGCTTCTACTGGAAGGCCGGCGGCTGGATAGACTACGCCCCCAGCGGCGTGCCCGACTTCGACCAGCGCCAGGACAAATGGGGTGTAGGTGGCGCGCCGGGAGGGCCAGCCTGGGCGTGGACCTACTGCGGCCCGGTGGCCGTGGCCAACTCGTTGTGGTGGTTTGATAGCAAGTTCGAAACGGGGGGCGTACCGCCACCGCACACCGGACAACCCGGCGCAGGCATCAAAGATACCTACCCGCTGGTCTGGTCGTACAGCGCCTTGTGGGATGACCACGACCCGCTGAACGTGGACAACCCGGGCACACTACCCGGCCCCAATGGCGAGTTGGTGGAAGACCTGGCCTGGCGCATGGACACCGACGGCCAGCGTATGGGGGTAGCCCATCGAGGCACTGATGTGCACGCGATGGCCCTGGCCATTCAGCAGTACCTAGCCGCCAGGGGTCTGGCCGGGGCCTACACCGTCACCCTGATGCCCAATCCTACCTTTGACTGGGTGGCGCGCGAGGTGCTGCGCTCCGAGGACGTGATCCTGCTGCTGGGCTTCTGGGAGCCTCGGACGACCGGCCAGTGGGTGCGCATCGGCGGACACTACGTCACGGCTGTCGGCGTTGATCTGCAGCAGAACCAGATTGCCTTCAGTGACCCTGCCCGTGACAATGCCGAGGTCGGCGGCGCGGGCCGCGTCCTGCCGGCTCCGCATGGCCTGCCCCATCCGGCTACCCTGCACAACGACGCCATCCTGGTCTCGCATGACATCTACACAGCCACGATGCCGAGCTCCAGCCCTGGGGGCGTTTGGATGCTGGTGGACTACAATCCCTCTCCTGAGGAGTTGATTAACTTCCTGGAGCAGAACGTGCCGGAGGAGTTCATGCGGTACATCGGCCCGTACCAGGGTGGGCCTATCCAGACCGAGGTGGAGTACGCCATCGCCGTCTCGCCGCTGGAGGTCGTGCCTACGCCCACACCAACTGGTACGTGGACACCAACGCCCACGCCTACCGTCACCAGGCCGCCTGTAGCCACCTCGACCTTCACGCCCACAGGCACCCGCACGCAGACACCGACGTTCACACCCGCACCCACGGCTACGCCAACTGGCACCTGGACGCCCACACCCACACCTACGGCTACACCCACGCCCACACCTACGGCTACACCCACGCCTACGCCTACCTTCTACTGGAAGGCCGGCGGCTGGATAGACTACGCCCCCAGCGGCGTGCCGGACTTTGACCAGAAGCAGGACGGCTGGAAGAATCCGCGCACTGGCTGGTGGACCTACTGCGGCCCGGTGGCCGTGGCCAACTCGCTGTGGTGGTTTGATAGCAAGTTCGAAACCGGCAACACCCCGCCACCGCACACGGGCCAGCCCGGCGCGGGCATCAAAGACACCTACTCGCTGGTCTGGTCGTACAGCGCCCAGTGGGATGACCACGATCCGCTGAACGTGGACAACCCCGGCACGCCGCCTGGGCCTAATGGCGAGTTGGTAGAAGACCTGGCCTGGCGCATGGACACCGACGGCCAGCGCACGGCTGCTGCCCGGTCGGGCACGCGGGTCAACGACATGTTCGTGGCCATCAACCAATACATCGCCGCCCACGGGCTGGCCGGTAGCTACACGGTGACATCCGTCAAGATGCCACCCTTCCTCTGGGTAGAGGACGAGGTGAAGCGCAGCGAGGACGTGATCCTGCTCCTGGGCTTCTGGCAGGATCAGGGTGGCACCTGGAGGCGCATCGGCGGGCACTACGTGACCGTGGCGGGCGTGGACTCGGAGCGCTGGCAGATCGCCTTCAGCGATCCATTCCGCGACAACGCTGAGGTCGGCGGGGCGGGGCGTGTCCTGCCTGCTCCGCATGGCCTGCCCCATCCGGCCACCCTGCACAATGACGCCGCTCTCGTCTCACACGACATCTATCGCGCCATGATGCAGAGTCCCAGCCCCGGCGGGGCCTGGGGACTGGAGGATTACCCTGTCTCCGCTGAGGACATGGCCAACTTCCTGGAGCAGAATGTGCCGGAGGAGTTCCAGCAGTCTCAGGGCAGCTATAACCCCCAACTGCCGGTGTTCGTGGAGGTAGAGTACGCCATCGCCGTCTCGCCGCTGGAGGTCACACCCACGCCCACGCCTACAACCCCGCCCACGCCTACACCTACACCCACCAGCACATGGACACCCACGGCCCCACCAACGCTTACCCCCACGTGGACACCCACGACCCTGCCGACACATACCCCAACGGCCACGGCCACAGCCGTCAGCACGCCTACGCCTACACCCACGCAGAAACCGCTGCTGACGGGCATCAGCAGCGTTTTCCGGCTGGAGACGCCGGACGTGATCAGTTTCACCGTACACGTCGTGGATGAGGCCTATCGCAACAAAATCTACGACCTGGAGATCTACTTTAGCGAGCAGATTCCACCGTGGCAGCAGGGCATGCCACTGCAGTGGCCCACAGGCTGGTTCGGTGAGCTGATCATGGACCAGAGTGGGAAACCTGTTGGCATTCGGTTCTACACTTTGGAGTTTCCGCTGGTGCCCTGCCAGCCCCAACAATTCCTGCTCCACTTCCTGGCCGAACCGCCTCCCACCGTGATCCTCATCCACATCACGGACAAGGATCACAACAACCTGGGCTACATCATCAGTGTACGACAGTAAGCAGGAAATCAGGAAATCAGGGAATCGGGGAATCAGGGAATCAGGGCATTGGATGTCTCCCCCGATTCCCTGATTTCCTGATTCCCTAATCACTCGGAGGCCAACATGAACCATCGCCAGCGGGTGGCTGCCGCGCTGCGCGGCGAGCCAGTGGACCACGTGCCCATCGCTATGTGGCGACACTTTCCAGTGGACGATTTGAGGCCGGAGGGGCTGGCCAGGGCGACGCTGGTCTTTCAGCAGCGCTTCGACTTCGACTTCGTCAAGGTCACACCGATGAGCGGCTACCCCGCCGCCGACTGGGGCTTCCGGGCCGAGCATCGCGGCAACCGCGAAGGTACGCGGGAGCCGCTGTTCTACCCCATCCAGTCGCCGGACGATTGGTACGGCCTGCGTCCCCTGGACGTGACCCAGGGGGCGCTGGGCCGGGAGCTGGTGGCTCTGCGGCTGATCTGGCACCGGCTGGGCCCAGAAGTACCCCTGCTGGAGACCGTCTTCAGCCCCCTGACTGTAGCCAAGAACCTGGCCGGCCCTCGCCTGCTGGGCGATCTGCGCTCGCACCCACAGGCCCTGCACGCCGCCCTGTCCGTCATCGCCGATACGGTGGCCCACTTTGCCGTCGCCGCCCTGGCCGCCGGGGCGGATGGGCTCTTCTTCGCCACCCAGTTTGCCAGCCTGGACCTGCTCAGCCCACAGGAATACCAGGAATTTGGCCTGCCGTACGACCACCAGGTGCTGGCCGCAGTGGCAGGCAAGACCGACTTCCTACTTCTGCACCTGCACGGCACACGCCCCATGTTCGACCTGCTGGCGAGCTACCCCGTGCACGCCGTCAACTGGCACTCCCGCACCACCCCGCCCACCCTGGCCGAGGCGCGCCAGCACTTCCGGGGCTGCCTGGTGGGTGGCCTGGACGAGTGGGGGACGCTGCAGAGCACGCCAGAGGCCGTCATCGCCGAGGTGCGGGAGGCCATGGCCCAGGCTGGGGAGCGTGGGCTGATCATCGGGCCGGGCTGCGTGATCCCCATTGACACGCCAGAGGCCAACATCCGGGCTGCTGTCCAGGCTGTGCAGAGCAGTCGCTAGACCTCTTGGGGGCCAATTTACTCACCACAGAGACACGGAGAATAAAAACATAAAAACTCTGTGTCCTCTGTGGTTAAACTCTTGGCAGGTTGTTATGTTGCATCTGACGGCAGAGCAGCGCGAGGCCATCGTCGCCCATGCCCAGGCCGAGGCGCCGCGGGAGGCCTGCGGCTTGCTGGCCGGGGCAGGTGGCCAGGTGCAGAGGCTCTATCGCCTGGCCAACAGCGAGCAGAGTCCGCTGAGCTATCGCCCGGACCCGCGGGAACAACTGCGCGCCTTTGAGGACATGGAGGCGCAGGGTTGGGAGCTGCTGGCCATATACCATTCCCATCCCGCCTCGCCCGCCTATCCGTCCCCCAGGGACGTGGGCCTGGCCTACTATCCCGATGCCGTCTACGTCATCGTTTCTCTGCTCGACCCCGCTCGACCCGTGCTGCGCGGTTTCCGTGTCGTAGAGGGCAGGGTGAGCGAGGAGGAGATGGCAATAGCGGGCATCTAAACGAATATACCCACCGCAGCCTGCGGGTGATTTCTACTTGTCCCTCTTACCGGTCTTGCATCACAACCCCTGGTGTGCTATAATCCCTGTGCCCGTCCATGTGAAGGTCGATCTTCCCGGGATCGGCCTTTTTGTGTTGGCAAAGGCATAGACCACCAAGCCATTTGTGCACCATGAAGGCTGGAAACCAGCAGCTTGTGGGACAGGTTGCCAACCTGTCCTACGTTCGGCTATTTTCGAGGTAGATGTTCAAGAAGCAATTGCTGAAGACGAGGGCTAAGCTGGCCACGCCGCCTGGCCTGACCAGCGAGCAAGAGGCCCTGGCCAGCGAGCTGGCCTCCCGGCTTGACGCTGAACCCCAGGCTATCCTGGCGGAGATCGAAAAGCAGCCCCGGCCGGTAGCGCCGGCCCTACTGGCGCGTCTGGCACAGCAGGGACAGGCGCTGGCCGTGCCCCTCCTGGAGCTGGCGGGGCGCGGCAACGATGGCGATCTGGCCCTGGCGGCCATCGAGGCTCTAGGGACGGTGCGTGCCACGGAGGCGGCGCAAGCCCTGCAGCGCCTGAGTGCGGCCGGCGGCGACAAGGCTCGCCTCAAGGCCGCCCGGCGCGCCCTGTATCGCCTGAGCCAGTTGGGGGTGCCAGTGACGCCCGCCGCCCCGGCGCCAGCACTGGCCCCAGCTTTTGAGGAGCCCGTAGTCGCGGCCATGGCCAGCCCCTACGACAGCATCGGCACGCAGTTGGTGTGGGTGGTCAGGCAGAACCGCTGGGGCGACCTGCGCCTGGCCGTCTTTCTGCTGAACGATGAGGTGGGCATTAAGGACTGCTTTGGCCTGGCGCCCTGCAGCAAGAAGGAGTGGCAACGCCAGCGCGAGTGGGCCATGGGGGAGGATATCCCCATGACCGAGGTGGGACTGTCCGCCTGCCGCTGGCTAATCGCACAGGCGCGGGAAATCAACCAGGCCAGTGACTCCGAATTGCCGGCGGAGTTCGACCGTTGGGAGCGTCTTCTGGAGGGCAGCCAGGCCCAGCCCTGGCCGGAGGAGCTATCGCCCGACCATCTGCACGCCCACCCGGAGCTTCTGGCCGAAGCCAAGCGCCTGGTCAGGGCCGAGGAGTGTCAGGGCTGGCTGCAGGATGAGGGCCTGGAGAAGTACGCTGATGAGATGAACGAGGCGGCCACGCAGGATGCCGAACTGCCCGTGGTAGACTTGGGGGCCGTGCAAGCCGAGGGTGCGGTGGTAAGTCGAGTAGTGCAAGAGCTGTTTCAGGAGGAGCTAAAGGAGCGTTTTCAGCGGCGCTTGCAAGGTATGGCCGCCTACTTCTGGGGGGCGGGACGCCAGCAGGAGGCACAGTGGGCGGCCGCCTCGGCCCTGGCCCTGGCCGAGGGCAGCGTGTCCGTCGCCGAACACCCTTTCCTGTGGGAGTCAGTATATGCTACCCTGAGGACGGCCGCCCAAATCGCCGAGGATGCTGCGCTCCTGGCAGAGGAGGCAGAGGAAAGGCAACGTCGGCCGAGCGGCCTGACTTTGCCTCGACCCAAAGAGCCGCCACTGGAGCCCGAAGGCTACCAGCGGCGGCCCAGCGGCCTGATCATCCCCAAATAACCCTCCCCTGCTGGCGGGGGAGGGCTGGGGTGGGGGTTCTTGCCTATTCCTGCTGGTTCTGTGGCGGGGACGCGGGCGGCTGCAGGACGGGGGGAGGCGTCTCCACCGGCTGCGGCTCCTCGTCTATGATGCGGTAGCCGATCCTGGCTCCCAGCTCCTCCAGATGCTGCCGGACGACGTCCTTAGGGCACAGGTCCACGAAAAGCCAGAGACCCAGCAGCAGGATGGTCAGGTCGTCGAGCTGGCCCAGGCCCAGAGCCACGTCCGGGATGAAGTCAATGGGCGAAATGACGTAGAGCAGCGTCGCCGGGACGAGAAGCTTGACCCAGGGCGAGACGCGGGAGTCGTGCAGCAAGCGCCAGATCAACTGCAGTTGGCGTGCGATCTCCGCCAGTAAACCCGCCCTTTGCCGCAGGGTGGGATCTTTGGGCATAGACATTACTTGGCCTCCTATTCGTTCTGCGGCTATTATACCCGCTTTGCTGGCCTGATGCAAGACCCGGCTGGGATGATTGCCGATTGCCGATTGGCCACAGTCGTAGATCAAACAGGGAAAACTCCGTGTTCTCTGTGCCTCTGTGGTTCTTACAAGCTGGAGCCTGGTGACCGAAAACATGACGGCGGGCGGCGCGCCCGCCCTACGGCTGGAGTTTAGAGTTGACAGACGTTTCCATTAAGATGCGGAACCCGTTGATTCTGCTCCTGATCATCGCCCTCTTCGTCGCCTCTCTGATCATCGCCAATCGTGTCTTCTTCTACGTCTTCTACGTGCTGGTTCTGGCCCTGCTGGGCGCGTACTTCTGGACACGAATGAACGCGGAGCACGTGACGCTGAGCCGAGAACTGCGGACCGACTGGGCCCAGGTGGGCGATAAGATGCGGGAGCGATTTGCGCTGGCCAACAATTCCCGCCTGCCCCTGCTGTGGGCAGAAATAGAAGACCATTCCGACCTGCCCGGCTATCAGGCCAGCCGGGTGGAGACGGCAGCCAGCAAGACGCGGGTGAAGTGGGACGCCACGGCTATCTGCCAGCGGCGCGGGCTGTTCACCATCGGCCCGGTAGTGCTGCGCACCGGCGACCCCTTTGGCCTGTTCATCGCCCGGCGGGATTATACCTCCACACGTTCCTTCCTGGTCTACCCGCCCATCGTGGACCTGCCGGGCATCAGATTGCCCAAGGGCCAGATCTCCGGCACGGCGCGTACCGCCCTGCGTACCCAGGAAGTCACCACCAACGCCTCCAGCATTCGCTACTACCTGCCTGGCGACGCCTTGAATCGTATTCACTGGCTTTCCACCGCCCGCATGGACGACCTGATGGTCAAGGAGTTCGATCTGGAACCATCCGGCAACCTCTGGATTGTCCTGGACATGGATGCGGCGGTGCAGGCTGGCGAGGGTGACGAATCCACCGTGGAATACGCGGTGAAACTGGCCTCCTCCCTGGCCTACAAGACCCTGGCGGAGAACAAGTCCGTGGGGCTCATCACCTACGGCAAGTATCCGGCCATCATCCAACCAGACAAGGGCCTGCGACAACTGCGGCGTATCCTGCAGGTGCTGGCGATGGCGCAAGCCGCGGACGGCTGCCCCCTGGACAGAGTCCTGGATGAAGCCCTGCCCAACGTGGGGCGGGGAATGACCGTGGCCGTGATTACCCCCTCGGCTGATACCAAGTGGATGACCAGCCTGCTGGCTATGGTGCGCTATGGGCTGGCGCCGGCGGCCATCCTGCTCGATGCCGCCTCCTTTGGCGGGCAAAGTAGCACGGCTGCTTTGCTGGGCCAGTTGGTCAACCTGGGTATCACGGCCTACGTGATCATGAAAGGGCAAGAGTTCTCCACCATCACGGCCCTCAAGCCCCAAGAGGGGCCCACGGTGCGCGTGCTGAGCACGGGGCGGGTCATCCTGTCTGAACCCCAGCAGAGCAAAACCCGCCCTGCGGTAGTGACCGAAGGTTCGTAGGGGCGAGGCATTCCATGGAGGCTGTGTCAACTCCACTGTATCCTCGTTGCAAAGGCACTAGAGACTAAGGCTGGATATCCTGTGAAATGCCTCGCCCATGCTAATTTGGTGGCAAACAGGAGGTTCAATGGCCCGCACCCAGCGGAGCAGCCCAATGCAACGTCTGGCCCAGATAGTGATCATCATTGCCCTGCCCGCCTTTCTGCTCCTGAGCAACGTCCGTCTGCTGATGACCTCGGCCTTCCTGCACTACGAGTACAGCCGGCCCGACTTCCCGGCCGCGCCAGGGCTAAGTGCCACAGAGCGGCTGGCCATCGCCCAGACCACCCTGGACTACGTGACAGGCCAGACCGACCTGGATACTCTGCGCCGTCTACCCTATCGAGAGAAGGAAGTGCAGCATCTGGTGGACGTGCGGGTCGTGGCGGGGCAGGCTTTCACCGTGCATTGGCTGGCCGGTGGTCTGCTGCTTGTGGCGCTGCTGTTTCTGGTCATAAGGCCGGGGACGCGCCCTCTGGCGGCGCGCGGCCTGCTTTACGGCAGTAGCCTCACCTTGGCTCTGCTGATTGCTCTGGCCTTGTTCATTTATGCCAACTTCGACGTGTTCTTCGTCAAGTTCCACCAGATGTTCTTTGCCGGCGATTCCTGGCTGTTCGCTTATGAAGATACGCTCATCCGTCTCTTCCCCGTGCCCTTCTGGTTCGATGCCGCTCTGGGCATCGCTCTGCTGACGATCGGGGAGGCGCTGGTGATAGGATTGGGAGCGTACGTCTGGAGTGCAGACCTGTCAGGTTTCTAAAAACCTGACAGGTCTGGAAATCGAGGTAAGGCATGAGGCGACTTCTCATCCGGGAGGAGGGGTGGCTGACCCTGATCCTCCTCCTGTTTCTGGTGTTGATACCGGTTCTTGCTCTAGAGGAAGCCGGCTGGGTAGAGGGCAGCAGTGCTCTGATCCCTGTAGTTTTCCTGGCTGTCCTGGTGGGCATTCTCCTGGCGCGCTCGCCGCTCCACCGCCTGCTAGCCGTGCCTCTAGGAACGCTGACGGGCTTAGCGCTGGTCTTCCTGGGCGTGGGGCAGGTCCTGCCCTCCCTGAGCGCCGTGGTCAAAGCCTTGTACGCCCAGGGTGGTTGGCTGCGGCTGGTAATGGACGAGCAGCCACACGGCTCTAACCCCTTCGTCCCCCTGTTCTACCAGAGCTTGAACCGCGGTAACGTGCTGGCCTGGCGCATCAGGGGCTGGCTCGAGGCCGGCACCAGCGGTGGTGTCTCCAGCGATAACCTCATCTTCCTGCTTCTGCTCGGCCTGCTGGCCTGGATCGTCGCCTTCTACTCCGTCTGGGCCTTTTATCGCTACCACAACGGCATGGTCGCTTTATTGCTGCCAGGCATCGCTCTGGTGGTCAACACCTTCCTAGCCAACAAGGGCCTGGGCTATTTAGTAATCTACCTGGGCGTGGCCCTGCTCATCCTGGTGCTCGGCAGCTTCTTTTCCCTACGACGCACCTGGGAACGGCGTAACATAGACTACTCGCCAGAGCTACTCTTGGACACCATCCTGAACAGTGTGGGGATCATCGCCGTGCTGGTGCTCATCGGCCTGGTCATCCCCTCGGTAGACTACAACAAGCTGGCCAGTGGCTTCTGGACCTACGCCAGTGAGCCGTGGGGGGAGGTGGAAACCACGGTCAATCGCCTCTTCTCTGGTGTGCACAACCCCAACCCCGACCTGGGCACCGGTTCCAAGGGCGGTCTCGTCCTGAGCGGCTCCTTTGCCCGTAGCGAGGAGGCCAGCCGCACGTACATGTACGTGTCCACTGACGAGGTCATTTTGAGCATACGCGAGGCCCGGGCCTTTGGCGAAGAGATCGCTATCCCCTCCCACTACTGGCGCGGCATCACCTACGACGTGTACACCGGGCGATCCTGGGCCAACAGCGAGCGCATACCGGTGGATCGTAATGCCGGCCAAGCACCGATTATTGGCCAAAGCACCCAGTATGGCTACACCCTGACCCAGCAGGTGGAGGTCGTGGTGCCCCGGGCGGACATCCTGTATGCGGCCAGCGAGCCGATGTCTGTGGACCAGTCTTATCGGGTACAATCTTTGGGGGATGAGGATTTCTCGGCCCTGTACATGCGGCGCACGCCCCTGACCTCGGCCAAGTACGTGGTCACCTCCACGGTGACGCGAGTAGGCATTGACGACCTGCGTAACGCCCCCACCGACTACCCGGACTGGGTGAAGAAACGCTACCTGCAGCTTCCCAAGACCCTGCCCGATCGGGTGGTAAATTTTGCCAAAGAACTCACCGCCAATGCCCCTACCCCATACGACAAGGCCATGGCCATCCAGGACTACCTGCGCCAACTGCCCTACGATCGCACCATCAAGCTGCCGGAAGGCGATTTTGATGCCGTAGACTACTTCCTCTTCATCCGCAAAGGCTACTGCGACTACTTCGGCACGGTCATGGCGGTGTTGCTGCGCACCGTGGGCGTGCCGGCCCGCCTGTCCACTGGCTACTTCACCGGTGAGTACGATTTCGTCAACGAGCACTACATTGTGCGGGAGGAGGATGCCCACGTCTGGACGGAGGCCTACTTCCCGCCTTACGGCTGGATCGAGTTCGAGCCGACGCCGAGCCGGGCCGCCATCATTCGTCCGCAGGGCTCACTGTATGCCAGCACAAGCAATCCTACCGTCCCGCCTGGGCAGCAGTCTGAGGCCAACAAGGGCTGGTTCCGCCTGCCCAATCTGGCGGCCTTGCTGGGGCGGATCTCGCTGCTGCTTGCCCTGATCGGCGCCGTCCTGGCCTTGCTGCTCATCTGGGCCATCTGGCCGCTGTGGGATCGGCGACTCTCCCCGGTAGCCTACGCCCAGGCCGTCTACGGGCGCATGTGCCGCTATGCGACCTGGGCCGGCCTGGCCCGGCGACCAGCGCAGACGCCACGCGAGTATGCGGTCACTCTGGGCCGCCAACTGGAAGAACTGTTCCGGCTGCAGCCACGACCCTCCCGCTACGCCGGCCGCCAGGGGGTAGAGGTCATCAGCACTGCCTTCACAGAGGCGACGTACAGCCCGCATCCCCCCACCGGGGAGGCCCGCCAGCGACTGCAGGAGTCCTGGCAGGCGGTGCGCGGCGCCCTGTGGCGCCTGATTGCCCGCCACACCCGCCAGCGATTGGTTCGTCGGAAGGAACAACACTGAGGCACTGAGAGAACACTGAAGCACTGAAGACACTGAAGAGCCGTAGGGCGGGCGCGGCGCCCGCCGCCATGTTTGCACATATAGGCGGCAGGCCACGGGCACTGCCCTACGGCAAAAAACCTTGCGAAGGTTTCGAAACCTTCGCAAGGTTTTTATATGCTCTATGCTCTATCTTCTATGCTCTATTGCCTGCCACACCACCTCAGCAATGTCTAGCACTTTGACCTTGGCCTTCTCCCGCCGGGCGGCGGCGACCAGGGTGCGCTTGCACTGCTGGCAGGCAGAGACCACGGTTCGGGCGCCGGTGTCCAGGGCCATCTGCAGGCGACGCCGGGCCACGGCGGCCACCAGGTCAGCGTTGGCCATCTCTACGTCTCCGCCACCGCCGCAGCACAGGGCGCGCTCCCGCGTCTCTGCCATCTCCACCAGCTCCAGGCCAGGGATGCTCTGCAGCACGCGCCGGGGCTCGTCGTACAGGCCGCTCTGGCGGCCCAGGTCGCAAGGGTCGTGGTAGGTGATGGTCTCCTCTCGCGGCTGCAGGGGCAGGCGCCGCGCGGCGAGGAGGGCGAGCAGAAACTCGCTGGCGTGCAACACATCAAAGCCCAATGGCTGGCCGTAGACCTGGCGATAGGTGTGCTGCCAGGTGTGGTAGCAGGAGGGGCAGGTGGTCACCAGCACGCGGGCGCCGATGGCCTGCACGGCGGCGATGTTGTGCTGCACCAGGGCAGCGACGGCGTCGCCCATGCCGGCGTTGAGCAGCGGGAAGCCGCAGCACCACTCCTCGCCACCCAGGCAGGTGAAATCCACGTCCGCCCTGTCCAGAACCTGAGCAAAGGCTTGGGGGATGCCGTAGGCCAGGGGGTAGAAAGCGGCCACGCAGCCCGTGAAATAGACCACTTTGGCCTGCCGTCGCTGCGCCAGTCCGGCGATGGGCTGCTCCAGGTTATCGGCCCAGCCCAGGCGGGCCTCGTTGGGGTCGCCGGAGATGTTGTAGCGAGTAGTCACCGCCTCGCGCAGCGTGGCCATGACTGCGGGGTAGTGGCCCTGGTCCACCATAGCGGCGCGCAGGCTGACCCACAGGGCGCGGGTGTTGATCTTCACCGGGCAGACGAGGTTGCAGCGCCCGCAAAGCGTGCACGAGTAGTTCTCGTCGGACAGGGCGGCCAGAGCCTCGCCGGCGATGGGGCGCGGGCCGAGAATCGCCCCAGGGCCGTGCTGCCGGCGCACAAAATCGCGCCAGGTTTGGATCTTGCCCCGCGGCGTGATCGTCTCCCTGCCGGTGGGAGTGTACACCGGACACCAGGCCACACACTCGCCACAACGGGTGCAGGCGTCCAGTTCCAGAAGCTGCTGGCAGGAGAAGCGGGAAAGATCGAGCCGGCTCATCGTCCCACCTCCCGCAGCAACCCATCCACGACCACCGGCGGGCGAGCCAGTGGCTCCTCCTGGAGCGTGTTGGCTATGGCGCTCAGGGGGCTGGCGAAGACGTGCCAGAACTTGCTGAAGGGCAGGTAGGCGATGAGGGCCGCCGCGACCATGGCGTGAAAGAGAAATGCCCAGAAATGCACGGTCAGCCAGGGCCAGCCCAGGGGGCGCAGGGTCAGGGCCAGCGGATAGCCGATGAAGGAGTAAGCCGCCTGCGCCGGCGGCACGTTCTCCGCCAGCAGCCGGAACGACTCCAGCGGGTAGCCGCTGACCAGCAGAGTAGCCACCAGCGCCAGGATGGCCAGGTCGGGGGCGGCGTTGAGGAGCTGCGCCTCCCGTCGCCCCCATCGCCGGTAAAAGACGAGGCCCAAACCCAGGCAGGCGACGAGGTTCAGGATCTCGTTGGCCAGGGCCATGACGGGGGTGTCCTTGTTCATGATGGCCAGCACCAGGGGATGGTTGACGCCGAAGATACCGTGCAAGATCTCCTGGCAGAAGCCGGTGATCAGGGAGAGGGCGAAGAGGGCTCCCAGGCTGCTCAGCAGCGAGATGTGCGCCACCCAGCGCAGGAGGCTGGTTTGTTGCAAGCGCCGGTGGAGGAGGGCATCCCGCACAGTGGCCTGGATGGCCAGCCAGAGGCGACGGCTGAAGAGCACGCTGGCCACGTCGCCCAGGAGCAGCCACAACTTGCGCCCGGGCGAGAGGTGGGGGTCGCCGTGTACCGCCCCGCGCAGCCACACGGCGACGTTCCAGCCAGCGCCAATTAGGAACACTATTGTGGCCACCGCGATCATGGGCCAGAAGATAGCCAGGCGATCCACAGGAAGCTCCTTGGTAGATTCTGTTGAAAAGCGGACGTGAGAACTTGTTCTCGCCTTATACCGGCCACAACAAGCTGTGGCGTCCGAGGGCATCTCCACGTAAGGCTTGCCAGTTGGCGCACAGTATACCAGGAAGGGTAGGATTTGTCCAGGTATCCAGCGACTTGCCGTTATCCAGAGTGAGTAACTGCAAGACGCGAAAGCCCTTTACAAACGAAGCAAGTTGTAGTATAATATGATTAGCCCACAAGGTGGACTGCTCTGAGGCACAACCAGGGCGGTGGGCTTCTCCGCTACATCACATCCTCTTCGCCAGCCGGCCTGGTGTCTGTGCACCTGGAGCCGGTCTTCCTGTTCTTCCGCACGACCGCTGGGCTCCAGCTTCTCTGGGTATCAACTCTGTGTCCCCCTTATGAAAATCGGCAGGATTGCCTGCCAGGAGGTGTGCTTATGAAACGCCTTGGTCTTGCCACGGTCATCGCGACTGTCTTTGGTATCACGTTGATCTGCCTTCCCGGAATGGTTTCCAATCTGGCATTTAGCCAACAAGAGGTCCAGCTCCCTGACACGATCGTTGCCAGCGCTCCAGTCGCCTTACCAGAGCAACCTACTGCCGCACCGGGATTGCCTGGTGAAGCCTTACCTAGACCCTTTGGGACATCAGCCTCAGACAACATCTACAGCCAGAAAAACGTTCTCATTGGGAGCGACGGAACGGCACTATCTGAATCTATCTCTGGTCGGGTGACTGATGCTAACAACACTCCTATCAGCGGTATCTACATCATTGCTTACAGCTCGGGCGGTCCCTACGTTACCATTGCCACTACTGATGGCAATGGTAACTACACACTTAGCGGATTGGCATGGGACACCTACGACATCATACCTGCCAAAAGCGGCTATGCCTTCTCTCCTAATAAACGTACAGTCAGCGTGCCGCCAAGCGCAACTGGGCAGAATTTCACGGCAATACTTATACCACCTGAGCAAGTAATCTGCGGCCAATTCTTATGGGTCAATACTCCTACAGGAGGGATGTTCACAGTTTTACAAACCTGCTCATGGAACGAATTGATTCTTTGGCAACCATCTAATGTGAGTTCAGGCGTATACTATCGTGTCAACAATCCAGTGTTCCAGTCGTTCGACCCTCCCATGGTAATGGTCCAGGGACCGGTCAGTAGGAAATTGGTGTCTTGGTCCAGCTTCCAGCAAATCGCTAGCTGTCAGGAGTGCCCAGCACCGACTAGCACACCTACACCTCCCACGGCAACCAATACGCCGACGCCTACACCTGGGGTTAAGGTCCGATTTCGTGGAACCATCAGAGAGATCAACCAAGGGCCTGATTGGGGAGCAATGAGAGTCCAAGTAGAAGAAGTTCTCTCTGGCCCACCAATCAGTGGTGAGATATGGGTTAATTTTGGCAACATTGCGGGCTGCTTTGGTGACAACGAGGTTTATGCTGCTCGCGTTGGGGATAGAGTAGAGGTCTATGGTTCATATGACCCCTCATACGGTGTAGACGCCTGTTCCCCAGGCGATTACATCTATCTGTTTTGTATTCCCAGCCGTTGGCGGGGTGAGTACTACGACAACCAAACTCTGTCAGGTGAACCCCTTTTCGCGCGTTGTGACGATGCCGTGAACTTTGACTGGGGTTATAATGCACCTGACCCTCTTCTTCCTGTTGACCACTTCTCTGTGCGCTGGACCAATGTGCCCAACTTCAATAGTGGTCGTTACCGCTTTCACACCAATACCGATGATGGCGTGCGCCTATGGGTGGATGGCTCTCTGCTGATTGATCAATGGCATAATCAGGGAGCTACAGAATACACTGCCGAGATCAATCTCTCCACTGGTCAACACCAGGTGCGCATGGAGTACTACGAGAACATAGGCTGGGCGGGGGCGCAGTTGTGGTGGGAGGCAGTGAGTACTCCAACGCCCAGCCCAACGTCCACAGGCACTCGGACCCCCACGCGAACGCCAACCATCACCCACACACCCACGGGCACTACAGCACCCACCCGCACGCCAACGCGGACGCCCACGCTCAGCCCAACGCCGACCCGCACTTCACCACCAATGGATGACTTCGACCATGCTTCACTGTTTCCCGAACCGCCGCCTAACGGCTTGGCCAACCAGGTCCTGAACACGGATACCACCGGCGCAACCGTGGCTCCGGATGACCCGGATATGGGCTGTGGAACGGGCGTGAATTCCAACACTGTCTGGTACAAGCTGGTTCCCTCCTACTATGGCCTGGTTCGAGTAAGCACATACAGCACGTTGCCCGGGGCCAGTAGCAACTATAACACAGTGTTGGCAGTATTCACCGGCCAAAGAGGCTCCCTGCACCGCATTACCTGCAATGATGATGCACCCGGCCACGAGCCGCTATCGGAACTCACCTTTGAGGCTGAGGCTGGTCAGACCTACTACATCGAAGTGGCCGATTATGACAGCGCCCCTGGTGGCGGCGTGTTGAGCCTCTTCGTGAACTACGTTGTGTCCCCCAAAACCTGGACGCTAATGTTTTATATAGCCGCTAACAATGATCTAGAGGGTACTTTAAAACAACAACGCGACTCTCTGATTCCGGCTGCCAGGAACCTGAACGTGAATATCGTGGCACTTTGGGATGACAACCTTAATCTCTTCGGCTCAAAGTATATGGTTTTTACTCCTTGGGGTGTACAGGAGATATCAAAGCCGGAGCTAAATACAGGTGACCCGCAAACACTGCAAGACTTCGTCACCTGGGCGATCCAGCAATATCCCGCTAACCACTATGCGCTGATCATTTCCAACCACGGGCATGGTTTTAGCGGTACTTCTGTTGATTCCTACAGCGGCAATGCCTGGCTTACTATAAAGGAAACGGACCAGGCCCTTTTGGGCGTCTATCCTAAGCCGGACATCATCTACATGGATGCTTGCCTGATGGCCACTTTGGATAGCGCCTACCAACTGGCTCACCAAGCAGAGTACTATGTGGCAAGCGAGTCAGCCACATGGGAGTTACGGTTTGACTATTTCATCACAGGCATGCCGGCGCATAGAACTGAAGTGCCGGCGATCAGGAGCGATACCTCGCCTACAGAACTGGCTCTAGCCATGGCAGAGAGTTACGTATATCAGGCAAAGTTCACACGCCAAGGTCAGAACCCGAGCACAATATCGGTCATCAAGCTGTCGGAGATTACCGATGTGGCGGTTGCGGCCAGCGATCTGGCCGGATTGCTGAAGAACCGCATGTCAGCCGTGAGATCGGCCTTGGACAGTATCTGGCAGGATGTGCAACGTTTCTACGAGCACTACGAGCGTGGGAAGCTCGAGATCACGACTGAAGACAGAGCTGCGGATCTGTATCACTTTGCAAGCCTTGTGCACCAACGCATAACTGATACGGACATCCGAGGCGCTGCCTGGAACCTGATGAATGAAATCAATAGCGCCGTCCTGTTCAACGAATCCTGGAGTGGGTACCCCTGGGGCGGCAATGTGTATTGGTATCATAAAGACGCCTACGGGATTTCTGCCTTTCTCCCTGCCCCCAATAAGAAAGAATGCTATTACAATGGTGCCTGGCTTGACTTCGCCTACGGGACCAACTGGGGGTGCCAGGGTACCAATATGACCGGGTCATCTATTTCGGATACAACGTTTGAATGGGGGCCAATGTTGGTGGAGTATTTGAACCAAACGAACCCATCTGCCCCTGAGAACTGGGAACCGCCGGTGCCGGTGCCCATACTGACGTTTTACCAGGTTTATCTGCCGCTCGTCGTGAAGGGGCCATCCGGGGGAAGCTGCCTGGCGGAGTCGCCGCATCCGTACCCTGACAACTATGACAACACCTGGATGCTAATCAATCCGGATACCAATGCCGCCTCGACCCGTATTCACTTCAGCCGCCTCGAAACGGAGAGCGGGTACGACTACGTCTACGTCCGAGACGCCAACAACAACCAGATCAACCGCTTCACCGGCAACTACCCCTCAGGGGTGTGGTCGGACCCCGTGCCAGGACGCACGGTCAAGGTGCAACTGACGAGCGACGGGTCAGTGACGGCCTGGGGCTTCTGTGTGGACCGCATCGAGACGGTCAGCACTGGAGGTACAGCCACTCCCACCCGCACTCGCACCCCTACCGTCACTTCTACTCACACGCCGACGCCAACCCGCACCCCTACCGCCACGCCGACTCGCACCCCTACGGCCACGCCGACGCCAGCGCGTTATTCCTTATTCTTTGTCTCGGCGCGTGATGGCAATAGAGAGATTTACCGCTACGATTTTGCCACAGGAACTACCACGCGTATTACCAGTAATAGTGCAATGGATGTCTTCCCAGCAGCCTCACCCGATGGACAACGCGTCTGTTTTGAGACAAACCGTACTGGCGATCTGGAAATCTTCTGCACGGACCGTGATGGCAATAACCCAGTCAATCTGACGAATGAATCAGGTGATGACGGTATGCCACGCTTCTCACCTGACGGCAGGCTGATTGCCTATCATCGCCGCACACTTGGTGAAACTTACTTCCAAATCTGGGTCATGAATGCTGATGGCACAAACAAGCGACGGTTAACCAATGAAAGCGGCTATATGGGTGAACCGGCCTGGTTTCCCGATGGCAGCAAGCTGGTCTTCGACGGTGACAAACCTGACCGCAACATCCTCACCGTCAATCTTGACGGCACTGGTCTAACCGTTATCAACAACCAGCCTGGCGAGCAACGTAGTCCAAGCGTCTCTCCCGATGGGCAGTTCATCTATTACGATTCGAGTGAAGGGGGTAAATTCCAACTTTACCGCATGCGTGTGGATGGCAGTAGCCAGACGCAACTGACCAGCGGGACCGCGGACAACTTCTTGCCGCAAGTGTCACCGGATGGAACCCAGTTGGCTTTTGTATCGAACCGAGATGGCGGCGATTATGAAATCTACGTGAGCAATGCAGATGGGAGCAACGTACAACGCCTCACGATTAGCGTAGGCGTTGATGAGTTGCCCTCATGGGCCAATGCACCAGCCCCTCTGCCTGACAAATTCCTCTTCGCCATCGGCGCCCAGGCCCCGGTGGGGCAGCTCGATTCCCCTCAGGGCGTGGCGGTGGCCTTCGACGGCACGGTCTACGTGGCGGACACTTATAACCACCGCATCCAGCGCTTCTCGACCACCGGAAGCTTCTTGGGGAAGTGGGGCTCCCAGGGCAGCGGCGACGGGCAGTTCAGCGAACCATATGGCGTGGCGGTAGCCCCCGACGGCACGGTCTACGTGGCGGACTTCGGGAACAACCGTATCCAGCGCTTCAGCGCCACGGGAAGCTTTCTGGGCCAGTGGGGCTCCCAGGGCAGCGGTGACGGGCAGTTTCGGGGCCCCAGTGGCGTGGCGGTAGCCTCCGACGGCACGGTCTACGTAGCGGACTCCGGGAACAACCGTATCCAGCGCTTCTCGGCCACCGGAAGCTTCTTGGGGAAGTGGGGCTCCCAGGGGAGTGGCGATGGGCAGTTCGCCTGGCCCTCTGGCGTGGCCGTGGCCCCCGATGGCACAATCTACGTGGTGGACGAATATAACCATCGCATCCAGCGCTTCTCAGCCACGGGGACCTTCCTGGGCAAGTGGGGCGCCCAAGGTAGCGGCGACGGGCAGTTCCTGGGCCCCAGTGGCGCGGCAGTGGCCTCCGACGGCACGGTGTACGTGGCGGACTCCGGGAACTACCGTATCCAGCGCTTCTCGACCACCGGAAGCTTCTTGGGGAAGTGGGGCTCCCAGGGGAGTGGCGACGGGCAGTTCTACGGGCGCGAGGGCGTGGCAGTGGCATTTGACGGCACGGTTTATGTAGTGGAAGCCGTGAACAACCGCATCCAGCGCTTCACAGCTACAGGTCAGTTCCTGGGCCAGTGGGGCGCCCAGGGGAGTGGCGACGGGCAGTTCAGCGTACCATACGTCGTGGCGGTAGCCTCCGACGGCACGGTCTACGTAGCGGACTCCGGGAACAAGCGTATCCAGCGCTTCTCGGCCACCGGAAGCTTCTTGGGGAAGTGGGGCTCCCAGGGGAGTGGCGATGGGCAGTTCGCCTGGCCCTCTGGCGTGGCCGTGGCCCCCGATGGCACAATCTACGTGGTGGACGAATATAACTACCGCATCCAGCGCTTCTCAGCCACGGGGACCTTCCTGGGCAAGTGGGGCGCCCAAGGTAGCGGCGACGGGCAGTTCAGCAACCCCGAGGGTGTAGCGGTGGCCCCCGACGGCACGGTCTACGTGGCGGATACTGGGAACAACCGCATCCAGCGTTTCAGTGCCATGGGGACTTTACTGGGCCAGTGGGGCTCTGGGGGCAGCGGGGATGGGCAGTTCAATGCACCAACAGGTGTGGCAGCGGCGCCCGACAGCGCGGTCTACGTAGCGGAATACTGGAACCACCGCATCCAGCGCTTCTCAGCCACGGGGACTTTCCTGGGCAAGTGGGGCACCCAAGGTAGCGGCGACGGGCAGTTCAGCAACCCCGAGGGTGTAGCGGTGGCCTCCGACGGCACGGTGTACGTGGCGGACAGTAACAACGATCGCATCCAGCACTTCAGCGCCACGGGACAGTTCCTGGGCAAATGGGGCTCCTACGGCAGCGGTGACGGGCAGTTCCTGGGCCCCAGTGGCGCGGCAGTGGCCTCCGACGGCACGGTCTACGTGGCAGATAGAGGGAACAACCGCATCCAGGCCTTCGGCGCCGCCTACCCGGCCACCTGGCGCGGCGAGTACTTTGCCAACCGCTGGCTGACGGAAGCACCTGTGCTCATCCGCCAGGATGCGGCCATAGACTTCAACTGGGGCGGTGGTTCCCCTGGCCCTGGCGTCCCATCAGATAACTTCTCTGCCCGTTGGCGGCGCTACGTATGGTTTGACGCCGGCACTTACCGCTTCACCCTTGGCTTAGATGATGGGGGGCGGTTGTGGGTGGATGACCATCTCCTCATCGAGGCCTGGCAGGATCCCCAGGCAGCCACTTTCCAGGCTGATGTCACCCTGAGCCAGGGCTACCACCGGGTGCGGCTGGAGTACTATGAGGCCGGTGGTGCGGCAGGGGTGCATCTGAGTTGGACTGCTTTGTAGTAACCAGCGCCAAAACATCCAGCGATCCCGCTAAAGGCCACGAAAGGCGCACCAAGCCTTCGTGGCCTGCGCTTTTCTGGTCGCAGCAGCAACAGGTAGGTCTGCCAAAAGTCTTGCCAACTGCCCGCTTTTGTAGTACAATATCCACGGACATAGTTGACGATAAGATGGTTGGAGGTGGACAATGAGTGTCATCACAAAGCAAATCGAACTAACCCCCCAGGATGTCATCGCCGCACTGCGCAGCTTCAAGGAAGAAGATTGGGCCGAAGTTCTGGCCTTTCTGGAGTACGAAGCCCCAGCCTCCTGGCGCGGCAAGTTGTCTTTGGACGAGTTGGAGCCTCATCCTGAGGAGCCGCCCCGCACGCCAGAAGGGAACAAAATCGCCCTGGCGGCGGTGGAACGGATGGCGGGCATGATCCCCATCCGCGATCCGGAGTTAGGCCGGTGGTTAGCGGAGAGCCCAGAGGCCTCAATTTGGGGGATCTGATGGCTGAATATGGGTAGAGAAAGAAAAGCGCCAGAGCGCGCAATCGTGCGCTCTCTGGCAGAGATCCCTGAATTCACCTCTGAGGACGAGGAAAGGGCCTGGTGGGCCACGCATGACCAGGCTGAGGAGTTGGGCATAGACGTGACAGCGGAGCATCATGCCTTGATCCAGCGGCTGAAGGGAAATACCGCTCCCTGCCGTGGCCTGTGCTTGAGCCGAAAGTCGCTCAACCCACTACTTCCTGAGTTGCGAGGAACAGATGAGCATCCCCGATGTGCGACTGTATCTGGATCGCGCCCGAGAGGATTTGCTAGCCGCCGATAGCAACATCCAACAAGGGTTCTACGGCGTAGCCATCTCCCGAGCGTACTACGCCATGTTCTATGCAGCAAACGCGCTCCTGGCGAGCAAAGGACTGTCGCGTAGCAAGCACTCAGGCGTGCACGCCGTCTTTAGCGAGCAGTTCGTGAAGGCCGGCTTGATTGAGCCGGGGTATGCCCGGATGTTGCTCAACGCCTTCGACTCCCGTCTGGATGCGGACTATGAAGCTGGTTTTACGGCCAAGCGGGAAGTGGCAGAAGCGGTCCTGGCCAATGCCAGGAAGTTTGTCACCCGCGTCGAGCATTATCTACAGGAAGCAGGTTTGACATGAACACCGACTATTCCCAGCCCCTCCAACTCACCGCAGTTGAACAGCGTGCCCTGAGTGAATTCGTGGCCCAACTGCAAGAGAAGCTTAACGGTGGCCTCCTGTCTGTGACTTTGTTCGGTTCACGGGCGCGTGGGATGGGAGGGCCTGACTCCGACCTGGACGTGCTGGTCGTTGTGGAGCGTGACGATCTGGCCGTGTGCCGGGCAATTCGCTACCTGGCCGCAGATGTCTGGCTGGCCCATGGTCCCTTCATCTCGACCCGCATCTGGAGCCGAGAAAAGATGGAGCTTATGGAGCGAGAGCCGACGTTGCTGGCTCGCAACATCCAGCGCGAGGGTATCAATCTGTTGCCAGGCAGCAGGGATCGAGAGCTTTTACAGCGCCTGGAAGACTTGCGGGCGATGCGTGAGGCCGAAGCCGAGTACCGGGCCGGCGAGGGTCGTCCTTTCTCCGAAATCGTGGCTGAACTGAAGGCCGAGGAAGACGATTTATCGGGTTGAGGCCTCCACACCAGGACCAAGCGGGAAAGACCTGCAGGTGATAGACCGGTTTGAAACACGAATCACGCCCAAGGCCACGAAAGGCGCACAAAGCTTTTCGTGGCCTGCGCTTTTTATCCTGGCAGTTCTCCAGTTTGTCGTAGAGTTGTGGTGCACCTGGTGTGCGCTCGAATAAATTCGGCTTCTAATCTACAAAAGAAAATGTTTTACGCTATTAGAAGCGGAATTCATTCCAGCGCTGACACATATTGTAGGTCGCTCGTCTGCTCTGCACAAAAGTGGGGTACTGCAAGCTTTTTGTCGTCTTGCGAGCCCCTGGCGAATGTGGTACAATGAGGACGGTGGAGGGGAGAATAGCGTGTCTGAAAAAGGCTCGTTGGCAGCCATGCAGCGTAGCGCGGCGGATTTGCCCGTGTTGCGTATGGCGTGTTGCGTGTCGTCAGCCCACACAACGGAACACGCACCACGCAACACGGCAGTGTACGCTGGCGGTGAACGAAGCCTCACACGCCCCCTAAGGCCCCAGCAGTGGAGTGAGGCATGGTGCAACAATTCCTGGCCGAAGTGCTGGCCAACGAGGCCGTCCTCCCCGGCGTCCGCTGGCTACGCCTGGCCGCGGCGCCCCTGGCAGCCAAGGCCGCGCCGGGGCAGTTCGTGGCCGTGCGCTGTGGGGAGAGCGCCGATCCGTTCCTGCGGCGGGCCGTGCCGCTGAGCCGCAGCGTGGGGGCGGAGATTGACCTCCTGCTGCCCGCCGACGAGCCTGGCCGGCGCTGGCTGGCCGCCCGACGGCCCGGCGAGGCTGTGGACCTGCTGGGCCCCCTCGGCCGGGGGTTCACCGTAGACCCGGACGCCCGCCACCTGCTGCTGGTCGCCGAAGGGCTGGCCATCGCCCCGCTCCTCGGCCTGGCGCAGGTGGGCGTGGCGCAGGGATTGGCTGTGACCCTCCTGGCGGGGGCGGCGACGGCGGCCGAGGCCCTGCCGGCGCGCCTCCTCCCCGCCGAGGTGGAGTACCGCCTGGCCACCGCCGATGGCCGCCTGGGACTGCCGGGCAGCGTTAGCGATCTTTTGCCGGACGCTCTGGAGTGGGCCGATCAGGTCTGCGCCGCCGGCTCCCCGACGTTCTACCTGACGCTGTGGGCGGCCATCCAGCGACATCGTTTGCGCGCTGCGCCCGGATTCGCCCAGGTCTGGCTGGGAGCGACCATTGGCTGCGGCGTGGGGGCCTGCCTGAGCTGCACCATCGAGACCCGGCGAGGGTCGCGCCGGGTGTGCAAAGACGGCCCGGTGTTCGATCTGTGGGAAATCGTCTGATGCCTTCTTTGCTCTGCGTTTCCGCCCACCCGGACGACGGGGTGATCTGCATGGGCGGCACCCTGGCCCTGCTGGCCCGCCGGGGCGTGCACCTGACCATCGTCTGTACCACCCGTGGTGAGGGTGGGGAGGTGGGCGACCCGCCCGTCTGTCGCCCGGAGGAGCTGGGGGCCGTGCGCGTGCAGGAAGAGCACTGCTCGGCGAAGGTGCTGGGCGTGCAACAGGTGCTATTTCTGGATTATGTCGATCCACGGCCGGCGCCCGATGGCAGCCTGCTCCCCGCCGTGGCCGATCCCCAGGATTTCGAGCGGCAGATCGTGCGCCTGCTCCGCCGTCTGCGGCCCGACGTGGTGGTGACGCACGGTTCCACTGGCGAGTATGGCCACCCCCAGCACCTGGCCACGAATCGCGCCGTGACCGCCGCCTTCTTCAGCGCCGGCGATCCGGCCCGCTTCGCCGACCTGGGGCTGGCCCCTCATCGGCCGCGCCTGTTGTACTACTTCGCCGCGGCTGCACCGCCGGGCGGCTACTTCAGCATTTTCCGCAATCCCCACGACCCGCCCACGCTGACCGTGGACATCACGCCGGTGCTCGACCTGAAGCACCGTGCCTTCGCCTGCCACGCCAGCCAGATCGCCACCACGCTCAAGGACGCCCGGCTGCAATCCATGGCGGGCATGTTCCCGCCCCGCGAAGCGTTCCACCGCCGCTACCCGGAGGAGCAGTTGCCAGACGACCTGCTCGCCGCGCTAGACCTCTCCCCCAGCCCTTGACGGGTTGTCGCACGCCACCGTTTCGAAGCGCAAGCGTGCGACAACCCGTCACCTCCCCTACGAAGGGAAGGGGCGCTCCCCCTTCCCTCGCAGGGAAGGGGGCCGGGGGGTTAGGTAGACGATGAACCTGGCCATTGAGCTGGCCCCCAACCGCAAACAAGGGCTGCGCCTGCAGAACCCGGTGCTGGCCGCCGCCGGGCCTTTTGGCTACGGACGAGAGTACGCCAAGCTGGCCCAGTTGGACCGCCTGGGCGCTCTGGTCACGCGCACCACCACCCTGCGCCCCCGGCGTGGCCATGCCCAGCCCCGCCTGGTGGAGACGCCCGCCGGTGTGCTGCACGACCTGGGGCTGCCCAACCCCGGTGTGCGCACTGTAATTCGCGAGCTGGCGCCCATCTGGGCGCGCGGGACGCTGCCGGTGATCGTCAGCGTGGCCGCCACGAATCCGGAGGAGAGGGCCGCGGAGTTCGCGACCCTGGCGGAGTGGCTGGACGGCGTGCCGGGCTTGGCTGGCCTGGAGCTGAACCTGGCCGCCCTGCCCTCTGCTGTGGGATCAATTCTGGCCGACATCCCCTACGCGTCCGAGGCGGTGACCGCCGCTCGCTCCGCCACCAGCCTGCCCCTCATCGCCAAGCTCCCGCCCCTGGGCGAGATCGTCGCCCTGGCCGAGGCTGTGGTCGCCTCTGGGGCGGACGCCGTGTCCCTCATCGCCCCGCTGCCTGGCCTGCACATTGACCTGCGAGAACGACGGCCACTGCACGGCGGGCTGTCCGGCCCGGCGATCCGCCCGCTGGCCCTGCGCCTGGTGTACGAGGTGGCCGGGGCCGTGGAGGTGCCGGTGATCGGCATGGGCGGCATCGCCACCGCCGAGGATGCCCTGCAGTTCCTGCTCGCCGGGGCTACGGCGGTGCAGGTAGGCTCGGCCATCTTCGCCAACCCGCGAGCGGCGGTGGACATCGTGGATGGAATAGAGGCTTTCCTGGCGCGGGAAGGCGTGGCGGACGTGCAGGCGATCATCGGCGCTGCCCGCCCGGCTGAAATAATGAAGACCCCCGGCATCTCGGAGATGCCGGGGGTCTAGACAGAAATGCTAGAGATTCGTCGTCAGCCCATGGCCGACGCCGGCGATAGTCGCCGGGCCTACGATCGGGTCTACGCCGAGCGGGGCATCCGCCAGCTCGACTCCTTCTACCTCTGGCTGTTGCGCGCCTTGCGGGTCGAGCCTGGCCGCTCGCTCCTGGACATCTCCTGTGGCGAGGGGCAGCTCCTGCGCCTGGCCACCGCCGCCGGCCTGCGCCCCCACGGGGTGGAGATCTCGCCGGAGGCCGCCGCCCTGGCCCGGCGCGCCGCCCCGGCGGCCCAGGTGGTCGTGGGCGACGGTGAGCACCTGCCCTACCCGGACGGCACTTTTGACTACGTCACGCACATCGGCAGCCTGGAGCATTACCTGAGCCCCGCCCAGGGAGCCCGGGAGGTCAGCCGGGTGCTGGCCCGCGGCGGCCGCGCCTGCCTGTTGCTGCCCAACACCTTCGGGCTGCTGTGGACGGTGTGGTACGCCTGGCGCACCGGTGACCTCTACGACGATGGCTTCCAGCCCATCCAGCGCTACGCCACGCGGCGCCAGTGGGAGGCTTTGCTGGCAGCCAGCGGGCTGGTCGTGGAGCGCACCCTGGGCTACAACCGGGAGTGGCCGCGCACGGCGGGCGACTGGCAGTGGTACGCCCGGCATCCCGGCCGGTTTGTTTTCGCCCTGCTCTCGCCCTGCGTGCCGCTGAACCTGGCCAGTTGCTTTGCCTTCATTTGCCGCAAAGCATTGCCCGTTGAATGAGGACGCAGATGAACGCTGGCTACGCACGCAGATTTTTGGTTTTAAGGATTAAAAATAGCGTCTATCTGCGTACATCTGCGTCCTGAATGAGGACGCAGATGCCCCGATACATCTCATCTCCTAGAGTAATGTATCGGGGCAGATGAACACTGGCTGCGCACGCGGATTGGGATTTATGGACAAAGAATCAGCGTCTATCTGCGTGAATCTGCGTCCTGATCTGGAGACCGTGCCCTGCCCCCTCTGCGGGGCCGATAACGCGACGCAGCTCTGGCCGATGCCCGACCGCCTGCGGGTCTTCGCGGGCGATTTCGCCATCGTGCGCTGCCGGGCCTGCGGCCTGCTGCGTACCAGCCCGCGCCCCGCCTGGAGCGAGTTGTCGGCGGCCTACGCCGCGGGCCGCTACCACATGCCAGAGGAGGTCGGCGGCTCGGCGATCAAATCGCTGGCGCGCCGGATTACGGCGCTCAGCCCGCGGCCAGGGCGAGCGTTGGACGTGGGCTGCGGGACGGGCGAGCTGCTGGCCGCCCTGCGCCAGGACGGCTGGACGGTGCAGGGTGTGGAGCCGGACGCCACGCTAGCCAGCGTAGGGGCGAAGCATTCGCTTGCCAGCCAATCCAAGTCTCTGCTTCTGACGGCGAATGCTTCGCCCCTACTGGACATCTTCGCGGGCGACCTGGCGGCTGCCGCTTTCCCCAGCGAGCACTTTGATCTCGTCGTCCTGTGGCACGTGCTGGAACACCTGCCCGAGCCGCTGGCCACGCTGGCTGAGGTGCGCCGGGTGCTGCGACCCGATGGCGTGGCCGTGATCGGCGTGCCCAATGCGGCCAGCCTGCAGGCCCGCGCCTTTGGCCGCTACTGGGCCGCCTACGACGCGCCCTGGCACCTCACGCATTTCACGCCGGGAACTCTGGGCAGGCTCCTGGAACAGGCTGGCTTCCGCACCGTCCGCCTGGCCTGCTTCTCCGGCTCCTGGAGCACCTACGTGCGCAGCCTGCAAGCCCTGATTGCCGCCCACGTACGCCATCCGAGGGCGCAAACGGTCTGGCGGCTTGCCCTGCTCAACCCGCTCTGGCGAGCGGCCCTGAAGCTGCCGTTTCTGGCCCTGGAGCGATGGGGGCGAGGGCCGGTGCTGGTGGCTTACGCCAGTAGACAAGTAGGCGAGTAGGCAAGTAGACAAGTAGCAAGGGCCTTGTCTACCAGCCACTTGTCTACTTGGCTACCTTATTCATGGACGGAGTTCTTTGATGTCGGCCTTACCAGCCATCCTGACGCGCCTGCGCAATCGGGGCCTGGCCCGCTCCTTGCGCAGTTGGTGGCATTATCGTGGGTTGTACCTGCGCCACAGCACGTGGCCCAAGCTACGCAACTTCCTGGCGCTCAAGGCGCAGAAGTGGCTGGGCCGGGACGTCGTCGCCGGCCTGCCCTATCGCTACACCATTGAGCCGATCAACGTCTGCAACCTGCACTGTCCCTTGTGCCCCACAGGCACAGGGGCTCTGGCGCAGCCGCGGGGCAAGATGGCTCTGGGCGATTTTCAGCGTATCGTGGATAGCATCGCCCCGTACGCCTACACACTCGACCTCTTCAACTGGGGCGAGCCGTTCTTACACCAAGACATCTTCGCCATGATCCGCTATGCCCGGGCGAAGGGCATCGCCGTGCGCCTGAGCACGAACCTCAACCACTTTGACGCCCGCATGGCGGAAGAGACGGTCGCCTCCGGCCTGGACGAGCTGATAGTTTCCATTGACGGTGCCGACCAAGAGGTCTACCAGAAGTACCGCATCGGCGGGAAGCTGGAGAAGGTGCTGGACAATCTAAAGCTCTTGCTGGCCGCCCGCGGCGCCGCCGGCCTGACCACGCCGTTCGTCACCGTGCTCACGGTGGTGACCAAGCAGAACGAGGCGCAGGTGCCGGCGATCCAACGCCTGGTGGAGGGCCTGGGTGTAGACAACTACACGCCCGTGCCTGTAGCGATTGATCCTACCAAACCGCAGGACATCGCCCAGTGGCTGCCCTCCAGCCGCTACGATTATTACGGCCGCCAGGCCAGGCGCTCGCCCGTCATCGCCTTTGCCTGCTCCGAGCCGTGGGAGACCTGCACCATCACACCCGACGGCACGGTCCTACCCTGCTGCTGGTTCCACGACGTACACTTCCAGTTTGGCAACGTGCGGCGCGAGTCTCTGGCGCAAATCTGGAACAACGCGCCCTACGTCAGCGCCCGGCGCGCCCTGGCCGGCCGCGGTCACACGGCCACCCGGCACACCCTTTGCGCCGACTGCCGGGGAAAACCAGTGTACCAGTACTAAACCCCCACCCCGGCCCTCCCCCGCCAGCAGGGGAGGGAGGCAAGGAGGAAGAATGAAGCGTTTGCTATCTGGCAATGAAGCCGTTGCCCTGGGGGCCTGGGAGGCGGGTGTGCGCTACGCCAGCGCCTACCCGGGCACCCCGGCCACCGAAATCCTGGAGAACCTGGCCCAGTACGCCGGGGTCACCGCCGAGTGGGCCACCAACGAGAAGGTCGCTCTGGACGCTGTAGTGGGCGCCTCTTACGCCGGCGCCCGCGCCCTGGCGGCCATGAAGCACGTGGGGGTGAACGTCGCCGCCGACAGCCTGATGACCCTCTCCTACACCGGCGTGGGGGCGGGGCTGGTGCTGGTCAGCGCCGACGACCCTGGCGCCTTCAGTTCGCAGAACGAGCAGGACAATCGGCACTACGCCCGCTTCGCCAAGATCCCCTGTCTGGAGCCCGCCGATAGCCAGGAGGCTAAGGACTTCACCACCCTGGCCTTCGCCATTAGCGAGCAGTTCGACACGCCGGTGCTGCTGCGCACCACCACCCGCATCTCGCACTCCAAGTCCATCGTGGAGGTGGCGATGCCCACGGAGGCCGATCAAGCCCGTGTCGAGCGGCCGCCGCAGCCCTTCCCCCGCCAGCCGCAGAAGTACGTGATGATCCCGGCCAACGCTCGTCGCCGCCACCCCGTGGTGGAGGAGCGACTGCAGAAGCTCGTGGCCTACGCCGAGAGCATGCCCCTCAATCGCCTGGAATGGCGGGACAAGAAGATAGGCATCATCACGGGGGGCATCACTTACCAGTACGCCCGGGAGGCGTTCCCGCAGGCCTCCATCCTCAAGTTGGGCCTGAGCTACCCACTGCCGCCCCAGCTCGTCCGAGAGTTTGCCGCCGCCGTGGAGAAGCTGATCGTCCTGGAGGAGCTGGAGCCATTTTTCGAGGAGCAGGTGCGGGCGTTGGGTCTGCCCGTCATCGGCAAGGAGATATTTCCCATCACTGGCGAGCTGACCGTAGGCATCGTCCGTGAGGCTGCTAAAGCCCTTCTTACCCCTGTTACCCCTGTTGCTACCCTCACTCCCTCTATCGCCACGACTCCCTCCTTAATGCCAGGCCCCTCTGCTACCTTAGACCTTCCCGCCCGCCCCCCCGCTCTCTGTCCGGGCTGCCCGCATCGCAGCGTGTTCTACCTGCTGCGCAAGCACAAGCTGCTGGTCTCCGGCGACATCGGCTGCTACGCCATTGGCGTGTTGCCGCCCTTTACCGCCATGGATGCCCTGATCAGCATGGGGGCCAGCATCGGCATGGCGCACGGCATGGAGCGCGCCAGGGTGGGCGAGAAGCTCGTGGCTGTTATTGGCGATTCTACGTTCTTCCACGCCGGACTGCCGGCCCTGGCCAACGTGGTGTACAACCAGGGCACGACGGCCACACTGATCCTGGACAACTACACCACCGGTATGACCGGCGGGCAGGACAACCCCGGTACGGGCAAGACGTTGCAGGGGGAGAAGACGACGCGGCTGGACATCGAGCAGATCGTGCGGGCGATGGGGGTAGAGGACGTCTGGATGGTGGACGCCTTCGACGTGCAGGCAGTGGAGCAGGCTATCGCCGCGGCAGTGGACGTGCCGCGACCGGCGGTGGTCATCGTGCGGGGGTCGTGCGTGCTGTTGGCAGATTATCGCCCCAAGCCCAGCGTGACGGTGGAGGCCGCGCGCTGCAACGGCTGCACGGTGTGCTTCCGGGTGGGTTGCCCGGCCATCCTCAAGAGCGAGGAGCGGGACGCCAAGAGCAATCGCCCCAAGGCGCTGATCAACCCGCTGCTCTGCGTGGGCTGCGATGTCTGCCTGCAGGTCTGCCCGTGGAAGGCGATCTATCGGCCGATAGCAGATGGCTAATAGCAGATGGCTAATGGCCGATGGCCGATGGCGGATGGCGGATGGCGGATAGCTGCACCGTCAAAAGTCAAACGTCAAACGTCTTGACGATGTTAAATTTCAACTGTCATTGCGGGTCCCCAATGACGCGGCGTCATTCCTGAGGGCAGAAACTTGCCAGCCCTTGCCGGCCCGCCCGGGGCTGAAGCCGCCGGGCTTATGCAACGAAGCCCTGCGGGCTGATGAAGCGCCATCACGCCCGCCGTTTCGGGAAGTAAGGCGTGATGGCGCTTCAGAGGAGCCCCGAAGGGGGCTTCGTAGACTCAGCCCGGCTCCTTCTAGCCGGCTCCTTCTAGGGCCGGGCGATCTTCCCCTCACCCCTGCCCTCTCCCCAGCGGGGCCGGGGGGGGGCAAGTTCCCTCGCCCTTTCAGGGAGAGGGTTAGGGTGAGGGTCGGAAGGTTTCTTCTTTGCGCATGATGCTCAAAGGCATAGGGTTCTCGCGATGACAGATTAAACACTGGAGATCCGATGAAAAAGATAGATTTCTTACTGGCTGGTGTGGGGGGGCAGGGGGTGCTCACGGCCAGCGACATCGTCGCTGAGGTGGGCATGGCCGTGGGCTACGAGGCTAAAAAGAGCGAGGTGCACGGCTTCTCGCAGCGCGGCGGCGTGGTGGAGAGCCACGTGCGCTGGGGCGAGCAGGTCTTCGCCCCGCTAGCTGCTAAGGGCGAGGTGGACGTGCTGCTGGCCTTTGAGATGCTGGAGGCGGTGCGTTGGCTGGAATACCTCAAGCCGGGCGGCATCGTGGTGGTCAACCGGCAGCGCATCGCCCCCACGACGGTGACCTCCGGCGACGCCGTCTACCCGCCAGAGGCCGAGATCGCGGCAGCGCTGCGCCGGGCCACGGACAAAGTGACCTTCGTGGACGGCCTGGCCCTCGCTGAGGCGCTGGGCAACCCGCGCCTGGCCAACACCGTGCTCCTGGGGGCACTCTCCCGGCATCTGGACGTGGCGCCGGAGGTCTGGCTGGCGATCATTGAGCAGCGCGTGCCGCCCAAGTACCGGGAGTTGAACGTCAAGGCATTCTGGGCCGGGCGGGAGAGCGGCTGAGAGGGTATCAGCAAAAGGTTCGTCGTAGGCCAAGTAGCGCAGTACAGTGGAGTGGCACGTGTTGCGTATTGCGTGTTACGTGTCAGCCATAAAACGGAACACGCACCACGCAACACGGAGACGGCATTTGACTCCGTCCCGTGCCCAACCTACGAACGAATTCCCGGACGCCCTCCACCCGCAATCATCACAGCTCAATCTCCGTGCGCCAGTTCTGCCCTTCCCGCCGGAAGGCTATAGATAGGCGCTGGCCAACGGGCAGGCGGGCGACCAGATCCTCCAACTCCGCCGCGGTGCGCACGGGATGGCCGGCCAGCTCGACGATCACGTCGCCAGGCTTGAGGCCGGCACGCTCGGCGGGGGAGCAGGATGTCACGCCGCCCACGTGGGCGCCGCCACCAGGGGCATCGGCGACGCGCAGGCCCAGGCGCGGGGGACCAGACCTGTCAGGTTTGGCAAACCTGACAGGTCTATCTAGCAGTTGCTCCAGCAACGGGCGATTGAAGCCTACAACCACCTGATCATCTACGGTGATGACGGGGACACCGCTCTGGCCAGAGCGACGCACCATTTCGGCAGCGGCTGCCGGGTCGGTGGCGACGTTGCGCTCGGTGAAGGGGATGCCCTTTTGCCGCAGAAACTCCTTGGCATGATAGCAGTACGGTCAGGTGGGTGTGGTGTATACAGTAACGGTCATGAGTTTTTGGGGGGAATCAGGGAAGCAGGAAATCAGGGAATCAGGGGCTGAACTCCCAATCCCTGATTCCCTGCTCACTGATTCCCTGACTCCCTCCTCACCCCTACCCCCCGTCAAAGATGGGTTTCTCTTCCTCTTCGTACCATTCGCCAGGACTGGTCAGGTACTGGTGGGCGCGCTGGATTAGCTTGTAGTGGCCGTTCTCCTGGTTGGTGAGATACTTGTAGAGCGCCCGGGCATGAGGATCGTCGGTCTCCTGGCTGGCCTTGCTGTACAGCTTGAAGGCGCGCTCCTCAATGCCCATGGCGAATTCCAGGGCCTCCAGGTCGCTCTTGATGGCCTGGGCGGTGCGCTCGGCGGCCTTCTCGTCCCGGGGAAACAGGGGCTCGGCGCGCCGCTCCTGGGGGCCGATGACTTTGGTCGCTGCCACCCACTTGCCGCTACCCTGCAACGACTCGTACTCTTTCTGCAGGATACGCAGGTGCTCGGCTTCGTCGGCGGCCAGGGTGGTGAAGGTGGCTTTGCTCCGGGGCGAGACGGACTTTTCTGCTGCCTCCAGGTAGAACTGGCGACCATCCACCTCGTTGCGCATGGCCTCTTCCAGCACGGCCAGGGCAGCCGCGCTGGCTTGCGGGGTAAATCCTTTGCCTGGCATAACTTTACTCCAATTTGAGCTGTAGGGCGGGCGCGGCGCCCGCCGTCCTGTTCTGCTATACCTGGGCGGCAGGCCACGGGCCTGCCCTACGGCTTCGTTTTCCAGAACCCCGGCTTCTGCTAGAAGCCGGGGTTCTTTGGGTTCTGACGGGGGTTATGCCCCGTACTCCTTCATTATCTCTTTGATCTGCCTGGTCATGCGCATGGCCTCCTCGTAGGAACGCTGCCAGAGGTTGCGGCCAAAGATCAGGCCGGTGGCCCCGGCCTCCATGGAGGCTCGCGCCTTCTCCAGCACGTCCTCATCCTCGGCCTTCTCCCCGCCGGAGACCAACACCAGCGTCTTCCCCGCCGCTTCCACCACCTTGGCAAACGCCTCCTCGGCCGTGATCTGCAGATCGTTGTACGGCTTGGGGGCGGCCTTGTCCTTGGCCGGATCGATCTTGGGGAAGTTGACCTTAACCACGTCGGCGCCGAGCTCATTGGCCACGCGGGCGGCATAGTCTATGGCGTAGAACGAGTCGCGGCCGCCTTTACCGTCGATGGCCTCGCCGCGCGGGTAAGCCCAGACGATGACCGGCATACCGTAGCGTTCGGCCTCAGCGCGAATGGCCATGAACTGCACGAAGTCCTCCACCTGTGCCGGCGAACCCACGTACAGGGTATAGCCGATGGCGTCGGCGCCCAGGCGCACGGCGTCTTCTACCGTGGCCGTCTGCGGCGACAGGGCCTCCCGGTCGGAGGGGATGTCCGTCTTGCCGTTGAGCTTGAGCACCAGCGGCACCTTGCCGGCGTACTTCTTCATGTACTTCTGGGCAATGCCGATGTGAAAAACGATGCCGGAGAAGCCGCCGTCCAGGGCCAGCCGGAGCTGGAATTCGGGGTCAATGCTCTGCGGATTGACGCCGGCGGCGCGGAAATCGCGCGGGCCGTGCTCCAGCCCCTGGTCAATGGGCAGAAAGAGCAACGTGCCGTTGGCCGGGCCGAACTCGTAGAGGAGCCGGTGCAGGCGCGTCCGCTTGCCCAGGCTGAGATCAAGATCATCCAAAGTGGGTCGCTTGACTTTGGCCATAAAAGAGCCTCCTGAATGAATGGCTGTAGGGCGGGCGCGGCGCCCGCCGCCTCATTCTGCGCATCTGGGCGGCAGGCCACGGGCCTGCCCTACGGATGCTGGCGCAGTGCCGCCACTGCTGCGGCGATCTGGGCAGGATCGCTGACCGGCGCGCCGCAGACCTGACCAGAGCAGACGTAGGCCACGGGGGCCGGCTCCGGCGGGTAGCCCAGGGCCGCCAGACGATCCTTCTCCCAGAGCGGATCCACCGCGCCTACCACGCGCTGCGGGGCGTAGACCTTCAGGGCCTGGCGCAGCAGGTCGCCTGTGCCGGGATCGTCGCCGCTGCCCACCACAGTGATGGCCAGTGGCGGTCGCAGATACCACTCCACGGCCAGGGCGTAATCGGCGGCGAAGAAGCCGTAGCTGGCGCACGGCTCTACGAACGCGCCCAGGATATTGGCCGCAGCCTGCTTGTAGCTCTCATCGTGGGTCAGGTGGTACAGGCGGGCGAACAACTGCGCCGCCAGGCCGTTATCGGTTACGGGCTGGAGCCGGTCGCTCACCCGCCCCAGGGCTTGAGGATCAACGGCGGTGTCGTACAGGGCGCCGTTGCCGCCCCAGAGCATGGGGATGAGCTGCGCCAGGGTCTCCGCCTTGGCCAGGTAGTCGGCCTGGCCGGTGTGCTCGTAGGCGTCCAGGAGGGCGGCGGCCATGCGCACCTGATCGTTGAGCTGGCCCTCCAGATGGGGGCTCTGCTCGAAGTAATGGTACATGCCACGCTCGGGGTTGTAGCTGGTCTGCCACAGGAAGTCGAGAGCGCGCAGGGCCATCTGGCGATAGCGCGGCTCTTCCAGCACGCTCGCCGCTTCCAGGCAGGCCGAGGCCAGCAGGGCATTCCAGTTGGTGTACACCGTCCAATCGACAAAGGGAGCCTGCCTCGCCTCTCGCCCAGCTCGCTCCAGGCGATAGTAGTCCTCGTCGGCGTCCTGGCTGCCGGCGAAGTAGCCGCGCAGCGGATCGAACAGGGTAGATTCCACGTAGCCGATGATGCCCCTGGCCGTTTGGTGGAAGTCTTCTTTACCCGTGGCCTGGTAGGCGTGCAGGTAGAGGGTGGCCAGTTTGGCGTTGTCCTCGGCCATCTTCTCGTAGTGGGGGATGCGCCAGTCCCGGGTGGTGGAGTAGCGGAAGAAGCCGCCCATCACCGGGTCGTAGAGGCCGCCGTGGGCCATCTGGGTCAGGGTGTGCGTGACCATGTCCAGGAGTTTGGCCTCGCCCTTGTGCTGGGCCACGGCCAGGAGCAGCTCCAGGACCTCGGTGTGGGGGAACTTGGGCTCCGTGCCGAACCCGCCGTAGAGGGGATCGTAGGCGTCTACGGCGGCCTGCACCACGCTGTCTACCAGGGCCGGGGTGATGAGGCCAGCGGCGGGCAGGGCGGTGGCGGCGAACCGGCGGCGCTCCTGCGCCTTGGCCACGCGCCCCTGAATGTCGGCCTTGTTCTGGCGATAGTAGCTGGCTATCTGCTGCAGCAGGGCCTTCATCTGCTCGGGCTGGACGTAGGTGGCGCCGGTGATGACCTCGCCCTCGGGCGTGAGGAAGGCCGTGGTCGGCCAGCCGCCCATGTTGTAGCGCGCATTCACGTCCGGGCGCTTGTCGTTGTCCACGCGTATGGGGACGTACTCGGCGTTGACCAGGGCGGCTACCTCTGGATCGTCGTAGGTGGTCTGATCCATGACGTGGCACCAGTGGCACCATACGGCGCTGATGTCCAGGAGAATTGGCTTGTCCAGGTCTTTGGCCAGTTGGAAGGAATCCTCGTCCCAGTTCAGCCAAGGGATGCGGGCGCGCTCTTTCTCTTTGGCCATGTCGTGCTCAAAGACGCGGGCGTATTCGGTCTGCAGCCGCTCGTAGTGCCGCCTCTCCTCGCCAGCCAGGAAGTTGAAGAGGGTCTGGATGCTGGGGTCCTTGCTCATCTGGGCCATGCGGGCGTAGAGGTGGCGGGAATCGGCCTCTTTCTGGATGGCCATGCGCCAGGCGTCTTGCAGTTTGTAGAGTCCTTCGTCCATAGAGGCTCCTTAGTAACCACAGAGGCACAGAGGACACAGAGTTTTCCTGTTTTTGGTTCTTTGCTGTAAGGTTATTCGACCAAATCAAGAAGCCTCTGTGTTCTCCGTGTCTCAGTGGTTTTTCCACAGGCCCGTCAGTCATAGCCTACAGGTATTCTCGCCAGAGGGCGTACTTGCGCCAGCCCGGTTGGGTAAGCAGGTTGTGCAGCTCGGCCTCCAGGGCGGCGCGGTGCCCGGCCTCTTGCTGGGCCAGCTTATCGAACATGGCCCGCCCCTCGGCATCGCCCACACGCTGCACGGCGTCCATGTAGAAGGCGTAGGCGGCCTTTTCAGAGGCGATGGCGATCTCCAGGGCCTGCTGGGCGTTGATCTTCTGCAGCGGCTGCTCGCCCAGGGCAGCGACGATGGCCTGGCAGAAGGCGGGGAGGTCGCCAGGGACGCGGGACGTGATCAGATTGCCGTCTACCACTACTTCCTGATCCACGTATTTCGCCCCGGCGTAGACCACGTCGTCCTTGATGGCCGGGACGCAGGTCATGGTGCGGTCCTTGAGGATACCGGCGGACACCAGCACCGAGCCGCCGTGGCAGATGGCAGCCACCACCTTGCCCTGCTCAAAAATGTCCCGCACGAACTTGGTCACCGCCGGGTAGCGGCGCAGCTTATCCGGCGCCCAGCCGCCGGGCACCACCACGGCGGCAAAATCCTTAGCCCCGATCTTGTCGGCCGTGACGTCCACCTTGACCGGATAGCCATGCTTGCTGGCGTAGGTCTCGCTGGAACCCGTGCCCACTACCACGACCTCGGCGCCGGCCTCGCGCAAGCGCAGCATGGGATACCAGAGCTCCAAGTCCTCGTAATCGTTCTCGGCCAGGACGGCCACGCGCTTACCGGCCAGGCTGGCCACCGTTTTGGTTACACCCTCCAGGGTCATTGCAGCACCTCCTGTAAGATTATCTGCAAACCTGACAGGTCTCCAAAGACCTGTCAGGTTTTAGGCGTGCGTATTATACCTCACTTTGTCCACTTTGTCCAGAGCCCAATAGGACGCGGACAAACGCCGATGGCTACAGAAAAGCCTGAAATGGGTGAGCGGAGGAGGCCCAGTCGCCTCGACGGCGCGAGGAGGTCAACGGAGAAACAGGTAGGGCGCGCGAAACCCGTCCGTAAAAAGATACAAAACTCCGCCACAGTACAGGAGCGCGAGCAGGACCAACTTTTCCGCGGCCTCGCAGAAGCGTCTCACCCCACCGGCCGCGGCCATGGCCAGGGCAGGGAAGGTGGGCATAAAGTATCGGGCATCCGGAGTGGTGAGAATCAGAATCGGGAACACCGTGGCAATCCAGAGCAGAACCAAAAGGTCGGACTGATGCCTGCGCTGCAGGAGATACCAACCACCCAGGAGCAGCAGCGGCAGGTTGTAGAACCCCAGGGCAGACGTCAATCTGGTCGAGACCATTTCCAGCATCCACCACTTCCCCCTGCTCGTGGTCGTGACGAACCCAGCGTATGAGCTGAGCGTCTTACTCTGTGTTGCCAGTACGCCGCTATCGTAGATATATGCCAGCCAGATAGCCAGCAGGCCCAGGGATACTAAAGCCAGGATAACCAGGTGTAGCTTCAGTCGTCTGAAGGTGCTACTAATGGCCAGGTAGCTCAGCAACACCGGGTAGATCAGGGCCATCGTGTACTTGACAAGCAGGCCCAGACCAATGAACGCGCCCACGGCCAAAGAAAGCCGATACCTGGGCGTGCGACACAGGCGGAACGTCAAGTATAGACTGAGGGTAAAGAGGAAGGTCACCGGCATGTCGGTTAATGCCGCTGTCCCCATGCGGAGAAAATAGGGGAAAGACAGCAAGAGGGTGGCGGCCAGGAAACCAGTTTCCCTGTCGTAAAGATGGCGACCCAGTAGATACGTAAGCACTACGGTGGCGATGCTAGCCGCTAGGGACAGGCAGCGCAGGACAAACAGGTGCAGCCCGAAAACGCGCATGGCCAGGCCATAAACCAGCGGAATAAGTGGCGGATGCTGATGCCCCAACCAGGGGATGGAGCCATAATTAGCGAAGAAGGGAACTACGCCCTGCTCGGTCACGATTCGGGAAGCGTTGAAGACGTTCTGCTCATCAGTCAAGACCCTCTGCTGACTGGCGTAAACGACACCCGCGGTCAAGACGACCAGGCACAGGATCAAGAGCGCAAGCCTCTCGTGCTGGACGACGTGCTCTTTGAACGTGCTCATGCGTGATACGAGGGTGGCTGGCATCCAGCCAACGACCACCCCAATCACCACGGTGTAGAGGATGAGGAACGAGATCTTCTCCGGGTTGGATGCCGCGCCCCTCAGCCAAATGACGTACAGCCACAGCACTTGCAGCGCCGCCATAGCAGCCAGCCAGGTCCGCGTGCCCAGGAATTGTGCCCAAATACGGGGTACGAACTGCGCCATACTACTTTTCATCATAACGCCCGCTCTGTATTCACACTCCACAAGTCATGCTTCTCCCCGAGCAAATTGCGGGCAGCTAGCATGCCGGTGAGCATGGAATGGTCCATGTTGTTGTAGCGGTGCATGCCGTTGCGGCCGATGGTCTGCAGGTTCTCCAGCAGGGACAGGTACTGGCAGATGAGCCGGACGCGGGCAGGGTAAGCGAGGTCCAGGATGGGATAGGCACCAGACTGGCGGATGACCACGCCGTCTTCCACCTCGGCAGGGTCGCCTAATCCCAAGATGCTCAACTCACGGGTGGCCAACTCAATCAGTTCGGCATCCGACATCTGCCACAGGTCATCGCCGCCGTTGCAGAAGTACTCCAATCCCAAACCCGTCTTCTGTGGGTCGGGCAGCATGGCCACGCTCCAGTTCTTCAGGTTCTGAATGCGGCCTACCTTGACCTGCGGCTCATGGATGTAAATCCAGTGGTCAGGAAAGAGGTGGGCGCGGTTGATGATGAGCCCCACCATGATGAGGGCGCGGTACCTAAGTCCCCCTGCGGCGTGCCGCACTTCCTGCGGGGCTGATGGATCAAGGCGGGCGACCAGTTCCGCCAAGGGCATGGTGGAGATCACCTGGTCTGTCGGCAAGCTGCGCTTCGTTCCTCCGTCCCACACCACTACCGCGGCGATGCGCCTGTCCTCGTGTTGCAACTGCACCACTTCACACCCCAGCCACACCTGCCCGCCTCCGGCCTCAATGGCTTCTCGCATGCGCTGCCAGAGCAGGCCCGGCCCCAGGACCGGGTAGTGGAACTCCGGGATCAGCGACTTGACCTCGTAGGTGTTGAACAGGGCGCTGGAAATGGCCGCCGTGACCGACAGGCCTTTGATGCGCTGGGCGGCCAAATCGGCCTGGATCTGGTGGCAGGGGATACCCCACACCTTCTCCGTGTAGGTCTGGAAAAAGGTCTGGTAGAGTTGACGCCCAAAATGGTTGGTCAGCCACTGCTCGAACGTCTCCTGGCGCGGGAACGGCCGCAGGCGCGCCTGGAGGTAGCTCAGCACGATGCGCACGCTCTCCAACAGGCCCAGGTTGGTGAGCACGTTAAACAAATCCAGCGGGTAAGCGAGGAAGCGGCCCCGGTAGTAAATGCGCGACAGGCGTGGCAAGCGTACGAAGTCCTGGCCCAACATGCGCTCCCAGTACTGCTGCACTTCCGGGAGCTTGGTGTAAAAGCGGTGGCCGCCGATGTCGAAGCGGTAACCCTTGTAGGTGACTGTGCGCGCCAGCCCGCCCACGTCGTCCCCTCTCTCCAGGACGATAGGCTGGAGGCCGTGCTGCACCAGCTCGTGGGCCGCCATCAGGCCGGCGGGTCCAGCACCGATGATGACAATGCGTTGTTGGGTCATCGCCGTACAAGGCCCCAAAGCACTAAGAGGGTACCATTCAGCGCCCAGCACCGGATCTGGCTCTGGATAGCTCCAGGTAGTGTAGGGCCACCTCCTCTGCAGGGCCATCCAGCAGAATGCGGCCTTGCTCCAGCAGGATGGCCCGCGCGCACAGGTTCTGGATCAGCTCCATGTTGTGGCTAACGATAAGCACTGTGCGCCCCGCCTCCTTCACCTGCTGAAGCTTCTGTTGACATTTCTGCTGAAAGGCCTCGTCAGCCACCGCCAACACCTCGTCAATCAGCAGGATGTCCGCATCCAGGTGCACGGCCACCGCAAAGCCCAGCCGCACCTGCATGCCACTGGAGTAGTGCTTGAGCGGGGTGTCCAGAAACGGAGCTACTTCGGCGAAGGCCACGATGTCGTCGAACTTGCGGTCTATGGCGGCCTTGGTCAGCCCCAGGATAGCACCGTTGAGGTAGATGTTCTCCCGTCCGGTCAGCTCGGGGTGGAACCCTGTACCCACAAGCAGAATAGAGCCCACGCGTCCGTGCAGTTCGGCACGACCTTCCGTCGGCCTGGTGACGCGGGAGAGGACCCTCAGCAACACTGACTTGCCCGCACCATTCGGCCCGACGATACCCAGCGCTTCCCCCGGCGACACGGCGAAAGAAACGTGGCGCAAAGCCCAGAGGTATTGACCAGCGGTTCGGCGCTGGCCAGCACCCTCTGCGGAGGGGCGGCTGAGGCGTGAGGTCAGGGCGCGCAAAGGGGCGGTCACTGTCTCTTCCAGCGCCTCGTGCAGGCCCAGGATCCGGCTCCTCTGGCGGATGTGGAAGCGTTTCCCGATGTCCTCCACCCGAATGGCCATCCCGCTCATCGCTCACACCACGTCGGCAAAGTCCTGCTCCCTCCAGCGGAAGAAATACACGCCGCTGACGAGCAGGGCGAGCACCACGCACGCCGACACTGCCAGCATCGGCCCCGGCGGTTGCGCCGCGCTGCCGAGCAGCGCCCAGCGGAAGCCCTCGACCACGCCGGCCATCGGGTTCAGGCCGTACAGCGGCCGCCATGGCCCAGGAATCAGGCTGCTGGGATAGGCCACGGGCGTGGCCAGCAGCCACAACTGGATGAGAAAAGGAACGGCATTGGCTACGTCTCTGTACTCGACATTCAGCGCTGCCAGCCACAGCCCTACTCCCAAGGCCGTGGCCACGGCCAGCAGCGTAAACAGCGGCAGACTGAGCACAGCTACCGTAGGCACCAACCCATAGTAGCGCATAAGCAGCAACAAGACGACGAAGGCGATGGCGAAATCGGCCAGCCCGGCCAGCACCGCTGCCAGGGGCAGAAGCAGGCGCGGGAAATATACGCTGGTGACCATAGTCCGCTCATCCGACACGCTACTGACAGCCTTGGTCAGGGCATGCACGAAATAGGTCCACGGCACCAGGGCGCTGTAGGCGAAAACAGGGTAAGGGATGCTTTCCACAGCCGGGCGAACCAGCCGCGCGAAAAAGAGGCTCAAGACCACCATGGTCAGCAGGGGCTGCAGGATGGCCCAAGCCGAGCCAATCACCGTCTGTTTGTAGCGGATGCGCAGGCCGCGCAAAATGAGGAAACGCAGCAGGTCGCGGTAGGGCCACAGCTCGCCCAGTTCCAGGCGCACCCACCCTGCAGGCGGCAGGATGACCATCGTCGGCAGTGCCTGCGCCCCACGGGAGAGGCTCGCCGCCATGGGCCTGGCAGGCCGATTGGGCACGGACTGGCCACTGTTCACTGTACCTCCTCCACCTTGCGGCAAAGCACAAGCTCGGTCGTCGGGCTCTCCCGCAGCAGGGAAACCAACAGAACTTCCAGCGGATAGAAGAGCACTCCTGCTACGAAGCCTATCCACTCGCTCCTCCGCACCGGCCAGATCGCTCTCTCCCAGCCCCTCGCCCACAGCGGGTGGCGGGTGTCCACTGGCGATTGCATCAGGAAGTACACCGGAACGCGCTGCAGCACAGCCAGGCCGCTCTCCTGCAGGGCAGCTTCAATCCCGTGCAACCCCCAGTGCTCGCGCAGCCGGTCGTCCCAGTACTGCTTCAGTTTGGCGTTGCCCATGTCCACCTCCCCCCTTCACTCTTCAGAGTTGGGCGTGGGCCTGATCGGCCAGACTCTGGTACACGTCCGTGAGCCGGCCAGCGATGCTGGCCCAATCATACTGCCTTCTCACCAACTGCCAGGCTTGGGCACGCATTCTGGCCCTGAGTTCACCATCCTCCAGTAAACGGATCACCGCTGCGGCGAATTCCGCTGGACCGTCGGCGATCAGGACGTGTTCCCCGTCCACCACGTCCAGCCCTTCGCAACCGATGGAGGTCGAGACCACCGGCCGGCCCAGGGCCATGGACTCTAACACCTTCAAACGAGTTCCGCCACCACCGCGCAACGGGACGACGCTCACCCGCGCCGCCTGGTAGTACGGGACAACGTCGGCCACGGACCCCGTCACGATGACGTTCCCCCGCCGGGCGAGGCGCTGCACCTGCTCGGTCGGCACATGGCCGACAACGAGGAGCTGCACGTCGGGCACGCGGCGCGCGATGAGCGGCAGGATACGGTCCGCGAACCACAACACCGCATCTCGATTAGGCGGGTAACGGATGGTGCCGATCAGGAGCAAGGTGTTGCCCTGCCCTGGCTCTGGAAGCGGCTGGTAGAGGCTCGAGTCCACACCATTGGGGATCACTGCTACGGAGAGGCGTGGATTTTGCGCCCTCAGCAGCGCGGCGTCGCCCAGCGACACCGCTAGACAACAGTCGAAGCGTTGTGCGTACCGCACCTCCCAGCCCCGCATCAGCCACCACTTGAGCACAAAGCCCAGCTTTTCCCCTACGCCGATGTCCAGTCCGATCATGCGCCGGTACTGGGCGAAGCCAATATTGTGCAAGTCCAGCACTGTCTTGCACCTGCTACCGTGGGGAATAGCATCCACGTACGGGGCCAGAAAAGAGTGCTCGATCTGGATGATGCCCACGTCGTGCTCCGCGACCATCTCCTGGATCTTGTAGGCCATCTCTTCGTCATAGAAGAGCCAGGTGGCCGCCGGGCGTCCCGCTCGCCAGCCTTGCCACGCCGCGCGCAAAACCTCCGTTGACAGGTGGCGCCCGGCCACGACTGCCTCCACCACCCGGCAATACCGCCGCATTTCAGGCCGGTACGGCAACTGTGCGGCGTCCTCCAGCAGGCTGAGCAGCAGCACGTCGTACTTCCGCGCCACTTCCTTGATCAAGAAGAAGTCGCGGATTCTGGGCCCGCGGTCTGGCGGGTATGGCAAGTTGAGGGTGACAAACAGGACATTCATGCCCAGGTCCAGATGCGCTCCGCGTGGGCGTGATAGCCCAACAGGGCACGCCAGAGCCGCTCGCGCCTCCCACCAGTACCAGCGAGCGCACGGCGGACTCGCTCCACCCAGTCAACGGCACACGCGGCGTCTGCGGTGTACCGCTTTACATGTTCTGCCATCCTGGGGTCGCTGCCGAAGAGGGCGGGAACTTGTGTCGTGTAACCGCGGATGGCGGTGATCTTGACCTCCACGTCAATCAGCACCGTTCTCGATTGCCAGGTGACTGGGCCAAACCAGGCCCGCGCCGTCTGTACGGCCTCTGAGCTCCATTGAGCGCGGTGGAAGTCTTCGTAGAACCAGACTTGCCAGCCTCCCTGGATCAGTAGAAGCACCAGAGCGCGTGCCAGTTGGTGGTCTACGTGCTTGCTGACCGCCAGAGGAGCGATGACTGTGACCTGCTCGCGTGGGAAACCCAGACCTTCCACTTGTTGCCTCCACAACGGAGGCAGTGAATTGAGTTCCTGCGGATGGGGAGCGGAGAACAGGCTGCTGGAGTCTGGGTAGGCGATCTCATCTCCCACGCGCCGGTAGAGGGCGTCCGGCGTATGACCATAGAAGGCCGCCGCGCCCAGACTGGTCAAAACCCTCTGATCTTCAGTGCGCCGGGCCCCCACAAGGTCGGGCGTATTTCCCCATTGGGCATGCAGTTGCAGCGCCATAGGCGAGAGCCTGCTGTAGTCCGGCTGACCGGCGCACAACGTGAGCACGGCCACCGAGTCACCGGCGCAGCGCTGCCGGTGGATCAGGCCCCCACAGGAGAGCACAGCGTCATCCGGGTGGGGAGAAAGGTAAAGATAGTTCAACGGGCCTCCAGCTCCTCTACGATCTCGACCAGCCGCCCTGCGGCTCTGTCCCAGGTGAAATACTGCACCACCCTACTCCTGGCCTCTCGCCGGGGCGTCTGCCCGCTGCCCCTCAGGATGTGGCGCAGCACTTCGGCGGCGATTGCCTCATCTGGTTGCCACCATTCCGCGCCCTGGAAGAGTCTCTCCAGCCCGCGATCCCAGTGGAACACGGCGGGAACCCTTCGGGCTGGGATCATCGTCGCTACCGAGTCGTCCAGGTACGTGGTGTACGCGCTGTGGGCCGGAGCGATGAGCTGCAGGCCCATGGCCGCGGCCTCGAGCATAGGATTATCCCAGCCCTCGCCGAACGACATGCTCCAGTAGTGCGTCGCTGTCGCATACAGCGCCGGCATTGCCCTATCGCCAAGCGGGTGGTTGATCAGGAACACGCTGGGCGCCGCCTTCTGCCTGCTCTTGCCCATCTGAGCTTCCATGGCTGCCAGTTCGTAGAAGAACCGGCGCAGCCAGCTCCGCCAGCCACAGCTCAGCTTGAGGATAAGCACCGCATCGTCCTCTTGGGTGGTGACTTGCAGCCACACGCGCAGCAGTCCCAGCACGTTCTTCCTGGGCGTCACGTCGGACACGTTCAGAAAGCGGTAGCGGAAGCCCTGGATGTCCCGGCCCTGCACGTCCTGCAGCGGCAGGGGCCGAGCACCAGGACGGAACAGGAGCGGGTCAACGCCCAGTGGGCAGAGGCGGATGCGCTCCTCGGGAAAGCCGCTGTCTACCCACGCCCGCTGCGAGGATTCGGTGGGCAGGATGACCAGATCGTGGCGCAGGTTGGACGCGAGCCATTGCTGGGGGATCCGGCTGGCCTCGAACATGGTGAAGTTGGCGTTGCGCAAACCACGAGCCAGGCGCACCTGAGGGGGCATGCAGAAGTGCAGCATCACCTTCGCCGGCACGGGTGCACGCAGCGAGTCGAACCAGGGCTCCCGCAGTGCCGCGGGCAGCTTCAGCGGCGACCACTCCGGGATGTCGCTGAGTTGTATCTGCACCCCGCGGTGATGCAGGGCACGCACGAACTCGCGCACGTGATGATCGTGGCCGGTCCAGCCGCGGTAGGGGCCACGCAGGCGCAGGGCGTTCACCAGTCAGCCTCCTCGTCCCTCTCAGGCATCACGGTGGATGACCTCCAGGTTGGGCAGGCCCCAACACTCGTAGCCCATGTCATGGGCCATGATGCCCAGGCCCTCCGTCTCGATCTCACCCCTGAAGGGCTTCTCCCGCCAACGGATGACCGTCCGGCGCGGCACAAGGTGATTGTACCAGCGGATCAGCGAGCTTTGCTTGCCGTACAGGAATGGTGGAAAGATCAGCCCGTCACGGTGGATGTCGGCCTTGACCCACAGCATGGTCGCGCCCACCGCGTGCAGCCGCACCAAATCACCCTCGCCGCGCAGGTCGTGCAGGTGCAGTCTGCCCTTATCCCGCCAGGAGTTGAGGTCAAAGCTCTTGCCACCATAGCGCTTGACGCAGTGCGGCGTGACGATGTCCTTGCCCGTGGCCAGGAAGCGCTCGATGATGTCCACCGGGTATTCCATCACGTCCACGTCCATCCACAGCACCCAATCCTCATCGTCCAGGGCGTGGAATAGCAAGTGGTTGCGGCTCTTGGCCAGCACTGTGCGGCGCGGGAGCTGGTAGCCGAACCGCCAGCGCGGCACGCCTGGGGGCAAGCGGAAGCCAAAGTCTCTCTTCCACAGCCTGGCCGAGCGAAAGCGCTGGTTCAGCTCCGGCAGCCGCTGGCTCACAGCAGCGAAGGTGTTGTCCGCGCTGTCGCTTTCCAGAAAGCCCAGCGAGATGAGCTGCGCCGGGTACGTGAGCTGGTACAGACGGGCGAAGTAGCCCTCCAGCAGCTCCTCCGCATCCTTCAACGGGGTCAAGATCAGCACCTTGTCTGGCATCGCTACAAACCCTCTTGCCGGGCGGGTAGAGCAGTACCTTCTTCATCCTTGTTCTGCCCCTTCGTTCGCCAATACCGGGACACGGCAGGAAGTCTATCCGCCCTTCAGCACAGACCGCAGAAACCGCTGCAGCCGCACGCGGTTGGCCAGCTTCAGCCCCAGTGGATGCCGGATCCACTCCGTGTGGTCCAGCAGGGCCTGATACAGCCACAGCCTCGGCGAATGATAATGGTAAATCGGCTGCTCGATGAAGAACTCCTTCTTCAAGGCGCCATCCCGGCAAAGGCGCATGGCCCAGTCAATGTCCTCGGAATAGCTGATGTCCTCGAAAGGGTAGCGCAGGGCAATGCTTCGCCGGATGGGGTTGAGATGATAGGGCGGCCGGTAGTAGCACCCTCCCTGGGAGAAGTAGTGCCGGTAGCGCAGAGAGTGCACGAAACGGCGCGGATGCGTGCCCCGGAAGGTGATAATCCCCGTGATGCCCAGGCAGTCAACGTCGGCGTGTGCCCGAAGAGCCTGCACGATGAGGGCGACATAGTCATTGCTCACCTCATCATCGTCGTCCACGAAGGCTACGAACTCGCCCTGCGCCTGCGTCACCAGCCAGTTGCGCTTGTGCCCCACCGAGTGCTGGCGGTTGTCGCGGAAATAGACAATCTCCGTCTCTTCAGAGCTGGAGGCACGCGCGATCTGGCTGGTCAGCCGCTCATACAGCCGCTCGAACTGCTCTCGTCTGCTTTCCAGGGTGGCGATCAGAATGCTGAATAGCATAAGTGCCCTTTTCTTTCACCGCCGAGAGCGCCAAGACCGCAGCGACCCCTTGCGTGCTCTCTGCGTTCCCCGCCCGCTCCCCATTGGACCCTACCCCGCTGGGAAATCCTGCACAATCTGCCGCATCTGCTCCATAAAGCGCTCCGTGGAGAAGAGCGCCTCTCTGTCGTGGAGGTAAGCACGGAGGGCCTCTTGGTCGGCGGGGCTGTCCAGCACAACGGTGATCTTACGCATGGCCTCCTCGCTAGAATCAAAAAGCAGGCGCTCCTCCGGTCCAACAATCTCTAGCGGCCCGCCACTGTGCGGCACAAAAGGGAGGCAACCCGCGCTCACCATCTCGGCGACAGCGATGCCAAAGGGCTCGTCCGGTAGGCAGTGGATGCCGTACCTGTGACTGGCCAGCAGCCGCACCAGTTCTGGCCGTGGCACCTCCTCGTGGAACTGAATCCAGGAGGAGTTTTCCTGGACCGCCTGGCGCACTGCGGCGCAGTACGGATCGCCATACCTGCCGTGCGGCCGAGTTCCCACGATGTGCAGGTGGACATCATGGCCCTGGGCACGCACCGCGGCTACGATCTGAATGATCTGCCCGAAGCGCTTCTCCGGCGATATCCGGCCCAGGCACACAAAACCATCCTCCCTCTGTGCCCAGGGAACCGATGGAAAGTCGTGCCTCACTGGAGGGTACACCGTGAGGGCCTCGATGCCGTAGAACTCCCTCACCCTGGCTCCTGTCCAGCGGGAGTTGACCAGGGTGAGGTTGGCTTTCATCCGCTCGAACGAGTACCCAGAGAGCAAGCGCCACGGCCGGCAGCGGCGGGCCCTGACCCTGAGGCAGTCGCGGAGGTTGAGCGGGGGCGCATCCGGATAGAGCTGGCGGTACAGCCGGTGAAACCAGGGGTAGTGGATGTATTGGATAGCCCGGCGGCCCAGGTCTACCTCCCCGTGGCCAATGAGTACGTCGTAGTGGTCCTGCACCACCTTGACCAAGCGCATCAGCAGGCAGGTCCTCTGGATGCTGTATGGGTCCGGATCGAGGGCCAACAGCCAGCGCACAGGCCGCGGGACGGAAAGGGTCTTGACGTCAGAGGCGTTGAGGAATGTGCCGTGGAAGCGGTTGAGTGCCTCCACAGATAGTGGCTCCCCGGTCAGCACAGAAACGTCATGCTCGTCTTTCAGGGCTTGGAGCATCCAGGCCGTCACCGCCGTTCCGCCACCCAGTGAAGGAAAGCCCGAGTCCACCAGCAGAACCCTTTTCATCGGCCCGTCACGCTTTCTGAGCAGGACGATCGGTTACACCATCTTGGCGCACGGTTATCGCCTCTCGAACATGCTGGGACGCGGGAAGTAGCAGCGCAGTAGCAGGCACATGCTGCGCAGGACGATATGGTCGTCTTCCACCTCCCCCAGGTCGTCGTTGAAGGCGAAGAACCTGGGCCGGTTCTTGCGCACTCGCAACAGCTCCCGCCACACCAGCGGGTGGTCCACCAACATGACGTGACTATGCTCGCTCGACCCGTACTGTAGGAGCCTGACCTCGTGGCCCTGCGTGGCCTGCTCGCTGGACTGCAGGAGGTAGTAAGCATACAGAATGTTCAATACCAGGTCATCAGGCGAGCGGAAGCGGTGTGCCGACGTTTCCGCAAACTGGCTCGGCAACAGGCTCTCCAGGTAGGCCAGGATGCCCCGGTCGTAGAGTTGCGGCACGTGCGCGGGGAGGAGTCGCCAACGAGGCGGCCCCCACAGGCGCTCTACCAGGCCGAACGTGTAGGCGAAAGAGCGGTCGTGAACCAGACCCGCGTTTGGGTCATTGGGGACGGGCACCGGCACGAAGTACAAGCACTGACCACCGCTGGCGGGAAGAAAGTCGCTGCGCCGCACCGGCCGGCCAAAAAACAGATCGTCATTGAGGTACAGGAAGCGCTGGGAGAGCTGCGGGATGCGGTGGAGGTACATCTCAATGGCATTGGAATTGAAGGTGGGCAGGCAGGAGCGGTCGCTGAAGATCGCCTCGTGGGTGACCACGGAGATGCGACCGCTGCTCGTGTCCAGCCACGGCGGGACCTGGCCGTTGGTCACCAGGTAGACATGGCGCACCCAGGGCACAAAGGCCTGTAACGAACGCAGGGAGTACCTGAGTTCGCCGCTGTCACGGAAGCGCTGCCGGCTGGCGGCTGTCGGCAGGATGGGCCCGGGATAGGCTTGCAGGGCCTGTTGCAGGCGCTGCTGGAAAGCAGGGTCTGCCCCGTTCACCCAGGTATACACCACATCAATGGGCTCGGGCGCGGCCGCTGCCAGGCCGGCTTGTGACTCGTCTACCACTGCACGGCCTGAACTACCTGCTACGTCGGATTGCGGCATGATGGAGTCCGCTCCAGCCCAAGCTGTCGCAGGTAGGCCAGGACGCCGAGAACGAGGCCCACTCCGCTGTACAGATAGCTGAACCAATTCATCGGCATGGCCTGCAGCAAAAAGGCTGGGCCCTTCTCCCGCAGGAAGAAAGCGTAGAGCCGGCTGTTGAGAGCCAGGAAGAGCAAGGTCAAGCCCAGGAACGGCAGGCGAAGCGGTGACCAGAAGGGCAGTAGCGGTAAGGCGGCGAGCATGGCGAAGGAGATAAGGAGACTGAGTGCATTCTCCGCCCGGGTGTTCAAATCGCTGCGGAGGATGCGCTTCTGCAGCATGATCTGCGTCCATGGTTTGGCCCGGTGCAGCACGTCGGAGCGGAGCAAGCCACGAAGAGTGTAGTGCTTCCAGTGCTCGACCTGGATGTCCTTGTTCAGCCAGATCTTGTGCCCTGCCCGGTATAGCCGGTAGCCCAGTTCGACGTCCTCCAGGCTGCGGTAGCTCTCGTCAAAGCCGTCCATGGCCAGGAAGACCTCCCTCCAGATAGCTCCGAACCCGGCGCAGAACGTGGCAGCATCCGCCCTGGAGATTTGGTGCGTATAGTGGTGGACCAGGTTCTTGTAGACCGAGAAAAAGTTGCGGGGAACAGTGTCCTTCTGATACGAGCAGAACAGGGCGCTGACGTCGGGACGCTCTTGCAGGCCCTGTACGATTCGGGTCAGCGTATCGCGCTCGATCGTGATGTCGGCATCGAGAAAGAACAGGATGTCCCCCGTGGAGACTGCGGCGCCGCAGTTCCTGGCTTTTGCGGCGCCCATGTTCCGGCCTAAGGAGACGAGGCGGTCGTACAACCCCTGTGCTTTTTGCCGGCTGCCGTCCGTCGAGCCATCATCGACCAGAATGATCTCGAAGTTGGGGTAGTCAGAGGCGGCGACAGACTCCAGGCAAGGGCGGATGGTGTGCTCGCCATCGTACACGGGAATGATGACCGAGACCTTGGGCCGACTGTTCGCTTGGGGGGATGGGTCAACCGTGCTCACGGGGCGCTCCGTCCAATGGTGTGCAGCATGGCAGCCAGGCTGCACGCCCATTATATCGCGCCTCAACGCGCCGGTCAAGGGGTGCCTAGAAACCTAGACCTGACAGGTCTTGCGAAACCTGTCAGGTCTTCTGCTACTGGCGAATTTCGCCCATCTGTGGTATACTCCTCTCTGTTCTATGCTCTATGCTCTTTGCTCTATACTCTATTTTCTCTGTCCTATGCTCTACACTTGGAGGCATGATGGTTAAAACGGGCCTTGACGTTCTGCTGGCGGAAAAGCTACACCTGCTGCGCGGGCGGCGGGTCGGGCTGGTAACCAATCCCACCGGTGTGACTAGCGATCTGGAGTCCACGGTGGACGCCCTACACCGGGCGCAGGGCGTGCAGTTGGCCGCTCTCTTCGGGCCGGAGCACGGCTTCCGGGCCAGCGCGCCGGACGGCGTGGCTGTGGCCTCGGACCGGGATCGCCGCACCGGCCTGCCCGTGCACAGCCTGTACGGGCCGACGAAAAAGCCCACGCCGGAGATGCTGGCCGGGCTGGACGTTTTGGTCTTCGACCTGCAAGACTGCGGGGCGCGCTTCTACACCTACACCTGGACGCTGCTGTATTGCCTGGAGGCGGCGGAGAACGGCCTGTCGCTGCTGGTGCTGGATCGCCCCAACCCCATCGGCGGGGAGGCGGTGGAGGGGCCGGTACTGGACAGACGCTTCGCCTCCTTCGTCGGCGACTGGGCGATCCCCATTCGCCACGGCATGACCCTGGGCGAACTGGCCACGCTGTTCAATCGTACCATCGGCGCCGACCTGACGGTGGTACGGATGCAGGGCTGGCAGCGGGCGATGTGGTTCGATGACACCGGCCTGCCCTGGGTGCTGCCCTCGCCCAACCTGCCCACCCTGGAGGCAGCGACGGTCTATCCAGGCACCTGCCTGGTAGAAGGCACCACCCTCTCCGAGGGGCGCGGCACGGGCCGGCCCTTTGAGTTTGTGGGGGCGCCGTGGATTGATGGCGACGATTTGGCGCTGGCGCTGAACGCCCTGCGCCTGCCCGGCGTGCGCTTCCGCCCGGTAGCCTTCGCCCCCACGACCAGCAAGCACAGTGGGAGCACCTGCGGCGGCGTGCAGGTGCATGTCCTGGATCGTCAAGCTTTCCGCCCTGTGGAGACCGGCGTGTACCTCCTGGCGACAATCAAACGTCTGTACCCCGGCGACTTTCGCTGGCTGCCGACGAGCTGGGAGGGACAGCCACCGCACATAGACCTCCTCGCCGGCACAGATCGCCTGCGCCAGGCTCTGGACGCCGGCGTGCCCGTCCCGGACATCGTCGCCGAGTGGCAGCCAGGGCTGGCGGCATTTCTACAGGAGCGGGAAGAGGTGCTATTGTACTGAAGGTGCGGAAGAACCATCCCGCTCTATGCTCTATGCTCTATGCTCTATGCTCTTTGCTCTCTGCTCTCTGCTCTGTGATGGTTGTGGAGGGGCTATGCACACGACACTGGAGTCGGTAGTGGGGGAGCTGCTACGACAGCAGCGGCTGACCCTGGCCATCGCCGAGTCCTGCACCGGCGGGCTCATTGGCCATCGTCTCAGCAACGTGCCTGGCTCGTCGGACTACTTCCTGGGCGACGTAGTGGCCTACTCCTACGAGGCCAAGGAGCGCCTCCTGGGCGTGCCCCACGATGTGATCGTACGCGAGGGGGTGGTGAGCGAGGCGGTGGCTCTGGCCATGGCCCGTGGGGTGCGGCGGCTGCTGGACGCCGACCTGGCCTTGGGGGTGACGGGCATCGCCGGGCCAGGCGGTGGCACACCCACCAAGCCCGTGGGGCTGGTGTACATTGCCCTGGTCACGCCGCAGGGCGAGCGCGTGCTGCGCCACGTCTGGCAGGGCGATCGCCTGAGCAACAAGCAGCAGTCGGCAGAGGCGGCTCTGGCGCTGCTGAGGGATTATCTGGAGGGAATCAGGAAATCAGTAATCAGGGAATCAGGAAACCCCCCCTGATTGCCTGATTCCCCGATTCCCTGATTCCCCCGCCCTACACTGAGCCTTGACGACCATGAAATACCACTTGTGGACTATCGGTTGCCAGATGAACGAGGCGGACTCGCAGCGGCTGGCCAGTGAGCTGGAGCGTCTGGGCTACCAGCCCACGGCGCAAGCGGAGAACGCCGACGTCATCGTCCTGAACACCTGCGTGGTGCGCCAGAGCGCCGAGCAGCGCGTCTACGGGCGCCTCAGCTCGCTGCGCCCGCTGAAGGCCCGGCGACCAGAGATGATCATCGGCCTGATGGGTTGTCTGGTGGGCCTGCACGACCCTGCGCCTTTGCGGGCGCAGTTCCCCTACGTGGATGTCTTCCTGCCGCCCTCCAATCCAGCGCTGCTGCTGGAATTGCTGCGCCAACGCCAACTCGATGAACAGGCGCAGACCATCGAGGCCGCCGCCTTCGCCGCCAGTTCTCGCCTCCTGGACGAGGGGTTCGTGCTGCCGCTGGCTGACCGCGGCACCCTGGTGGCCGCCTACGTGCCCATCATCTACGGCTGCAACCACGTCTGCGCTTTCTGCATCGTGCCCTACCGCCGGGGCCGGGAGCGCAGCCGCCCGCCCGCCGAGGTGGTAGCCGAAGTGCGCTGCCTGGTGGCCCAGGGTGTGCGCCAGGTGACGCTGCTGGGGCAGATCGTGGACAGATATGGGTACGACTTGGTAGAGCATAGAACAAAGAGCATAGAGCATAGAGCAGAGAGCATAGAGCATAGTCCGCTGGTGGATTTGCTGCGGGAGTTGAACGAGGTGGAGGGGCTGTATCGGATTCGCTTCCTGACTTCGCACCCTAGTTACCTGCGCCAGGACATCCTGGAGGCTATGGCCACGCTGCCCAAGGTATGTGCGCACGTTGAGGTGCCGGTACAGTCCGGCGACGACGAGGTGCTGCAGCGCATGCGGCGAGGCTACACCGTGGACGAGTATCGCCGCCTCATCGCCTGCATCCGCCAGCGGCTGCCGGGCGCGGGCATCGCCACGGACGTCATCGTTGGCTTTCCGGGAGAGACTGAGGAGCAGTTCCAGCACACCTATAGCCTGCTGGAGGAGCTGGAGCTGGACATGGCGCACGTGGCCATGTTCTCGCCGCGGCCGGGCACTGCGGCGGCCCGCTGGCCGGACGACGTACCCGCCGCCGAGAAGAAGCGCCGCCTGCTGGCCATCAACGACCTGCAGGCGCGCCTGGCCAGCCGTATCAACGCCCGACTCCTGGGGCAGACCGTGGAGGTGCTTGTCGAGGGGCAACACAGAGGCAAATGGCAGGGGCGCACCCGCAGCAACAAGCTGGTGTTTTTCACCGACCAGGCCGACTGGCGCGGCCGGCTGGCTTTAGTGCGCGTGGAGCGTACCAGCCCGTGGTCGCTGCAGGGCACGGTGGTGGGCGAGCAACCCGCCCGGGGCTGAAGCCGCCGGGCTTATTCAACGAAGCCCCCCAGGGCTCTTCAGCCCGTAGGGCTTCGTAGACTCAGCCTGGCTCCTTTAGGGCCGGGCGATCTTGGAACGTGGAACCTGGAACTTGGAACGCCTTCTACATCAGTCCAGGGATGCGCAGACCGCCGGTGAGGGCGCTCATGCGTTTGCTGGCCAACTGCTGACTCTTCTCCACAGCCTCGTTGATGGCCGCTACCATGAGGTCTTCCAGCATGGTCACGTCGTTGGGGTCCACCACTTCCGGCTCAATCTTCACCGACTGGACCTGCTGATGGCCGTTCATGACGATAGTCACCGCCCCGCCGCCCGCGGTGGCCTGGATGGTCTCGTTGGCCAGCTCCTCCTGGATCTTCATCAGTCGCTGCTGCATCTGCTGCAGTTGCTTGACGCTGCCGCCGGGGATGCCGCCTGGTCTCATGCTCGCTCATCCTCCCTAAGTTTTGCTGCATTTTAGCACAAGCGGCGGCAAAAGAGAAGAGGGTCAACGGATGCGTGTTGCGTATTCCGTGTTCCGTTATGCCTCATTGCCGCCGAGCAATCAATTGGCGTATCCAGCAAGACAGGTATGAGGTGATGAGGAAATGAAAGCTCGCCAGTGGGGTCTTGGCCTGCTGTGCCTGGTGGCGCTGGCACTGGCCAGCGGCTTGTTGGGCCAGCCTACATCTTCTGCGACTACAACGCCCGGGCAGCCCATCGAGGTTCCTGTCCAGCAAGTAAGCGACCATAGTGAGGCGACCGTGCGCGCCTTGACGATAGTCACTCGGTCCGTCTACCTGCCCCTGATCTTCGGCAGCGGCACGTGCGCCATTCCGGGCGAGAGCTACGGCGATTTGTGGGTAACCCCACCACCCACCGACCGGCCCGCCGAGTCCCACGCCGACCTGAACCTGGCCCTGCGCGGCTACGTACTCACCAACGCCTACAAGGGCTTAGTGGACTACAGTGGCGAGGCTGACCCTGGTGCCCCCCAGTTGCCCGGCCTCTTTGCCGATAATCGCACCCCCGCCTTCAGCGCCGTTTATCGCGTCTACGATTGGGACTGGAATTGCAACTGCCGCGGGCCGCTGCTCACCTATCCGGAGGTCACCCTGGCTGGGATGGCCGTCACCCCCGGCGAAACCATCCACGTGCCCAACTCCGGCTACAGCATCGGCAGCGGCTACGAGGTGCTGGTGCTGTATGCCAGCAGCAATCGCCTCACCCTCAAGTACACCAACAACGACAACGTGGAGCAGGGCTACACGCTGCACGTGGAAAACGTCTGCGTGGAGCCGCGCCTGCTGGCCCTGTACCAGGCGTGGAACAATGCCGGACGCGACCATCTCCCGGCCCTGCGGGCTGGCCAGGCCTTTGGCCGGGCGCTAGGCAGCGAGATTGGCGTGGCCATCCGTGATTACGGCACGTTCATGGACCCGCGCTCACGCAAGGACTGGTGGCAGGTTGTCACACGCCACCCTCACTAGACAGAGCGTGTGACAACCCGCCAGGTGGCAGGGACGATAGCCGGTAGGTGCAGCCGGTAGGGCGGGCGCGGTGTCCGCCGCCTCTGTGGTTATCTCGCCCAAAACATGCCCATCCGTCTGAGTTGACAAGTAAGCAGTAGCGTGCTATACTGCCTGGTAGACGGCAGCCCGCCGATTGTTTCCACCTTGATAAACGAAGGTTATTGTGTTATAATGAGCGCAGTGTGGACACAGTAGCTGAGTAAAGGGGGTGATGAGGGAGAACTAAAAAGATTACGGCTCTAGCCGTAGTACCTGACCTAAATTCAGCAGCCCCCAAATGCCCCTCGTGGAGCGGTAGATCCGCTGGCCTGCTGGCTGGACAGAGTCTAGCAGGTGCAATTTGTGAGGCGCTGAAATCTCAAAGGAGGAGAAGATGAAAAAGTTTGTCCTCTTCGTTCTCACGTTGACCCTGGCCCTGTCCATCGTGGCGGCTTGCGGCCCGGCGCCCACCCCGACGCCAGTGCCCACGCCGACCAAGCCCGCACCAACCCCGGTGCCGCCAACGGCTACAAAGGTGCCACCTACAGCCACTCCGGTACCGCCGACAGCCACCCCAGTGCCGCCGGCAGCCACCCCGGTGCCGCCCACACCCACACCGACACCCCCACCGCCTGTGTGCGCCAAGCTACCAAATATGCCGACGGTGAAAGCCGGTGAATTGGGTTCGCCCGAAAAGCCGATCATCATCACCTTCGTTCCCTCTGGCGACGTTCCGACGATCACGAAAGCCGGCAACGAAACGGTCGAGTGTTTGGGCAAGATCACCGGGCTGTCCTACAAGATTGAGGTTGGCACTTCGTATGCCGTGTCCATCGAGGCGATGGGCGCCGGCAAGGCGCATGCCGGTTTCCTGGCCACCTTTGCCGCCATCCTGGCACGCGAAAAGTACGGCATTGAACCAGCACTGGTAGCCTCGCGCGCCTACGCCACGAACGACCTCGACCCGGACAAGGATCTCAAAGGCACACAACAAACCTTCTACAAAGGGCAGTTCATCACCAAGAAGGGCTCCGGCATCAAGAGCATCGCTGACCTCAAGGGCAAGACCTTCTGCGGCGTGGATGCCACTTCAACCTCTGGCTGGATTATCCCCAGCATCAACCTCAAGGCGAATGGGATTGATCCGGCTAAGGACCTGAAGGCCGTCACCTATGCGGGTTCGCATGACAACGTGGTGATCGCGGTTTACAAGGGCGATTGCGATGCCGGCGCGACCTACGTAGATGCCCGCGATGCGCCAGCAGTCCTAAAGGCTTATCCCGACGTCAAGGACAAAGTCGAACCCTTCTTCATCAGCATTCGCATCCCCAATGACGGTTTGCAGTTCATCAAGGGCTTCGACCCCAAACTGCGGGACGCGACCGTTGATGGGTTGCTCTCCATGATGGCTGATCCGGGCGGCAAAGCCGTAGTCAAACGGGCCTATACCTACGACGCCCTCCAGAAAGTGCCAGTCACCTTCTACGATGAATTCAAGGACCTGCTGAAGAAGGCGGGCGTAGACGCTGCCACCTTGGTCAAATAAGACCTATCTGCTAGACCTGTCAGGTCCGCCTTTGGCGAGACCTGACAGGTCTATTGGGAAAGTTGCCATGTTGAAAATCGAAAATCTGACCAAAGTTTACCCCAACGGAACCGTTGCCCTGCGCGACGTCAGCTTCGAGGTGGCGGATGGCGAATTTCTCGCCGTCATCGGTTTGAGTGGCGCGGGCAAGTCCACCCTGCTGCGCTGCATCAATCGTTTGATCGAACCCACCTCGGGGCGAATTACCTGGAACGGTATTGATCTCACGGCGCTTTCCCAAGCGGAGATGCGCAAGGTACGTCGGCAGATGGGGATGGTCTTTCAGCAGTTTAACCTGGTCAAGCGTTCGTCCGTGATGACGAATGTTCTCTCCGGGCGACTGGGCTATGTCTCGCCGTATCAAAGTCTGTTCAATTATTTTTCTGCCGATGATCACGCGCGCGCCCTCAAGAACCTGGAACGTCTGGGGTTGCGGGATAAAGCCTACGTCCGCGCCGATTCGCTATCGGGTGGTCAGCAACAGCGCGTCGGCATTGCGCGCGCCTTGATGCAAGAGCCCAAGTTGATTCTGGCGGATGAGCCGGTCGCCTCGCTCGATCCGGTGTTGTCCCATTCTATCCTCAAGTACCTGGAACAGATGAACAAGGAAGACGGGATCACCGTGCTCTGCTCGCTCCACTTTCTCGATTTGGTGCACCGCTATTCGACGCGCGCCATCGGGCTCAAAGAAGGCAGAATCGTTTTCCAGGGATTGCCCCAAGAGATTGACGACGTGCAGTTCAAGACGATCTTCGGTCAAGAGGCGGAACGAGTCACCATCCTGTAATTTTCGATTTTCGATTGCCGATTTACGACTTCCTCTTGCCGGCGTAAATCGCAAATCGAAAATCGCCAATCGGAAATCCACATGGACACTTCAGCCCCCCCACGTTCCCAGAACGCGCTCTTGGCGAGCGTGCTCTCTCTGCTTATCCCCGGTGCAGGTCAACTGTATCTCCGCAAGCGCCAGCGCGGTATTGCCATCTTGGCGGGAGTGCTTGTTCTGGCGTATCTGATCAACTGGGCACTCAAGAACTTTGGAGTAGAGGAGATCGCCGGTTGGCTGTGGCTTTTGTTCGCGCTGTTCTGGGCGTGGAACATTTTCGATGCCTATCGCCTCGCCCGCGCGCAAACTACCTACGGTTGGCTGGGTTTACTGCTGCCGGTCGTCATCATTTATGTCATCGGCTGGCACGTGACGGACATCAATCCAGATCGGCTAGTCACGCGGTTCAAAGACGTGCAAGTCGTCTTCCGGGCGCTGGTCTACCCCGATCTGTTTACGCAAGAGGGAGGTACCTGGCAGCCGAGCGAGAACTTTGGCGACATCATCGGTAAGATCGTAGAGCGTCCCGCGCCACACTGGCTGGTGCAATTGGGACTAGTGCCGGAAGGCGCCAAAGTGCCGACGCCTGTGCTCGGCAAGATGGCAGAGACGATTGCCATTGGTCTGATGGCGACTTTTCTGGCCATCATCTTTGCAATTCCACTCAGTTTCTTCGCCGCGCACAACATCATGTCGCGCGTTCCCGGTGGGACGGTGATCTACTACGCGATGCGGACGTTCCTGAACGTCGTCCGTTCCGTAGATACGATCATCTGGGGTCTAATCATCGTCGTCTGGGTCGGCTTGGGGTCGTTCGCCGGGACGCTGGCGTTGACGATTCACTCCATTGCCGCGCTGGGCAAACTGTACTCCGAAGAGGTGGAGCACATTGACCCTGGCCCCATAGAGGCGATCACGGCCACCGGCGCAAATCTGCTGCAAATCATTCGCTACGCGGTGATCCCGCAAATCGTCCCGCCGTTTCTCGCCTACACTCTCTTGCGTTGGGACATCAACATGCGCATGGCGACGGTAGTTGGCTTTGTGGCCGGCGGCGGCATCGGCTTTTTCGTCGTGGAGACGATCCGCAAAGGTGGCTACGAGCAGTACGCGGCGGCGCTGTGGGTGGTCGCCATCGTCATTATCCTCGTGGACTATGTGAGCGCCAAATGGCGGGCGCGGATTTTGGCGGGAGAGGTCAAGGTGTCCACTGAAGCGCCCAAGCCGTTCTACACATCTCTGCGCGCCCTCGTGTTGCTGGCGATTGGTCTCGCCTTTTTCGTTCTCTGTTGGCAACTGGCGCAGATTGACCTGCGTAAGTTATTCGAGCCAGCACCTACGTTCGTCAAGGTGGTACGCGATTTTGTGGCGCTTGATCTCAGCCCCGACGTATTCGACACCGTGCTCAAGCAGATGCTCATCACCATCTTCCAGGCGTTGCTGGCGACGACGCTGGGCGGGCTGGCGGCAGTCCCGTTCAGTTTCCTCGCCGCGCGCAACTTGATGGGAGCAAGTCCGCTATCGCTGGTGTTGTACTATCTGGCGCGCGGCGCCTTGAACGTGCTACGCTCCATCGAAGCGCTGCTGTACGTGGCGATCTTTGTGTTCTGGGTAGGCATCGGGCCGTTCGCCGGTATGCTGGCCCTGGCTATCACTACCTTTGCGCTCATTGGCAAGCTCTTCTCCGAGGCGATTGAGAACATTGACCCCGGGCCTATGGAAGCGATTGCGGCGACCGGCGCCACAGGCTTGCAGAAGATTGTGTACGCCATCTTGCCACAGATCATTCCGCCGTTCATTTCCTACTTGATCTATCAATGGGACATTAACATTCGTGTTGCGACAATTGTCGGCTTTGCGGGCGGCGGCGGTGTGGGCTTGCTGCTGAACACCTATTTCGGTATGTTGCAGTACCACAAAGCCGGCACGGTGGTGGCGGCGATCGTCATCGTCGTGGCCATCATGGACTTTGCCAGCGCCAAGATCAGAGAGCGGCTAGTATAGTTGGGACACAGATGAACGCGGAAAGACGCGGAAGAATTATAAAACATCCGCGTTATTCCGCGTTCATCCGCGTCCTTTGATCAAAAAAGGAGACAGTCAGATGGTAGAAGAGGGTCAGGAAATTGCTCCGGAGACTAAGCGGCTCTATCGCCAGGGTGCCGAGGCGGTCTCAGCGCAGAGGGTGGAGATCGTCCAGGGCGGGTGCAACAGCGTAGATGCCCAGGAAGTCGTGGTGAAGCAGGGCGGGATCAGCCAGGTCAAGGCGACCAGGGTGGAGGTGCGCCAGGGCGGCATTGGCTCCGTGGAGGGAGAAAGCGTCAGCGTCATCCAGGGTGGGGTTGGCATGGCGCGCAGCAAAGAAGCCAGCCTGGGGCCGGGGGCCAGGGCGGCCCTGCTCATCGCCGATAAGGTCTCCGCCCAACAGTCCGGCGCGCAGGTCATGGTGGTCAAGGATTCCATAGACATGGAGCAGAGCGGGGCAGTGCTCATGGCCGCCCAGCGCGTCACGGCTAAGAACTCCAGCGTCGTCTTCCTGCTGGCCAACACCGTGGAGGGTGATGTGCAGCCGGTGATGGACAGAAAAATGGCCATCACTTTTGGGGCCGCCCTGGGGGGCGTGCTGGGCCTGTTTCTGCTGCTCAAGTCATTGCTGGGCCCTACTCCGGCTCGTCGCCGATGACCGTGAATTCGCGCTGCTGGCCACTGCCCAGGCTGTTCATGACCGCCGGCGGGTAGGGGGTATAGCCCTGCCCGACCTGGAAGGGCTGCCCACCCTGGATGACCACCACCGGCGGGTAGGTGCCAGGTCGCTGCGCCATCGCCTGGTCGCTGCCGCGCCCGGCGCGGCTGGTCACGACGAGGATCAGGAGGCTCATAGGGATGCTGGCGGCCACGCCGCAGACCACGCCGATGACCACGGCCATGGCCTCGGTGCTCATGCGGTTGCCGATGACCACGGCCAGGGTGACGCAGAAGATAACCACCACGGCAAGCAGAAAGTTACGCATTGTGCACCTCCCAAATTTAGAGCATAGAGTAGAGAGCATAGAGCATAGGGCAGAGAGCATAGAGCATAGAGCATAGAGCATAGAGCATAGAGCATAGGGGCGGGGCTTGAACATTTGTTCTAATCTGGGGGCATTGTAGCATAACGGGCGTTTGCTGTCAAGAGGGTTGGGGGGCGAAATTTCAGCGTAGCTGTATCACCACAGAGGCACTGAGGACACAGAGTTTTTATGTTCTCCGTGCTCTCTGTGTCTCTGTGGTGAAATCGGCCTTGAAAATGAAATAACTAGGGGAACCTGTGCGGTAGAGGGGATGAAGAACAATTCAGGGAAATAAAGCGCTTATGACCCCAATTTTGTACCGATTTATACTTGACTTTGGAGCTAATTTGTGGTATGATAAAGCTGTCATAAAAACGTGAGTTAGTTGGTTCTTAGTCTACGTTTGGACACTGTTCTCTCCCCGTTGAGTTACTATCCTCCGTAGAGTGTATGGTTGGAGACGCCGCTATGTCGCCAATCAGTAGCACCCCAACTCCATCCTGTTGCCGCCTCTCCTACCTGATACCTCTGCAGGCAAGACCTCCTCCGCGCTGACCAACGTTGGCGATGTAGACGCCACGATCCATCGTGTCCCCTTGCAGTAGGCAAGGAATCCGCAAATGCCACTCCATAGCGGATTAGACGGATTCCGTATAATACGCCCAGGCGGGTGCAAAAGCGGATTCCGTATAAGCACGAGTTAGCCCGCTCTAGCATCATTCTGGAATTCTCACTAAACCTATGACTATTGAACAAATCGCCCTGATAATAAGCGCATTATCATTGCTCATTACTGTTATTGGATGGGCTGTCACTGCTTATTTTCAAAGGCAACTCCTCGAAAGGCAAATCAGAGCTGAGAACGTAAGGGTCATCCGCCAACTGTATATTCCACAGCGAATCCAACAACTAGAGAATATAAAGGGTTGGCTTCAAGAAGGCGTTGGGCTGATAAGCAAGAAGAATGAGAAAAGCAGATTATCCCCAAAGGATAGAGAACTACTTGAAAAGCAGTATCGTGAATGGAAATCACAGTTCTTCAAAATTACGTCTTTGTTTGGCATAGCATCGAAATACCCAGACGGTGAAAGTTTGGGACAAACCATAATTGCTTATTATGAAGGCATCGTACACGAAATGGAAAGCGATGGCAGAAGCGATAAGGAATCCACGTTCGCCAGTATGATAGGTGAGATTTTCAAGGGCATAGATACTATTTCCAAAGGGTTTGAAGCCATCAAAGGTACGGATGAACTTATCGAAATAGTAGCAACAGGCACCAAAGACAAGTAAGCCCTATGGTATCTTTCATTGAGACCGCGCAAACATACAGGGGCAGCGGGCTAACAACGGGTTGCAGCCGACGTTGCTCCGCTGCGCTTCGCAACGCGGCTGAACCCGACCGTTATGCGGCGCGTCGCCAGCAGGACGCGAAGTGGTGCGCGCGTTCTGTGTCGCGTTAAGGCACAGCGTCTTGTCGTCAACGCGCGCGCGGCGTCGTGTTGGCGGGTGCGTGGTTTTGTGCGGCAGTGCGCGCGTGGCGGGGACGCGCGGCAGGGTGCGTTGGCTTTGCCCCATCCGCAAGCCGCATAACAAGCGTATCAAGCCGACCGCCTTCGGCGCGGGCCCGCGCGAGCCACCTTGTCAGCGTGTTTGGTGTTGTGGGGTGCGGTACCTTGCGCGGGGCGGCGGCGGCTTATCCGTGTGCCGTTATGCCGCCAGTTGCGTGAAGCAAGCGTTTGCAGCCATTTCGCTTTCAGACAGTGGGGCGGCTTACCACAGATGGAGGTGCAAAATGGAAGACTTGGGTGTAGTACTCGTCCTCATTCTGGCAGGCATTGCTTACTTTGTCTTCCCAATTTGGGCAGCCAACTATGCATCAAAGAGGGGCCACGACGGGTGGGCTGCTATTTCTTTCCTCTCCATATTCATAGGGTTGGGTCCACTCGGCGGGTTACTCGCTTGGTTGTCGTCTGCAGGCAGCCCGCTTGAGAGTCAGTTGATTGACCAATATCAACGTCAATGCCCAAATTGTGGGGGGTACAGGGTAAGCGGGAGAAGACCTAACACGAAGAGCACCACGTATTACTACTCCTGTGCTCTGTGTGGTTATCAATGGTCTTGGCAGGTAGGCACGCCTTGGCCCAATGTTCAAGTTCGCCCTGATTTGATTACAAAAGGGGAACAGAGATTGCAAGAGGAGGCAGCAGAGCGGCGACGACAAGAGGAGGCTGCACTATATTACTTATCGCAACAGCGCAAGAAGTAATGAGAGCCTAATCTCTAAACGTTGAACGGCTGCAAACACACGCCCCACGACGGGCGGCGGAAGGGACGGTGCGCGGCAAACCAATTGGGTGGCGGCATAACATGCGCTTCCAGCCGACCGCTTCGCTCGCTGCGCTCGCTCGCGGCGGCTGAAGCGCGGGCCGTTATGCGGCAAGCTGGACACAAAACGACCACCTGCATTCTATCAGGCAGGTGGTCTAATATTTTTGCAGATTTATCCACGCTCAGTTGAGTTCCGCAATGGAACGCCGATGAACGCCAATGGCCGCGGAAAACCCAAAGATCTGCGTTCTTCTGCGTGCATCTGCGTCCCCTTACTCAGCGAGCCAGCATCTTGGCCACTTCGTAGGTGCGCAGGTCAAGGCTCTTGCACTGCGCCAGCACCTCGGCCAGGGGGGTGGCCACGATCTGGCCGCCGATGATCCCCACCATGACGCCGTAGACGCCCTCGTGCAGGCGCTCCACCGCGGCTACCCCCAGGCGCGTGGCCAGGATGCGATCAAAGGCGCTGGGCGAACCGCCACGCTGGATGTGGCCCAGGATGGTCACCCGCGCCTCAAAGCCAATCTCGTCGTGATGGTCCTGGAAATACTTGGCCACGCCATTGGCCCCGCCCGGCACCCCTTCCGCCACTACGACAATGGCGTGGGCCTTGCCGCGCATGTAGGCATCGCGCAGTTCTTTGGCCACTTCGTCCAGATCGAAGGGCACCTCTGGGCAGAGCACCACCTCGGCTCCACCGGCGATGCTGGCCATCAGCGCCAGATAGCCAGAGTTACGCCCCATTACCTCGACGAGGAAGGCCCGCTGGTGGCTGGAGGCGGTGTCCTTGATCCTGTCTATGGCATCCAGGGCGGTGTTCAGCGCCGTGTCCACGCCGATGGCCATGTCCGTTCCCGACAGATCGTTGTCAATGCTACCTGGGATACCCACCACGGGGAAGCCCAGCTTGTGCAGCTCCAACGCCCCGGTGAGCGAGCCATCGCCGCCAATGACGACCAGCCCCTCAATACCCAGCCGATTGAGGTTGCGCAGTGCCTCCAGGCGGCCTTTCTCAGTCTTGAACTCCGGGCTGCGCGCTGTCTGGAGAATGGTGCCGCCGCGCTGGATGATGCCCCCCACCGAACGGGCGGGCATCTCAATGATGTCCCCGCCGATAAGTCCTGTGTAGCCACGATTGACGCCGTACACCGTCATGCCGTAGTGGATGCCGGTGCGCACTATCGCCCGGATAGCCGGGTTCATGCCTGGGGCGTCACCGCCGGAGGTCAGCACCGCCATTCGTTTCATCTTGGCTCCTCCTTGGTTGGTCTTTGGTCCTTGGTCTTTAGTCCTTGGTCTTTGGTCCTTCGTCCTTCGTCGTGGCTAATGCTCTGCCTGAGCCGCCGCATGGCCGCTGCTACTCCCTCGCCGGCGCCAAAGATGGCATTCCCCGCCACCAGCACGTTCGCCCCCGCCACCACCACCAGGGGCGCTGTCTCTGGGTAGATGCCGCCGTCAACTTCTATGTCGCAGGATAAGCCCCGCTGCGCCATCATCTGGCGCACGCGCCGGATTTTGGACAGCGTGCCGGGGATGAATTCCTGCCCGCCGAAGCCGGGGTTCACCGTCATCACCAGCACCAGGTCCAGGCACGCCAAAATCTCCTCCAGGACCACACTGGGGGTGGCCGGGTTGATGGCCACGCCGGCGCGCTTGCCCAGGTCTTTGATTTGCTGGACGATACGCTGCAGGTGCGGCGAAGCCTCCTGGTGCACGATGATGAGGTCGGCCCCGGCCGTGGCGAAGTCGTTGATGTAACGATCGGGGTTCTCAATCATCAGGTGCGCCTCCAGGGGCAGCCTGGTGACGCGGCGCACGGCCTCGACCACCAGCGGCCCCACGGTGATGTTGGGAACGAAGTGGCCATCCATGACGTCAATCTGGATGCCATCGGCGCCGGCGGCCTCGGCTTCCCGCACCTGCTCCCCCAGGCGAGCGAAGTCGGCGGACAGGATAGAAGGCACAATCTTAATCATCCTCGCTCCTGATTAGGACGCTGATTAACGCAGATAGACGCAGATCATTTTTTATTTTGTCTCTTGACCTGCGTTCTCCTTCATCCACAGCATGGTACCCTTACGACTGTTGTCGTAGGCTTTGCGCTTCACCTGCGGCTTGGGGCCAAAATTGAGCAGCAGTCCGACCTCGTAGGGTGTGGCCTTGAGGTAGTTCAGCAACTGGGCTTCGTGTTCCTCTAGCAGCATTTGCACCGCCTTAACCTCCACGATCACGGCATCAGCGACCAGCAGGTCGGCAAGGTATTCACCAACTATCTGGCCGGCGTAGTAGACTTTGATCATTGCCTGCGGCGCCGCCTGGAGTCCCAGCCTTTGCAACTCAATGATCAAGGCGTTAACGTATACCTTCTCCAGGAAGCCATAGCCCAGGGTATTGTACACCGTGTAGAACGCCTTGATGACGAGAGTGGTGATCTCTTGATGCTTATACCCTTTCTCCATCAGTTCCTCCCCCAACAAGATCAAAGGACCCAGATTCACGCCGATGAACGCGGGTATTATCGTTCATAAAATCAGAATCTGCGTGCGCAGCCTGCGTTTATCTGCGTCCTTTAACCTGCGTCCTCTCAATAACTACCCCGGCTGAGCGGGCGCGGCGCAGCGCCCCCGGCTTCTCCACCTGCACGATCACGCGCTCCACGCCAGCCTCGGCCAGGCAGAGGTGGGCGATGCTGGCCGCTAATGCTTCCAGCAGGAAGTAGTGCGAACTCTCCACGTGCTCAGCGATCCGCTCCGTCAGCGTCTGGTAGTTGACCGTATCGGCAAGGTCGTCCGACTGGCCGGCGCGCCGCGTGTCCGTGAACAGGGTCAGGCTGATGACCACGTCCTGCGCCTGGTGGCGCTCCTCCTCGTGGGTGCCGATGATGCAGCGCAGGCGCAAGTCCTTGATCTCAATGCGGTCTAGACTCATGGCTGGTGCTTCTCCAATGCGGCGATCTTGGCCAGCCGTCGCCGGTGGCGCTCCTCGCCGGAGAACTTAGCGCCGACGAAGGCCCGCACCACCTCCAGCGCCAGCTCGCTGCCGATTACCCGCGCCCCCAGGCAGAGGACGTTCATGTCGTCGTGCTCCACGCCCTGATGCGCCGAGTAGGTGTCGTGGCAGACGCCAGCCCGGATGCCCGGCAGCTTGTTGGCCACGACGCCGGCCCCCACACCACTGCCACAAAGGACGATGCCCCGTTCGGCCTGGCCGCGCTGCACGGCCTCGGCCACGGCCTGGGCGAAGTCTGGGTAGTCATCGGTGGGATTCAGGGTGTAAGCGCCCAGGTCCAGCACCTCATGGCCGGCGGCCTGCAGGGCCGCAACGATGGGGGCTTTCAGCGCCCAGCCCCCGTGGTCGGTGCCGATGGCAATGCGCATGGTGGCTCTCCTTGACTTGGAACAGGTCTGCCAAGGCTCGTCGTGAGCTTATGGGGCGTACACAGCGGAGTAGCCCGTGTTGCGTGTTCCGTGTTCCGTTAGGCGGCACGCAACACGCACCACGCACCACGCAACACGTTCTCCACCGTGAAGCCAAAATGTTCAAACAGCACCTTGAAAGGAGCGGAGGCCCCAAAACGCTCCAGGCCGATGACTTGACCAGCCAGGCCCACGTACTTGTGCCAGCCCTGGGGCACGCCGGCCTCGATGGCCAGGCGCGCGGTGATGGACGGCGGCAGTACTTCGTCACGGTAGGCCGGGGGCTGCTGGTCGAACAGCTCCCAGCTCGGCATGCTGACCACCCGCGCCGCGATGCCTTGCTGTGCCAGTTGCTCGTAGGCGCCCAGGGCCAGCGGCACCTCGGAGCCGGCGGCGATCAGGATGATGGCGGGCTGGCCACTACCGGCATCCGCCAGGACGTAGGCGCCGCGGGCCAGCCCCTCGGCGGGGGCATAGCGGGTGCGATCAATGACGGGCACGTTTTGCCGCGTCAGGGCCAGGACTACCGGGCCCTGCCGGTGGGCGATGGCTACCCGCCAGGCCACGGCCGTCTCGTTGGCATCGGCTGGACGGATGACGGTGAGACCGGGGATGGCGCGCAGGGTGGCCAACTGTTCCACCGGCTGATGGGTGGGGCCATCCTCGCCCAGGCCAATGGTGTCGTGGGTGAAGACGTAGATCACCGGCAGCTTCATCATGGCGGCCAGGCGTATGGGCGGGCGCATGTAGTCGGAGAAGACCAGGAAGGTAGCGCCGTAGGGGCGAAGGCCGCCGTGCAACGCCAGGCCGTTCAGGATGGTGCCCATGGCGTGCTCGCGCACCCCGAAGTGCAGGTTACGCCCGCTGTAGCCCCATACACCGCCCACTGCCCCTTGCGTGCCCGGCCCGGCAACCTGCGGGCTCTGGAAATCGCCCTGCCCCTTGAGGGCGGTTTGCGTGGACGGATTCAGATCGGCCGAGCCGCCGATGAGGGTGGGCAGTTTGGGGGCGATGGCGTTGAGCACCTGGCTGGAGGCCACGCGCGTTGGTATCGGCTTGCCTATAGGGAAGGTGGGGATGTCAGCGTCCCAACCGGCCGGTAGCTCGCCTTTCAGCAGGCGCAGGAACTCCGCTGCCAGTTCCGGGTACTCCTGGGCATAAGCGTCGAAGCGCTCCTGCCACTCTGCTTGCCAGGCGCGACCATGGGCCACGGCCTGGCGGAAATGGGCCAGCGCTTCGTCGGGGATGTAGAACGGTGGATCGAGCGGCCAGCCCAACGCCTGCTTGGTCGCTCGCACCTCGTCCTCACCCAGCGGCGCTCCGTGGGCCGCGAAAGTGTCCTGCTTGTGCGGGCTGCCGTAGCCGATGTGCGTGCGCACCATGATGAGCGATGGCCGCTCCGTCTCGGCCTGGGCGGCGGCAATGGCCTGTCTGATGGCCGCCAGGTCGTTCCCATCTTCCACGCGCTGCACGTGCCAGCCGTAGCTGGCGAAGCGTTGGGCGGCGTCCTCGGTGAAGGTCAGATCGGTGGAGCCGGCCAGGGAGATGTGGTTGTTATCGTACAGGTAGATCAGCTTGCCCAGCCGCAGGTGCCCGGCCAGCGAGGCGGCCTCCGAACCCACGCCCTCCATCAGGTCGCCGTCGCTGACGATCCCGTAGGTATAGTGGTCCACGATGGTGTGCCCGGGGCGATTGAATCGCTCAGCCAGGAAGCGCTCGGCCATGGCCATACCCACGCCGTTGCCGAAGCCTTGCCCCAGGGGGCCGGTGGTGGTCTCCACGCCAGGCGTCAGGCCGTACTCCGGGTGGCCGGGGGTTTGGCTGCCCAACTGCCTAAACTGCTGCAACTCGCTGAGGGGCAGGTCGTAGCCGGTCAGGTGCAGCAGGCTGTACAGGAGCATAGAGCCGTGCCCGGCGGAGAGGACAAAACGGTCACGATTCGGCCATTGGGGATCGCCGGGGTTGTGGCGCAGGAAACGCGTCCACAGCACGTAGGCCATGGCCGCCGCCCCCATGGGCAGGCCAGGGTGGCCGGAATTGGCCTTCTGGATGGCATCCACGGCCAGAAAGCGCATGGTGTTGATGCACAGGTTGTCCAGGTTGTCCTGTTCCACTCTTTCGTATCCACTCCTCTTGTTGGTTTTTGTTAGCGGATTCGTACTCCACCAGGCCATAAGCTGACTAGATGGCCTTTGTACTCCTCCAACTCATGAGCGACCAGGAAGGCCATCACCAGCATCACCTCTTCCTCAGAGCACAAGTTGCCCCGGCGGAGATAGATGACAGCTCCGACTTCCTGTGTCCGAAATCGCACCGGATTAGTGAAGCTGTAGTCTCTGGTAATCAGGATTGCTAGTCGTGCCCTAGCCAATGCCCATATCTCGCCATCGGCCATTCCCCTCTCAGCTTTCTCGGCTATGGCGAGGACATCGTGGCCTGCTTGCCGTAGTCGGTCAGCCAGGGCTAGGCTGACATTCTCATCGAGGATAAACATCACACCGGCACCGCTTTCTCTGTTGCCAGATAGCTGGCGTACTCCAAGCAGGCCAGAATATCCTCTCTGCTCAGGCGCGGAAAGTTGTACAGGATGGTTTCAATATCCTCGCCAGCAGCTAGGTGGCTCAGCACCACCCATACGGGTATTCTCGTCCCGGCCACACACGGCTCGCCACCACAGATGTCCGGGTCCGATACAACCCTCCAGAGATTCAATTCTGTGCTCATCTACCCCCTCCTCCTCAGAGTAGGACGAAGGACCAAAGACGAGGTCCTACGTCAAACGTCAAAAGTCAGATGCCAAACATTATCCGTCAATCAGGTCGCCAAATCGTTGCCCCGGACACGCTGTCAGCCGATTTGAGTAGCAGACTTCGTCCTGAGGGACTCAGCCCGAAGGATTAAGCAGATTCTCTCCCCGCCGGTCAATCTGCTCAATCTGCTAACCCAATCTGCTGTCAGCGTCCCTCCACAGCCCCCCGTTACCCTTGATACCCCTGTTACCCTTGATTGATAGCCTCCCAGGGTTGCAACAACAGGCCATATGTGATAATATGGCCTCAGCAAACCAACGGAGGCTGCCTATGTTTGACCAAGACAAGCTGGCCGAGTTGCGCCGCCAGCAGGCACGCTGGGAGCAGGAGACGCTGGCCCGCGCCCTGGCGCGAGCGCCAGAGCGCCCCCAGCCCTTCATGACCACCTCCAGCCTGCCCATCAATCGCCTGTACACACCGCTGGACGTGGCCACGGACGACCTGACCACGGACTATCTGACCAAAATCGGCTTCCCCGGCGAGTACCCCTTCACCCGGGGCATCCACCCCACCGGCTACCGCGGCCGCCTCTGGACCATGCGCATGTTCGCCGGCTTCGGCACGGCCGAGGAGACCAACCAGCGCTTCAAATACCTGCTGGAGCACGGCGAGACCGGCCTCTCCGTGGCCTTCGACATGCCCACCCTCTACGGCTATGACAGCGACGATCCCCACGTGCCCGGCGAGTTCGGCAAGTGCGGTGTGGCCGTGTCCAGCCTGGCGGACATGGAGATCTTATTCGCTGGCATCCCCGTGGATCGAGTGACCACCTCCATGACCATCAACGGCCCGGCGGCGATTATCTGGGCGATGTACATCGCCGCCGCCGAGAAACGGGGCATACCTCGGGCCAAGCTAGGCGGGACGATTCAGAACGATATTCTGAAAGAATACATCGCCCAGAAGGAGTTCCTCTTCCCGCCTCAACCCTCCATGCGCCTGGTGGTGGACACTTTTGAATTCGGGACGAAGGAGCTGCCCCTCTGGAACACCATCTCCATCTCAGGCTATCACATCCGAGAGGCCGGGGCCACTGCCGTGCAGGAGCTGGCCTTCACCCTGGCCGATGGCCTGACCTACGTCCAGGCGGCCCTGGAGCGTGGCCTGCAGATTGACGACTTCGCCCCCCGGCTGAGCTTCTTCTTCAACGCCCACAACGACTTCTTCGAGGAGATTGCCAAGTATCGCGCCGCCCGGCGCATCTGGGCGCAGCAGATGCGGGAGCGTTTTGGGGCCAAAGACCCGCGCTCCTGGTGGCTGCGCTTCCACACCCAGACGGCCGGCTGCTCGCTCACGGCGCAGCAGCCGGAGATCAACGTCGTGCGGGTGACCATCCAGGCCCTGGCGGCGGTGCTCGGCGGCACGCAATCGCTGCACACCAACTCCCTGGACGAGGCCCTAGCCCTGCCCAGCGCCCAGGCCGCCCTCACGGCCCTACGCACCCAGCAAATCATCGCCCACGAGTCGGGCGTGACCAACACGGTGGATCCCCTGGGCGGCTCCTACTTCGTGGAGGCGCTAACCAATCGCCTGGAGCAGGAAGCTCGCCAGTACATCGCCCGCATCGAGAAGCTGGGCGGGGTTATCCCGGCCATTGAGCGCGGCTTCCTGCAGCGAGAGATCGCCGACGCCGCCAGCCGCTACCAGCGGGAGATCGAGCAGCACCAGCGCACCATCGTAGGGGTGAATGACTACGTCCTGGACGAGCCCATACGCGTCCCTCTGCTGAAGATGGACCCACAGGGCTACCAGCGGCAGTGCGAGCGCCTGGCCCGCCTGCGCCGCGAGCGGGACAACGAGCGGGTGGCAGCGACGCTGGCCGCCGTGCGCCAGGCCGCGCAGGGCCGGGAGAACCTGATGCCGTATTTCCTGGACGCCGTGAACGCTTATGCCACCCTGAGCGAGATTTGCGGCGTGCTGCGCGCAGTCTTCGGCGAGTACCGGGAGCCGGCGATGTGGTAGGCCAGTTCTCAGTCCCCAGTCCTCAGTCGTAGGCCGGGCACGGTGCCCGGTTCTCTCATTGCTTCTGGGCAATGCAGATGATGGACGTGCCGATGGGCAGGGAGACGCGGCGCACGATGGCCGCCTCCAGCACGCCCACGGCGCCCAGGAGGGCGTTCACCGGCGGCGAGGTGGGCTCCATCTCCACCTGGTAGGCCTCGGCGTCGGTGGTGGGGGCGGCCAGGTCCAGCTTCTCTCCGCGCCGGCGGCGCAGGAGGAGCAGCCCCGCTGCCAGGGGAAAGACGAAGAAGTAGGTGTAGCTCATGCGCCGCACGGCAAAGCCCTGTGCCGCCAGCTTGTCCCGTAGCTCCGCCGCCGTGTAGCGGCGCTTGTGGCCGTTGAGGTCGTCGTTGTGGGTCCACAGCCACTGGAAGGCGGGCACCGTGACGGCCAGCAGGCCCCCCGGCTTGAGCACGCGGTAGCACTCGGCCAGGACCGGACGGTCATCATCGCAGTGCTCAATGGTGTCCAGGGCGGCCACCAGGTCGAAGCTGGCCGCGGCGAAGGGCATGGCCTCGGCGGGGGCCAGGTTGGCCGTGTGGCCGCGAGCGCGGCAGACGGCCAGGGGCCGGGCGTAGTTGTCGAGCCCTGTCACCGCCCCGTAGCGGCTGAGGTGGTGGATCATATTCCCCGCCCCGCAGCCCACGTCCAGCACGCGGAACGAGCCTGTGGGGGCGGGTAGCACCCCGCCATCACGGCGGATGGCGTCGTCCAGGAGGCCCAGGAGGGCGCGGGTGCGGCTGGCGAACCACCAGTGATCGTCTTCCGGGTAACGGCGTTCCATTGGCGGTATAAGTTTCATAGTACTTCGAGATTATAGCACGTCTACTAACCCTTTGCAACTAGTTGCCAATTCTTAGCGGTTATGCTATAATGCGCCGGTCAGAAAAGGGATAGTCTCCCTCTTGGGTGTTGTTGAAGGAATAACGACCATTTTGAACCGCAGAGCACGCGGTGGTAGGTTCGCACACGCCATGCATCCGAATCCAGAGCGTGTGCGAACCTACCAGGAGACCGCCGAGAAATAGAAAAAACTCTGCGAACTCGGCGTTCTCAGCGGTAAAATGCTCAGCAACACCCTACGGGGGAACCACCAGAAAAGGCAGATTATTGGAAAGGGGACTTGGCATGGTGGATCTTGTCCGTTTAGTAGAGCAGAAACAACTGAAGGAAACCTATCCGCAGCTCCGGCCGGGAGATATGGTGCGCGTGCACGCCAAGGTGGTAGAAGGCGGCCGGGAGCGCACGCAGGTGTTTGAGGGCGTGGTCATGCGGCTGCGCAAGGGTGGCGCCGGCACCAACTTCACGGTGCGCCGCATCTCCCACGGCGTGGGGGTAGAACGCACATTCCTATTGCACTCGCCAAGGGTGGAAAAGGTTGAAGTGCTGCGTCACAGCCACACGCGCCGGGCGCAACTCTACTTCCTGCGTGGTCGTACCGGCAAAGGTGCCCGTCTTAAGGAGAAGCGCCTGGTGGTGGCTGGCAAGGCCGCGCCGGCGGAGGTGGAGACGCCTGGCGAGGCTGAGGAGGAAGACGCCGAGCAGCCGGCAGAGGCCTAGCAGGGCCAATCTCCGGCCATGGCGACTTGTCTGGAGGAACGATTAGGGCATGGGGTACACCCATGCCCTTGTCTTTGGGTGGGGGAGACCAAACCTGGCGAAGGTTCGGAAACCTTCGCCAGGTTAGAAGAATGCGTACCTGGCCGACTTTAGAGTGGGAACAGCGCCTCTGGGCGCAGGGCTGCCGCCGCCTAGCTGGCCTGGACGAGGCAGGCCGGGGCGCCTGGGCCGGGGCGGTGGTGGCGGCGGCGGTGATCCTGCCCCCGGACGAGGGCATCGCCCAGCGCCTGGCCGGCGTGGGCGACTCCAAACAGCTTGCGCCAGCGGAGCGCGAGCGGCTCTATGCCATCATCGTGCGGGAGGCGGTGGCCGTGGGCGTGGGGGCAATCCCTGCCGAGGCGATTGACGCCCTGGGCATTGTCGCCGCCACGCGCCAGGCCATGGCTCTGGCGATCACCCACCTGGCCGTGCCGCCCGAGCACCTGCTCATTGACGCCCTGCGCCTGCCGGACTTGCCCTGGCCGCAGACCAGCCTGATCAAGGGTGATGCTCGTTGCCTGTCCATCGCCGCTGCCTCTATCGTGGCCAAGGTGACGCGGGACCGGCTGCTGGTCGAGCTTGATCAGCAGTATCCAGGCTACGGCCTGGCGCGGCACAAGGGCTACGGCACGCCGCAGCACCGGGCGGCGCTGGCGCGCCTGGGGCCCTGCCTGCTGCACCGCCGCTCCTATCGGCCCATCCGGGAGATGTTTGAGGCAAAGGGACTTATTTTCCTCAATGATCGGGGATGGTTCAATTATTACCTGAGATAAAGGTAACACTTTTGGGGCCCTTAACAATTAGGCACCGTTGTTAGCACTGGTGTCAGTGGGCTGAGTAGCACGTCTAATACCTGGGTCAACGAAGGGACGTTCTTCATCCCCGCCAGACTCAGGGGGCCGTTCCCCTGGCGCTTGCCACGCTGGTGGGAAGTCCCGCTCAATTTGCACCCCCATTGGAGGTCCCTGCCAAGCCCTCTGGCCTAGCTACCGCCCGTGAAAGTGTTACCCAAATTGTGAACCATCCCCGCGCCGCATCCCAAATGGCTCTGCAGAAGCCACCCTTATTGAGGAACCTTGTCCCCATGCTGCAACGCTCCCTCAGGCCCTGGCAGCGGGGAGAGGTTTGTGGTATAATCAATCAGGGCGACAATTGGGTTCTGGAGGGTTGAGCGTGAGGCTGGGACCGGAACAAGCCAGCGTTGATCTGGACGACCTGATGCAGCGCTATGCCCTGCGCATTATCGGGCGGGAGGTATTGGCCAGCGGACCAGCCTCGTGGAGTGGCACAAGGGCTGGTCCCAGCGGAATATCCACCTACGATCCAGCCGCTTACTGGCAGAAAGTCCACTACACCGTGCACCGTGAGTTGACCTGCGAGCGTTGCGGCTTCCGCTGGGGATATGCCTTCGAGGTGGATCAGACCAGCCGCACCCACAAGGCTGGTAGCAGCAGCGACGGCGCTCTCCTCGATACTATCCGGGCGCAGCTTCGACGACGCATCAAGTGCCCGCGCTGCCACCACGTCCAGGCCGAGCCGCGCCGCTCCCTGCGCCGCCGCGACCTGCAACAGAACCTGGTAGGTTGCCTCAGCATCGCCTTGCCCCTGCCTCTGGTTGGCGTGCTGGTCTGGCTTGGGGGGCAAGTGCTGGGCGGGGCGGGCGCTATCCTCGGCCTCATCCTAGGGTTGCTGCTGGCCGTTGGCGTGATCGCCGCCTGCTCCTGGTATCTCCTGTGGGCCGAGCGCTAACCATAAGCGGGGGACGCAGATTAACGCGGAAAAACGCGGACCAAGGAATAGAATTTCTCCGCGGCTTCCGCGGCCTTCCGCGTCCTGAAGTTGAGGAGGTTTACCCCGTGTCTACCATCACTACGCCGGAATGGGTCAAGGATGCTATTTTCTATCAGATTTTCCCGGATCGTTTTGCCCAGAGCCAGGCCGTGCCCAAGCCGTCCAACCTGGAGCCCTGGGACTCGCCGCCCACTACCTGCGGCTTCAAGGGCGGCGACCTGCTGGGCGTGGTCGAGCACCTGGACTACCTGCAGGACCTGGGCATCACGGCTATCTACTTCACGCCCATCTTCCAGTCCTGCGCCAACCATCGCTATCACACCCACGACTACTACCAGGTAGACCCCATACTCGGCGGCAACGCCGCCCTGCGCCGCCTCCTGGATGAGGCGCACCGTCGCGGCATCCGTATCGTCCTGGACGGGGTGTTCAACCACGCCAGTCGCGGCTTCTTCCAGTTTAACCACATCCTGGAGAACGGACCTTCATCGCCCTACCTGGACTGGTTCATCGTCAAAGGCTATCCCCTCCACGCCTACGATTCTCGCCCGCCCAATTACGTGGCCTGGGTGGGCCTGAAAGCCCTGCCCAAGCTCAACACCAACACGCCGGCTGTGCGTGAGTTCCTGTGGGGCGTGGGCCGCCACTGGATCGAGCAGGGGATTGACGGCTGGCGGCTGGACGTGCCCGCCGAGATTGACGACGATGAGTTCTGGCGCGAGTTTCGCCGCCAGGTCAAGGGGGCCAACCCGGAAGCCTACATCGTGGGCGAGATCTGGCACGAGGCGCAGCGCTGGCTGCAGGGCGATCAGTTCGACGCCACGATGAACTACCTGTTCACCATGGCCTGCCTGGGCTGGCTGGCCCGGGAGACGTTAGCTTTGCGTCTGGCCAAGCACGTGTGGGGCTACCGCTCGCTGCGCACCCTGAGCGGGCGCGCCTTCGCCCAAACCATTGACCGCCTGCTGGCCCTGTACGACCCCGCCGTGAACCAGGTGCAGCTCAACCTGCTGGACAGCCACGATACAGCCCGCTTCCTCACCCTGGCCGGTGGCGATGAGAGCGCCTTCCGCCTGGCCACGCTCTTCCAGATGACCTACCCCGGCGCTCCCTGCGTCTACTACGGCGACGAGATTGGCCTGACGGGTGGCAACGACCCCGACTGCCGTCGCACCTTCCCCTGGGACGAGCGCTGCTGGAATCACAGCCTGCGGTCTTATGTCAAGCAATGTATCGCCCTGCGCCAGGCTCACCCCGCCCTGCGGCGGGGCGATTACACCCGCCTCTACGTCAAAGGCGACGTCTACGCCTTCGGCCGGCGGTTGGCTACTGAAGCGCCATCACGCCTTACTGCCCGAAACGGCGGTGACTCGCCATCACGCCTTACTCCCCGAAACGGCGGGCGTGATGGCGAGTCAGGGCGTGATGGCGCTTCAGATGAGACCATAGTGGTAGTACTGAACGCCAGCCACGCCACCTGCGAACTGGACGTGCCGCTGAAGGGCTACCTGCCTGCGGGGTCGCACCTGCGCGACGTCTGGAGCAACATTCCGGCCAGCGTGGTCGGCGACCGCCTGCGGGGCGGGAATATTGCTCCTCGTAGCGGGGCTGTGTTGGTTCAGACCCCCGGCGTCTTTGGAGACGCCGGGGGTCTGACGACTGAGCGATGAAAATGGTCAATCCCACCCCAGACGACATGCGCCGCGCCCTGCGTGGCCCTCGCCCCGGCCTGGCGGCGCAGATGCGTATGGCCCCGCGCCCACGGCCCGGCGGCTACATCCCGGCATCAGATCGCCAGCCCAAGCAGGGTGGCGTGCTGCTCCTGGTTTATCCCTGTGACAGCGAGCTGTGTTTGGTGCTCACCCGGCGCACGGAGACGGTGGCCAACCACAAGGGGCAGATCTCCTTCCCCGGTGGGGCGCAGGAAGAGGGCGAGACGCTGGAGCAAACCGCCCTGCGCGAGGCTGGCGAGGAGCTGGCCGTGCCGCCCGAGACGCTGGAGGTGCTGGGCGCGCTCACGCCGCTCTACATCCCACCCAGCAACTACTGCATCACGCCCACCGTGGCCCTGACGACAGCGCGGCCCAACTTCCACGCCGATCCCACCGAGGTGGTGGAGGTGCTGGAGGTGCCGCTGCGCCTGCTCCTGGACAGCCAGACGGTGGGCGAGGAGGAATGGGAGGTGCGCGGCATCCCGGCACGCGTCCCCTTCTATCGCCTGGGGCCGCACAAGGTCTGGGGGGCCACAGCCATGGTCCTCGCCGAGTTCCTGGCCATGCTCAGTCTCCAGGACGCGGATGGCCGCAGATAAACGCGGATAATATTATTTTATCTGCGTTCGTCCGCGTTTATCGGCGTCCTAAAACTAAACGCCGCGTCCCAGCACAGCCTGAGACACGGCGTTTGCCTGTTCATCAGCCCATGGACGGGCTACTCTTCGTCCAGGTCCTCGTCTTCCTGATCGCTGTCGGCCGTCTCCTCGCCACCTGCGAGGTAGTCAAATGCGCCCATCGGGTTTTCCCAGAAAGCCAGCTCCTCCAGAGCCGCTTCGGCGGCCTCGCGCAACACCTGGTCCTGGCCTTGAGCCGCACGCCGCAGGGCCTCCTTCGCCTGCTTGCCGCCAATCTGCCCTAGCGACCAGGCCGCAGCCTGCTGGATCTCCCGGTCGCTTTCTGCCAACAGTTCAATGAGGCGTGGCACCGCCTTCTTGGCCTCCAGTTCACCGGCTGCCTTGGCCGCTTCAAAACGTATGGCCGGGCTGGGATTGTCCAGCTCCTTGAGCACCGTGGAACGCCAGCGGGTGTGGCCGCTGTGCCCCATGGCGAAGATGGCGCTAACGCGCATCTGCTCCTCGGGGTGCTTATACGCTGCGGCGATGAGGTCGTGGATTTCCGGATCGGTGAGAGCAGAGAGGGCCTCCAGCGCCCGCCGCCGCACCTCCAGCGTCTCGGTCGGGCTGCGATGCGCCGCCAGCAGCGCCTGCTTCACCTGGGTGGCTTTAGTTGTAGACAACTCTTCCAGTTCTGCCAGGTACATGTAGCGCCCCAGGGCGATGGCCGCCCGGGCCCGTACCAGCTCCGCCGGGTCGCTCTGCAGCAGGGCGATGAAGGGCTTGATGAGCGCCACGTCCTCGCACTCCCAGAGACCGTCCACGGCCGCGGCGCGCACCTCGGCGTCGGCGTCGCCCAGCATGGTGCGCAGGGCGTCGCTAAAGTCCACCTCCACGCTCTCCTCGCCAATCTCCGCCAGGTTCTGGACGATCTTGCGCCGTCGCTCCACGGCAATGCTCGGCCAAATCGCCCGCAGCGTGGCCAGATCAGCCTTGCTCAGATTCGATAGGGCGTATAGGCTGGACAAGTGCAAAGGCTTGGCGCTATCGCCAATCTCAGCCAGTAACTCTTTAAAGGTCATCTTCCTCCCCTGCTCCTTTTACCCCTGCCCCTTGGCACCCCTGTTACCCTTGGTACCCCTGTGAAGCCACAGGGGTGCCAGGGGTAAAAAGGGTAACATGGTCACTACTCCGCCAGCTTCAACGCCAAATTGGCCAGCGTGCGCACCATGACGCCGCTGCCCCAGCGGGGGGCGTAGGCGCTCTCTTTGCCTTCCATCAGCCGGGAGGTGCCGGCGATGTCCAGGTGCACCCACGGCGTATCCTCGGCGAAGGCCCCCACGAACATGGCGCCTGTGATGGCCCCCGCCCAGCGCCCGCCGGAGTTCTTCAGGTCGGCGACCTCGCTCTTGAAGAGCTCTTTATATTCTTCATCGGTGGGCAGTTGCCAGATCTTCTCCCCCGCCTCGTCGCCAGCAGCGATGACCCTGGCCAGCAGGTCCGGGTTGTTGGTGAAGGCGCCGGTGCGCACCGTGCCCAGGGCCACCACGCAGGCCCCGGTGAGCGTAGCCACGTCCACCAGCGGCGAGAGACCCAGCTTGCGGGCGTAGGCCAGGGCATCGGCCAGGATGAGGCGACCCTCCGCATCGGTGGAGATCACCTCAATGGTCTTGCCGTCCATAGCCCGCAGGATGTCGCCTGGCTTGTAGGCCGAGCCGCTGGGCAGGTTCTCCGTGGCCGGCACCAGGCCAGTGACGTTGATCTTCGGCTGGAGCTGGGCGATGGCGCGCATGGCCCCCAGCACCGCCGCCCCGCCGGACATATCACCCTTCATGTCGCCCATGCCCTCCGCTGGCTTAATGGAGATGCCCCCGGAGTCGAAGGTGATGCCCTTGCCGATGAGCCCCAGCCCCGGCTGGGGCGAGTCCTTGCCCGCTCCCCAGTAGCGCAGGACGATGAGCTGCGGCGGCTCCTGGCTGCCCTGGGCCACGCCCAAGAGCGCCCCCATGCCCAGTTCTTTCATCTTCTCTCGCCCCAAAGCCTCGAACTCCAGGCCGTAGGCCGCGGCGATCTCTTTGGCCTTCTGGGCCATGATTGTAGGCGTCATCTGGTTGGCTGGCTCGTTGGCCAGGTCGCGGGCGAAGTTGGTGGCCTCGGCCAGGATGCGGCCCACAGCCACGCCCTGCTCGATGGCCGGCACCTTTCCCGCCTCGCGCTCCACGATGGTCAGTTCTTCGATCTCGCCGCCGTCTTCCTTCTTGCTCTGGTACTTCTGGAAGGTGTACAGCCCCAGGATCGTCCCTTCCGTCACGGCCTGGGCGGACTTGGCTGGCTCGCTGCCGCCGATTCCGGCCCCGTGCAGCACTGTGGCGATTTTCTTGCAGCCCAGCTTGCGCAGGGCCTTCGCCGCCGAGGCGGCAGCCTGGCGGGCGCGATCCAGGGTAAACTCCGCCTGCTTGCCCAGCCCCACAATGGCCACCCGCTCGGCGGCGATCTTACCGAAGGTGTGCACCACGGCCACGGCGTTCAGCTTGCCCTTCACCTCGCCCGCGGCGATGAGCTTAGTGATAGTGCCACCCAAGGCCTTGTCCACGGCCCCGGTGGCTCCGCCCGGCGTCTCCACGCCCTCAAACAGATTGACGATGACCGCATCCGCGGGGACCTGCGTCACGTCCCCAGTGATGACCTTGATTTCCACTTGCTCGCTCCCTCCATTTTTAGTGTGAAGACCAATGTGGCTGGCCACCCGTGTCATGGTGTAGCTAGCCAGATGTCAGGGGTTAGTGTCTGCGCGGCGGCTGCGCCCCGATCATGCATCTCCTGATCCCAGGTGAGCAAAACAGCACCCGCGCGGGCAGCCACTGCCACGTAGGTTGCATCAGCTCCGCGTAAGCGTTGCGCTGCTGCTAACCTGGCAGCCTCTTCGCTCAGAGGCGCATCCAAGACATACATGACCAGCCCCGGAAAATCCCGGACAACTTCCATGGCTCGAACTGCCAGATCTTGGCGGTCGGTATTGCGGGCCACAGCGGCGGCTACCTCTGTAAGAACCAATGCGGGACAAGGCAATATCACTCTGCGGGCCAGTAGGGCAGCCAAAGCGGCACGGCTGCTATGGTGATTTACATCAGCCGACAGAAATGCAGCCACCCAAACGCTGGCATCTACAGTGTAGTTTTGGTTCACTGCCTTATCTCCTGCACAGCCTCCAGAGCCGAGCGACCCGTCTTCCACGCCTTACCGATCTCCTGGGCCAGAGCATCCCATTGTGCTAACCAAGCCGAGACCGGCTCTGGCATAGCCTGTATAGGTTCTGTCGCTGGTCCTACGCCTACCACTACAGCACGTGGGGTGCCGTCCTTTTCCATCAACGTGATCGTTTCGCCGGGCTTTAGCTTTTTCAATAGCGTATGCAGCTCACGTGTCGCTTGTTCTACAGGTACAACTAAGGTCATAGCTCTACCTCCTTCCGCTTTTCGGGGATAAGCCCACCCTTCACGGCCGTGTGGGGCTGGCCCCTTTCCAGCCCAAGAGCGAGCGCCACCACTCCAGCGGGGTGACGGGCGCCCACTCGTCTATCTTGTCCGGGGGCATTTCCTGTGTGGGCGGATGGTTGGGATCGGCGTAGACGCCGCGATACTCCGGCGGCAATAGCTCAGCGATGCGGTACATCATGAAGTCGCTCAATTGCCAGAGCTGATCTTTGCTCACCTGGCTGCCCGCGGCCACGGGCAGGTGAAATGGCTGGCCGAACGTCAGCTTGATGTGCGGCCGTTGCAGACGTAGCAAGGGCCCGATTTTGGCCACTGCACCGGTGATAGCCAAAGGCACAATGGGGACGCCGGTGCGCACAGCGACCAGGGCCGTGCCCAGATGCGCCCGCTGCAGTTGGCCGGTCTCGCTGCGATGGCCTTCCGGGAACATGGCCAGAACCAGGCCCTGCTCCAGCACCTGGTGCGATCGCTTCAAGGCCCGGCGATCCACCATGCCCCGGCGCACCGGGAAAGCGCCGTAGAGCCAGACCAGGGGGGCAAGGAGGGGGTGGCGAAAGTTCTCCGCCTTAGACATGAAGACCGTGCGCCTGGGCATGGCCACCCCCAGCAGCAGCGGATCGAGGAAGCTGGTGTGGTTGCCAATAACAATCAGCGCCCCTGTCGGCGGCACGTTCTCCAGTCCCACCGTCTCCCGCTGCGTCAGAATAGCCAGCAGGATGCGCAGCACAAAATTGAAGAAGCCATACAGCATTTTGTCGCCTCCTCTCGGCTACCACCCGGCAGCACTGGCGGGGTAGCACAAACTGCAAAAACTCAAACCATCGCCGCGTAGACGCCGCGATACTCTGGTGGCAGTAGCCGGGCGATGTGTGCCATGATCTCGTCGGCGGCCTGGCGCAAAGCCTCGTGCCGGGCCGCGCCCTTCAGTTCGACCGGTAGCAAATGAAACGGCTGGCCAATGGTCACGGTCACCCGCGGGCGGTGCAGGCGCCGCCAGGCGCCATAAATCTTCTCCGTGCCCGTGAGGGCGATGGGCAACACCGGCGCGCCGCTCTTCAAGGCCAGGTAGGCCGCCCCCGTGCGGGCTCGCTCCAGAGCGCCGGTGACGCTCATGCGAGCCTCCGGGGCCAGGACCAGCACCCCGCCCTCGGCCAGGACGGCCAGGGCACGACGCAGCAATTCCCGGTCGTACTCGTCCCGATGCACCCAGATGACGCCGTAGAGCCGCAGCAGTTGGCCGGTCACCGGCACCCGGCCCAGATCGGACAGGGCAATGCCTTCCATGAGCCAGGGCAGCGAGGCCAGAAGAAGCGGCGCGTCCAGGTGCGCCAGGTGGTTGAAGACCACCAGCAGCGGCCCGCCCGGAGGCAGATTCTCCCGCCCGCTCACCTCCCAGCGGGTGAGGAGGCGGAAGAGGATGGGGAGGAGGAAGCGGGCAATCTGGCGGAAGACTTTTTGGCCCATTGGCGCATCAACCTCTGCACGATTTTCAGTTCCTGCTCAATGGTCAGGTGATCCGTATCAATTACCACCGCGTCCGGAGCGGGCTTGAGCGGAGCCACAGCTCGTTGCGAGTCTATGCGATCTCGCTCCTTCATCGCCGCCAGGATTTGCTCGTAATCGGCTGGCTCACCGCGAGCGCGAATCTCGTCGTAGCGGCGTTTGGCCCGCACCTCCGGCGAGGCGGTGAGGTAAATCTTGAGGTCGGCCTCGGGCAGGACTACCGTGCCGATGTCCCGCCCCACCAGCACCACGTGGCCTTGCAGGCCGATCTGGCGCTGGCGCTGCTTGAGGGCCTCGCGCACCCCCGGCACGGCCGCTACTGGTGACACGACCTGCTCGACGTCGATGCCGCGGATGAGCCAGGTGACGTCTTTTCCCTCCACACTGACGGTGTACTGGCGCCCATCGGAGACGTTTGGCTTGTCCACGGTGATGTCCGCTTCCTGGGCGAGCTTGCTCAGGCCAGCTTCATCGCTGGGCGCAATGCCTCGCTGCAAAGCCAGCCAGGCCACGGCCCGATAGAGCACGCCGGTATCGAAGTAGAGATACTTCAGCCGCTCGGCCAGGCGCTCTCCCAGGGCGCTCTTGCCCGCCGCCGCCGGCCCGTCAATGGTGATCGTGGATGGTAAAGGCACGCTACCTCCTGCGCAGATGCTGTCAGCAGATTTGGAGAGCAGATTGAGCAGATTGCCCCTCGCAGTTCCAGTAGATCACAGTTCGGGTTTGTAGGGGCGAGGCATTCCTTGTGGGCTGTTTCAACCACCATATCCTCATTGTGCAGGCATTAGAGAACCAACGCCCGATATCCTAGAAAATGCCTCGCCCTACTTTCAGGCGCTCAAGCGCCCATTACGAGCTATTCTGCCTCTTTTAGCTGCGCAATCTCCGCCGCCGTCAGATAGCGCCACTGCCCCGCTGGCAGGTCGCCCAAGAGCAGTGCGCCCTCACGCACCCGCACCAGCCGCCGCACCGCATGGCCCACGGCCTGGCACATGCGCCGAATCTGCCGCTTGCGCCCCTCGTGGAGGACGAAGCGCAGCCAGGTGCCGCCCTCGCCAGGCTTCTCTGGCATCACCTCGACCAGCGCCGGTGCGGTGAGCTTGCCGTCCAGGGGCACGCCAGCCCGCAGTTGCTGCAGCGCCTCCGCCCCTGGGCGCCCTTCCACCAGAACCAGGTACTCCTTCTCCTGGGCAAAGCGCGGGTGCGTAAGCTGCTGCGCCAGCTCGCCATCGTTGGTGAGCAGGAGCAGCCCCTCGCTATCCGCATCCAGCCGCCCGACGGGGAAAAGACGTGTGCCGCTTTGCTCCTGAGCGGTCTTGACCAGGTCCAGCACCGTGGGCCGCCCCCAGGGGTCGCGCACCGTGGTCACGTAGCCGGCGGGCTTGTGCAGCAAGATGGTTGTGGGCGCTTTTGCCAGGCGGATGGGCTGGCCGTCCACGGCGATGCGGTCACGCGCCGGATCCACCTGGGTGCCGAGCGTGGTCACCACCTGGCCGTTCACCGTGACCCGCCCGGCAGCGATTAGCCCCTCCGCCGCCCGGCGGGAGGCCACCCCAGCCCGGGCCAGCACCTTCTGCAAACGCTCCATCGGAGTGATCTTCACCACAGAGACACGGAGGACACCGAGAAAATCTATGCCCGCCAACCTGGATTATACCAAAAAATGCGCCGCTTGTACATGTAGGACGAAGGACGAAAGACCAACAATCAAGCGTCATTCGTCTTTCGTCTTTGGTCTTTCGTCCTGTGAGGGCAAGGCTTCTTCAGCGGCCAGCGGGGGTAGTTGCCGCAGGTCCTTTAGCCCAAAGTACTCCAGAAACTGGAAGGTGGTGCCATAGAGGATAGGCCGCCCCGCCGTCTCCAGCCGCCCCACCTCGGCGATGAGCCCGCGCCAAAGCAGTGTACCCAGCACCCCTTCGCAGTTGACGCCGCGGATGGCTTCCACCTGTGCCCGCGTCACCGGCTGGCGGTAGGCGACGATGGCCAGCGTCTCCAGGGCAGCGGCGGAGAGCTTGCCAGAGAGCTGGATGCCCAGGAAACGCTCGATATATGGCCCCGCCTCCGGGGCCGTGACGAGCTGCACCTCATCGTCCTTGCGTTGCAGGCGCAGACCGCGCTCTTCATAGGCCGCGTCCAGGGCGGCCAGGGCCTGGGCCAGCGGCTCCGCCTCCACGTCCAGGGTCTGGCGCAGGCGCGCCAGGGGCACGGGGCCGTTGGCCACAAAGAGCAGACTTTCCACCAGGCGTGTGAGTTGTGGGATGTCCATAGGCTATTGGCGATTTGCTGGCGGTGTGATATAATCCAGGGGAATCAGGGAATTGGTGATCAGGGAATCAGTGATCAGGAAATCAGGACTCAACAGGAGACCTGATTCCCTGATTTCCTGATTCCCCGGTCCCTGATTCCCCGATTCCCTGATTTCCTGATTCCCCGATTCCCTGATTCCCCACCCCGTAAGGAGATGCCCATGCTGCGCCGAGCGTGCCTCCTCCTGCTGGCCGTGTTACTCGTCTCGCTGCTGGCTGCCTGTGGTGCCGGCGGCAATACGCCCGTCTCGCCCCTGCGCCCCGGGACGCCCGTGCCTGTGTCGGTGGAAGCAGCGCAGCGCCTGCAGGCGCGGATTGAGGCCATCGCCGCGAGCCCCCAGCGCGACTTCCGTCTGGAGATCAGCGACGAGGAGGCTACCTCCTACCTGGCACAGTTGCCGGATTCGCCGCTCAGGGACGCCCAGGTGTGGTTCACCGGCGGGCGTGTCTACCTGACCGGGACGGTCACCCAGCCGATGCGCCTGCAACTCGCCACACGATGGTCCACACGGCTGGAAGACGAGAAGGCCCGCCTCGTGCTGGAGCACGCCAGCGTGGGCTGCTTCACCCTGCCCAAGGGGATGCTGAGCGCCCTCTCCGCGACGATCAATGAGATGATTGACGAGTCCCAGACCGGCATCGTAATCACCGGTGTGCAGATCGAAGAAGGGCGCGCCATCATCACTGGCACGAAGTTGTAGGCGATAGGTTTGTAGTGGGCGCTTGAGCGCCTTAGAAGGCGCTGGAAGCGCGCCCTACGAACCAACTCCATGTAGGGCGGATTTCCATAGCCGCCGATCTGCTGGCTGAGGCAGGTATAGAAACCTGCCCTACGAACTGAGGCAGGTATGGAAACCTGCCCTACGTGCTTGTCTGCGCCGGGGGCGCGGGTGGCAGTGTGGACGGCACCGGCGGCTCCACTTTAGGCAGCGGGGCGACACGGGCCGGCCTGGCGGGCAGGGCGCCATGCCTGACCTGTACGCTGATCTTGCCCGGCTTCAGCCCCATCCTCTTCTCCACAATCTCCCGGGCCAGGCCCAGCAACTCGCGAGTCTTGTTGGGGACATCCACGTCCGGGTCGGTCAGCAGGTCCAGGTGTACGTCCACGCTGCTGCCCCTGGGCGTGACCTTGGGCGTCAGCTCCTGCACCTGGGGCACCTGGCCTAGCTCCTGCCGCAACCGCTGAACGATGGCCTCCGTGCTGAGCGTAGCCTCGCCGCCTTTGACTTGGGCGATACGCACAGCATGGCGCGGCCCGCGGGGAATCTGCAGCCAAAGCAGCAGGACGGCGACGACAATGACCAGAGCCCAGAACAGAGCCCAGAGGACGTAATTCAGTGGCGAGGTCAAGGCTGTCCCCAGAGTGGTTAGTCCCTGCTGCAAGGCAGTGCTGGCCTGCCTGGGCACGACGATAGCCACCACAGCCAGCAGGATGGCCACCAGGAGCACCAACACGGTAATCAGGCGATTGACGATGTTCATGTCATCCTCCTCTTAATATTCCATGTTCCAAGTTCCACGTTTCACGTTAGGACGTGGAACTTGGAACATGGAACGTGGAACTTTAAGTACCAGCCCCAAAGCCACCAGAGCCAGCGTGGCGATACTCACCACAGCTCCCCTGACCAACCAGGAAGACCGATAGACAAACTCCACCTGATGTTCCCCAGCACAGAGATATACCCCACGGAACAAAAAATCGGCGCGTACCAGGGGCTGCTCCACCCCATCCACGAAGACGCGCCAGCCCGGATAAGCGGCGTCCGTGAGCACCAGCAGGCCGGGGCTGGCCAGCGCGGCCCGCAGCAACACCCGCTCCGGCGCATACGACTCGAGAGTCACGCTGTCGCCGCCTGCTGCTTCGCTCGCCAGGGGGCACAGGTCGGGACTTGCTGCCGTGTCCACCACTGCCTCCTCGCCGGGGCGAAAGGCTGGGTCGCGCAGGGCGGCCAGGGCCGCTGCATCGTCGGCCACTGCTCGCACCTGATGGACGACGAACGCTCGCGGCAATGTGGCACGATAGCGGTACAGCTTGACGTCGCCAGAATGCACCAGCTCCAGATCGTTGTTAAGCACCAACGACTGGCTGGCCCCTGTGCGGCGATCAATCAGGCTCAATCCCCGCAGAGCCAGCCGCCCTACCGAGGCGGCATAGTGCACGGCGATCTGCTGCGGGATGACGGCTGTCCCCAGGTTGAGCGTGGTGTGGTAGTTGTAGGCCTGCAGATCGCCACGCCAGGCAGAGGCGATACGCACTTGGGCATGGGCCACCGGCGCAGATACGGCGGCGCGCTCGTACGGGCCTTCGGCGGTGTCCTGGCCAGCCCGCAGGTCGAAGGTGTGTACGCTGCCCGCTGTGTCCGTGAGCACCAGCCTGGCCACCAGGGTCCCGCTCGGCAGGCCGGCCGCGCCTTCCAGGTAGGAGACGAGGCCCAGGGCTGTCGTGGGGAAGGGCGACAAATCGTCCAGACGGAAGCCGGCCGCGGGCGATATCCAGGCCGTGTTGCCCAGATCGTAGTAGACGTCGTCCAGCCAGACGTCGTGCACCTTGTCGGCCAGGATGTACTTGACGTTGAGCAGGGCCAGCAGGCGGCTGTCGGGGATGGCGGCCAGGAACTCCCGCAGGCGGCCATCGGGCGAAGCCACACCAGGCGGCAGCAGCAGGCTTTGCAGCGCAGCGTAGCGCTGAGTAGGCAGTACACCACCATCGTAGCCGTCCACGCTCTGCAGGCCATAGCGCAGAGCCAGGTTGGGTGCCAGCACCTCCTTGTTCTTCACAGCCACGGCATAATCGGCCACGGCCGGCGGGGGAAGCTGCCCGCCGAAGAGATCGCCCATCTGGGCCAGGTCGCCCGGATCGAAGAGGGCGGCGGACATGGTCAGCAGGCGATAGAGGCCAGGATCAGTGCGCAGATAGGCAATGGCCGGGCGCAGGGAGGTATAAGCCTCCGGCGGCACCAGGCGATTGTAGTCCAGGCCACGGCTGGCGGCCAACAACTCGCCGATGACCAGGGTAGCCAGGAGGAGGCGATAGGGTGGCCGATCTCCCCAAGCCAAGCCCAGCCAGACAATGATGGCTGCCGCAGCGCCCAGGACGATCCAGGCGGCGATCACGCCCGGCGATGGCCAGCGCAGGAAGGGGGCGGCAAGGACGAAGAGCAGGACAAGGGCAGCCAAGGCCAGCACTGCTCGACCTAACCCCCCAGCCCCCTTCCCTACGAGGGAAGGGGGAGGCTCCCCTCCCCTCGCAGGGGAGGGGCCGGGGGAGAGGTTCTCTACCCCCAGTCCCACCAGCATGGCCACCCCGAAGGTGTACAGGTACAGCCAGCGCGCCGGCACACGGAAGAGCTGAAAGCCCGGCACCAGGCGATAGGCCAGGTAATAGAACGGATTCCAGCGCCCCAGCGCCAGGAAGAGCCCCAGCCCGGCGAGCAGGGCGAAGAAGACCACCGCCGGCTCTCGCCAGCGCCGCACCACCGCCGCCAGCGCCAGCCCCATGGCCACGATGCCCACATAGCCCACGTACTCGCTGCTGGGCGGTTGCTCGCTAAAACCGGGCAGCAGCGCCACCAGCCCCAGTCGTGGATCCAAGGAAAACGACGTGGCCTCTCGATAGCTCATCCCGCCGCCACGCACGGAGAGCAGCGAGAGTTCGGCCGTTGGCAGGAGTTGCACCGCCGCCAGCCCCACTCCCACGAGCAGCACCAGAGCCAGGAGGCTGCCGGCCAATTTCACCGCCGAGAGCGCGGAGATCGCTGAGGATAAAAAATCAAAATTTCTCTGCGTTCTCGGCGTGCTCTGCGGTGAGCGTCCATCCCCCAGCCATCGCCCACGGGACGATGGATCGGCAGTCAGCGCCCGCCACAGGGCGAACAGTCCCAGTGCCACCAGGGTCATGTACGCTTCCTGGGTGTGCCCGGCCAGCAAGACCAGCGCCAGGACCAGGCCAGCGCCCAGGCCCCAGGCCACACTGCGTCGCCGGTAGGCCAGGTCGAAAGTCAACAGGAGCAGGGGCAGCCAGGCGGAGGCATTGAGCTGGTTGATGTGCCCGGCCTGCACGGCCAGGAAGCCGCCGAACATGAACACCACCGCCGCCAGGAAGGCGCCAAAACGCGGCAGACCAACCGACAGTCGGGCGAAGGCGTAGGTAAAAGCTCCGGCCAGGAACACGTGCCCTACCACGGAGACGGCCAGGGCTTGGGGCGTGGAGAAGATCAGGAAGAGCAGGTTCAGCGGGTAAAAGACGGCCGTCTGGATATTGGCCAGGAAGGGCGCTCCCAGAAAGAGGTCGGGCAGCCAGGTGGGCAGGCGCCCCTGCGCCAGGGCTGTGGCCGCGTAGGCCCGGTAGGGGTAAAAATAGGTAAACGTATCGTAGCTGGTCAGGATCTGGTTGGTGCAGACCATCCGCCAGTAGAACAGCAGGGTCAGAGCGGCCAGGACGATTATAGCCAGGAAGTCCAGGTGGAGGAACCCCCACCCCTGGCGGGTTGTCGCACCCTCTGGATTCGAATCGGTGGGGTGCGACAACCCGCCACCATCCCTCCCCCGTCTGCCGACAGGGGAGGGAGACCCCCACCCCGGCCCTCCCCCGTTGCCGACAGGGGAGGGAGACCCCCACCCCGGCCCTCTCCCGTCGCCGACAGGGGAGGGAGTTTCAGTTTGTTCAGCCTGGCGATTCATCGTCAAGCGGCAGGCGGCTGTGCGGCTCATCTTTACCCCCGGCAAGGTTATTATAACCGATATTGCCGCCTGGGGCAAGTGGGTAAGGCCCCCAGATTACAGCCATTGACATTTCTGACTGTCTATGGTAGAATTCTTATTGCAGTGTACTGCAATAAGAATACAGAGGAAAGTGCATGTCGGATGTGGCTCCTCCACGTCGTCCTGGTGAACGTCTGACTAAGCAGCGCCGGGCCATTTTTCGCCTTTTCTCCAGCCAGGGGCATCTGCGCGCCGAAGACATTCTGACCGCGCTACGATCGGAGTTCCCCAAATTGAATTCCAGCACGGTCTATCGGGAGTTGCTTTGGCTGAAAGAGCATGGCCTGATCAGTGAGACCGACATGGGCGGAGGCGTTAAAGTCTACGAGCGCGTGACTGATCCGCCGCATCACCATCTGATTTGCCTGCATTGTGGGCGTATAGCTGATCTGGACGATCGCTACTTTGACTCCCTGCGCCAGGCATTGGTAGAAGAGTCTGCCTTCTTGCCGCGCATTGAGCATTTCGCCATCTTCGGCACCTGCGCCGATTGTCTGGCGAAAATGAATAAACAACAAGTTGGAGGTGATTAAGTGTTAAACAGTCCACTTTGGGGTAACCCGGTGTCTCCTGCCCAGATGCACATCCCTGACGGCTTCCTCTCGCTGGCGGTGTCGCTGGTCTTCTGGGTCATCGCCGCTGTGCTGGTGGGCATGGCCCTGCGCCGCTCCGGCCGAGAACTGGGCGAACGGCAGGTGCCTATCATGGGCGTGCTGGCCGCCTGCATCTTCGCCGGGCAGATGCTCAACTTCAGCGTCGCTGGCGGCACCTCTGGCCACCTCCTGGGGGCAGCCCTGGCGGCCATCCTCCTGGGGCCTTGGGCAGCCACTATTGTCCTGACCGCGGTGGTTAGCCTGCAGGCGTTGCTCTTCCAGGATGGCGGCCTGCTGGTGATGGGGGCCAACATCTTCAACATGGCCGTGGTGGGCGTGTGGGTGGCCTACGCCGTCTACCAGACGGTGCGCCGCCTGGCCGGACAGCAAGCCTGGGGCATCTTCCTCGGCGGGGCCGTGGCCGCCTGGCTGTCCATCGTCATCGCCTCGCTGTCCTGCGCCCTGCAACTGGCCCTCTCCGGGACATCGCCGGCCAACGTGGTCTTTCCCGCCATGGGTGGTATCCACATGCTCATCGGCCTGGGCGAGGCCCTGATCACCCTGGGCACGCTGGCCTTCCTCTACGCTGCCCGGCGCGACCTGTTGACTGCCGGTGCAGCACAAACGACCAGCAATCGGGCCGTGTGGCTGGGCGGCCTGGCCCTGGCGCTGCTCCTGGCCATCCTCTCGCCCCTGGCCTCTACCCACCCCGACGGCCTGGAGTGGGTAGCCGAGCAGCAAGGCTTCCTGGGCAAGGCACAGGGACCATTCTTTGAGCTCATCCCGGACTATATCTTCCCTGGGATCCCTAACGAAGCATTGGCCACCATCGCCGCCGGCATCGTGGGGGCGCTGCTCATCCTGGGCGTGACGCTGGTAGTGCAAAGAAGGCGGGTCAGTTAACGAGCCAATCAGTGGATGGACAAACGTTGATTCGCTGATTCGCTCATTCGTTAATTCGCTCATTCGCTTATTCCTCTGATGCACATCCACTTCGTTGATCCTTATCAGACCGGCCAGTCCCCGGTGCATCGGCTGAATCCCCGGGCCAAGCTGGTGCTGGCCCTGGGCTTTATCCTGGTCACCGCCGCTATGCCGCTGGGGGCCTGGCCGGTCTACGTCTTACTATTCTCCTTGACCATCGCCACGGCGGTCCTGGCCGAGCTACGTCTGGGCTTCCTTTTGCGCCGCTCCGCCCTGGCTCTGCCCTTCGTCTTGGCCGCCGTGACCGTGATCTTCACCACGCCGGGGACGGCCTGGCTTAAGCTGCCCCTGGGCTCCTGGGCTATCTCTGTAACCGGGGCGGGCGTAGTACGCTTCCTGAGCATCGCCATCAAATCCTGGCTCTCCGTGCAGGCCGCTATCCTCCTGGCCGCCACCACCCCTTTCCCCGACCTGCTGGTGGCCATGCGGGCCGTGAAAATCCCCCGCTTGCTGGTAGCCATCTTCGGCCTGATGTGGCGCTATCTCTTCGTCCTGGCCGATGAGGCCCTGCGCTTGCTGCGGGCCAGAGAAGCGCGCAGCGCCAAATTGCCAACCTCTCCCCTAACCCCTCCCCCACAGGGGAGGGGAATGCCCCTTCCCTGGCAGGGAAGGGGGTGGGGGTTAGGTTCACTGCTCTGGCGAGGGCAGGTCGCCGGCGGCATGGTCGGCAATCTCTTCTTACGCAGCCTGGAGCGAGGCGAGCGTATCTATGCCGCCATGGCCGCGCGCGGCTACGACGGCGAGGTGCGCACGTTAGACACTCTACAGACCTGACAGGTTTCCTAAAACCTGTCAGGTCTGCTCATACCATGCATCACACAATTGAAGTCCAAAACCTATCATTTCAGTACCCCGACGGCACGGCGGCCTTGCGCGGGGTATCGTTCGTCATTCAGCCAGGGGAGAAGGTGGGGCTGGTGGGCCCCAACGGGGCCGGCAAGTCCACCCTGATGCTGCACCTCAACGGCATTCTGCGCGGCCAGGGCCAGGTAAAGGTCTGCGGCCTGCCCATAGAGGAGCAAAACCTGGGTCGGGTGCGGGCCGCCGTGGGCCTGGTCTTCCAGGATGCGGACGATCAACTCTTCTGCCCCACCGTCTTTGACGATGTGGCCTTTGGTCCGCTGTACATGGGCCTGCCCCCGGACGAGGTGCGTCGCCGCACGGCCGAGGCCCTGGCCGCCGTGGCCATGTCCGGCTATGTCAAGCGGGTCTCGCATCACCTGAGTGTGGGCGAAAAGAAGCGCATCGCCATTGCCACCGTACTCTCCATGCAGCCAGAGATCCTGGTCCTAGACGAGCCTTCGGCTGGTCTGGACCCCCGTGCACGGCGGGGCCTGATTCGCCTGCTGCAGGAATTGCCCCAGACTATGCTCATCGCCACCCACGATCTGCGCCTGGTAGCCGAAGTGGCCTCCCGCACTCTGGTCATGGATGCCGGCCAAATCGTCGCCGACGGGCCAACAGCCGAGATTCTGTACAACGCTGCTTTGTTAGCCAGGCACGGCCTGGAGATGCCGTAGCCTCTTCCAGCGGCATTCTTCCTCCACAAAAAAGTCGCCCATCAGATGCCATGTCTGATGGGCGACTGTGCTTGTAGAAGTATAAACCCTGTAGGGGCGAGGCATTCGTCAAGACGTCCTGCGTTAGCTAGAGCGCCTGCCTGTACGAGAATGTGGTGTAGTAAGTTGAAGCGGCTCCCACCGAATGCCTCGCCCCTACTTATCCACTGCTCTCCATCTGGTGGGTGAGCTGAGCATACGGGGTTAAGCTCCGACTACAGGACCTCCAGGTAGCGTTCCAGTTCCCAGGGAGTCACAGAGATGCGATAGGCGTCCCACTCCGCCAGTTTGATCTCCAGGAAGCGCTGAGCGGTGTGCGGCCCCAGGGCGTCTTGCAATAGCGGGTCGTGTTCCAGCTCCTGCAGGGCTTCGGCGAGGGAGCCGGGCAGTGTGGCGATGGCCAACTCTTTGAGCCGGCTATCGTCAAAGTGATACACGTCCTCTTCTACCGGCGGCGGTGGCTGCAGGCCCCGACGGATGCCGTCCAATCCGGCCCAGAGCATGGCGGCGAAGGCCAGGTAAGGGTTGCAACTGGGGTCGGGACAGCGCAGCTCAGCGCGCGTGAGTTGCTCCTGTCCAGGCGAGGTGCGCGGGATGCGGATCAAGGCCGAGCGGTTGATCTGGCCCCAGCAGATGTAGACCGGCGCTTCGTAGCCAGGCACGAGCCGCTTGTAAGAGTTCACGGTAGGGGCCACCAGTGCCGCCAGAGCCCGGGCGTGGGCCATCTGCCCAGCGATGAAGCTGTAGGCCAGGCGGGAGAGGTGGTAGCGATCGGCGGGGTCGTAGAAGGCGTTGTTGCCCTGCGCATCAAAGAGGCTCTGGTGGGTGTGCATGCCCGAGCCGTTCACGCCGAAGATGGGCTTGGGCATGAAGGTCGCATAGAGGCCATGGGCGGCGGCAATGGCCTTGACGGTGTACTTCACGGTGATGGTGTTGTCGGCACTGGCCAGGGCATCGGTGAAGCGGATGTCGATCTCGTGCTGTGCTGGGGCGACCTCGTGGTGGGTCATCTCCACCGCCATGCCCATCGCTTCCAGGGTCAGGGCGATCTCCTCGCACACGACGGAGGCTGAATTCAGAGGGGAGAAATCGAAATAGCTGCCCACATCGTAAGAAACGGGGGTTACCCGGTCGCCATCTTTGCGGAACAGGAAGAATTCTAACTCTGCGCCGGTGCAGTAGGTGTAGCCCGCCTGGTTCGCCTCGGCCACTGCCCGCCGCAAGATGTGGCGGGGGTCGCCCGCAAAGGGCTGGCCATTGGGCCCGTAGACGTCGCAGATGATGCGGGCGGCGCGGCGTTCTGGCGGCGTCCAGGGTAAGAGGCGATAAGTCGCTGGATCGGGCATCAGGAACATGTCGCTCTCATAAATGCGCCCAAAACCTTCGATGGAGGAACCGTCGAACCAGGTGCCTCTCTCCAGGGAGTCGCGCAGCCGGCCCAGTGGGATAGGCGTGCTCTTGACCATGCCCAGGATGTCCGTAAACTGCAGGTGCACGAAGCGAGTGCCGTCTGCCGTCGCCCGCGCCAGGAGCTCCTTCTTAGCCTCTTCCAGTGTCATTTTTGCCCTCCTTCCAAAAAGACTAATCGCCCATCAACTGCTATGTTTGATGGGCGACTTCGCCTGTAGACACCACGCTGTGCCTTAATAAGTCCTCAGTCCTCGGTCCTCAGTCGCCGGTCACAAGACTCAGGACTTGGGACTGTGGACTGCGGACTGGGGACTTCGGACTTTATCCACCCTTCTCCATTTGGTGGGTCAGCAAGATCGCCTCGGCGATCTCTTTCATGGGCTTGCGGGTGTTCATGCTCATCTTCTGGATCTTGCGGAAGGCCTCAGCCTCGGTAAGACCCTGGGTGTCCATGAGCAGGCCCTTGGCCCGGTCCACCAGCTTGCGCGTTTCCAGGGTCTCCTTGAGGTCGGCCGTCTCCTTCTGCAGCGCCTGGAACTCCTGGAAACGAGCCAGGGCGATCTCGATGGCCGGCACCAGCTCAGCCTCCCGGAACGGTTTAACGATGTAGCCCACCACGCCTGCCTCCCTGGCGCGCTCCACCAGGTCCTGTTGGCTGAAGGCGGTGAGGAGCAAAACAGGAGCGACCTTTTCCTCGGTGAGCACTTTGGCCGCGGCAATGCCGTCCATACCCGGCATCTTGATGTCCATGATCACCAGGTCCGGCCGCAACTCCCGCGCCTGATTGACGGCGCTGACCCCGTCACCGGCCTCGCCGACCACCAGATACCCCAGGGTGGTTAGCATCTCCCTGAGATCCAGGCGAATCAGGGACTCATCGTCAGCGATGATCACTCGCCTCTTGGCCATCTCAGCCTCCTCTATGCTCTATGCTCTTTGCTCTATGCTCTATGTTCTATGCTCTATTTTCTTTGCTCTATCCTTGGAAACCGCACCATCGCCCTGGTCCCGCGCCCGTTGCTCAGCAACTCAAAATGCCCATTGAGATCCTCAACCAGCGTCTGCACGATCCGCAAGCCCAGGCTGTGGCTTTGTTCCAGGTCAAAAGCCGGCGGCAGCCCCTCGCCATCATCCACGATGTCAATCTCGCACTCCCGGTCGCTGGCCTGGAGGTTGATGGTGATCGTCCCGCCCTGGCGGTCGGTGTAGCCGTGCTCCACAGCGTTCTGCACCAACTCATTGAGCACCAGGGCGCAGGCCGTGGCCTGCTGCGGGGGCAGGGAGAAGCCATCGCCCTGCAAGACAAGCTGGATGCCCTTGGCCGGATCCAGGATGCCCTCCTGCGTCAGGTTGACGATGCGCTGGCTGACCTCGCGGATGTTGATGTCGCTGGCCTCATCATGCGAGAGGAACTCGTGCACCACGGCCACGCTGGAGATGCGCCCCAGGGCTTCCTCCAGGGCCAGGCGCGCCTCCGCCGTGCTCGCCCGCCGCGCCTGCAGCCGCAATAAAGAGGCGATGGTTTGCAGGTTATTCTTGACGCGGTGGTGGATCTCCTGGATCAGGGCCGATTTGACCCGCAGGTCGCGCTCTTTACGCCGGGCTTCCGTAGCATCGTGGATGGCGATGAGGATGCCGTAGAGCCGAGGCTGGCCAGGCGCGGCGAGAGGCAGCCAGCGTTGCCACCAGGCTGGCTGCCGATCCAGGATGGGGATGGCCTTGCGAATCCAGATCAGTTCCCCCTCCTGGGTCTCTTCCTCCACGCAAGCCAGGCTCTCCAGGGCCTGGAAATAGACCTCCTCGTGCGTATGCAGGATCGCCAGGTTGAGGCCCACCAGCTTCTCCGCATAGCCTAACTTGCGGTACAAATTCTCGGCCACGCCGGAGACGTAGCGAATCTGCTGCTGGGTGTCCACAAAGATGATACCGTCATGCTCAGCGAAGGGGGAAAGCTTCTCCGCGCCCCGCAACTCGCCACGCAAGACCATCTGCTGGAGCAGGCTGAGGGCGCGCTGGAAGACACGGCTGCGCCGCAGGTGGCGCTCTCGCTCCACCAGGCTGGTCTCCACGCCCAGAGCAGCGATGACCTGGCCCTGCCGGTTGACGACCGGGTAGACCTCCTGCACGATGGGCGCCCCGCGCACTACGGCCGCGCCTCGCTCCGCTCGACCATGGCTGAAGACTCGCCGGAGCAGCGGCTCCTCTGGCTGGGTGGCGGTTCGCCCCACCAGCGACTCGCCATAAATCGGCGGGACGGAGTGCGGCTGCCCTTGGGCGATGATCACGACCCGGTCGTCAGCGGGCTGGCAGTAGAGGAGCAGATCGGCGCGGCTCAGGTCGGCGAGGATGGGCAGATGGCCGACGATGGTCTGCAGAAAAGCGCTGTCTTCTGGTTTGAGGTGGCGACACTCTTCCTTGAGTTCCACCGGCATCCACCTTGATGCGATGCTCGCCAGGGTCAGCAGGACGTCGTCCTCTGAGAGCACTGGTCGAGACCCCACTAAAAGATTAGGGTATTGGGCTTGTGGCCGTCAATACCCTAATACGCCAACTATACTGGTCGGGGCGGCCCGATTCGAACGGGCGACCACTTGAACCCCATTCAAGTGCGCTACCAGACTGCGCTACGCCCCGACGACTTTATTATAGCAGATAGCCGCAAATTGCGCAAGAGCTATTCGCGGCTTGCGGTTGCTTTTGTGTAAAGCACCTAAGCGACTCTTGAAAGCGGCGCGTTGGCCAGGGAGTTAACCACCAAGGCACCAAGAACACCAAGTTTTTAGTTTTGTGTCTTGGTGTCTTGGTGGTTCAATACGAGGCTGCTCTACGACGCTAAAGTTAAAGCTGCACCGTGTCCCCTGGCTCTGGTACGGTGATTGTGGCCCTCGTCAGGGGGCGCAGGCCATCGGCCAGGGCCAAGGAGGCCGGGGGATCGCCATGCACGATGAAGATGCCCCGCAGGCGGCCGGTGGAGTCCACCTGGCTGATCCACCAGAGAAGCTCGTTACGATCAGCGTGGGCGCTGAAGCCGTTGATGATCCTGACCTGCGCCCGGCGCACGTACTCCTCGCCGAAGATGCGCACCCGTGGCTCCTTATCGGCCAGGCGACGGCCCAGGGTATCGGGAGCCTGCCAGCTCACGATAAGGATGGTATTGCGCTCGTCGCCAATGTTGTTCTTCAGGTGGTGCAGGATGCGGCCCGCCTCGCACATTCCTGAGGCGGCGATGATGATGCAAGGCTCTCGCAGATCGTTCAGGGCCTTGGATTCGGCCACGTTGCGCACGTAATGCAGCCGCCGGAAGCCGAAGGGGTCTTCGTGACGAAGGATGTAGGCATCGGTCTCCTCGTCGAAGCATTCGGGATGCAGACGGAAGACCTCGGTGGCGTCCAGGGCCAGCGGGGAATCCACAAAGACGGGCAGCGCGGGAATACGCCCGGCCTCGGAGAGGCGATGGAGAGCGTAAACGATTTCCTGCGTGCGACCGAGGGCGAAGGCTGGGATGAGGAGCTTGCCTCGCCGGGCATAAGTCTCGTTGACTACAGCCACCAACTGGTCGTCAATGTCGGCCAGGGAACCGTGCAGCCGATTGCCGTAGGTGGATTCGGTGAGGAGATAATCTACGTCCCGGACGATCGTGGGATCGCGCAGGATGGGGAGGCCGCGCCGTCCTAGATCGCCGGTGAAGGCCAGGCGAATCGTCCGCGCACCTTCCGTCATCTCCAGGACGGTGATGGCCGCGCCCAGGATATGGCCGGCGTCGCGGAAAATGGCCTGGACACCGGGAACAGGCGAGAAGAGATGGTCGTAGCTGACACCCAGCATGTGCTCTTGGGTCTGCTCAGCATCCTCCACTTTGTAGAGCAGCTCTACAGCGGGCAGGCCCTGGCGGGCGCGCTTTTTATTGACGTAGCTGGTATCTTCGGCCTGGACTTCAGCGCTGTCCCGCAGCATCACCCCGGCCAGGTCGCGAGTGGCCGGCGTGCAGTAGATGCTGTTCGCAAAACCATGGCGGACCAGGGTAGGCAGGTTGCCGACATGGTCAATGTGGGCGTGGGAGAGGAGAACGGCAGCGATTTCTTTGGGTCGGAACGGGAAGCGGCTGTTACGCGCAAAGGCCTCGGCCCGGCGGCCCTGGAAGAGGCCGCAATCCAGGAGAAGCTGATGGCCGTTGACCTGGAGCAGGTGCATGGAGCCGGTGACCGTGCGCACGGCGCCGAGGAAGGTGATTTGCATGGGGCTGAAGTCCTTTCGGGCGGAATAGGGAATTAACCACCAAGACACCAAGAACACCAAGTTTTTATTTTTTGTGTCTTTGTGCCTTAGTGGTTCAATACGGACTACGCTATGAAAACTCTGAGCCAAGTTTCTGAGCGGGAATCCGGCATCGGGGATGCCTGGCTCCTCTCAGGTATGCTCGCTCTACGGCGCAGGACGAAAGACGGATGACGGATGACGGATGACGAAGCCAGTTCTGCAATCTGCAATCTGCAATCTGAAATCGGCAATCGTCTCCCCCTTTGACGAGACTGGCCGATTGTGCTACAATGTAGCTGCTTGAAAAGCCGCCGGGGATTTTCTACCCTACGGCTGGCGAGCAACCCTGCGCAAGGAGCATTAGAGCATGGAATACACAGCGGGCAGCATACCCCGTTTGAGCATCCTCGTGGAGAAGGAGGGTGAGCGTTTCCGCGCCCGCTGCCCCCAGTTTGGCCTGCTGGCCACAGGCCGCACCGCTCAGGAGGCCCACGAGGCCATGCTGGCCATGATTGAGGAGTACATGAACTTCACCGACCCGCAGTCATGGCTGGAGTTCATGGTCTCCTTGCAGGACGAGTGGGAAGAAGACATGGCCGAATCGCCCCTACCCCCCGGCCCCCGAATGGTCAATTGATTGCAGATTTCAGAGTGCAGATTGCAGATTGGGCAATTCCAAGCTGCGGTCAATCTTCAATCTAAAATCTGCAATCTGCAATCCGAAATCATCCTTGCTTGGCCCGCAGTGGCACTACGCAGATGAAGCGCAGCGGGCCCTGCCCCTGATTGAAGAAGCCATGCCTGCGCCCGGGCGGGATGAAGATGACATCGCCCGCCTGCATGGCCGCCTCGCTAGTCTCCTCCTTTACGCGGCCCTGACCGGCCAGAATGAAGATCTCGTGCTCCCAGGGATGGTCGTGGAGCTGGATGGCCTGCCCAGGGGGCACTTCGATCACCCGCAGGGCGAAGTTGGGCGCCCCGTCGCGGTCGTCAATGGCCCAGCGAATGGTGGCCCCGGGTACATCGGCTACGGGCAGAGCCTCCACGTCTTGCCAGTGCTGGATCTTCAAGGTAGTGCCTCCTCATAGCAGTAGACAAGTACACAAGTAGACAAGTAGACAAGTACACAAGTAGCAAGGGCTGATTTACTCATCTCTTGTCTGCTTATTCCTTGTTTACTTGCTACTTGCCCACTTATCCCTTATTTACTCGCCCCTTGCCTACTTAACCCTTGTTTACTCGTTACTTGTCTACTTACCCCTTGTCTACTCGCCCTATTCCCCTCTGACCTTGCGATAATGAATGGTGGCGTCATAGAAGCCGAGGGCCGCTTCCTGCGTGGCCTCGGGTAGGGTGGGGTGACCGTGGATGGTCTCGGCGATGTCTTTGGCCGTGAGGCCCAGGCGCACAGCCAGCGCACCCTCGGCGATGAGGTCGCTGGCGTGGTAGCCCAGGACGTGCATCCCCAGCACGCGGCCTGTCTCCTCCTCGCAGATCAGGCGCACCTGCCCCTCTGTCTCACCCAGAGCCAGGGCCTTGCCCAGGGCGGAGTAGGGGAAGCGGCTGACCTTGAAGCGCAGGCCCTTATGGCGAGCCTCAGCCTCGGTCAGGCCCACGCCGGCGATCTCCGGGATGGTGAAGATGCAATTGGGCACGGCGGTGTAATCGGCGGTGCGCTGCGCCCCCAGGGCGTTCTCGGCGGCAATGGCGCCTTCGTAGTAGGCCACACTGGCCAGCATCGGCTCACCGATGGCATCGCCCACGGCGTACACACCGGGCAGGTTGGTCTCCAGGTGCTCGTTTACGGCGATGGTGCGGCCGTTCATCGTCAGGCCCAGCTCGGCCAGCCCCAGCCTGTCGGTGGCCGGCACTCGACCGGTGGAGAGCAGCACCGCCTCGCCTTCGGCCACCTTCGGCGTGCCGCCCTTATCGTACACGACCCGCAAGCCCGCCTCGCCCTGGACGATCTCCTGGAACTCCAGGCCAATGTCCACGCTGATGCCTTGCCGCGCCATGAGGGGGCGATAGCGCCGGGCGAGTTGCTCCTCGGCTTCCTTGAGGAAGGTGCGCCGCCCCAGGACGGTGACTTTTGTGCCCAGAGCGGCGAACATGCTGGCGAACTCCACGCCGACCACGCTGGCGCCGATGACCACCAGGCTCTTGGGCTGCTCGTTGAGGGCCAGCAGGTGGCGCGAGGTGAGCACGCCGGGCAGGTTCACGCCGGGGATGGGGGGACGGGCGGACACCGCGCCCACGGCCAGGATGACCCGCCGCGCCGTGATCTCCTCCGCCTGGCCACCGGCGTTAGGGCTGATCTGCAGCCGCCAGCCGTCCGCCGAGCCGCCCACCAAGCGCCCCAGACCAGCATAGAGGCGCACGCCGTGGCCCTCCAGCAGGCCAATGACGCCGCCCACCAGGGTATCCACCACCTCCCGCGTGCGGCCCATCAGGCGCGGGAAGTCCACGCTGACCTCCCCTGTAATACTCACGCCGAACTCTTTGGCGCGGCGTGTCGTCTGCCACACCTCCACGTTACGTAGCAGGGTTTTGGTGGGGATGCAGCCGCGGTTCAGGCACGTCCCGCCGATACGCTCTTTCTCCACCAGGGCCACTTTGGCCCCCAGTTGGGCGGCGCGAATGGCGGCCAGGTAGCCGCCCGGCCCGCCACCCAGCACCGCCAGGTCAAACTGCTCGCTCATGCTCCTCCTAACTCGGACAAGCCGGAACCAAACCGGAACGCCGATGAACGCAGATTAGACGGATGAACGCAGATCAATCAGTAGAATCTAAAAAATCAGCGTTCATCTGCGTCCCCAAAATCTCTGCTTGCCCGGCAAGAATTTCATTGGTCAGGTACTAACTCTACGGCATGGTTGTTGTGAACGGTTTGCCGTCGCGGCGGCAGAGGACCTGCACCACGTGGCGGCCCGAATAGAGGCACGGCGGAACACCACCCCCTGGCAGCACCCACTGGCCGGCCAGGTAGAAATTGGCCAGGCCGGGCAGCGTACGGGGTATGGACGTCATGAGCGTTTGCGGGGTAGGCAGCCAGCCCATGTATGCCCCTTTGTAGTTCAGGGTGTAGCGCCAGGTGGTGTAGGGCGTGGCCACGTCGGTCACTTCCACCTGCGCTTTTATACCAGGGAAATGCCTCTCCAGCCGGGCCAGGACCTCGGCGGCGACACGCTCTTTCTCCGCCTCGTAGCGGGGCCGGTCCTTCTGCAGGTCGTTCCAGTAGTCCCACTCCGTCTCGAACGTGACCTGAACCACCGTCTTGCCCGGTGGGGCGAAGCGGGGGCTGTAGTTGAAGATGCGGATCACGGGCCCCTCAATCTTCTGGTTGCCCACGACGAAGGGATTCTGCAGCATGATAGCGATGAGATGTGACTCGTCCGGGAATGTCCGCGCTACCCCAAAGCTGACCATGACCGTGGGGCGGATCAGCTTCCAGGTCCGATAACGCTCTTTGGTCTTCTCGTCCACGTAGCGCCCGCCCAGCAGCTTGAAGATGGTGCTGTAGCCGTCGGCGGCGGAGACCACCACGTCGGCCCGCTGCTCGTGGCCGTCGGCCAGGCGCACGCCCACAGCAACCCCTCCCCTGCCCCTCCCCGACACGGGGAGGGGAGACTCCCCCTTCCCGGCGAGGGAAGGGGGCTGGGGGGTTAGGTTAGAGTCTTCCATCAGGATCTCCTCCACGGTGGCGTTGTAGGTCACCTGCCCGCCCAGGGCCTTGTAGCGCTGCTCGATGGGCCGGACGAAGCCGGGACATCCCTCGGCCAGCAGCCCCATTTGGCCGTCTGCCATGAGCGCCAGAACCATGAAGACGAACCAGACCGGCACCTCGGGCAGGAACAGGTTGACCAGGAACTGACGCAACCAGGGATCGTGGACGGCTTGCACGTAGTCGGACATGGGTTGGGCGTACTTGCCGCTGAAGTACGTGAATACCTTACGCAGGCCCCACATCATCTTGAATTGATCCAGCGGGCCGGCCAACTCGGGCGGACTGCCCATGCCGATCTCGTACAGGGCGCCAGAACTCTGCATGGCTCGGGCACCGGCGATCAGTTCGTCAATGAGGCGAGCATCGGCTGGCGAGATGGCCTTCAGCTCGCTGGCCAGGCGCTCCAGGTCTTGCGTGACCACGATGTCGCGCCTACTGACCTCGTCCAGGAAACGGCCGTAGGTGGTCATGTCCACCAGGCTGCCGGCCGGGGCGGTGCCCAACTCGCGGTACAGATCGTAGAGGGGCTGGCCAGGCTTGTGCCCCATGAGAAAATGGATGCCGCCATCAATGAGGTAGTCGCCGCGCCGCCAGGCCGCTGCCACCCCGCCCGGTTTGCTATCGTGCTCAAAAATATGGCTCTGATAGCCGTTCATCTGGGCGTAGACGCCCGTGGCCAGGCCCGCCAGCCCGGCCCCAATGACGATGATAGATTTCTCGGCCATTGTCACTCCTTTGTGCAGATTGGCTCAGCGCATGAACAGCAGGATAGGCACCCAATCGCTCAAGGTGTGGCTGAGCACGGCTGTTTCGTAGCCACGGCGGGCATAGGCATAGCCCCACACCAAGCCAATAAGACTGGAGGCCAGAAACTGGGAGAGGGGAAACTTCCAGAAGGTGAGATACATGCTGGTCAGCGGCGAAAGGTGATAGGCGCCAAAGAGCAGAGCCGAGACGACGATGGCCAGCCAGCGCCTGTTGGTCAGCTTCCAGAGCAGCGACAGGGCGACCAGCCGATAGGTAGTCTCTTCGGCGATACCCGCGCCAGAAAGAAGGGCGAAGAAGAGCTGCCAGTTGTTGTACGGCAATTCACTCGCCGCTTCCGCCGAGCGGCTGACCTCGCCGAAAATCTGCTGCATGACGCCCATACCTATGCTGCCGAGGAGAAAGGCCACCAGGGCCAGCAATACGGCGCTACCCAGCATCAGGCCGATACTGCGCCAGACGTGCTGGCGCTGCACGACCGACTGTGCGACGGGAAGTGGCTCGTAGCCGGCGATGCGGCGCGCCAGGGCCAAGCCGAGCAGGGCCTGGCAGAAGATGGCGAGGGCGTAGGGATTTAAGAATCCCCTCCCGCTGAGCGCATAGCTGACCAGGTACAGGAGAGCGATGGCCAGCGCTGGCTTCCACTGGGCCACCATCCCATCCCGGAAGCCGCGCAGCCGCGGCCAGCGCCGCCCGGCGAGGAGAATCGCCGCCACAGCCATCATCCAGAAGAGCATAAAGGCCAGATTGGCGAGTCTAACCTCGGGGGGTGTCTGCATAGCCAGTAACGGCACCAGAGTTGCTAATCGGCAATCTAAAATCTGAAATCTGCAATCTGAAATCGTAAATTCCCTTATTCTGCCTCACGTGGTTCGAGCACCAGCTTGATGCCGTTGAGGATTTGGCGCACGCGCTGGGGCGAAAGCGTGCCCACGTACTCACTCAACTGCATTTTGTCCACGGTGAAAATCTGGGAGACGTTGGCTACGCTTGGCTTGGGGAGGTTCGTTTCTTGCCTGTCCAGCAGAACGTTCCCCGGCGCATTGGCCCGCTTGAGGTTAGAAGTCAGGGCGCAGACGACCACCGTCCTGATCTGGCTGTGGTTGAACAGATTATTCTGCACGACAACGTGAGGATACCTGTACCCAGGTTCAGACCCTGATGGCTCTTCCAGGTCCACCCAATAGATGTCACCCTGCTTGATCACCATTCGCCCTCCATGATCTGGCGATGCTGGCGTCTCAACTTGCGCCGCAGGGCCTGTTCGGCCTGGTCTAAGTAGGTCGCAGAAAGTTCCTTGAACATTTCAAACGGCGGCCCAAGCCAGAGCTCGCTCGGGTGTCATCTCCTTGAAGAACGCCTTGACCGTATCGAGTAGCACCTCTATAGACCCATACA
>Ga0315268_10000055_pt1 | contig 120656 bp, 99 predicted proteins | sample C1_top_MG_FD_204535 | JGI IMG/M metagenome (GOLD analysis project Ga0315268, IMG submission 204535) | Sediment microbial communities from Yellowstone Lake, YNP, Wyoming, USA - C1_top | ecosystem: Environmental > Aquatic > Freshwater > Lake > Sediment | place: USA: Wyoming | collected 2017-08-01
GGACGGATTAGCGCCGCCCGCAGCATTACGCTTTATTTATTGAACCTGTATTAATTGAGAAAAATGAGCGCCATCAAAGACAACGTCCAGAGAATGCTGGCCGAGCTGCCGTCCGGTGTCGAGCTCGTCGCCGCGGCCAAAACCAAGACCCCGGAGGAAATCCTGGAGGCCGTGGAGGCCGGCGTCAGGATAATCGGAGAAAATTATATCCAGGAAGCGGCCGCGGCCTTCGCCGTGGTGGGGCAGAAAGCCGAATGGCACATGATCGGCCACCTCCAGACGAACAAGGCCAAGAAGGCCGTCGAAATCTTTGACATGATCGAGACCGTGGATTCTCTGGATCTAGCCCGGGAAATCGATAAGCGCTGCCGGGCAGCGGGAAAACTCATGCCCGTCCTCATCGAAATCAACAGCGGCGAAGAAGATCAAAAAGCGGGCGTACGCCCCGACAAGGCCCAGGCGCTCATTGCGGATATCGCTTCTCTGAAGAACATCCGGATCCAAGGATTGATGACTATGGGCCCTTTCGAAGGTGATCCTGAGAATTCCCGGCCCTATTTCAAGGTTACGAAAAACCTGTTCGATCAGGTCAAAGCCCGTAACCTTCCCGGCGCAGACATGAAATATCTCTCTATGGGAATGACCAACTCCTATCGCGTGGCCATCGAGGAAGGCGCTAACATGGTGAGGATTGGGACGAAGATCTTCGGTCCCCGATAATTTGGCCGTCATCCGATGAAGCCGATGATCAAATTTGTTTTTATTGAGCTGACGAATTTCTGCAATTTCAACTGCACGTTTTGTCCCAACGCCGTCATGACCCGAAAGCGCGAGGTCATGGATAAAGACCTGGCCATCCGCCTTCTGGATGAAATCGCCCGGAAGAACCTGGCCTCGGAACCCATCCAACTCCACCTCATGGGGGAACCCCTTGTGCACCCGCATATTTTTGAAATCCTTGAATTTATGGGGCAGAAAAATCTTCCCGTCCGCCTTTTCACCAACGGCGCTCTTCTCAATGAGAAAAACCGGGAATGCATCTATGCGGCAGATATCAAAGAGCTGGTCATCGGGATCCAAACGCATTCCGAGGAGACCTACCGCGACCATCGCCGGGGAAAGCCCGATTTTCAAACGTACATGAAAAATATTCGAGCCACGGTCGAAACCAAGTTCGCCAAGAACTCAAAAACGCAGATTGAGATGCATTACATGAACACCAAACATTTCAACGAGTTCCGGACGGGGAAAAACTATCCGCAGACCCTGTTTCCGCTTGTCGATAGCAACGACAAAGCATTTTCCATCATCAGAGAATGGAAAGATTTTGGCCGGGCTATTTCTGAAAAATATGGCTTAAACCACGAGCCCGTTGATCTCGCCGGCCTTCAGGGCCCCTACCGGAACGATCCCCTCGCCTGCGTCAGGGATAATCATTGCGAAATCCTTCCAGGTGTCATCCTCAGCTTCAAGGAGCTGAACACTTTTTGCGATTATCTGGTCAATCCTATTAAATACGTAGAACGGTTCAAATCAAACTGCAACTCGATCAGCGAACAATTCGCCGTCCTGGCCAGTGGAGAGAGCACCCTCTGCTGCGTCGATTATGATGGAAAAATGAATGTCGGAAACGCCAAAGCGCGAGCTGTCGAATCCATCTGGACATCAAAAAAGGTGCGGAAAATGCAGGAGACGAATAGGCGCGGTCTCTTTCCGACTCAAATCTGCCGGGTTTGTCGAGCTTTCCAGGTCGTTGATGACTATAGGGAAAAATTTCCCGGTTGTGGAGATGAGCCCTACGGTCTCGTCCACGGCTGGTATCCGCTGGAGAGCGATGGGAAAAATCGATATCGGTGGACCGGAAAAAGAGCTGTTCTCACTTTAGGACAAAACGGGAAGAACCTTGAGTTTTTGGTCAAACACGGCCACCCCCGTTCCCAAAAGTCAAGGATCTTCGTCAGGCAAGGCAAACGCGAAAAAAAATATCTCTTGAAGAACAAAGACTGGAACAAAATTGTCTTTGCCCTGAAAGAGATCCAAAAGCACGGCGCCGAGATCATCCTCGAAGCCGAAGAATTCTGGATTCCGGCCGAAATCTTTCCCGGCACCGACGACCGCCGGGAACTATCGGTGATGGTGAAAGAGGCAAAGGTTCAATCTTAGGGGATCGGTCTGGAATCGACAATTCGGGGCAATTGACTACGATAATTGCCCCATGAGTGATTTCGCCTCTTTGAGGTCCGGCATGTCAAAACCTTCGGTGAACCCGCCGTAAATATCCTCAAGCAGCTCTCTGGCCTCTCTCCCTCTTCCTTGCTTTTTAAGCAACCGACCGAGGCTCACGGCTGTTCGCAACTCAAAAGATTTTGCCTCCTGCCGGCGGGCTACGGCAAGAGACTGTTGGAAGCAGGCTTCTGCCTCTTTTTCGATTGTTGTCCGGCCGCCGCTCTGGACTTTCTTGAGCACCAGCTCTCCCTTGATCCGATAAAGCTCTGCCTCAAAATAACGCTCACCGCCTCTCTCGACCTCGGCCAGCGCTTGGGACATGAACTCCATCCCTTTTTCGACATCTCCCGCCATTCCATAGGCTTCAGCGAGGCTTCCGAGCAAATCAGTTAGCGTAAACCGGACGCCGGTCGCACGATAAAGCTCCAGGGCTTGATGAAGCTTGGCTAGACCTTCTTCCACCCGACCTTGACGGGCGGCTACCCAGCCCAACTTGAATTTTCCAACGCCGACAATGAATAAAAAACCCTTTTCTTCGCCAAGCTGAGCCACTTCCTTGCCTCTTTCCTCGAGCGCTGCGACGTCCCGGCGGAGCAGATGAAATAAGGAATCCAAAGCAAGAGCGGCCGCTAAACTAAACGGGTGGCCAACTTGACGGGCCACAGCGAGCATTTTTTGACTTTGCTCCAGGGCTTGGTCTTGATAGCCCAGGCACCATAAAACACTCGCCGTGCTACATAGGCTGACGATGCCGGGGTCCTGTCCGTAAATGAAGCCCAAGTGCGAGTGTTCTTTAGGGTTATAAAAAGCATTCATCTGATCAAGGTATTCCAAAGCTGATGACCATCTCCCTATAATGAAGGAAAGTGTGCCATTCAGAGAATGGGTCACAGCCAAACTCAGCCGATCATCCGTTTTTTGAGCAAGCTTCATCATTTGTTCAGTGAACTTGAGGGCGGTATCATGGTCTGCCCTCAGCCAATGATAATTGGCTAGAAAATAGAGCGCGTAGCTAATTTGCGGTGATCCGGGCATCTTTTGGCATAGTTCTCTTATCCTTTCATAAGCCGATGAGACCTCGGCCGCTCCGTATCCATGAATCGCCTGCAGTGACACAGCCAGGGGGATCTGAAAGGAGAGTTCATGCTGGTCGCGCTCTGGAGAGGAGGGGAAACACTTAAGGATATCCAAAGCTTTCCTGAAATAGGCAATTGTCTCGGCATAAGCAGATAGATGCAGGGCTTTTTCCCCGGCTTTGGCCAGATACTGTACGGCTTTCGGCATGATTCCCGCTTCCCGGAAGTGTCTGGCTAGCTGGGCCGAGATCTCGTCCGCCTGTTCTCCATAGAGATTCTCAAGGACGTTCCCTATTTCCTCGTGGAGGTGGATCCGCTCGACTTCATCCAGGCTATTATAAAGATAGGTTTGAAACAAGATCTGCTGGAAAACATACAGGGAAAGACGTTGTTTTTCCAGACTCCGGATGCCCTTGGCGGAGATCAGGTGATGGCGCTTCTCCAGCTCACTGCTCAAAATCCTGATCACCTCCCGGACTTCCTCGTTCCGGAGCCGGGCGACGACCTCCGCTGTGAACTCCTGGCCCTCGACACTGGCCAGGATCAAGACCTCACGCATCCTTTCCGTCAACCGGCTGATCCGTTCCATGATGACCGCATCCACGCGGGAAGGAAGCTTGTGCCAGTCGAAAGTCCGTCCTTCGACCCACCTCCCTTCCCGGTCCTTGACCAGCATCCCTTGTTCCTGCATAGCCCGGAGCAACTCGACGGTGAAAAGAGCTTGGCCTTTCGTCTGGGCAACGAGCGTCTGGCGAAAGCTTTCGCCAAGCTTATTCGGTTGGGAATCAAGAAAGGCGTCCACGAAAGCGCAGCCTTCGGACTTTTCCAAATCCAACTCGATTTCCCCGAAATCACGCTTGAATTCATGGAGGACAGGCACGATCGGATGGCGCTTCTCCTCCCTGCCCATGGCGACTTCGGTCGGTCGGAAGGAACCGACGACAAGAACACGGCTGCCTTTGATTTGACGGCCGAGGTGGAATAGCAAATTGGCCGACCCCTCATCGACCCACTGCAAATCGTCCAGGACGAGAAGCAGCGGCTTTTCTCTGGATAGAGACTGAAGCACCCGTGTATATTGCTCAAAGAGATGGCTCTGCTGGATAGTCAAATCCGCGGGAAGAGAGGATTTCCGTTCGACGAGCTTTTTCAGCTGTGACTGCCAATCCGCCCGCCCGGAGGAGAAAGCGGAAGCCCGAGAGACTAGCGAAGCTCCGGGGACGAAAATATTGACCAGATCCGTGCCGTTTCCCATGATCGCCTTGACCGACGACGGGATAAGATTCCACAGCCGAAGGGCGTGTTCTCTCGAAATGGCACCGGCCATATATTTCGGCTCAATATCTCCGGTTAATTCGTTCAAAATCTCGATGAACGGGAGGTACGGATCGCCGACTCCCGTCTGGGCATTGCACTTGCCGTCGGCTACGATGAGATCAGGCTGCCATTCTTGAGCCCGGCGGCAGAATTCCTGGATGAGGGCCGTTTTGCCGCTTCCGGCATCGCCAGTCACAAAAAACACTCGGCCTTTGCCAAGAACGGCCGTCTTCAAGGAGTCAGCCAATCTATCAAGCTCCTGTTCGCGCGCCACAAAAACCGGGCGCGGCGGCTCTGCTTCTTCTTTGCCCGCTTCGAAAAATTCAGGGAGCCGCGGACGCGCAGGAGCGGCTTCTATGACAAAGCTTTTCTCGATGTCGCCGAGCTCGAGAAGGAGCTCCTCGATATCCTGGTATCTCTTATCGCGATCCTTCTCCAGGCATTTCAGGATCAGACGATCTGTATCGCCGGAAATTTGGGGATTGATCTCTCGCGGGTCCAAAGGAACCTGGGTGATGTGTTTCACGGCGATACTCATGGAAGAATCGCCCGCAAACGGAGTCTGACCGGTCAACATTTCATAGAGGACCACTCCTAGGGAATAAATGTCGGAGCGTGCGTCGGCCTCTTTTCCTTCTGCCTGTTCAGGGCTCATGTATTCGGGTGTCCCGATGATCATTCCGGCTTCGGTTTGGCCTTTTGTCTTTATCGAGCGGGCGATCCCGAAGTCCATAATCCTGGCATTCCCCTCCGTGTCGATCATGATGTTTTGCGGCTTCAGATCGCGGTGAGTGACTCCCAAATGATGCGCCTCTCTGAGCCCCTCCGAGACCTGTTTCGCTAGAGCCAAAGCCTTTTCTTCCGGCAGCTTTCCGATTCTTTTAATGAAGCTTTTTAGATTCTCTCCCGGGACGAACTCCATAGTGATAAAAGAAGTTCCCTCATATTCCATCAGCTCATACATACGGCCGATATTCTTGTGGACAATTCGTCGCGCCAGCTTCAGTTCGTTGGCGAACCGCTCGATGATTTTCCGGTCTGTGGCAATCTCTTTCTTAAGGAGTTTGATCGCGACTTCCTCGTTGAGCTTCTTGTCGATAGCCCTATAGACGCTTCCCATACCGCCCGTGCCGAGTTCTTCGATAATTTCATACCTGTCTGCAAAAAGAGTGCCCCTGGTCAACTCCACCCGCGATGTTTCTATTGTCTTGGTAAAGGCCGGCATCCCGACGGAAGTGAGCGGCGTGGCACATTCTCTACAGTATTTAGAATCGGAAGGATTTTCAGTTTTACAGCTTGGACATTTCATGGACTAGATCCTCTTGGCTTATGATTTTATAACAAGATAATGATTAATTGTGAAACAGTCAATCAGAAATGCTCCTTCCTTTGTCGATTCCGAGCCGCTGGCAAGCAGATATTTTCCTTGCGGTCTCACCATCGAGCGAAGCCAAATGGATAACGGAATTCTTAGTTTCCCCGGAGATTTCATTTTTTGAGACCTTGGGGAGACGGCAGGCTCGGCTTTCCCGGGAAATTCAAGCGAGCCCGATAGACAAGATAGGCAAGCGATGTCAGCCAGACGAGGGTTTGGAAGGATTCATACAGCGCGCTCCATGGCCTGGGCAGGAAAAGGAAACGGGCGGGGGCCAGCAAAGTCCAGGCCAAGAGAACCATAATGGCGGCGGCTGTGAACTTTTCGCGGTCTTCGACAGAAGACCGCGCCACAAGCCGAACAAGGGCAAGGAGCGGGATAATTAAAAGGATATCATCATACCGGTAGTGAAAGCTCCAGACGCGCGCGATCACGGCGGCAATGCCCAGCCGGAGCCAAAGATCCGAGCGGCGGCAAGCGTAGAGCACAACACCGAGAAGAGCGAGGACAAGAAGCGAAATGGGCAGGTTCAATTTTTGAAGCCCGAGGGCGCCCAGCCAGCTATGGATGTTGGCGTGGGACTGAGAAGAGGACAAGGTTGCGTCTTGGACGGCTCGTTGAGACCATTGTCGAAGGAGCGTCACAACGGAGGTCGGCTGGAATAGAGCGGCAATCCCAGTCAGCGCAATATATCCCGATCCCAGGATCGCGGCCGATCTGAAGGGGCGTTTGGCCGCCAGGACAAGCCAGAGGAAGGGAACGGCGATGGTCAGTTTCACCAGGCCTACTAGAAGAAGAGCCGCACCTCCGAGATCCCTTTTCCAACTGCTCGGCTGGCGGCCAAGAAGCATCACCCCCCCCAGGATCGGGGGCAAAAGATGAAGGGTGAGCTGCCCATTGACGATCACGGCTCTTGCCGGATAGGCCGCCAGGGGAAGGAGCATGAGGATCATTCGCTCGAGCGAGCTCTTTGCGCCACCTTCTCTAGCCGCGATATAAGCCAGCCAAGCCAGGGCCGCGATCGTTGTCATGGCCCAGAGCCACCGCGCTTGAGGAAAGCTCAGCCAGCCGAGGAAAGGCCACAGGATTGGGTAGCTGGCCGGAGGATAGATGGCACTTGGAATTCCCGCCAGCGATTCGCCCGCAAACCAGAGATGAACCTCGCCATAGCGGAGTCCTAGATCAATAGCCCCATTGGGTTTCCCGATCAGTTCCTGAAAACCATTTATCAGGCGCTGGCCGGCGGCGACCACTAGGACGACAAAAAGCAGGGCCAGAATCCATTTTCGATGAACAGACCATTGAGCCTCAAGCCAGTTCAAATATTTGCGATTCATCTATTTTTATCACTTCAACAGAGCGCGCAGGTTTCGGGGGAAAACGTCAAGGTCTTCGGACAAGCCGAGCCAACTCCACTTATCTTTGGTTTCGGCGAGGAGATTATCGAAAGGTATCCCTTGCCTAATTAAAACAGTTTCTTCCTCGGAGAATTCCGGCCCCTCTTTAATCCATTTCAAAAATTTTTTATTCTCCGGGCAGACCTGTTGACAAATCATGCATCCCACCAGGCAATTATGCCAGCTCGGGTCCAGCCAGTCTGGAAAGGGAACCGTGCCGGGTTTTTCATTCCGATAAGTGATGCATCGTTCTGCGCGAAGAAGAAAGCGCTCGACCGTAATCGCACCGCTCGGGCACTGGCGGACGCAGGCCGAGCATCTCTCACATCTCTTCAACATCGGCTTTTCCTGCCAATTGTCTTCGGCGCACGTCAAATCCGAATAGAAGGCCGCGGGCTCATGGAAGCTTCCCATGCCTTGAACATAGGAGATATTGTTTTTTCCATAAGCACCCAGCCCGCTGCGCGCAATCAGCAATTTTTCAGGCAGGAAGGCCGCCGTGACGTGATACCCTTCCGGGCCCAGAATCCCTTCGAGCAACTCTTTGGCCTGGGCCTTAACAGCCCTATAGCGCACATAGGTCGGCGGAATAAGGGCCAGCCGCTGTTCACCTTTCCAGGTAAAAACAACCCGAAATTGAGGCTGAGGGCTGGTCACGATAATCAACGATCTGGCGTCCTTCAATTCTATAGGAGGCTTAAAAACAAACGGGACAATCCTTTCTTTATAGAATTCTTCGTCATAAAGACCCAGCCTATGAGGCCCCTCGATTTCCTCATGCAGCTCTTCCAGGTGATCCATGGATACGATGCGCCACTCGTAGCCGCGCTTATTTAAAGGAGAAAGAATCTCGTTTGGCATCATTTGATAAAATTAACAGTCCAATTCGTGTCGCCGTTCTGGGGACGGTCGAAGCTGAGCTCGGCCAGGCCGGCCTTTTCATCGATCATGCGGAACCCGCTCTTTGCCCCTATGGCGTTGGCAGCCTTCGGCCTCCAGCCGTTGAGGGCCAAGATTACTTTATAGGTTTCTCCCCCGATGACCTTCGAAGTTCCTCGAAGTTCCCTCTTGTTTCCATCCCATTCACAACGCGGCATGTCCACATAGCCCTGCATGACATGCCTATTTGTCGAAATGAATTGAGGACGGTTATCGACTTCATGGATGGACATCATTCGGGCCTCGCCGGGTCGGAGCTGTTGCTCGAGCCTCGCGCTTCCTGCAAAAATGCCTGCCAACCGATCATTCCAGAAATCATAAACATAATATTTTTTCGCGGGATCGAGTCCCAACCCGCCTGAGGCTGTCTCTTTTCCCAGATCCACGCCGACCGTTGCCGCTATCGGCTTTCCCAGGGGTTCAAGCGGAGAGCCGTCGCCGGCCTTCTTCCATTCAGCGCTGTCATAAGCCGTGTTAAAGAAAGTCAGCTGGTGCCACTCGGAATTCACTTTAAAATCATAGACCTGAGGGAAATCTCCTCCGCTAAAGGCATCCACAGGCCTGGCGCTTTTCGGCTCCTTATGATAGGGAAACGCCCGCGATAGAATATGCAGGTGCTCGTCCGTCATCTTCGAAAAGCTCGCCCCAAGCAGCAGCCGGCCGCTCACGACATAGGCCATGGTGAACATCGAGCGAACCCCGTCCAGATTGTCCGGGACGCAGTGAAACGGGTTCTTGGCGTCCATATCATAGCTGACGACGACGCGGTTTTTATACCACCGCAGGCCGCACCGGCCGAGCATGGCCGGATTGATCTTATCCGTATCACCCCAGACGCGCTGGGAGGCCACGAGCCCGAGCGTTACGTCCGAGCCGCGTCCCAGGTTGCGCTCATCGAGCAGGCAATTTTCTCCAAGGCCCTCATAAGCCAGCTTGAAGATATTGCGGTAAGCGGATGCCGTCGTAGCATACTTGTCCTCGAAGCCGCCGTCAAAAGCCCAGCCCGTGCTCGGATAGTCGTACATGAGGCCCCGGATTCCGCCGTTCTTGAAATTGGCATAGATTTCGCGCATGTGGCGGATAAAGTCTGGATCGGTGAAGTCATATCCCCAGAGAGGCATAGAGTCGCGATACCACCAGATCTCTCGGCCTTCCGGCTGGCGGGTGAATCGGACAAACGGGCTGTTGAAGAGGAGGTGGCCGGGGAACTGCAGACAGTAATCTTCCGAGCGCCGGGCGGTCTGAACATAAAGCAAAGGGATGCCCCCGCGCACGGTGACCGCTTCACCCCATTTTTTCGTCGTCTCATAGGGAGGTTTGTAGTGCGGCCCGATGATCAAGCCCGCTTCCCCCAGCCGTTGGAAATGCGCGTCATCCCACCAGCCCTGCTCGTTGTTGACATCATAATTGTCGGGAACGAGCCGGATGGCCACGGGCGAATATTTTAAAAATCCCCGCTGGGCGGCCTGCTCGATCTCCCAAACAGCGCCCGGCGAATCATTCATCGCCGGGCCGCCGCCATATTCGTCGACGCTCACGTACCAGAGGCAGACCGAAGGAAAGTCATAGACACTGAGCTTGATCGCCTGGGCGGCGCGCAGGGCGAATCCATATTCTTCGAGCGCGGCAAAAGGGTCGCCTTCGGCAAAATTCACATAATATTTATCGTCCGCGACGTAGCGCGAGCCCGGCTCAACCAGCTTTCCGACAGGATCATCGCCCCAAAGGTCGAGGCTGAGGAAGCTTTGGCCGGCGGCCGCGGCAGCCTTTGAATTCTTTGAAATCCTGGCAAATTTTTCAAAATCATCATACGTCAGCCCGCCGATGACTAAAGAACGCTTTAATCCCGGTTTTCCGAAAGTCGCCAGAAGGTTGTTCCGGCTGCGGAGCGTATTCTCAGAAGTCACACGCGTCCATTCGCCGCCCGCGTTCCCGTCCAGCATTCTAAAATCGGAATCCAGGTCAAACCCGGCAAAAGCTTTGGCCTTCAGCGGATGGATGCTCCTGACCTGGACAGGGTATCCGGTTTTGTTGTCAAGGCCGGCCGCGAGGACCATAAATCCTTTATTCGGATAGAGCGTCATTTCCAGGACAATTGATGGCAGGCCGGCTTTGGAGCTCGTGATTCTCAAAGTTTTTCCGTTGCCCAGAGCGTCATTCGCCGGGTCGCTCTTCCAGGCATGCTTGAACCCGGAGTCTGAAGAATTCAAAACGCCGATGCTCGTAAACGCCTCCGAAATACAGACGGTGTTGTTTCTCTTATCCAGCGCGCTGTATTTTCCCTGGCCAAGGTCGTAGTCGATTCTGATATAAGAATTTTCAATGCTGGCGACCTGCCCTTGGCTTCTCACGGTCACATCTTGCCGGCCGCCGCCAAGAGCGATTCCTGAAGTGACGAGAAGGGTGATCGAGAAAAAAAAGCCGGGCGTTAATTTAAGCATGGCTCTCTCCCAAGCGACAAACTTTTATTTGATTTTTGTCCGCCAGGGCTTATAGGCTGCCCCAACGGCATCCGTGAATTCGGGCCTGTCTTTGGGAAGGCAGTAGGTTACGACTCCATCCGCCAGCCCTTTGTCCGTCGCGTTTAGACCGATCTCAAGACTCTTCCGGATGAAGGCCGGCGTCGGCGAATCGGGCGACTGGGAATGCTTTGTTGCATAGACCATGACGACCAAAGGCATCGTTTTCGAGAAGCCTCCCTTTCGCGTCTGTTCATCCAGCCAAGCGCGATAGGCTTGGATCTGGGGCCTCAGGAGAGTCGTGTCCGTGTGATTTTTTTGTGGATAGAAGTGGGGGAAAACGACACCATCGATGGCGCCCAACCTGACATGCTCGGCCATGCTCTTTTCATAATAGCCGAAATAATTTATAACCAGGAACGCCAGATGGGGCGCGATCGTGTGGGCGGCCTTCATCATTTCTTGACAATAGGCCGGCGTGAATTTGTCGACGTTTCCGTTGAAATCGTCCATGCACAAGCCGGCCAGGCAGGAGTATCTCTTGGCCAGCTTGGCGCATTCCTCGGCCCAGCGGACATAGTCCAGCCCGAAAGGCTCGGGCGCCGGCGGCTCCGAAGGCGGGACGAGATAAAGCCAGAGCCTTAGTCCCGCTTTTTGAAATTCGGGCGCCAGGAGAACGAAATCATCCCAAGAATTCGGATACAATTCCTTCGACCAGACCAGGTGCAAGTAATCTCTGGCTCCGATTTTTTGGAGCGCCGCCATCAATTTTGGAATATCCGTCCGGCCCTCAGCGGTCCGGACGCCGATGGAGGCATAATCGCCCAGGATCGGCACAAAATCTGGAACGGCCGGCCCCGTAAAACCCCCTCGCCGGCCGGGTTTGGCCGTCTGGTCTTTCTGAGCGGACTGAGCGGCCGGGAATCCCTCCGCTAAAAAAGAAATGAGAGCGATGACAAGCGCCGCCCTCAGGCCTCTGTGTTTTTTACAGGTCATCGGTCCCTCCACTCCCCTCTCCTTCGTCCTTAGCTCTCGCCGCATCCTCTGCCGCCTGCTCGACCTCCTGGTCGAAGCCTTCGCCCATATCCTCCCCCATTTCCTTTCCCATTTTCTTCATCCACCGGGCGACACTCTTGGGGTCATTCTCATCAAGGTCCCCGAGCTTGGACGGGTCGGCCATGTTTTCCAGGCGGCTTTCCTCCGAACGAAAGATCGCCACCCGCGAAACAAGCTTTATCATATTCCGGCTGCCGCAATGCGTGCACTTCGGCTCGAGCTCGGCGTTTATTGAGAGCGTGAGAAAGGACGATTTCTTTCGGCAGTCCCGGCAGCGGTATTCATAAATAGGCATCTTCCTCTCCTCACCAATCGGGGTCAAAGCGTCTCATTGCGCAAGTTCCAGAAATGTGGCCGTCTCCTGCTTGACAACAATCATAAAATTGCGACGTGCGTAATGAGTAGCTGTGACCCCAATCATTATTAAATAAGGGTGCCGTCTTTCCAGCCGAGCTTAATCAACTCGATTTTGGCCGGGTCGCTCGTGCCGAGCTTATGCTTCGTATCTGCCAAAGCGATATGGTGGGCGGCGGTCTCCAAGGGCCTCTCTTCGCCGAAAAACTGCAGCCGCTTGGCCTTCATGATATTCAGCCCGGTCGAATCGACAGCCACGACATCCTGGCCGACGATCAACCCCTTATACGGCCAGAGATATTTTTCGCTGAACCCTTGGGGCCCGATGTTGTGGAAGAGAGGTGTCAGCATGACAAGGATATTCAGCCGGGTCCTGTCCTTCACGACGGGCAGAGACCAGATAGAGGCCAGGTCGGCGCAGGCGTTGGGATGGTAATCGGACCGGTTAGGAACGAACTGGATATAGTTTTTGATACAGCTCCCCATGCCGGCCCAATAATGGCAGCGGGCCGGCCGGGCGTTGATCAGAACCGTCGCCTCTTTGAAAATGGGATTGTTCAGAACGCCGCCGTCGGCGACGGCCATTTTATCCTCGGGGACACCGACATCCATGATCCGCCGCTGGATCGCCTTCTCGACCTCTTTGCCCGTCGGAAGAAACCGCCAACTGTTGGTTTTGATCCCGACAATATCCGTCGGCTTGACGATCTTCTTCCACGCCGCAACGGGATCTTTTTCATCGAACAAAACGGTCACTGCGTCGTCGAGCATTTTCTGGACGACCTCGGCGTTGAATTTCCGATCCTCTGAAACCGCGTTTTGATCCCGGACCAGGACGACACGGGACTTTTGAACTGCCGCTCTTCGGCCGGGAGGCGGATACATCTTTTTTCCAGGGGGAATAGGAGAATAGGGGACGTCAGTCAGTGGATCGCCCTTGGGAGGGGGGATTTCACGAGCCGCGCAGGCAAGCGCGCCGGCTAGGGGCGCCACAGTGGCCGCCCTCAAAAAATCACGCCGAGTCATCACTTTTTTCTTCATTTCGTCGGCCTCCTCGTTTATTTTTTTTTATCTTGGACTCGAGCTTGGCCAGAAGGGCTTTGGCGGTCGCCGCCCTTCCGGCGAAACAAAAAATCGAGATCCCTGCGCTCAAGATGCTCCCCAATAATAAGATTGTACCAAAGTGCCCGCGATTATGAAAGCTGAAGGCGTCCGAGGGACCGCCCGTCATCACTTCCGATAAAGCGCCTGGATTTTAAAGAACGAGCGGATGTACTTTCGCATGAATTTCACGGCCTCATCCGAGCGCCGGAAGGTGGGAATTCCAGCCTGCTCGAGATGGGCAGCCATGGGATCATAGCCGGCTCCCGCATCGATATTGACCACGAACGGCTTCTCCGTCCTCCGGAACAGCTCGATCAAGCGCGACGACGTGCTTTCGGGATTGTAGATGCTCTCGACATATCCGCTTCCTGGCGGAAGCGTCTGCATTGCCACCGTCATCGGCACGGGCGAAACGACGCCGCAGTCCACGTTTGGGTCCTCCAGCATGGCTCTGGCGCATTCGACGAAGACCTCGTCGTCGGCGACCGGCGTGATATCCAACGGATTTTTAACGTCCTGGAGCCGGTCGATCCCGAGCGGCCCCAAGATACTCGCCAAACGCTCACGGGTGGCGTCCCCAAAAGAGGCCAGCGCTAAAGACTCATGGTTCTTGAGACTGTCTGACATAATAACGCTTTCGAAGCCGGCGTTGCTGATCAGGCCGACCCTGTTTCCGGCAATCCTCTTGCCATCCAAACACATCAAACCCTTGAGAAAATTTTCAAACTCGAAAAGGCTGTCGGCCACGATGACGCCGGTCTGCTCGAGGACGGCCTGACAGACATTATAGTCACCGGCCACAGAGGCCGTATGGCTCGATGTGGCCAGCCGGCCTTCCGGAGTCCGGCCGCCCTTATACACCACAATCGAGCGGCCCTTATCGCGGAGGATTTTCGACGCCGCTTCGGCGAGAGCGTATCCGTCGCCGGGCTTGAATCCTTCGATGTAGACGGCGAATACCCTGGCCTGGGGCTCGTCCTTCAAGAATCGAAGATAATCAGAAATCCGGAGGTCGATTTGATTGCCCAGCGAGATTGCGTACAGCGGCTCGAACTGAGGAAGCTTGCTGGCCCGCGAGATCATGAATGCTCCGCTCTGGCTGATATAGACCATGTTGGACGCCGGGCGCTGGGGCCACTTCAATTTATATTCCGGGATGAACGTCGTATCGTAATGTCCGGGTTTGGAATAAATGCCCAGGCAATTCCCGCCGTTGACGGCGGGTGTGAGCCGGCCGTGCTTGCGGCCCTCGGCGATCAGGTTGACGATATTCTCCTCCAGCTTCTGGGTGCCCTTTTTCTCGCCGATACCGCCGGCGATAATGATCACCGAACGGGCCTTGCCGTGCTGGATCAAGTCGAGCATCACGTCGTAGCTTTGGTCGGCGGCCAGGGTCAGGACAAAGAGATCGACCGTCACTGGAAGCTCGCCGACACTGGGCACGCAGCGGCAGCCTTCGATTTCGGCAATTCCGGGCTTGACAATATAAATGTTATCTCGGGCAAAGCCCTGCCGCAGGATATTGTTCAGGATGATATGACCGAGGTTCATCCGCTCGGAAACGCCGATCACGGCAATGGTCTTCGGCTGGAGGAGATGTTTGATGGCTGCGATGGGTCGGCCTTTGATGAAAATGTGCGAGCGCGAGAACCGGCACAGACCGTCCAGGGGGATGAGCGCTCCCGCCCTGACGACAAAAGGATTGACTTCGGCTTCTTCAATAACGAAGCCGCGGCCCGGCCTGAAAGGAGAATAATGCGCGGCGAGTTCAAGAAAACGAATATACGTGTCGCGGAGCTCGGCGGCGCCGAGGACCGGAGCCTGGCCCCGAAACGGCTTGACCAGTTTATCATAGATAGCCAGCGGCTCGAGGTGGGCGAGAATATCCTTTTTTCGGAGAAGGTGGGCGGAGCCGATCGAGGCCGCCTCTCCCTCACGGATCTTCTCGTTGAGATACTCCACTTCGACTCCGCCGGCTCCGAGAGTGACAGTGGGGCCGAATTCCCTGGAATTGCGGATACCCATGAGCAGTTCAGACCCGAAGCCGAATCGATCGTAATCGATTTTCTCGCAAACGAGAACGCCGCTGATGTCATCGATGACGGGTTTGGCTGAAGTGCTGCCCGCGCCGGGCTTTTCCAATTTTCCGGCCCAGGCCCGGAATTTTCGGGGAACAGCCGCCACCATCTTGGCCGCCGCCGCATTCACCGCGGCAGGGCTATTCCGGGAAAATACGACTCCGCCAACATCTGTTTTGTGGACGATGCGCGGAGAAACGATCTTCAAGACAAGGTCGCGGGATTTAAAGCCGGACAGTTCCTTTTTCCTGACCTTTTTGCCTTTGGCAATGAAGACAAATCTCGGCGTCCGGATTCCGGCCTCTTGAAGCATCCGGTAGACTTCGTGTTCGAGCAAGAAACTGCGGCCGTCTTTCTCGGCGTTCTCAAAGATTTTGTCGGTTTTCTTGAAATTCATCGAGCTTTAACCTTTAGAGCGCGGCTTCTCGACCCAGGGCAAAAGCTTTGAGGTTCGCTTCGAGAATCACCTCGCCGCGCGGCGCAAAAAGGACGCGGATAAATTCGAGCAGGGTTTCCTCCTTCAGAACAAGGTATTTCGAGGCCGCCCCCAACACGACCGTATTTTGCGTTCGGCTCGAGCCCGCCTCTTTAGCCAGTTTTTCCGAATCGACGATGATGCTCCCCGGGATTTTTCGGAGCTCTGCTAAAAGCGTGTCCCTCTCTGGATAATCAGGGATGTTGATATAGGGCGTGCTGCTCGTGACGACCTTCCCTTGGGGATGGAGAAAATCGAGATAGCGCAGCGTTTCGAGCGGCTCGACGCTAAGGATCATGTCCGCTTCGCCCCGGGGAATCAAGTCGCTCCAGATAAGGTCCCGCGAAAGCCGCAGATGGGACTGGACAGCCCCTCCTCTCTGGGACATGCCGTGGACTTCCGCCTGCTTGATGCTGAAACCTTCCTTGAGCGCGGCGCTGTCGATGATATAGGCAATCGATAGGATGCCCTGTCCGCCCACCCCTGCCAAGATAATGTCCTGTTTCCGCGTTGACGTCATCGACTCACCTTTTCTTCTTTTTGCGGGCTTCTTCAAGGCACTCCCGGACTGACACGACGACGGAAATCCCCGGGTGTTGGATTTCTTCCTTGAGGATCCCGGCGTTCGTCTCCAAGTTTTTGGGCAAAGGCTCGATGACGCGAATATGCTCTTTGGGGACGCCGACGCCTTCGATAATCTTCAACAGCCTTTCCCCCGTGGCGAAGCTGGGCTGGCCCCCGGTCATCGCCACTGTGCAGTTGTCCAGGACGATCAAGACCATGTTCGTGTTGAACGCCGCGGCGCTCAGGAGCGACGTCATGCCGGAATGACCGAATGTCGAATCGCCGATGACGGCGATCGAAGGATGGATGCCGGCTTCAGCCCCGCCTTTAGCCATGCCAACGCTAGCCCCCATGCACACGCAACTGTCCACGGCGTTGTAGGGCGGATAATAGCCGAGTGTGTAGCACCCGATGTCGCTAAAGATCGTCGAGCCCGGATAGCCTTTCAAGGCTTTCTTGAGAGCGTTGAAAGTGTCGGCGTGCGGACAGCCCTGGCAGAGCTGCGGAGGACGGCTGGACAGCTTGAAATCGCCGACCTTCTGCGTGGGGAGGGGCTTGAGATCCATGGCCCGGCGCACAACTTCGGGCGACAGCTCCCCGGCCAGGGGCAGATGACCGCTCAGCTTTCCGACGAGGTTTTTCCCGGCGATGCCAAAGAATCCTTTGAGGGTCCCTTCGATCAGCGGATATCCCTCTTCGGCGACGAGGATGGTTTCCGCAGAGTTCATGAGCGTTTTAATAAGGCCTTCAGGAATGGGATAGGTCGAGACCTTCAAGATCGAAGGCTTGGGTTCGACGTCCCCGATATTTTCCATCACATAATTGTAAGCGATTCCCGAGGTGATGATTCCCAGTCGGGAGCCTATTGGGCCCGGAACCAGGCGGTTGAACGGGGACCCATTGGCGAATTCGAGAAGCTTGGACTGTAGGTCGAGGATCTTCCGGAACTGGACGCGGGCGTTGGTCGGCAGGAGCGTCCAGCACTGACGGGCGCCGGGCTTGAGGGAGTTCTGGGAGCGCGGCTCTCCGGGCCGGACACCGGAACGGCTGTGGGCCAAGCGAGTCACCATTCTGACCATGACCGGAATTTTCATCCTCTCCGAAAGATCAAAGGCCTGGCGCGTCATATCGTAGGCTTCCTGGTGGTCCGACGGCTCAAAACACAGGATCTGGGCGAACTTGGCGAAAAACCGGCTGTCCTGCTCGTTCTGGGAACTGTGCATGCTCGGGTCGTCGGCGGCGACGACGACGAAGCCGCCGTTAGCGCCGGTCAGGGACGAGCTCATGAACGGGTCGGCCGCCACGTTCAGCCCGACATGCTTCATCGAAACCAAAGCCCGTTTCCCTGCGAAGGACACGCCGAGCGCCTCCTCGTAAGCGACCTTTTCATTGACCGACCAGGAGGCGATAAATTTCCGATGGCTCTCAGATGCCCGGATCAGGTAGTCCATGATTTCCGAAGCGGGAGTTCCGGGGTAGGAATAGGCCGCGGTCAGGCCGGCATGGATCGCGCCCAGGGCCACGGCTTCATCACCCAAGAGGATTTCTTTTTGCATCCGGTCTCTCCGTCTGTCTCACCGTCCAAAAGAACACCCTATTTTCTATTCTCGATGGAAATGTGTCAAGGGACACTCTTGGAAGGGAACCCTTACTTAGGGTTTCCTTCCAACGCTCGCTCTGCTCGCTGCCTTCTTTCCAAGGAGCATCAGGCCATGGATCTTCAGGGGGGGACACTCTTGGACCGAATCTCCCCTATTCCAATGAATCCTATTAAACCTATAAATTTATGTTGAAATATTTTTTTCTCTGGATTAAGATGGGGACGATCGGTTTGTTTCCGCAGGCAGCCTAAAAGGAGTCAATTATGATCAAGCTTTCGACAAAGGGAAGATACGGAACCCGGCTCATGCTCAATCTTGCCCGCCATTATAAAACCAATCACGAAGCCGTGATCTTGAAAAACGTCGCCGAAGAAGAGGGCATTTCGATCCGCTATCTCGAACAGATCATCATCCCCCTGAAAATTAATCATCTCGTCAAGAGTATCCGGGGCGCGGGCGGCGGTTACACGCTCGCCAGGAAGCCCTCCGAAATCAAGCTGTGCGATATTCTCTATGCCTTGGAAGGGTCGTGCAGCCTGGTCGAGTGCGTCGAGGACGATAGCTTTTGCGACCGGATGAAGACTTGCGGGACGTACGAGATCTGGAAGGCGGCCACGAACCTGCTCAGGGATTACTTCCAACGCATCACCCTCCAGGACATCCTGGCCATCTCCGATAAGAAGACCGCCGCGATCAAAAAGAAGCCCCGGGCGAAGTGAGCCGCGTTTTTGAGCGGTGAATTCTTCCTCTCCGGCCAGCTTGTCGTCCATGCCTAGCCAGCCTTTAGGAAAACTGTGATGAAGCCGAACCTCGCCCCCAAGCACTGGCACTTGCGGAGCAAAGTCCTCCTCCACATTCTCATTTTTGGCGCTTCGGCGGCCATCATCCTCACGGTCATTTACATCCAAACGGAAAAACGTCTCATCCGGGCTGCCAGCCAGCAGAAAGCCCAAATCGTAAGCTCCCTCGTCAATGCCGGGCTCTATCGGGCCATGCAAACCGGCCATGAAAAGGAAGTCCAATCCAAGATGGAGGAAATCGCTTCCTCCACGGCTATCAAGAAAATCCGGATTCTCTCGCCCCTGGGCCGGGTTTTGCGTTCGACGCATCCTGAGGAGGTCGGCCAGCCCGTCGGCGGGCGAGAGCAGGACAGCCTGACCCAGTTCCTGGCCCGAAATGTCCCTTCCGAGATCGATATGCTCAAGGCGCAATCCTTGGCCCAGAGTTTTCTCGTCATTGAAAACAAGAAAGAATGCCTGGGGTGCCATGCCGCCTCGGAAAAAATCACCGGCGTCCTCGAAGTCCAGGTCGACAATTCCGAAGCCGAATCCCTGCTCCGGAAAAACCAATGGAAAGGGATCGTGGCCGCCCTAGCCGCCCTGTCTTTGTTGACCTTTATCATCCTGCGCCTTTTTGAGCGGATCATCAACCGGCCCATTTCGGAGCTGAAGAACGAAATGAAATCCTACCAAGTCGGGCACTTGGCGCCTCCCTTGGCCCCCGCCAAAAAGGACGAAATCGGAAGCCTGGTCGAAAGTTTTCAGCTCATGGTCGCGCGGCTGGAAGACGCCCACCGGAAAATCGAAGAACTCTATCACCAGCGGATTGAAAAAGCGGAACACTTGGCCTCCTTCGGGGAGCTGGCCGCCGGGCTCGTCCATGACGTCAAAAATCCTCTGGCCGGGATCCGGGGGGTTATCGAAATTATCAGCCAGAAAACGCCTGTGGGCGATCCCCAAAAAGAAATTTATGGCGAGGTCCTCTTACAAATCGACCGAATTATCACCATCCTGCAGGATGCCCTAAACTATGCCAAGCCCAAGGCGGCCAATTTCCTATGGGTCAATCCAAATAGCTATGTCGAAAACGCCATCCGCCTGGCCGGCACTCAAATGAACGGCAAAAAGATCGAAGTTCACTTCCACGGAGTCCGGCCGGAGGGCCAGGCCTATATCGATCCGGATATGATCCAAGATGTTCTCCTGAACTTGATCCTCAACAGCATCTCGGCGATACAGGATCAGGGGCATATTGAAATCTCCATGCAAGAAGGCGGCGACCGCAGGCTCCAGATCCGTGTTTCGGATGATGGGCAAGGGATTTCCGAAGCGCACCTCGGCCAAATTTTCAATCCCTTCTTTTCAACGAAGACCGGAGGGACGGGATTGGGGTTGTCGATCTCGAAAAAAATTATCGAAATCCATGGGGGGACTATCCAGGTCGAAAGCCGGACCGGACAGGGGACAACATTTTTCATCGAAATCCCTGTCTCCCCTGCCGCTAATGAATAATGAGCAAGAAAACGATTCTGATCATCGATGACGAAAAACTCGTGCGTTGGACCCTCAGCCAAAAATTTGCCGAGTGGAATTACGATGCCCTTGAAGCCGAATCCGGCCGGGAGGGCCTCATCCGCGCCGAAGAGGAAACTCCTGACCTCGTCCTCCTCGACGTGAAGCTTCCCGATATCAGGGGCACCGACCTTTTAGAGGAGTTCAAAAAAAGATGGCCCGCCCTGCCCGTGATTATGATTACGGCCTTCGGCGAAATCGAAGACGTCGTCTCCGCCATGCAGCGTGGAGCCTACAACTTTATGACAAAGCCCATCGACCTGGCCAAGCTCCAGAGCCTCCTCAAAAACGCCCTGGAAGCCTCCGACTTGAAACAAGAGGTTGCCTATTTCCGGCAAAAAGAATCCCAAAATTTCCAGCCGGGCCAGGTCATCGCCCGGTCTGAAGGGATGCTTCAGGTCCTCGACATGGTCCGGAAAATCGCCGAGAGCGAAGCTTCGATCATCCTGCTACAGGGCGAAACCGGAACCGGGAAGGACCTCTTCGCCCAGATGATCCACTATTGCAGCCGACGCAAAGAATCTCCCTTCCAGGCCATTAATTGCTCGGCCATTCCCGAGAATCTCCTGGAGAGCGAATTGTTCGGCTACGAAAAAGGGGCCTTCACGGACGCTAAACAGCAAAAAAAAGGCCTGGTAGAGCTCGCCGATGGCGGGACTCTTTTCCTGGACGAGATCGGCAGCTTGAGCCTTCCTCTGCAGGCCAAGCTTCTCCGGTTCTTGGAAACGCGGACGTTTAAGAGGCTGGGAGGCTTGAAGGACATCGAAGTCGACCTTCGGGTCATTGCGGCTTCGAATCATGACCTGGCCGGGCTCTCCCGAGAGGGAAAATTCCGGGTGGACCTGATTTATCGGCTTAACGTCTGTCCCGTTATCCTGCCGCCCCTGCGCGAAAGAAAAGAGGATATCCTCCCCCTAGCCCAGCATTTTGTTTCTCTGTTCAACGCGAAGTTCGGCAAGAAGATAAAAGGCTTGGAGCCCGACGCCGAACGAATTTTCCTGGGCTACAGCTGGCCGGGAAACGTGCGGGAACTCAAGAATGCCGTGGAAAGGGCGATGATCTTCGAGGACGGATCCCGGATTTCCAAGAAATTCCTTCCCATTCAAGTCGAAAAGGCACCCGCCGGACCTTCCTCAGCCGAGATCACCGTTTCCTTCGGCGAAGGAAGTTCGCTGGAGAAGATAGAGAAGGACTTCATCATCCAGGCCTTGAAAAAAGCGGCCGAAAACCAGACGCGGGCGGCAAAAATCCTTAAGATCTCGCGGGACACGCTGAGATATCGGATCAAGAAACTTAAAATCAACCCTTAGCAAATTGACTTTTATCTTCTTCAAATGCTATAAAACCTAAGCCTTGGATATATGGGAAGAGCCCCTCTTTTCGATTTTTAAATGAGGATAAATCGCGGCCGCTAATAATTAAAAGAATCGTATCAAGGGAGGCCCTGGATGAAGAATAAAGCGCTTTCAATCCTTTTCCTGCCGTTATTTCTCGCGGCAGGCCTCTGGGCTCAGCAATGCATCGAGTGTCACAAAAAGACAACACCCAATATTGTCTCGGATTGGCAGCTCAGCAAGCACAGCCAGAACGACGTCAACTGCTCGGTCTGCCACGGCGAGGACCATAATTCGGTGACGACGGTCGCCAAAGCCAAAATCCCGACGCCCGACACCTGCGCCCAATGTCACGAGGAAAAGGTCGTTCAATTCAAGAAAGGCAAGCACGCCTTCGCCTGGGCGGCCATGAAAGCAATGCCCACGGCCCATGCCCAGCCTGTCGCGATGACGGAAGGAATGAAGGGCTGCGGCGGCTGCCATAAGATCGGCTTGAAGACCGAGGCGGAAATCAAAGAACTTAAAAAGAGCGGGCCGGGCTTCGGCCTGGCTTCCTGCGATGCCTGCCATACCCGACACACGTTCTCCCTTCAGGAAGCGCGCGAGCCGCAGGCCTGCCAGACTTGCCACATGGGCTTCGACCATCCCCAATGGGAAATGTATTCCGCCTCCAAGCACGGCGTCCGCTACCTCCTCAAACAGATCAAGACGCTTCCAGAAACCGCCGCCGCCCCCAAATGTCAGACCTGCCATTTTCAGGAGGGCGACCATGCGGTCATGACCGCCTGGGGATTCCTGGCTGTGCGGCTCCCAATGCCCGAGGACAAGCAATGGGCTGATGACCGAGCCGTCATCCTCCAGGGGCTCGGCGTTCTCGACCCGCAGGGAAAACCAACGCCGCGGCTCGACGTCGTGAAAGCGGCCGGGGTGGCCCGGCTGGCGCAGGAAGACTGGCAGAAAGAACGGGACAAGATGCTCCGGACCTGCAACCAGTGCCATTCCTATAATTTTGCCAAGGGGGAGCTCGAGAAAGGCGACCGGATGATCAAGGAAGCCGATCATCTCATGGCCGAGGCGATACGGACGGTGGCGGCTCTCTATAAGGACAACATCATCCCCAAGCCGGCGACCTACGCCTATCCTTTCCCGGACCTGCTGACCTTTCATGACGCGCCAACGGTCTTCGAACAGAAACTGTTTGTCATGTTCCTCGAGCACCGGATGAGGACCTTCCAGGGAACGTTCCACGCCAATCCCGATTACGCCCTGTGGTATGGCTGGAGCGAGATGCGGAGAGACCTCACAGAAATCCAGACGACGGCCGCCGAGCTGAGGAAAAAGTAGCCGGCGGCGGCATTCTGTTGCAAAAATCTTATTAATCCTATAGAATAACTCGGTTTTCTCTCCAGCGTTGGGAGAGGGAAGGGACAACTGACGATGAAGGCGTTTCTAAAGGTTTTCGCGTCCATCCGGCTGGCGATCATCCTCTTGATCATTCTCGCTATTGCCTCCGTGCTCGGCACCCTGATCCCTCAACAAAGAAGCCTGGAGGAATATACCGCCCGATACGGGCAACTCTCGGGGCTGCTCATCCGCCTCCAACTGACGCGGCTCTATCACTCGATCTGGTATCTTACCCTTTTGGGCCTGTTCGCCCTGAACATCATCATCTGCACCCTCACCCGCCTCTCGCCAAAATTGCGCAAGGCCCTCCGGCCTCATATCCAGACAGAGGTTAAAAGTCTGCTGGCCTTGAAGGTTAAAGACCGCTACAAGAAGAACGCCCCGCTCCCTGAAGTGAAGGCTGAGCTCGAAAAATCGCTGGCGTCCTCGGGCTACCGGCTGAGAACCGAAGGCCGGGACTTCAAGGTTTGCTTGCTGGCCCGCAAAAAAATCCTGGGCATCTTCGGCTCGGATGTCGTGCATCTCGGACTTCTCATCATCCTGGCCGGAGGCATCGTCAGCGGCTTGACCAGCGTTCGCAAGGATCTGGCTTTGAAGGAAGGAGAGAGCCTCCCCGTGCCGCGGGCCTCTTTTGAAATTCGCTTGGACAAATTCACCACTGAATATTACCCGGACGGAAGCATCAAAGCCTGGAAAAGCGCGGTCACGGTTATCGAAAACGCGGCGCCCGTCCTGGCTAAGACGATTGTCGTCAACAAGCCTCTCACCTACCGTGGCTATTCCTTTTACCAGACCAGCTACGGTTGGAACTGGGATCATCCTGCCGTCGAAATTTGGTCCAAGAAAAAAAGCGACCCCGCCTTCGTCAAAAAACTCAAGCTCAAGGTCGGCGAAAAAATTGCGCTCGACGACAAAGACCAGACCTCTATCTCCGTGGCACGGTTCATCCCGGATTTTGTCCTGGGCGAAGGGAACGAGCCTCAAACGCGCTCCCTCCAGCCCAACAACCCGGCCGCCTTCGTGGAAGGCTTTCAGGGCGGCGAAAAGATCTTTTCCGGCTGGATCTTCGCCAACTTTCCGGACATGGACCGTATCCATGCCGCCAAACCCACCGACTTGTCGTTCGAGCTCAAGAGTTTCGAGGCGGGTCAGTATTCGGTCCTCGAAGCGGCCCGAGACCCGGGCGCGAACCTGATCTGGATCGGATGCATCCTGACCATGCTCGGTCTGGGCTTAGCTTTCTATTGGCCGCCCTGGGAGATCAAAGCGGTCCTTGAAGAAAGCCAGGGCAAGACCGAGGTCATCGCCGGCGGAATCGCCACCAAGAGCCGGGATAGCTTCCGATCCGAATTCGAAAAAATCGTGACCTCGGCAAGGAGAACCAAATGAGCGAGTCTACGCTATTTGTCATCACCTTTATCCTCTATATATTATCGGCCTTCTTTTACCTGACTTTTCTCTTTTCCAAGGAGCCCGCCAGGGCTAAGCCCGGGTCCCTCCTGGCCGTGGCCGGCCTCATTATCCACACCGCTGCCCTCGCCGTCCGGACCGTCGAAAGCGGGCATGCGCCGTTCACGAACATGTACGAATCGCTGTCCTTCCTCGCCTGGGCTTCGGTCCTGGCGTTCGTCGTGATCGACAAGAAATTCAAAATCCCAAAGATCGGTCCTTACATCATGTTGATCGTCATCGGCCTGATGGCCCTGGCCTCTTCGCCCATCATGCCGAAAGAGGCCACGCCTCTCGTCCCGGCGCTTCAGAGCTACTGGCTCTGGCTGCATGTCTCGGTGACGCTCCTGGGCGAGGCGTTCTTTGCCGTCGCCTTTATCACCAGCATCATGTATCTCGCGGCCAAAGAGATCGACAAAAAAGAGAAATGGGACTCGGTGAGCTATCGCTGCGTGGCCGTCGGTTTTCCCCTGTTCACACTGGGAGGCCTTGTCTTCGGCATGGTCTGGGCCTATAAAGCTTGGGGCACTTACTGGAGTTGGGATCCCAAGGAAGTCTGGAGCCTGATCACTTGGTTTGTCTTCGCTCTTTATCTCCATACGCGGATCGTCATGGGCTGGAAAGGGAAGCGCTCGGCAGTCATCGCCATCATCGGCTTCCTGGCCGCCCTCTTTACTTATTTTGGCGTCAACTACCTGTTGGCTGGTTTGCACAGCTATGCTTGAGAGAATCGGGCGCGCGCGAGGATTTGAAGAAAGGCTTCATCCCGCCGCAAAGAAGAACAAACATGAGCCATGATTCAATCGTATCCGATAAAAAAAGAAAAAGAAAAAAACACCTAAAAATTCTTCTCCTCGCCTTGGGCGTATTTCTCGTTGTCTTCATCGCCTCTATCGAGCTGACCTCGACGTCCGGATTCTGCTCGGTCTGCCATTACATGAAACCGTTTTATCAAAGCTGGAAAGCATCATCCCACGGCAAAATTGAATGCAAGGTCTGCCATTATCCGCCGGGGATCCGCAATACGATGAAAGCCAAAATGGAAGGCCTGGTCATGGTCGGCCGGTATTGGACCAAGCTTTATCTCAAATCCAAGCCCTGGGCCGAGATCCAGGACGAAAGCTGTCTGCAGAAAGGCTGCCATGACAAGAGGCTCCTCGAAGGCCAAGTGAAATTCAAGACGGTCGCCTTCGACCACAAGGTCCATTTTTCCGACCTCAAGCGGGGTAAACAGCTTCGCTGCACGAGCTGCCATTCCCAAATTGTCCAGGGCGAACACATCACCGTAACCGAAGGAAGCTGCTTCATCTGCCATTTCAAGAAGAGCGAGCAGAATCCTCGGGTCGCCGCTTGCACCAACTGCCACAAGCAGGAGCACCTGGTTTCCCAAACCTCTCGCTATAACCATGCCGTGGTCTTTGCCAACAACTTCAAGTGCGATAAATGTCACAGCCAAGTCATTATCGGGGACGGCATCGTGCCCAGGGAAAACTGCTTCAAGTGCCACTTCGAAAGGGACCGGCTGGACAAGTACGGCGACACCATCCTCATCCACGACAATCATATCGCCAAGAACAAGATCGAATGCACCCAGTGCCATCTGGCCATCCAGCATAAAATCGTCAAAGATATCGAGGCCATCACCGACTGCCGCACCTGCCACACGGGTTCGCACCAGGCCCAAAAAATCCTGTACACGGGAGAGGGCGGAAAAGGGATTTCCCATCCCATGCCCAACGTCATGCTCCAAAAGGGTTTGAGCTGCAAGGGCTGTCATATGTATCACGAAGAGACCGGCGGCCGCCTGGTCAAGAGCGAGACATCGATCGCTAAAGACAAAGCCTGCGAATCCTGCCACGGCGCCGGGTTTTCACGGATCCTCAAGGCGTGGCAGACATCGACTCAGAAAAAGCTCGAAACGATCAACGCCATTTATCAGAAGGCCGTTCAGGAAGCCCGGCAAGGCAGGAGCGAGGGCCGGGCGAAAGCCCAAAGCCTGCTCGACGAAGCCGCCTTCAACATCGACGTCGTCGAGCGGGGCAAGAGCGTCCATAACATCACATATTCCCAGGAACTGCTCTCGGTTTCCTTGGACAAGATTGAAGAGGCCCTCCGGCTGGCCGGATCTACCTACAAGCCCGACCGCACGTCTTTTATGCCTCAAAAGACAGAAAATGCTTGTTTGGGCTGTCATGCCGGGATCGAAGAGATTAGGTCGCCGGTATTCGGCATGAGCTTTCCCCATAAAAGCCATCTCATCGTTCAGAACCTCTCCTGCCCAGCCTGCCATTCCAACGCCAGGAAACACGGAGAGTTCGTAGGGTCGAAAACCACTTGCGCCTCCTGCCACCACAAAGAAGCCAAGAAGGACTGCTCGAGCTGCCATGAGACACAAAGGATGTTTTACCAGGGCGGTACGCTCGCCGACATGAAAATTCCGAAAGATATCATGGCCCAAGCCGACACGGATTGCACGGCCTGCCATCTCGATAAACAAAAACAGGTCGTCCGGCCCGGAGCGGATGCCTGCGTCGAATGTCACGGCGAGGAAAGCTATCGAAAAAAATCCCAGGAATGGCGTGATTCCGTCGCGGCCCTGGTCAAAGATTTAAAGGCGGCCCTTGGCGAAGCTAAAAAGACGGCCCTGACCGATGAGCAAAAGTCGCAGGTGAGCGCCGTCGAAGCCGGGCTCACCGCCATCGAGCAGGACGGGAGCCTCGGGATCCACAACCACGCCTTCTTCGAAGACTTCTTGACAAATGCCTTGAAAAAAATTAAATCAGTAGGCGCCGCGGCGAAAACATGAATCGGCGGACCTTATTGAATGCTTTTTTGGGCGGCTCCCTTTTGGCCACGATCGCGGCGTTCCTCTATCCCGTCGTCCGCTATATCCTTCCCCCCAAGCAGGCCGAGGCCGTCCAAAAACGGATCGCCGCAGCTAAGGTCGGCGATTTGGCTCCCAACTCGGCTAAGATTTTCAAATTCGGATCGTCTCCGGCCATCCTCATCAACACGCAGGACGGAAAACTCCTGTCTTTCTCGGCCGTCTGCACCCACTTGACCTGCACGGTGACATACCAAGCTGAAACCGGCACGATGTACTGCCCCTGCCACAACGGCCGGTTCGACCTGGCCGGCAACGTCATCTCTGGGCCGCCGCCCGCCCCTCTGGAATCCTATAAAGTTGAAGTGGCCGGCGAAGATATCTTTATTTCCAAGAACGCCTAGCATGAATAAATTCGGCCGGAATTTCTTTGTCTATCTGGACGAGCGCTTTGGGATCCAGGGATTCTTGGATTTCGGCAGGAAAAAGAAAGTCCCCGAGCATCCCTCTTCCTTCTGGTACTATTTCGGAGGCATCTGTCTTTTTCTAGCCGGCATCCAAATCCTGACGGGGATCCTCCTTCTGCTCTATTACACGCCCTCGATCGACTCCGCCCACGAAAGCATTCAATTCATCATGAGCCAGGTCAAGTTCGGATGGCTCATCCGTTCGGTCCACAGCTGGACGGCCAACATCCTCATCGGCGTCGTCTTCGTCCATATGTTTTCGACATTCTTCCTCAAGGCCTATCGAAAGCCGAGAGAGCTGACCTGGATCACGGGGTTCTTGCTGCTGCTCGTCTTTCTGGCCTTCGGCTTCAGCGGTTATCTCCTGCCCTGGAACGAGCTGTCGTTTTTTGCCACTCGGGTCGGCACCGATATCGCTGGAAGCCTGCCCTTGGTCGGGAAATGGCTCAAGACCGTCATCCTTGGCGGCCCTTCGGTCTCCCGGGCGACTCTCTCCAGGTTCTTCTGGTTTCACATCGCCCTCCTTCCCCTAGCGGCCGCTCTGATTATCGGCGCCCACGTCTGGCTCGTCCAAATGTTGGGCATGTCCAAACCCATCGGGATCGACGAATCCAAGGTCAAGGAAATTTCGTTTTTCCCGGATTTTCTCTACAAGGACGCCCTCGGCTGGACCCTCATTCTGATCCTCATCGGCGTCCTTTGCGTTTTCTTGCCCTGGGAGGTCGGGAAAAAGGCCGATCCGTTCGGGGCAACGCCCATGGGCATCAAGCCCGAATGGTATTTTACGTTTATGTTCACGACGCTCAAGCTTCTTCCTTCTCGAATTTTGTTTATCGAAGGTGAGAAGCTGGCCATCCTGGTATTCCTGGCGGCAGGGCTCCTCTGGATGCTGGCTCCCTATCTCGACCGCCGCGCTTCCCAGGAAAAACCGAGCCCGGTCTTCTCGGCCGTCGGATTCTTCGTCTGCCTTTACATCGTCGTCATGACCATCCTCACCTACACAGTTCGGGGTTTATAGCGAGATGAAACCGGTACAGTTGATCAAGACGGCTTTCTTGACCTTGGTTTTGTCCGGCCTGTTCTTTTTTCCGCGGCTGTCGTTCGGCCAGAAAAACAGCTGCCTGGACTGCCACAGCAAGCTCGAGGGCGAGCTCCGCGCTCCAGCCGAGGGTTTCGCCCAGGATATCCACCGGCAGTTCGGCCTGGGCTGCAAAGACTGCCACGGCGGAAACCCCGCCCAGGACGCGGAAGACCTGGCGAAGGACAAATCATTTAAGAGCGCGCCGAAGAGGGCCGTTATCCCCGAATTCTGCGCATCCTGCCATGCTGATGCCGCTTACATCCGCTCCTTCAACCCCCGCCTGAGGGTCGACCAGCTCAGCCAATACTGGACGAGCCGGCACGGCCAGCTCCTCAAAAAGGGCGATCCAAAAGTCGCCGTCTGCACGGATTGTCATGGCGTCCACGGCATTCAATCGGCCAAATATCCGAAATCGCTCATTTTCCCCTGGAACATCCCCCAGACCTGCGGCCGCTGCCATGCCAACGCGGATTATATGAAAGCCTACGGAATCCCTACCAGCCAGCTCGACGATTACAAACAAAGTGTCCATGCGCGCGCCCTGTTTGAAAAGAAGGATATGTCCGCCCCTGCCTGCAACGACTGCCACGGCAACCACGGCGCCGCTCCTCCGGAGGTCAAGAGTATCGCCTCGGTCTGCCGGCAGTGCCATCCCTCGACGGGGGAGCTTTTCTCGAAGAGCCCCCATAAGAAAGCCTTTGACGAGATAGGCCAGTCTGAATGCGAGGTCTGTCACGGCAACCACAAAATCCTCTCCCCAAGCGACGACATGCTGGGCACCGGGAAAACGTCCGTCTGCCTGGAGTGCCATGAGACTGGCTCCAAAGGATACGAGGCGGCTTCGCAGTTGGGCCAGATCTTGACCAAGGCTCAAATCCGGTATCGGCAAGCCGAAGACATCCTGGCCCTTGCGGAAAAAAAGGGGGTCGAGGTGAGCGAACCGAAGTTCCGGCTCCAGGAAGTGACGACGATCCTGGTTTCTGCGAAAGACTTGACCCACGGACTGGCTGTCGAAGACATCCGGGGAAAGGTCGATGAAGGGGAAAAAATCCTGGCCGCTGTCCAGGAAGCCGGCGAAAAAGCCCTCCAGGAGGCAAAATTCAGGCGGACGGGCCTTCTCATCGCCACCATTTTCCTGGCCCTCTTCGCGGCGGCGCTCTTTCTCAAAATCCGCCAGATGGGGAAGTCCTCGCCCCGGGCCTGATTGAACCCTATCTATTCTATAAATTTTATAGAAATTCTATTTTTCGGATTGACAACCCCCGGCCCCTCGGCTAAAATGGGACATTCTTCAGAACCATGAAGGAGGCCTCATGAGGAAGATTCTCATTCCGGCGGTGTTCATCACCCTCTGTCTCTTTGCCATAAACGCTTATGCCCAGACTCCGACTTATGTCGGCTCTCAGAAATGTCAGATCTGCCATAGAACTGAAAAGCAGGGACAGCAGTTCCCGATTTGGGAGATGAGCAATCACGCCAAATCGTTTACCGCCTTGAGTTCTCCAGCGGCGGCCGCCAACGCCCAAGCCCTGGGCGTGAAAGATCCGACCACGGATCCCAAATGTTTGAAGTGCCACGCGCCGCTTTTTGATAAAGCCGCGGACCTCAAAGCTGAAGGCGTCACCTGCGAAGTTTGCCACGGCCCCGGCAGCGCTTATAAGACGCTGTCCATCATGAAGAACAAAGACGAAGCGATCAAAAACGGGCTCAAGCTTTACGGCAATCCGGACGCGATCCAGGCCTGGTGCCTGACCTGCCATCAGAATGCGCACGGAAAGACGTATGATTTCGCCGCTGCCTGGGATAAAATTAAACACCCCATACCAGGAAAATAACACGGATCGCGATTCGCTTAAGGTTGCTCCCTGAGAGGGGTCCTTGTCCAGAGTGGGCCGGGGAATTTATCCCCAGGAAGAAAAAAAACTATTGTGGACATATCTTCGATGAAACAGCGATGGACCATAAAAGCCCTCTCGACGCTCGTCTGCTGCCTCGCTCTGGCGGTCCTCTCCTGGGGGCAATCCGAACGCGGAACAAATCCTCAATCGACGGCAAACCTGAAATGCCTCTCCTGCCATAAGGTCGATTCTCTTTCTGCCTCGGTCCATATCCAGCTCGCCTGCACAGACTGCCACCTGGTTGCCATGAAAGGCGGCACCACGGACCTGCCCCATCAAAAGAAACAAGATATCCCCCCGGTGAATTGCACGGCCCAATGCCACCGGGAAAGTCAATCGGCAAAGGCGGGCGAAAGCCCCACGTATTATCCGGACAGCGTCCACGGCAAGGCCTATCTCCAGAGGGGCGTCGAGGATGTCGCCAAGTGCTGGGATTGCCATGGCAAGCACAACATCAAAAAGACGCAGGATTTGGAATCGACCGTCAACAGGAAAAACATCCCGCTCATGTGTTCCCGGTGCCACGCCAACATGAGTGTTATCGTGAAGTACCATATTCACGCCGAGGCTCCTTACCAAGAATATATGCAGAGCGTCCACGGCAAGGCCGTGTTTGAAAAGGGTCTGGTCTCCTTTGCCGCCGTCTGTACGGATTGTCACGGCGTCCATAACATCCAGGGCGTCGGCGAACCGCACCTGGCCGCCCGGAACCCGGAGACCTGCGGCAAATGCCACAGCCTCATTTTCGATGAGTATAAACAGAGCATCCACGGCCGGCAAGCCCTGCAGGGCAATATCGACGCTCCGCTTTGTATCGACTGCCACGGCGAACACAAAGTCGCCTCTCCCGCCGACAAACAGTCGCCGACATCCAAAGGCCACATTCCAGATACGTGTTCCGCCTGTCACGCCCGGCCTGAAATCATGAAAAAATACGGAGTCCCCGAAGACAGAATCAAAACCTTCATCGAGAGCTTCCACGGGATCGCCATCGGCTACGGCGACGAGGCCGAGGCGAATTGTACGAGCTGTCACGGCGTCCACGACATCCGCCCCGCCGGCGAACCCATGTCCAAGGTGAATCCGGCCAACCTGGCCAAGACATGCGGCCAGGCCAATTGCCATCCGGGCATGCCCGAAAAAATCGCCAAGGCTAGAATCCACCGCGACATCAACGAGAAAAAATCGGGCGCTCCGTTCTACGTCCAGAAAATCCTGCTGTGGGCCCTCCTCATTGTGGTCGCTTTGACGGGAATTTGGTTCATTCCCGAACTCATTCGAAGGGCCAGACGCTCCGGGACCAAATGACCAAGACGGCCCTGTCTTTCGCCCTCGCCTTATGCCTGACGGCCGGACTGGCCTCGGCTTCCCCGGCTGGACCTCCGTCAAACGACGACTGCTTAGCCTGCCATAGTGATTCCGGCTTGAAATCCGCCGCCGGAAAACTGGTCTTCGTGGACGCCAAAAAGTTCCAGGCTTCCTCCCACGGCCAAGCGGAGATTGCCTGCGTCGAATGCCACACCGACCTTAAAAAAGTCAAAGATTTTCCGCATGCTGAAAAATTGCAGCTTGTCAACTGCGCCGCCTGCCATGAAAAAGACGCCGAGCAGGTCAAGATGAGCATCCACGGCCAGCCCCACGAGGGCTCAAACCCGATGGCCGTCGCCTGCAAGGATTGCCACGGGACGCATAGCATCCGGAGCAAGGATGATCCCGAATCGACCATTTTTCCCATCAACCTGCCCAAGACTTGCGAGGCCTGCCACCTGGAGCGTGTCCAAACAAAGCGCGGCCAAGACTTTATTGAAATGTACGAGCAAAGCGCCCATTACAAGGCCCTGGAAAAATCCGGCTTGACTCTGTCCGCCAGCTGCGCCAACTGCCACGGCGGTCACGGCATCCGCGGCGTCGACGATCCCCAGTCTAAGGTCTCGAGGATAAATATCATCCGAACGTGCGGCATCTGCCATGTCGGCATCGAACGGGGCTATCTGGAAGGAGTTCACGGCAAGGATTATGTCAAGGGAAGCGCGGATGTGCCGGTTTGCACGGACTGCCATAATGAACACAACATCCAATCTCCCCAAGAACTGACCTCGCGCGTCTATGCCACGAAGGTCGCGGGCGTGTGTACGCGGTGTCACGATGACGAACGCCTCGCCCGCCAGTACGGGTTCTTGACGTCCCGGCTAAAGACTTACTCGAATTCCTATCACGGGACGGCCTCGAAGTTTGGCGAGACGCGGGTCGCCAACTGCGCCAGTTGCCATGGTTTTCACGACATCCGGGCATCCTCCGACCCGCAATCTCCGATCAACCCCGCCAACCTATCCAAGACCTGCGGGAAGTGCCACGCCGGGGCGGGGACAAATTTCGCCAAGGGAAAAATTCACGTCGTTTCGGAAAAGACTGAGAACAAGTGGGCCTATTTCGCCAAGGTCTTCTACATCGTTGTCATCGCCGGCCTGATCACGGTCTTCCTCATATTCATCGCCGCCGATCTGTACAAGAGGATGAGAGTCCGATGGAAACACTGACCCCTTCTCCCCTCATCCGCGATGACGAAATCTTCTTACGGATGAACCGGCCCGAACGAATCCAGCATTTACTCCTGATCCTGATCTTCACGGTCCTGATCCTGACAGGGCTGCCCCTGATCTTTTACGAGCTGAAGATCTTTAAATCCTTGATGTCGGGCGAAAGGGCCTTTTATATCCGCGGCATTTTGCACCGCGCCGCCGCCGTTGTCCTGATCATCAATATCGTCTGGCACATCTTCTACACGATTTTTACCCAAAGGGGCAGGAACAATTTCAAGGAAATGATTCCCAGGTTCAAGGATCTTCGGGATGCCTGGGACCTGTTCTGGCATAATGTCGGCCTCAGCCAGTGGTTCTATAAGAGGGGAATGTTTAAGGCATTCTTCGAGAAACATCCCTATTGGTTGTTCGAGAAAGCGCCCGAATTCGGCCGGTATAACTTTATCGAAAAATTCGAATACCTGGCCGTCGCCTGGGGATCATTCGTCATGATCATCAGCGGATTTTTCATGTGGAACCTGAATCTTTCCCTCAAGCTCTTCCCGCTTTGGGTCCACGACATCTTTGTCATCATTCACGGCTACGAGGCCATGTTGGCCTTCCTGGCCGTCATCATCTGGCACATGTACAATGTCCACTTGAACCCCGAAGTCTTCCCCATGAGCAAAATCTGGCTTAACGGAAAGATCACGGGGCATGAGCTGCGGACGCTCCACCCGCTGGAATACAAGAAAATCCTGGAAGAACGCCAGAGAACGCTTGGAACCGCAGACCTGCCGGAAAGGACCTAAGTTTAGAACGTTTCTTCCGACGCCGATTCATCGTCAAGGTCTCTTCCTAGACCCCTGAATTTTATCAAAAATAGAAAAGGCCCTCTCCGTCCGCAGAACGGACTCTGAACAGGGGGGGCACCTCAGCCTCCCGCCTAAAGAATAACTGAGATAAACGCAACTGTGAGAAGTTTGCATTAGATCATGTCAAAATCCAAGATGAAGTATAAAATTGAGGAGATTTTCCCCATTTATAATGAGGTAATATTCCACTTTTTTCTTGACAAATGCCTCAATTCAACTTAGATTGATATTGATTTATTAAGCTTTTAAGGGTAGGTAGCCAATATCTATCGCCTATCTCGCTTCATTGACTTGTCAAGGCCCGTTCCTTCGAGACGGCTCTTTCCTCAAACCTGGCCGCCTCATCGGCCTCTCGAATTCGAATGATCATTCGTCTTCTCTTCTTCTTGCGGCGATGGGACTAATTAAGGAAGGGGCACCGGCCGGACGATAAGAAAACAGATCCCGGATCACTAGAAAGGAGGCGCCATGAAAATGCAGAGAAGGGTCAAATACGAAGAAGAGCTGGACCCTGGTTTTCTCGATGAGATCAAGACAATGTCGGGCTGCACAGAACTCGACGAATGTATCCAATGCGGAACCTGCAGCAGTTCCTGTCCGATGTCCGTTTACATGGATTATCCGCCCCGCAAAATCATCGCCATGGTGAAGAACGGCTTTGCCGACGAGGCACTTCGGAGTTTTACCATCTGGCTCTGCCCGTCCTGCTACACCTGCCAAGTTCGCTGCCCGGCCAAGATCAAGATCACCGATGTCATGTATGCCCTCAAGCGCAAGGCCATTGAAAAAAAAGTCTACCCCTCAAAGTTCGCCATCCCCGTCCTGGACCGAGAGATGTCACGCCTTATCGCCAAGCACGGCCGGAACTCCGAGATGTGGCTCATCCTCAACCTTTACCTCAAATCACGCAATCCTCTCGGAATGCTCAAAATGGCCCCCTTGGGATTCAAGCTAATGAAGGCCGGCCGGATGTCGCTCCGAAGAGAATCCATAAAAAATAAAAAACAACTTAAATCTCTCTTGAGCGCCATCAAGGAGGGGACCTGATGAACGGATACATCTATTATCCAGGCTGCTCTCTGAAGGGAAACTCGCGTCCCTATGAGGAATCCATCCTGCCCGTGTTCAAAGAACTTGGCCTGCCGCTTCAAGAGCTGGACGATTGGAACTGCTGCGGTGCGACGGCCTATTTCTCCGTCGACGACACAATGGCCGCGGCCATCTGCGGACGCAATCTATCGCTGGCCGAGAAGACGGGGAAAAACATTGTCGCCCCGTGCGCCGGCTGCTATCTGACCCTGAAAAAGTCGAACAAGTTTTTAGCCAGCCGGCAGCCAAAAGCGGCCAAAATCTTGAGAGCTCTCAAAAACTCCGGATGCGAATATCAGGGCACCGTCGAGGTCAAACACCCCCTGGAAATCTTAGTGAAAGATATCGGCCCCCAGGCCATCAAAGCCATGGTCCGCAAACCCCTGTCGGGACTGAAGGTCGCCTGTTATTACGGCTGTCAACTCGTCCGTCCCTATACGGACTTCGACGACCCGGACTATCCAACGACCCTCGATACCCTCATGGAAGCCATCGGCGCTAAAGCCGTGGATTTCGCGGCCAAGACGCGCTGCTGCGGCGGATCGCTCACGGGGACGATCGAAGACGTCGGCCTTCGTTTGAATTACATCCTCCTCAAGGAGGCCAAAAGAAAAAACGCGGATGTCGTCGTCACGATCTGTCCTCTCTGCCAGTTCAATCTTGAGATCACCCAACAAAAGATCGTCAAGCGCTATAAAGAGGATATCCAGATGCCCATTCTCTATTTCAGCCAGCTTCTCGGCCTGGCGCTCGGAATTCCCAAAGAAGGCCTGGGTATTTCCAGGTCGATCGTCCCGCTCGGGCCGCTATGGGAAAAACTCGGCCAAGGAGGTGTCCAATGAGCCTGAACGGACAACCACGAATCGGTGTTTTTGTCTGCGATTGCGGCACCAACATCGCCGGCAAAGTGGACGTAGCGGATATCGTTGCCTTCGCCGCGAAACTGGACAACGTCGCCGTTGCCAAAGAATACAAATTCATGTGCTCGGACCCAGGCCAGGAACTGATCAAGCGCAGCATCAAGGACTACGAGTTGAATCGCGTCGTCGTTGCCTCCTGCTCCCCACTTATGCACGAGCCGACATTCCGGAGCGTGACGGCCGAGGGCGGACTCAACCCTTTCTACTTCCAGATGTCGAATATCCGCGAGCAGGTGTCCTGGGTCACCTTGAAGCCGGAGGACGCCACCAAAAAAGCCAAGGCCCTTATCTCTGCGGCCGTCCGCCGGGTCGCCCTTCATGATCCTCTCACAAGAAAAGAGGTTCCCGTGCGCCCCGAGGTTTTAATCATCGGCGGCGGGATCGCCGGAATTCAAGCCGCTTTAACTTACGCCAAATCCGGCAAAAAGGTCTATCTCGTGGAGCAGCAGCCCTCGATCGGCGGGCATATGTCCGAGCTCGACAAGACATTCCCGACGCTCGACTGCTCGGCCTGTATCCTCACGCCGAAAATGAGCGAAGTCGGAAAGCATCCGAACATCGAATTGCTGACCTGGAGTGAAGTCGAGGAGATATCGGGATACATCGGGAACTTCAAGGCGAAAATCCGGAAGAAAGCCCGCTACATCGACATCGACAAGTGCAACGGCTGCGGCGCCTGTTGGGAAAACTGCCCGACGACCGTGACGCCTTCGGAACGGATCATCCGCAAAGGCAATCTGATCATCAAACGGGTGGACAAAGAGACGTCCATCGCATGAAACTCAAGGACATCCAGACTCTTCTTCAGGCCGATCTTGTCTGGGGAACGGATGTATCCCTCGAAAAAGAGATCGGAGCGGCCTGCGGCTCGGACCTCATGAGCGACGTGCTGGCTTTTGGCAAGCCAGGACAGATCCTCCTGACAGGACTGACGAACACGCAGTCTGTCAGGACGGCGGATATCATCGGAGCTAAAGCGATCGTCTATGTCCGGGGAAAAAAGCCGGACCAAGAATGCTTGGAACAAGCCGTCGCCAAGGGCATCCCTGTTCTCTCGACCCGTTACATGATGTATGAAGCCTGCGGGATTCTCTACAGCCACGGCCTGCCGGGTGCTTGTCCTTCAGAGGTCGCCGAAATCCTGCCCGACCTGGGCGGGAACAATGCCTTCACCCGTTCCTTTGAGATTACAGGGAGGAATTTCAGCCGGGCCGGGCATGCCTCGACCACGGTGAAGGACATTTTAGAGGATATCGGCATCCAGCCGGCACTCATCCAGCGCGTCGCCATCGCCGCGTATGAGGCCGAGATGAATGTCGTCATGTATGCCGAGCGCGGAGAAATGACTCTCACCGTCACGCCAAACCTGATCTATCTGCGACTCCGGGATGAGGGCCCGGGAATCCCAGATATCGAACTGGCCATGAAGGAAGGGTATTCGACAGCCACGCCCGAGATGAGAGAAATGGGATTCGGAGCCGGGATGGGCCTTCCCAATATCCGAAAAAATTCCGACAGGTTCGAGATTTCCTCCGAAGTCGGGAAAGGGACCAACCTCGATATCTATTTCGACCTCCGTCGCGAGCAGGAGGCTAGGGCATGACGCCTCTGTTTTCATCCGTCCGCGTTGAGTCCCAGAAATGCCAAGGCCGGATGAAATGCTTGAGGGCTTGTCCCACCCAGGCCATTCGCGTCAAAAACGGCCAGGCCCGGATCCTCCAGGAACGTTGCATTGACTGCGGCGAGTGCATCGTCGCCTGCCCGCATGGGGCGATTCGTCCTCTGACCGATCCTTTCGGCGAGCTGACCAAATTCCGCCATACCATCGCCATCCCCTCGCCGGCGCTTTACGCCCAGTTTGGCCGGGAAATCCTGCCGGACAAAATTATCAGCGGGCTTAAAGGCATCGGCTTCGACGACGTTTTCGATCAAGCTCAAACGTGCGGCATGATCAGCTTTGCCATCCAGGAATATCTCCGGGATTATCAGGGGCCCAGGCCCTTGATCTCGAACGCCTGCCCGGTCGTCGTCCACCTGGTTCAAGTGAAATATCCTCACCTTCTCGCCCATATTATTCCGATCGACACGCCGCGAGAGATCGCCGCTCGAGAAATCAAAAAAGCCAAAGCGCTTCAATACGAGCTCCGGGAACGGGATATCGGAGCGTTCTATCTGACGCCCTGCCCGTCTAAAATGATTTCCATCAAGCAGCCCGCGGGAAGAAAACGATCCCATCTCGACGGCGCCATCGCCATCGCGGACATCTACGGCCCTCTTCGGATGGCCCTGGAAAACGTCCCGCACGAAAGCTATCGAAAAAGCCTGGAGAACATATGCATTCTGGGGATCGGTTGGGCGATGGCCGGCGGAATCTGCCGGACGCTTCGCTTGCGCAACTCTCTGGCCGTATCCGGCCTGGCGGAAATCATCAAGGTTTTCGACGATATTGAACGGGGAAAGCTGAGCGATATCGATTTTATCGAAGCCTATTCCTGTCTCCAGGGCTGCGTCGGAGGCTCGCTGACCGTGGAGAACATCTATGTCTCCTACAACAAAATCCTTAAACTCATCGAAACTCTTGAATTCGAGAAAATCAAAGCCTGCCCGGACATCCGAGAGGTTCGCCGGCTCTGCAAGGAAAATTTTTTCCTGCGGGAGGAAAAAATCGAGCCGCGGCCGATTAAGCCTCTGGATGAAAATATCTCCAAAGCCATCACGAAGCGCAGGGAAAAAGAAGCCCTTTATGAGGCTCTTCCGAAAATCGACTGCGGCGTCTGCGGATCGCCGACCTGTCTGGCCTTTGCCGAAGATGTGGTCCGCGGGGAGTCCCTACTTGACGATTGTATAGTGAAGACGGCCGGCCGAACGCCTCGGGAGGCCGGTCGGGAATCTGAAATAAAATTTAATCAAGGAGGAAGATCATGACACTCCGGGAACTTTCGGGGCATTTGGCCCTGAACACCTTACAAGCCCAAGGGAATTTTGACGTCACCATCAGCGGAGGCTATACCAGCGACCTGCTGAGCGACGTCATGGCTTATAGCAAGGAGAAAAACGTGTGGGTCACGTGCCAGGTTCACGAGAATATCGTGGCCATTGCCAAGCTCAAAAGCCTTGCGGGGATTATTCTCGTCAACAGCCGCAAGCCGGACGAAGCGACTCTGCAAAAAGCTCGAGAAGAAAATGTCGTCATCCTCGGCACATCGGAACCCGCCTTCGCAATCACGTGAGCCATGTACAATCTGTTTAAAAAATAAGTCCGTTGAGGGAATTCAAGGCCGACCTACACATTCATACCTGTCTTTCTCCCTGTGCGGATCTAGAGATGTCGCCCCGAAACATCGTCGCGGCGGCGCGGCGGCGAGACCTCGACATTCTTGGCATTTGCGATCACAATTCCGCTGAAAACACCGGGGCCTTGGTCGAGGCCGCCCGCCCCCTTGGACTCCGCGTCCTGCCCGGCTTGGAAATCACCTCCCAAGAAGAAGTCCATATCCTAGCCCTGTTTGATGAAGTCGAAACGGCCCTGGCCATGCAGGAGAGAGTCTACGCTTCCTTGCCAGGGGAGAACGACGAATCCGCCTTCGGCCAACAGATCATCGTCAACGGCGAGGATGAAGTCCTTGGCTTCAGCCAAAAGTTGCTGGCTGGCGCAACGACGCTGACTTTGGAAGAAGTCGTGGGCTTCATCCATGTCCTTCGGGGTTTAGCTGTCGCCTCTCATATCGACCGGGAGGGCTTCGGCCTCATCGGGCAGCTCGGATTCATTCCGGATCGCTTGGACCTGGACGCCCTGGAGGTCTCCCGTCATATTTCTTTGGAGGAGGGGCGAACAAAATTCGGCTTGGCCGTTTCTCTGATTTCTTCGTCGGACGCCCATTTCCTGGGCGAGGTCGGCCAGGCGACAACCACGTTTTTGTTAGAAGCGGGAACGCACGAAGAAATCAGGCTGGCCCTGAAAGGCATCGGAGGGCGAACGATCATTCACTGAAGAAACCATGCAAGACTTGTCGCTTCATATTTTGGACATCGCCGAAAACTCTGTCGAGGCTCGCGCCAAACGGCTCGACATTCAGGTCGAGGAAAATCATCGTCTCGACCGGATGACTCTCGAAATTGCCGACGACGGCGCAGGAATGGATAAGGAATTGCAGGCCCGAGCGCTCGATCCCTTCGTCACCACGAAGAAGACGCGCCGGATCGGCCTGGGTCTTTCCTTGCTCGCCCAGGCTTCCGATGCCGCGGGGGGAAGCCTGACCCTTCGCTCCCGACCCGGCCTTGGTACGAAGGTTCGCGCGACATTCCAGCTCAGCCACATCGACCTCCAACCCCTGGGAGACATTCCTCAGACGCTGGTGACCTTGATCGTGGCTCACCCGGCTCTCAACATTCGCTACGTGCATAAGGTCGATGAAAGGACTTACATCTTCGACACCCAGGAACTCCGCTCAGAACTCGGCGCGATATCGTTGGCGACGCCTCATGTCGCCGCCATGATTAAAAAAGACATCCAGGATGGGATCCGTCAAATAAGGAGGACCTTATGAATGAACATCATGTCTCAGAAATCCTGACGAAATATCAAGGAGACCCGACCTCGATCATCGCCATCCTTCAGGATATCCAAGAGGATTACAGCTATCTTCCCCAACCGGCTCTCAAGGTGGTTTCCAAAGAGCTTGGCATTCCTCTGAGCCGCATCCTGAGTCTGGCGACCTTCTACAGAGCTTTCAGCCTGAAACCGAAGGGCAAGCATCCGATTCATGTCTGTCTGGGGACGGCCTGCCACGTCCGGGGCGCGCAGCGCATCATTGAAAAATTCGAGCGGGAGCTGGGCATCAAGCCCGGAGAAACGTCGGCCGACCAAGAGTACAGCCTCGATGCCGTCCGCTGCGTCGGCTGCTGCGGACTGGCTCCCGTGGTCATGGTCGGCGAGGATATTCACGGGAAAGTCACGCAGACGAAAGTCTCAAGCCTTCTCAAGAAATATAAAAAATAATGAAGGAGCGCCTATGCCGAAACTTACGATCCAAGACTTGGAAAAAATCCGCGCCCAAGCCCGCCATGCCGTCGTCATCCGAGAGGGCGGCGAATTCAAGGCGAAAATTAACGTTCACATGGGAACCTGCGGGATCGCCGCCGGCGCGCGGACGATTATGGCGGCCTTGATAAAAGAGGTTGAAGACAGAGGGCTTCACGACATTCTCCTGACGAGCTCCGGATGCGCGGGACTGTGCAGCCAGGAGCCGATGGTCACCGTAGAACTGGCCGGCCAGGCACCCGTGAAATATGTGAACCTCAGCGAAGCAAAAATCAAAGACATCTTCGAGAAGCATGTCCTGGGCGGCGTGATCGTGAAGGCCTATGCTCTAGGAATTGGGAGCGAGAAGACCGATTACTGAGGAGGAAACCTGTGGCCGAAAAACCAACTCCAAAGACCTATCGACTGCATTTAATGGTTTGCGCCGGGACGGGCTGCGTCTCCAACCATTCCTACGAAGTCAAGGAAGCCTTAGAGAGGGAGATCCGCAGGCACGGTCTCGAGAACGAGGTGGCGGTTGTCCCGACGGGCTGCAACGGGTTCTGTGAGCGGGGTCCGATCCTGGTCGTCCAGCCGGGCAACATCTTTTACCAACAACTCGCCGTCAAAGATGTCCCCCATCTCGTCGAGGAGCACTTTCTGAAAGGCCGCCCCGTGGCCAAGCTCATGTATTCCCCTCCCGAGGCCAAGCAGCCCGTACCGGTGCTCAACGACATCCCTTTCTTTAAAAAACAGGTCCTGATCGCCCTGCGCAACCGCGGACTCATGAATCCTGAAAAAATCGAAGAATATATCGCCCGCGACGGCTACAAAGCGATCGTCAAGGCTCTGGCCGAGATGAAACCGGAGAAGATTATCGCCGAAATCACGCTGTCCGGCCTCCGCGGACGCGGCGGCGCGGGCTTCCCCACAGGCCTCAAATGGCAGTTCGTCCGCAATGCCCTGAGTTCGAACGGCGGACAGAAATACATCGTCTGCAACGGCGACGAAGGAGATCCGGGAGCTTTTATGGACAGGAGCATCCTCGAGGCCGACCCCCACTCGGTCATTGAAGGCATGGTGATCGGGGCCAAGGCCATCGGAGCGACAACAGGGTTTGTCTATGTCCGGAACGAATACCCGCTGGCCGTGGAACGGTTGAGCATCGCTTTGAAACAGGCGCGTGATTATGGCCTCCTCGGTCAGGACATTCTCGGCACCGGCATCGATTTCGATATTCAGATCAAACGGGGAGCGGGCGCCTTTGTCTGCGGCGAGGAGACAGCGCTCATCGCTTCCATCGAAGGACGGCTCGGCGAGCCGCGACCGAGGCCCCCCTATCCCGCCCAGAGCGGTCTCTGGGGGAAGCCCACCTGCATCAATAATGTCGAGACCTGGGCCAACGTTCCGACCATCATCAACCGGGGCGCCAAGTGGTATGCCGGCATCGGGACCAAGACCAGCAAGGGCACCAAGGTTTTCTCGCTCGTCGGCAAAATCAATAACACCGGGCTCGTCGAAGTTCCGATGGGCATCACCCTTAGAGAAATTATCTACGACATCGGCGGCGGAATTCCGGGCGGGAAGACGTTCAAAGCCGTCCAGACAGGCGGCCCGTCGGGCGGCTGCATCCCCAAGGAAAAAATCGACCTTCCCATCGACTACGAAAGCCTCAGCGAGGCCGGCTCGATGATGGGATCAGGGGGCATGGTCATCATGGACGAGGATACCTGCATGGTCGATGTCGCCCGCTACTTCCTGACCTTCACCCAGGACGAATCCTGCGGAAAGTGTACCCCCTGCCGCGAGGGCACGAAAGCGATGCTCGGGATCCTGACCAAGATCACCGAAGGCAAGGGAACTCCGGAGGACCTGGCGCTCCTTGAAGACTTAGCTCATTCCATCAAAGACACGGCCCTATGTGGATTGGGAAAAACCGCGCCCAATCCCGTCCTGACAACGCTCCGCTATTTCCGAAACGAGTATGAAACGCACATTCAAGACAAAAAATGTCCGGCTCATGTCTGCCGCCCGCTCAATGTGTATTCGATCGACCCCGGCCTCTGTCTCAGCCAAGGCCACGGCTGCGACGTCTGCCGGCGCAACTGCTCTTCGGAGGCCATCGCCGGCCAGAAAAATGAGGCCCACTCCATCCTTCAGGATAAATGTATCAAATGCGGCGTCTGTTACGATGTCTGCGCCTTCGGCGCCGTGAAGGTTGATTGAGGAGGAACACCATGGTGAATCTGATGATCGATGGAAAACAAGTTGAAGTGGACGAGGGCTCGACCATCCTCCAGGCCGCGAAAAAAGCGGGAGCCCGGGTCCCCACGCTTTGCTTTCATCCCGTCATCGAGCCCTACGCGGCCTGCCGGGTGTGCGTCGTGGAAGTCGCCTTGAGAGGAAAGAACGACCTTCTCACCTCCTGTAACACGAAGGCCGAAGAGGGCATGGACGTCCGGACCGCGTCGGAGCGGGCTCTACGGGCTCGGCGTCTCAACGTCGAAATGCTTCTGGCGCGGGCTCCCGCCGCCGAGCCTCTCCGCGAAATCGCCAAAGAATTGGGAATCGATAAGCCCCGTTTTCCGGTCAAGGATCCAGACGAAAAATGCATCCTGTGCGGCCTCTGCGTCAGAGCCTGCGAACAAATCGTCGGCGCCTGCGCCATCAGCTTCATCGAACGAGGAACGGACCGCCACGTTTCTACTCCCTTCGGGGAGGAATCGGAAGCGTGCATCGGGTGCACGGCCTGCGCTCATTTCTGTCCGACAGGCGCCATCACGGTCGAGGACAAATACGGCCGGAAGGTCATTCATGATGAGATGCTCCTCGGCCCGACGACGGCGATCCGCGTTCCCATCCGTCAGGCCGTGCCCATGGTTCCGTTCATCGATGAAGAGGCCTGTATTCATTTCAAAACGGGCGAATGCAAAGTCTGCGCCAAAGTCTGTGATCGCGACGCCGTGAACTATGAGATGGAGGACACCATCCAGGAGATCGAAGCCGGCTCCATCATCATCGCTTCCGGCTTCAAGACATTCGACGCCCGCCGGATCCCGGCCTACGGCTATGGTCGCTACCCGAATATCATCACGGCCATGGAATTCGAGAGGCTGGTCAATGCCTCGGGCCCCACGGGCGGAAAAGTCCTCCTGGCCAACGGCGAGGAGCCCCAATCCGTGGGGATCATCCACTGCGTCGGCTCGCGAGACGAGAACTACCACGCCTATTGTTCCCGCGTCTGCTGCATGTACTCCCTGAAGTTCGCCCATCTTCTCGGCGAAAAAACCAAGGCCTCGATCTACGATTTTTATATCGATATGCGCTGCTTCGGCAAAGGGTACGAAGAATTCTATCATCGCCTTCTCAAAGAGGGGACGAAATTCATCCGCGGGCGAGTTTCCGAAATTTCGACTCTGGCCATGACGGAAAAGGAAGAGGGCAAACTCATCATCCGCGTCGAAGACACGCTCCTCGGGACCGTCCGAAGGATCCCCCTCGACATGGCGATTCTGGCCGTGGGCCTGGAGCCCGGCTTCGACCACAATCGCCTGGCCAAGGTATTCAACATTTCTTGCAGTCAGGACACATTCTTCCTGGAACGGCATCCGAAACTGGCGCCTGTTTCGTCCTTTTCCGACGGGATTTTTCTGGCCGGAACCTGCCAGGGACCGAAGGACATCCCCGACACGGTCGCTCAGGCCGGCGCTGCGGCGGCGGAGGCTTTGGCCCTGGCCGACATGGGGAAGGTCGAACTCGAGCCGGTCACGGCAGTCATCGACGACAAACTCTGTTCGGGCTGCCAGATCTGCGTGGGCCTGTGTCCGTTCACGGCCATCACCTATGAGAAAGACAAAAGCATCTCCGTCATCAATGACGCTTTATGCAAGGGATGTGGAACGTGTGTCGCCGCCTGCCCGAGCGGCGCGTCATACCAGAAGCATTTCCGCGACCAACAAATCTTTGCCGAGATCGAAGGGATCTTCCTTATTTAATTAAAAGGGAGGCCATTTATGAATCAAGAACATTTCGAGCCCAGACTGATCGGCTTTTTGTGCAACTGGTGCTCCTACACGGGCGCAGACCTGGCCGGGACGGCCCGGATGACATACGCTCCGAATATCCGGATTATCCGGGTCATGTGCAGCGGCCGCGTCGACCCTCAGTTCGTGTTGAAGGCCTTTCGCGAAGGCGCGGACGGCGTGCTTATTTCCGGTTGTCATCCGGGCGACTGCCATTATCAGGAAGGAAATTACAAAGCCCTCCGGCGGCACCGGCTTCTTTCCCGCGTCCTTGAACAATACGGCATCGAAAAAGAGCGCTTCCGTCTGGAATGGGTCTCCGCTTCTGAGGGAACAAAATTCCAGCAAGTCTGCAACGAATTCACCGAGCAGATCCGGGGATTAGGCCCTTTGAATCTCAACGGGAACAGAGGTAAGCATCATGAGTAACGCCAAGCCGAAGGTCGCCTTCTATTGGTGCGCTTCCTGCGGAGGATGCGAGGAGTCTATCGTCGACCTGGCCGAGGACATCCTCAAGGTCGTCGCTGCGGTCGACATCGTCTTCTGGCCGGTCGCCTTAGACTTCAAGAAAAAAGACGTCGAGGACATGCTTGACAAATCGATCGCCGTCTCTTTCATCAACGGCGCCATCCGTCTCTCCGAGCAGGAGGAGATGGTCAAGCTTCTGCGCCGAAAATCCGGACTCATCGTCGCCCACGGCGCCTGCGCCCACCTCGGCGGCATCCCCGGACTGGCCAATTTCTGGAACAAGGAGACGATCTTCCGGCGGGCCTATGAAACGACCCCGTCCACGGATAATCCTGGAAAAATCGTTCCGCTCGAAAAATCGATCGTAGACGGCAAGGAACTCACCCTGCCCAGGTTTTTCGACACCGTTTATGCCCTGGATCAGGTCATCGACGTCGACTACTACCTGCCGGGATGCGCGCCCCCGCGGGACCTGATCCTCAACGCCGTCACCGCCATCCTGGAAGGGAAGTTGCCTCCGAAAGGAGCTGTCCTCTCGCCCAATAAATCCCTCTGCGACGATTGTGAGCGGAACAAAACCAAACCCGAGAAACTGACCGTCAAGGAGATCAAACGGCCCTGGGAGATCATCCTCGACCCGGAAAAGTGCTTTCTGGCCCAGGGCGTCATCTGCATGGGGCCGGCCACCCGGACCGGATGCGGCGAGCGCTGCATCGAGGCCAACATGCCCTGCCGGGGCTGCTTCGGCCCGACCGACCAAGTCTTTGACCAGGGGGCGAAGTTCCTCTCCGCTCTCGGATCGATCATCGAGACCAACGATGTAACAGAGATTGAAAAAATCGTCGAAACCATCGTCGACCCGGCCGGCACGTTTTACCGCTTCAGCTTGCCTTCTTCAATTCTCAAACGGAAAAAATTGGAGGCCGTCAAATGACTCAACGAATCACAATCGATCCCATTACGCGTCTGGAAGGCCACGGGAAAATCGAGATTTTTCTCGATGATAAAGGGGATGTCGAAAGGGCCATCCTTCAGATCCCTGAGCTTAGGGGGTTCGAGCAGTTTGCGGTCGGACGACCGGTCGAGGAGATGCCCCGCATCACGCCCCGCATTTGCGGCGTCTGCCCAACCGCCCATCATATGGCCGCAACCAAGGCCGTCGACGCCGTCTTTCATGTCGAGCCGACTCCGACCGCTCGCAGAATCCGGGAGCTTATCTACAACACCTTCATGGTGGAGGATCACACCCTCCACTTTTTCTTCCTGGGCGGGCCGGATTTTGTCGTCGGGCCTCAAGCCCCGGCAGGGGAACGCAACATCCTCGGCGTCATCGGCAAAGTGGGCATCGAAATCGGAGCCAGAGTCATCCGGGTCCGGCGGGAGTGCCGGGACATCGTCAATCATCTCTGCGGCAAGGTGATCCACCCCGTCTGCGGGCTCCCCGGGGGGGTCTCCAAAGGGCTGGATGAGGAGCATAGGGTTCAATTCCTGGAGACGGCCAAATCCGCCGTTGAATTCGCCCAGTTTGCCCTCAAGATTTTCGATGACGTCGTCCTGAAGAACAAAGGCTACGTGGACCTCGTCGTGGGTGACGCCTACAAGATCAAGACCTACTACATGGGACTCGTCGATGAGAAAAACAGGGTGAACTTTTATGATGGCAGCGTCCGCGTCGTGACGCCCGAAGGAAAAGAATTTGCCAAGTTCAAACCCGGCGAGTACCTCCAGCACATCGCCGAGCACGTCGAGCCCTGGAGTTACATCAAGTTCCCGTTCCTGAAAAAAGTCGGCTGGAAAGGGTTCGTCGAGGGGAATGACAGCGGTGTCTACCGCGTCGCTCCCCTAGCCCGGCTAAACGTCTCCGACGGAATGGCCACGCCGCTGGCCCAGGCGGAGCACGACCGGATGTATGAGATCCTGGGAGGGAAACCAGCCCACAACACCCTGGCCTTCCACTGGGCGCGTCTGATCGAGGCGCTCCAGGCAGCCGAAACCATGGTCATGCTCCTCGAGGATAAGTCCATCACTGACCCGAACATCCGCACCATCCCGACGGAAATGCCGACCGAGGGCGTGGGGATCGTCGAGGCTCCCCGGGGCACACTCATCCATCACTACAAGACCGATGAGCGGGCGATCGTGACTGAGGCCAACCTCATCGTGGCCACGGTAAACAATGCCCCTGCCATCAACATGTCCATCGAGAAAGCGGCGAAGGCTTTCATCAAGGGTGGGCAGATATCAGAAGGCCTTCTCAACATGGCCGAAATGGCCTTCCGGCCTTATGACCCCTGTCATGCCTGCGGAACCCACGCCTGGCCGGGCGGTATGCCCTTAATAATCAGCGTTTATAACCGTCAGGGAGAACTTCTCAGGCAACTGCGGAGATGACGAGAGAAGCCCATTCTCTGGTATAATATCGGTCAAAGAGCTAAGGCGGCATGAGAAGCCCTCAATTGTCTTTGCGGACAAAGCTCATCCTGAGCTTTGTCGCCATTATTGTCCTCGGCGGAATGCTGTCCCTTTTCTTTGGCTCCCGGCTCGTCCGAAACACGCTTCTCTCCCAGGCTCAAGCCAAGATCCGCCATGACCTTGCCTCGGCCTGGATGGTCTTCGATGAGCGGCTCAATACCATAAAGGAAATCGTCGTCCTCACCGCGGCCCGAGAGGGCATACGGAATGCCCTGAAGAAAGGCGAGAAAGATATCCTCATCAAATACCTGGGCCGTGTGCGCAGCGAAAACGGTCTGGATATCCTGACCCTTCTCGACCGAGAGGGTCGGGTTCTCTTAAGAACCAGCTCCCCAGATGTCGCAGGCGACGACGAATCGCAAGATGAAATCGGTCGCCTGGCCCTTGAACGAAAAACCGTCGCCGGGCCGCAAATCATTCCGCGAGGGGAACTCCTCAAGGAAGGTAAGACCCTGGCCGATCGGGCTCTCATGGACATCATCCCCACTCCGATGGCGGCCTCTCGCGCCGAAAGTCAGGAGACGAGCGGGATGATGCTCAAAGCGGCTGCCCCGGTTCTCAATGAGACCGGCGCCCTGATCGGGGTCCTCTACGGCGGCATTCTTCTCAATCGAAACTACGAAATTGTCGACCGCGTCAAAGAAATCGTTTACAAGGGAGAACGGTATAAAGGGCGGGAGACCGGAACGGCAACGATCTTTCAAAATGATCTGCGCATCTCCACGAACGTCAAGAATGAGCAGGGACAGAGAGCCGTCGGGACACTTGTCTGGCAGGAAGTTAAAACGGCGGTCCTCGATGAGGGGAAGTCATGGCTCACCCGGGCCTTTGTCGTCAATGACTGGTACCTCACGGCCTACGAGCCCATAAAAAGCGTCTCCGGCAGAACCATCGGCATTCTCTATGTCGGGACACTCGAAAAGCCCTATCTCGATACCGCCAACCGGGTCATGGGGACGTTCACGATCATGGCCTCCCTGTGCGTCGTCTTCCTTCTCTTCGTGCTCTATTTTTCCACGAGCCGAATGATCCGCCCCCTCCAGAGGATGGCCACGGCGACCCGGGAAATCGCCAAAGGAACCCTGTCTCACAAAGTCGAAGTGAATTCCCGGGATGAAATCGGGGCGCTCGCCGAATCCTTCAACCAGATGACCGAACATCTCCGGGAGGCCAATGAGAAGCTGGTTGAATGGGGAAAAACGCTGGAGAAAAAGGTCGAAGAGCGGACGCAGGAGCTTCGTGAGATCCAGGCGCATCTCATTCAGTCAGAGAAGCTGGCGTCCATCGGCAAGCTGGCCGCCGGCATCGCCCACGAAATCAATAATCCTTTGGGAGGGATCCTTATCTACAGCCACCTCATCCTGGAGGACACGCCCAAGGGCAGCCCGCATTCCGAAAACCTCAAAAAAATCGTGAGAGAAACGACCCGCTGCAAAGATATCGTCAAAGGGCTCCTGAATTTCGCCCGTCCCAAGGAGCCGGAAATGGCCCCAACCGATATCCATGATCTCTTGGATAAATGCCTGGCCCTGACCGAGGGTCAAGCGCTCTTCCAGAATATTCGCATAGAAAAGTCTTATGTACCGATGTGTCCACGAATCATTGCGGACGGCGGGCAGCTGCAACAGGTGTTCATGAATATCATCCTCAACGCCGCCGAGGCGATGGACGGGAAAGGGACCTTGACGCTCCGGACTTCACTCGATCCAAACCGGGAAGAAGTCCTTGTCGAGATCGCCGATACCGGCCACGGCATTAAAGAGGAGGACAAAAGGCGCCTGTTCGAGCCATTTTTCACGACGAAAGAGGTCGGCAAAGGAACGGGCCTCGGTCTCGCGATTAGCTACGGCATCGTCAAAAAACACGAGGGGACGATTGATGTTCGAAGCGAGGTCGGTCAGGGGGCCGCGTTCACGGTCAAGCTGCCCATCAAGAGGAAAGCCTCATGAGCGACAACATCCATATTCTTATCGTCGACGACGAAGAAGCGATGCGGGACTCCATGAGCCAAGTCCTGACAAAGGAAGGCTACAAGCCCAAAGGAGCCGAAAGCGGACAGGAGGGCTTGGCGCTTTTCAGCGGGGAGACGTTCGAGATCGTCTTCCTCGACCTAAAACTCCCCGACCAAGACGGTTTATCCGTGCTCCGCCAGATGAGAGAAACGAGCCCAGAAACGCCTGTCGTTATCATCACCGCGTATGGTTCGATCGAATCCGCAGTGGAAGCCATCAAGCTTGGCGCCTATGAATACCTGGCCAAACCGTTCACCCCCGAGGAACTTCGCGTGGTTGCCAAGAAAGCCTTGGACAACCGGACGATGATCCTGGAAAACATCCTCCTCCGCGGCGAACTCAAATCCCGCCGGCAATTCGATCGGATCGTCGGCCAAAGCAAAGTCATACGCAATGTTCTCGATCTCGTCGCCCGGGCAAGTCCCACAGATTCCCCGGTGCTCATTACGGGAGAAAGCGGAACAGGCAAGGAGCTGCTGGCTCGGGAAATTCATAGACGCAGCCTCCGTCATTCAGCGCCCTTCGTCACCGTGGATTGCAGCGCCCTCGCCGAGCCTCTCCTCGAAGACGAACTCTTTGGCCATGCCAAGGGCGCCCTGCCCGGCCCCCGAGAGACCAAACATGGCGTGTTCGAACTGGCCAACGGAGGAACGATTTTCTTCAATGAAATTTCCCACATAAGCCTCAACCTCCAAGGCAAGCTTTTTCGGGCTATCCAAGAAGGGGAAGTGACGCGCCTGGGCAGTTCCCGTCCCATCAAGGTCAGGATCCGCCCCCTCGCATCCTCCGGTGCCAACTTGGCCCAAGCCGTAAGCCATGGAGACTTCCGCGAAGACCTGTTCTACCGCCTGAGCGTGGTGCCCATCCACCTCCCACCTCTCAGAGAACGAAAGGAAGATGTCCCGCTTCTGGTCGATTATTTTCTCCAAAAATATGGTGGAAAAGCAGGCAAATCCATTTCCGCGGTGTCCACCCGGGCCATGCTTGCCTTGACCGAGTATGACTGGCCCGGCAACATTCGAGAGCTGGAAAATACGATCGAAAGGGCCGCCGCGCTCTGCCGGGGAAGCGAAATCGAGGTCGAGGATATCGTCAGTCACGGCATCAGCATGGGCATCCCGGCCCTGACTTGGTCGGGAGGTCAATTCAAAACTCTCACCGACATCGAAAAAGAATATATCAAAGCCGTCCTGCGCGATCAGGAAGGGAACAAAAGCCGGACGGCGACGATTTTGGGGATCGACCGCAAAACACTATGGGCAAAGATCAAGAAATTCGGCCTGGAAGGGAGGGATTCGAAATGACAAAAACTCGACAAAAAATCCTGATGATCGATGATGATCCGGACTTTTGCGAAGCGCTCACTGCGATTCTGAAATCGGCCGCTTATGAAGTCATCACCGCGTCTAACGCCGCGGAAGGGAAAAAAAAGATTCTGTCCGAAAAACCGGATCTCGTTCTTCTGGACATCATGATGGACAGTCTTTTCGACGGATATTCGCTCTGTCACGCTGTCAAAACCTCAAAAGAATTCGAGAGTGTGAAGAACACGCCAATCATATTCGTATCCGCAGTCAAAGAAATCGCGGGCTCCCGGTTCGGATTCAAGGGAGAGGAACAGGGGATGGCCGGGCCGGATGATTATATCGACAAACCGGTCAAGCCGGCGGAGCTTCTGGCCCGGATCGATAAGCTGTTGAGAACATGATCGGGCCCGGGTTACGGGCGGAAACGCCCCAGCCCCCGTTAGGATATTGTGAGGAGGCACTCTGGTCATGCCTGAACCCTTAGTCTTGATCATCGACGACGAAGAGTCCATGCGGGATGCCTGCACCCAGATTCTCCTCAAGAGCAGGTATCGCACGGAAACCGCCGACAACGGCGCGTCCGGACTTCAAAAGATCCGGGATCTTCGGCCTGACGCGGTGATCGTCGACCTCAAGATGCCGGGGACGAGCGGGTTCGAGGTTTTGGAAAATCTCAAGCTCATCGATCCTCAGATCATGACCATCGTCATCACCGGCTACGCTACCGTCGATTCGGCCGTCGAGGCGATGAAAAAGGGAGCTTACGATTTTCTTCCCAAGCCATTCACTCCGGAGGAATTGCGGGTAATCCTTGCCCGCGCCCTGGAACGCCGGCGGCTCGCCCTGGAAGCCGACGCCCTGCGACGAGAAAAAAAACTTCTGGAAGAGAACGTCATCACCATGGTCTCCCACCAGCTTCGAAGCCCTCTGGTCACCATCCAACAGTATTTTGAGGTCATCCTGTCAGGGATCGCAGGGCCGGTTGGGGAAAAGCCAAAGGAGATGATCGGCAGAGCCCGGGACCGTCTCGACGGACTCCTGAATCTTATCAATGACTGGCTCGACATGGCCCGCATCGACGCGCAGCGGCTCATCGGCACGTTCGAATTCCTCGACCTCAGAAAATTGCTGGAAAAACTCCTGGAATTCATGGGCCCCTTGGCCAGGGAAAGCGGAACCTCGTTGGAATGGGCCGGCGTTCCTGGTTCCGCCGCCGAGGTTCAGGGAGACGCGGAAACGCTTGAACAAGTCTTCACGAACCTCCTCAGCAATGCCATCAAGTACAACAAGCCCGGCGGCCGGGTGCGCTTGATCCTCAAAGAGGATCGGGAGTGCGTCATCGTCGAGATTCAAGATACGGGCATCGGCATATCTCAAGAACATCTCCCCTTCATCTTCGACCAGTTTTTCCAGATCAGCCGAAGCGAAAGCGGAAAGATGAAGGGATCGGGGCTGGGCTTGGCGATCGCGAAAAAAATCGTCGAAGCGCACAACGGCCGGATCGAGGTAGCGAGTTCGCTCGGAATGGGCAGCACGTTTACGGTCCGGCTTCCCAAGATTCAGCCCGCAGGAGCGTCCGCTTGAAAATTCTCGTCTTGGGTTTGGGCAATGATTTCTACGGGGACGACGGAATCGGACTCGAGGTCGTCCGAAGTTTAAAAAAAGAATGGGCCGCCGCTCCTCATCAACAGACACAGGCTTGCCAAGTGGAATTTTCGGAAAGCCTGCTGACGGGAATCGCCCTCCTGGAGGTGATCGTGGGCTATCATGCTCTGGTGATCATTGATACGATCTTCAAGCCCGACCCCGTCACAGGTCGCCTGCATCTCCTCGAAGCCAAAGATGTGCGGGATTTTCCGGGGCCCTCCCCCCACTATGTCTCCGTCCCTCAGACCCTAGCGATCGGAAGGAAATTGGGTCTCGAGATGCCGGAAGTTGTTAAAATCATCGCCGTCGAAGCGAAGACTCGCTACGATCTCAATGAGGATCTCAGCGAGGATATGAAACGCCGCCTTCCGGGAATCGTCGCCGCTACAAAAGACTTCGTCTCGAATCTAGCCGCGCTTTCCGATTGAGAAATCTCCTCTTCTCCCTCTCCGATCCCCCGCATCCCCGGATCATCAGAAAGACGAAGCGGCGCTCAAAGAGGAACGAAAATGATCAGAGATACTTGCCCTGAATATAATCTTGGAGATGCCCGATCGTAATTTTGTGCTCCGAGATAACCGATTTGACAACATCCCCGATGGATATCAGGCCGGCCAGTTTTCCCTTGTCAATGACCGGCAGATGCCGGATGCGTTTTTTGGTCATGAGGGCCATGCATTCCTCAGCAGGCGTATCGAGGCCGACACAATAGACCTGGCAGGTCATGATCTCCTTGACAGGAGTATCGAGCGACGATTTCCCCTTGAGAATCACTTTTCTGGCATAATCTCTTTCCGAAATCACGCCCACTACTTGGTTCTTATAAATCACGGGGAGAGCACCAATCTTTTTTTCCGCCATAAGCTTGAGGGCGTCTATCACTTTAGCTTCCGGCGAAATTGTCCAAACTTTCGATCCCTTTTCCTTCAGCATGTCTTTGACAGTATGCATTTGCACCTCATCCTTTACAATTTTTCAATCTAATAAATAAGCAGATAAATTCTGCATATTCTGCTTATCCATCAGGATACGATTCTTATATCTCAATTCATGAAAAAAGTCAATCATCTTGGGTCACAAAAAATTCGAGACTCAAATAGAAACGAGGCTGCAGGAAGCCCCGTCTTCTACGACCGGTCCACGATGGCCCGGAGCTCCCGAGCGGCGGCTTCGGGATCCTGCGCCGAGCAAATGGCCGAGACAACGGCGATCCCGTCGGCGCCGGCCCGGATGACATCGGCGGCGTTCCCCGAGTTGATACCGCCGATGGCGATCAGCCTGTGGCGGGAACGCGGCCGCAAACGGCGAAGCCCTTCCAACCCCCAGGCTGTCTTCAGGTCGGTTTTCGTCGGGGTCGGAAAAATCGGGCTGACGCCAAGATAATCAATATCCAATTTTTCGGCTGTGTCCGCCTGCTCGTCCGCTTCGACCGACAAACCTACCACCGCGTCGCGGCCCAGCCGATTCCTCGCTTCTCCGGGATCCATATCGCCCTGCCCCAAATGGACCCCGGCCGCCCCAACTTCAAGCGCCACATCCACGCGATCGTTTATGATCAGGGGCGCGCCAAAGGGCTGCAGGATGTCCATCATACGCCGGGCCAATTCGACGAATTCATCGACGGAGCAGGCTTTCTCCCGCAGCTGAACGGCGGTCACGCCGCCGCGGAGGGCGGCTTTGACTACCCACTCCAAGGGGCGGCCCAGAGACAGCGCTCGGTCCGTGACAAGATAAAGGCGAAAATCGCAGGAGTCTTTCAAGCCGACTCCACCCTCAGACGGCTTTGGATGTCCTCTTCTTCGAGCCTATAAAGAGCATCCAGGAAATGCATTTGAAAGCTGGCGGGACCCGGAGATTGTTCGGCGGCGATTTCGCCGGCGATCCCCATGACGGCCATGGCATGGGCGGCCGCCTCGAAAGGAGCCGGATTGACGGCGGCGAAGGCGCCCGTCAGCGCGGACGCCGTGCAGCCAAGACCCGTCACCCTGGGCATCATGGGGTGCCCGTTAGCCACACGGATGGAACGATCGCCTTCGACAATCACATCCACCGCTCCGCTTATACTCACGACACAGCCGAACTTTTTCGTAAGTTGCCGGGCCGCTTCCAGGGCGGCACCGGCATCATGCCGGCTATCCACGCCCTTCGTTTCGGATTCGGCATAATGGAGGGCCCTAATCTCAGAGGCATTGCCTCGGATAATCGTGGGCGGGCTGTCGGCCAAGATCCGATGAGCCGTTTCGGTCCTGAAACTCGTTGCCCCCGCGCCAACGGGGTCGAGCACGACCGGTATGCCGCGCTGCCGGGCCGCCGCAGCAGCCTTGCCCATGGAAGTGATCCAGGGCTTGCTCAGCGTGCCGATGTTGATAACGAGGGCCCGGGCCAGCCGGACCATGGCTTCGACTTCTTCGACGGCGTGGGCCATGACGGGGGACGCCCCGATCGCTAACAAGGCGTTGGCTGTCGTGTTCATCACGACATAATTCGTGATGTTATGAACGAGCGGCGCTTCGCTGCGGATGCGGACGATATCGTTCCAAATAGCCTCGGCCTTCATCATGTCTGACCTCCCCACAATAAAAAAGCCGTTTTCCCGGGCCCGGCCGGCGAAAACGACTTTCTCGAGTCGGTGCTTTCCGCTTTAAGCCGGACGTCGTTTATTTCTTTTTCATCGGGCAGTCCTTGCCCATCGGGCAACCCTCTTCCCCGGCGCCCGTTTTACCGGGCTCGGCGCTCTTGCCCATCATCGGGCATTTGCCCTCTTTCATCATGGCCGCATGCTCCTGGATTTTCTTGACGGTCTCCGGATTCTTAGAGGTCAGGGTGATCACGACGCCGTCCTTGGTGTTCTCGAACTTCTTCTCCACATCTTGGAGCATCATCGGGCAGGTGGCCATGCCGCCGGCCATTTTTTCACCCGGCTTCATCTGCATCTGCTGGCCGTGCATGCCGCCGCCCATCCCCATGCCCATGCCCTTGCCCATGGGTTTCGCCACGTCTTTGTTGGCCAGATATTTCTCGGGGTCTTTGGAGAAGGCGTCCTTGCAGCCCTGACTGCAAAAATAGTAGGTCGTGCCTTTGTAATCGTATATATATTTCGCGTCGGCCGTTTTCACCGACATGCCGCAGACGGGATCCTTGGCCGTTTCGGACGCTTTCTGCTGGGCGATCCCGGCGAGAACTCCGATAAAAGCTACCACCAGCAGCAAAGAAAAAATCTTCAAATGCTTAGACATCTAAAACCTCCAGTCTTAATGATTTGTTCAGTGCCGGATCCTTTCGTGCGACAGGACACGCTGGCTCCATCCGACCCTGATATTTTACCAAATCTATAAAAATAATCAATAAGGACAATCTTGGAAGGCAACCCTTGCCTAGGGTTTCCTTCCAACGCTCGCTTCTCTCACTGCCTTCCTTCCAAGGAGCATTAGTCTATGTATCTTCAGGGGGGACACTCTCAGAGGAGTGGCCGGGCTTGCTGGCATTCTTGCCGCCTACCAAGTCTTCTTTTTTCCGGCGAGGAAAAAATACCAGTTGACGAAAACGACGAGGGCCATTCCTGCCACGGTGACAATGATCTTGGCCGTCATTTCTTTCCTCCGGAGGCGCCGAGCTTCACCCCTCTCAGCCGCAGGGAATTGGAGACAACGGACACCGAGCTAAACGCCATGGCCGCCGAGGCCAGGATCGGGTTGAGGAGAATGCCGAAAAATGGGAAGAGGATGCCGGCTGCAACCGGGATGCCGATTATATTATAAACAAAGGCCCAGAAGAGATTCTGCTTGATGGTGCGAATGGTCTTCTGACTCAGCTCAATAGCGTTCGCCACGCCTTGGAGGTCTTCTTTGATCAGGGTAATATCCGCGGTTTCCATGGCCACATCCGTGCCCGAGCCGATGGCGATGCCGACGTCCGCCTGGGCCAGGGCCGGCGCGTCATTGATCCCATCGCCAACCATGGCTACCTTGCGCCCGGCTTCCTGGAGTTTCTTGATCTCGAGGACTTTATCGGCGGGCAGGAGCTCGGGGACGACTTTTTCGATGCCCGCTTTTTTGGCGATGGCTTCGGCCGTCCGCCGGTTGTCTCCCGTCAGCATAATCACATCCAAGCCGAGCTTTTTCAATCGTTCGACGGCCCTGACGGAATCCTCTTTGAGCGTGTCCGCGATAGCCAGAAGCCCGGCCAGCTTCCCATCGACCGCCAGATACACGGGCGTCTTAGCTTCGAGCGACAATCCCCGCGCTTTATCGGCCATAAGACTCGCAGCTACCCCGCGCTGCTCCATCAGTTTCTCGCTCCCGACGAGCACGGCCCGGCTATTGACTTCAGCTTCAATCCCGAAGCCTTCGAGGACCTGGAAGTGTTTGGCCTCCCCGGGGTTCAGAGCTCTCTTTTGGGCTTTTTTTACAATTGCTTCGCCAAGTGGATGCTCGGAGGGCTTTTCCGCGCCGGCGGCAAGCTCGAGAACCTCGTCCGCGGAAAACGGCGGGAGAACCATGATATCTGTTATGTTGGGCTGGCCCCTGGTTAGGGTTCCCGTTTTGTCAAAGACGATCGTGGTAACCTTGTGGGCCGTTTCCAAGCTTTCCCCGCTTTTGATCAGGATTCCGTTTTCGGCGCCCTTTCCTGTCCCCACCATCACCGCCGTCGGAGTGGCCAAGCCCAAGGCGCATGGACAGGCGATGATCATCACAGCCACAAAATTCAGCAGGGCGAAAGTCAGGGCAGGCTGGGGTCCGAAATCAAACCAGACAACGAAGGTCAGAATCGCAATCGATATGACGATCGGGACAAAATACCCGGCGATGACATCAGCCAGCCTTTGGATCGGTGCTTTGGAACCCTGGGCTTCTTGGACCAGCCGGATGATCTGAGCCAGGGCTGTATTCTTGCCGACTTTGGTCGCCCGGAATTCAAAACTGCCTGTCTTGTTGATCGTGGCGCCGATCACCTCGGCCCCTTCTTCCTTTTTAGCCGGCATGCTTTCGCCGGTGATCATCGATTCATCGACGGTCGACTTCCCTTTGGTGACGATCCCGTCGACCGGAATTTTTTCCCCAGGTCTGACGACGACAATATCTCCGACCACAACGCCCTTAACGGGAACCTCCACGTCCCGTCCCTCGCGGATGACGAGCGCCGTTTTCGGCTGGAGCCCAATGAGCTTTTTGATCGCCTGCGAAGTCTGGCCCTTCGCTCTCGCTTCGAGCATCCTGCCGAAAAGGATGAGGGTGATGATCACGGCCGATGTGTCGAAATAGACATCGGGCCTGAGGCCTCCGGCCCTGAAGAAGGACGGACGAACGGTCGCCGCCACGCTGTAAAGATAGGCCGCCGACGTGCCGACGGCGATAAGCGTGTTCATATCGGCATTCCTGTGCCTAAAAGCGCCCCAGGCTCCTCGATAGAATTGGGCTCCGATCCAAAACTGGACGGGCGTCGTCAGGGCCCAGAGCAAAACATAGTTATTGAACAGAGAAGGAACCCAGGGGAAGAACCGGGGGGAGCTCCCGAGAAAGATGACAATGCTGAAGGCCAGGCCGATGAAGAATTTTCTCTGAAGACTTTTATATTCCGTTTCCCGGGCCTTCCGTTCGAAATCCTCATCGAGTTCCCCCGAAAGCCGGATGACCTTATAGCCAACAGATTCGATCGTGTCCCATATCTCTTCGATCCCGATCTCTGTGGACAGATAATCCACCCTGGCTCGGCCTGTGGCCAGGTTAACGGCAGCTTTGAGGACGCCTTTTTTCTCGAGCAAGGCCTTTTCAATTTTCTGAACGCAGGACGCGCAAACGATCCCTTCAATGGGGATATCTGTAGAGGAGACGGCCACGTCATAGCCGCGGCCGCGGACTGTCTTGACCAGGTCCGCAGGCTTGAGAAGTTGGGGAGAAAAGAGTACGGTCGCCCGGGCGCTGGCAAAGTTGACGCTGGCCCGATCGACGCCTTCCAGGCCGCTCAAGGCCTTTTCGATATTCGCGGCGCAACTGGCGCAGTTCATGCCGGTGATGGGAAGATCGATTCGTTCGGTTTTCCCGTTGGACGATTTTTTATCATCCGCATCTTTTTTCTGCAGCGGCTTCTTCATCACCTCTTGCGCTTCCGCAGAAATAGATTCAATTCCTCCCCGAACGTATTTTTCGGGGTTCTCGTCGAACTTCTCCTGGCATCCCGTCGAGCAAAAATAATACTTTTTGCCCTTGTCTATCGATATTCCGGCAGCCCCGTCTTCCTTAACCTCCATGCCGCATACAACATCCCTAGCCATGGGGGATCTCCTTTTATCCATTCTTCCTAAACTTGATCAGGATATCAATGATTTCCTGGGCCTTCCGCTCTTTGTCCTTCCGGCTCCGATGAGCCAGCGAGTCGGAGACGCAGCTCCGGAGGTGGCGGTTGAGGATGTTCTCTTCAACGCTCTTGATCGCCCCGACGACGGCGCTCAACTGGGTCAAGATATCAATGCAATAGCGGCCGTCCTGGATCATTTTTTGAACGCCTTTAATCTGCCCCTCGATCTTCTTCAGGCGCCCGAGTTCCTCAAGATGGGAAGGACTTCTTTTTGTCATCGTCTCGACCTCCGTTTTTTATTATACTATACCCCCCTATGGTATATCAAGAAGCTGAGCCCCCCGACGTTTTCCTCCCTGCCCGATCCACCCCTTCCAGGGCCTACGAAAGATCTTGTTCCCTATTGACACTGAACCCCGATTGTCGCCATACTAGGGATAGCGATTAAACCTGGGGGACAAGAAATGAGCAAAATCGCAAAAATTATCGCCCTGGCGATCCTCCTTGCGGCGCCGATGATGAGCGTCCTTGTCAAGGCCGATGGACAACCTCTCTCCGGGCCGTTCAGACAAGAATTTATAAACAAAGACGCGGGAACCGTTTATTACGTGGACGGCGCCTCCGGCAGCGATTCGTATCCCGGCACACAAGCGCTTCCTTGGAAGACGATTCGGAAAGCCGCCATGACCTTGAAAGGGGGGGATACGGCAATCGTCAACGCGGGGACCTATAACGAGAGGGTCGCCATCAACAGCTCAGGCAGCAACGGTTCTCTGATTAGCTTCCAGGCCCAGGGAACGGTTCAATGTCAGGGTTTTTCGGTCAAAGGCCATTATATCCAGGTCAAGGGTTTCAAGGTCACAGCCATCCGGCCGACGTGGGAGGCAGAAGGCTACGGCATCTGGGTCGAAGGATCCAACTGCCTCATCGAAAATAACATTTCCTATTATTGCCCGACAGGCGGAATTGTCACCACATCCAATTCGGCGGCCTGCACCATCAGAAACAATCGATGCCAACGAAATGCTCTGAACGGCCTGGAAATCGGCGGCACCAACCATCTCGTTGAAAATAATGAAGTTTGGGCAACGATAAGCTATCACACGCCAACCGGTTGGTCTCCCAACGGCGATGCGAACGGCATCATGGTTTGGGGATCCGGGCATATTTTACGAAGAAACTACATTCATGATATTTCCTATGGCGACCCGGAAAACCAAGGCTATCTTCCTCTCATTGATGGTTTTCAGACTTTTGCCGACGCGCGTCATCCCGGGGGCGCGACGAATATTGTGTTTGAACGAAACTTGATCATTTTGACCGGCTATCGAGATCCCAGCGCCCGGAGCGTTGCTTTTAGATTGAAAGATGCCAGTTTTATCACGATCAGAAATAACATTGTCATCGCCTTTGCAGGGATGGAAACAGGGGAAAACGGAGGGACCTGTCACCATGTCAAGGTCCAAAATAACACCTTCATCGGCAGCTTGGCTTACCCCCCTGCCTGTTGGCCGATAGGGATCAGCTTAGAGAATTGTCAATACTCGACTGTCAAAAATAACATCGTTTATGATCAGGTGGCTGTGGCCATCAATATCGCAGGGTCCACCTACACAGGCTTAGATATCGGTTACAACTGCGCCTACAATTCCGACGGCACCTATCCCTTTGGAATACCTCAGCCGAACGACCTGTGGGCCGTCAATCCCAAGTTTGTCAATGCGGCGGGTCGAGACTATCATCTGCAATCCAGTTCCCCCTGTATCAACAGCGGAAGCGCGATCGCCGACAATGTCACTGACTGCGAAGGCAATTCCCGACCGGTTGGCTCCGGCTGGGATATCGGCGCCTATGAATACACCGGCCTTTTGCCTCCCCTGAGCGCCGGCGCCAACGCGTCTCCAATTTCCGGACAACCCCCTCTAACCGTCCACTTCACGGGCAGCGCCAACGGCGGCACTCCCCCTTATACTTACCGCTGGGATTTCGGCGACGGCCAATGGAGCTCGCTCCAAAATCCGTCCCATACCTACGAGACCGCCGGAGATTATATTGCCGCATTAACCGTGACGGACAAAGACGCTGCAAAAGCCGTTTCTTCTGTCAACATTGCCGTCGGGAACCCAGCTCTGGCTGCGACAATCACCGCGGATGCGACATCAGGCAATGCTCCTCTGACTGTCCATTTCAAGGGCAGCGCCAGCGGCGGCGTTACGCCCTATGCCTATCGCTGGGATTTCGGCGATGGCCAATCGAGTTCGTTTCAAAATCCGTCTCATACCTATCCTGCGGCCGGGAGCTATTCCGCCACCCTGACGGTAACGGATAACGCCTCTGCGACGGCCACGGCCATGGTCCATATCGATGTGGATGTCGCCTCGTCTCTTCACGCCAACATCAATGTTTCTCCGGCATCCGGAAAGATCCCCCTAACAGTCCACTTCTCGGGGGACGCCAGCGGCGGGACTTCCCCCTATATTTATCGTTGGGACTTTGGCGACAGCCAATCCGGGACAGGACAAAATGTCTTTCATGTTTACTATGTTCCGGGCAATTACAGGGCAACACTCACTGTGGTTGACCATTTCGGCGCGGAGGACAGCGTCTCCGCAACGATCATCGTGATCCCCAAAAACTCTTACGATCCGGTTGCTGACTTTTCTGCGAACCCCAGCCAGGGACCATTTCCTTTGCTCGCCCATTTTGATGCTTCGGCCTCATATGCTCAGGACGGAAGCCTCGTCAGCTATGAATGGGATTTCGGCGATGGTTCGCGGGGTTCTGGTCAAATCATCAGTCATACGTTTTATCGAAGAGGGACGATCCCTGTGACCCTCAAGGTCACAGATAGCTCGAGAAGGACGGCGATCGCCACGAAAGAGATCCGTGTGGTTTGGCAACCGACGGCGCAATTCACTTTTCGGACGCTGCTCAGTTCCGCGCCTTGGGTTCTGGTCTTTGATGCTTCTGCGTCATCTGACCCGTATGGAACGATCGTCGTCTATAGCTGGAATTTCGGCGACGGGACCTCGGGCAGCGGCAAGACGATTATCCATTCCTTTTCTAGACAGGGAGTCTATGAGGTGAAACTGACGATCCTGAACGATCAGGATTATTCGGCGGAGACCTCAAAAACTATCAGAATCAGCAAAAAAGACATCCGGGAACGGTACTGACGGGCCTTAGGCCTTCGAAATTCTTTTCTTTCCTTGACCCCGTCCGGATCACTCACTATAATACTCCTTTTTTTCTCTCCCCGAAGATCCACGAGTCATGAAAAAAGAGAATTTGGCGGGCTGGATCCTGATGGCGGCTGTCGGCGTCCTCTCGATGTGGCTTTCCAACCTGATTATCGCCGGTGGAAAACACCCGTTGGAACCGACCGCCATCGCCGTCATCTTGGGCGTTCTGGCCCGGAATCTGAGGATTGTTCCCAAGTTTTTTCACGCCGGGATCAAGGCGTTTGAAAAGTTTCTCATATGGGGGGTTGTCCTCATCGGCGCCACACTGAACTTTAAGGATCTGCGCTCCCAGGGCTTTCGAATGTTGTCCATCATCATCGTCACGATGATCGTGAGCTACTTTGTGATTTATGCGCTGGGAAGGCTTTTCAAACTACCCCCCACGCTTTCTACCCTGCTCTCTGTGGGCACGACCATCTGCGGCGGATCGGCGATCGCGATAACGGCTCCCTTGATCAGAGCCAAAGAAGAGGAAACGAGCTACGCCATCGGCACGATCACCCTTTGGGGACTGGCGGCCATCCTCCTTTATCCGAAAATCGCACAGGCTATGGGCGTGGGTGACATCGCTTTCGGCGTCTTCGCCGGCACGGCCATCCATGCCACGCCACAAGTAGTCGGGGCGGGGTTCATCTTCTCGGACCTAGCTGGAAAAACGGCGACGGCTGTTAAGCTCGTCCGCAACTGTTTCATGGCGCCCTTGGCTTTTTTGATTGCCGCCTGGTTTACAAGGGCTTATCTGAAGACGGCAAAAAAGGAAAAAAAACAGGTCCATTGGGCCAAGGCTTTTCCCTGGTTTCTGTTCGGCTACTTTATCATGGCCGGCCTCAATACGGCCGGCTATTTCTCGAAGACCGGTGTGGAAGGTTTGACCTGGCTGGGAAGATTTCTGATCCTGATCTCGATGGCCGGGATTGGCCTGAACACGGTCTTCTCCACCTTCAAAGCGGTGGGATTGAAGCCGCTGGCCGTAGGACTGTTGGGAGCTCTGGTCGTGGCGGCCTGCAGCATCGCCATGATTACAATTCTGCTTTAATCGATGATTCCGCCGCCCACGACGTTGTCCCCCTCATAAAACACGACAGCTTGGCCGGGTGTCATCGCCCTCTGCGGCTTTTCAAATTCGACCCTGACATGTCCTTCTTCCAGCGGAAAAACTTTCGCACCTGCTTCCTCATGCTTGTAGCGGATCTTCGCCCGGACGGACATGGGTTCGCCAAGCTTTTCGACGGCGATCCAACGGACTTCGGAAGCCTGCAGGCTATTCCGGTAGAGATCTTTGTTTTTCCCGACGACAATAACATTACTCTCGGCATCGATCGACACGACATACAAGGGCTGCGGCGCCGCGATTCCCAGGCCCTTCCGCTGGCCAACCGTAAAATGAACAATCCCATTGTGTTCCCCGATCACGCGGCCCTGGAGGTCCAGAATAGGGCCGGGGCGGAAGGCTTCCGGAATCCTATCCTTTAAGAACTTCGGATAATTCTGATCAGGGACAAAGCAGATCTCCTGGCTCTCTTCCTTAGCGGCCACGGGAAGCGCGTATTTCGCGGCGATCGCCCGGACGTCTTTTTTGGTCAGGCCGCCGACGGGGAAAATCGTCCGGGCCAGCTGCTTCTGCGTCAGAGTATAAAGAAAATAGGACTGGTCCTTGTCTTTGTCTTTTCCCTTTTTTAAAAGATAGCGGCCCGCGGTTGGATCCCATTCGATTTGGGCATAATGGCCGGTGGCGATATGGCTCGCCCCCAGCTTGTTTGCCCTTTCCAGAAACAGGTCGAACTTAATGAATTGATTGCAGCGCAGGCAGGGATTGGGCGTCCGGCCGCGGCCATATTCCCGGACGAAATCTTCGATCACGGTTTGCTCGAATTCGCGCCGGAAATCGACGAGATAGTGAGGAATTCCAAGCGCAATCGCCACGCGGTTCGCATCTTCCTGGGACTGCCGGCCGCAGCAGCTCTTGAGGCTTTCGGATCGGCAGACCTCCTTGGGCAGTGAAAAAAGATTCATCGTCATGCCGATGACCTCGTAGCCCTGCTCTCGGAGCAAGGCCGCGGCGACGGAAGAATCCACTCCCCCGCTCATGGCCACAACGACTTTTTTCGACGCCTGGGCTTTTTTCATCATGATTCTTTTTGAGCCCGATGATCTCGAACGCCGATTTTATCACTCTTTTCGGGGAAGGCAAAGACGAGAAGACCTGAGTTGAACTCGCTTTGACTCTTAAAAACCGCTTTGCTATAGTCATCCCGTGCCCCGCTCGGAAAAAACTGGGATTTTTCTCGCCTTTCTAATTTTCCACCTCCGTGTCGGAATCCGAGTCGCCCTGCGCGTCCTGGCGCCGGTCCTGGCCGCCGTCTTCGGCCTCTCTTACATCCTCAAGCCCGAATTCTTCATATTCCTGGCCCGGACGATTTTCAAGGAAAGCGGAAACCTGGCCTTGGGCCTCTTTTTCGCTGTGCTCGTCCTGCCAGTGGCTTTTATCATTAGCCCGCGTATTTGTTATGGCCTGGGCGGTTGGATCCGGCATCTTCCGGCCGGTTCGGCTCTGCACCGCCGGCTGGCTTCGCTGGCGATATTCACCTCGATGATCCCGGTCTTGGCCGGGCTGGGGGCGCTGGCATCGATTTCGCTGTGGACAAGCCGTCGTGATGTCGTTCTCTCCGTCCTCAGCCTGATTTCTCTTGGCTTTGCTGCTTCCGCCACCTGCCTTCCGGTCAAGAGGAGACCGATCACGGCGCCGCTTGGAATCCTGGCCGCCGTCCTGTGCGCCTCTGGGACCGTCGTTTTCATAGGCCTCGGAATCGGACTCGTCTTTGTCATCGATCAAATCTCGGGACCGATCATGCCGGCTCGAAAATCTCGCCGTTATCGCCGCTTGTTGAAAGGATTTGGCCTCCTGACGATCCTGAACTGGCGGGCCGCCCGGCTGAAGATCGCCCTGCCCTATTTGTTTTCCATTCCCGTTTTGCTGGCAGCCGTCCTTTTTCTCCGGAATAACAGCTTGAATCCGCGTCTGATATCGTCCGCTGTCCGGTTCGGCGGAACGCTCTGCCTGGCGGTTTTTTTGGCGATCCTGGCCAATATCCTGGCCGTCAAGAGGCCGCCCTGGCCCTGGCTCCGGTCCCTGCCCCTATCTTCGGGGCAAAGAATTCTCGCCGATTCATTGTTCCTGGCCGCCCATGCATCGATTCTGCTTATCCCCGTTTTTATGATTCATAGTCCTTCCTTTTTAGCCGCAGCCGCTTTTTTACCCGTCGCCGCGGCGAGGACCGCGGGCGTCATCCGGCAAGCGCGTGAGCTTCGCTTGGGAGCGGCCGGGAAACTGCTCGTCGAAGGCTTTATCGCTGCGCTTTTCCTGAGTCTATGGCCATGGACGGCAGTCGTTTTCCTAGCCTGCGTGCCGCCAGTCTTCCTCGATGCCGTCGGGAAAGAAAAATATCAGAGGGTCAGCCTGTGGCTCGAGATCCACCATCTGGCCGCAGGCGACTCTTTGTCATGGAGCCAGGGATGATCCGGTTTCAGAATGTTTCGTTTTGTTATAAAAAGGGCGAACCGGTTTTTGATGGCCTCAACCTGGAACTTTGTCCAGGGCTGACCATGATTCTCGGCCTGAACGGGTGCGGGAAAAGCACTCTTCTCAAAATGGCCGCGGGAGTGGAACATCCCGATGCCGGCAGGATTTTTATCGACGGGCATGAGCTGTGGAGGGAAGAGGTCGCAGCCCGGCGCGGTTTGGCCTTTCTGCCTGAACAGCCGGACCTTACGCCTTACGCGACGATCCAGGAGATCCTCAGGTTGGTCTGCCGCTTGAGACATGAATCATTGGCATCCGCCCATCGTGCCCTGGAGGTTTTTGGCTTGGCGGCTGTCGCCGATCGCTCGGTTCGTGAGCTCTCTTTGGGGCAAAGGCGCCGAGCGACGTTTGCCGCGGCGTTTATCGGGAGCCCCGAGCACATCCTTTTAGACGAACCTCTTGAAGCCATGGATAGACGGATCCAGGAAAAAATCTTGGGCTGGGTCCGGGCGCATGTCGGGGCCGGGGCAACAATGGCCATCGTTTCTCATGCCATCGAACAATTTTTCGACCTGGCGACTCATGCCGTCGGGCTCAAAGACGGGAAAGCCGCGGTTTTTGCTGAGCTTCCCGAGAATCGCGAAGCAAAGATGAACCTTCTTGAACGCTTGGCTCGTGGAGAATAGAATATTTTTTAGCCGGAGGTTGTCCAAATCCAGGTGGCCAAGCAAGACGAGGCAACTGCCAAAGATCTGTTAAAGGACCTGGAATAGGGCTCCGGAGCGATTGCCAGAAGATGGGTTTTGTGTTAAAATGCATTAGACTTTTTTCCGAAGGAGAACACCATGTCCGGTCATTCCAAATGGCATTCTATTAAACATAAAAAGGCCGCGGCGGACTCCAAGCGCGGCAAGATTTTCACGAAGATTATCCGCGAGATCGCCGTAGCGGCGCGCGCCGGCGGAGGCGATCCTGATGCCAATCCCCGCCTGAGAAAGGCCGTCCAGGACGCCCGGGCGGTCAACATGCCTGCCGACAACATCAAGCGGGCCATTCTCAAAGGCACGGGCCAGCTGGAAGGCTCCCAATACGAAGAAATCATCTATGAGGGCTACGGGCCCGGCGGCGTCGCTCTGTTCGTCACGGCCCTTTCCGACAACAAGAACCGCACAGTGTCCGAGATCCGCCATATCTTCACCAAGAACGGCGGTCGGATCGGGGAATCCGGGTGCGTCTCCTACCGCTTCAAACGGGGGGGCTACATCGATATCGAACAAGCCAAGGCCTCGGAAGAACAGCTCATGGATATCGTCCTGAACGCCGGCGCCGAGGACATACGAGAAGACGGCAGCAATTGGGAAATCACCATGTCCCCCGAAAAATACGAAGCCGTCCTCGAAGCAGTCAAAGCGGCCAATATCGAGATCGCGGCCTCCAACGTCGGCTACATCCCGCAGGACTATGTCCATCTGGAGGGCAAGCAGGCCCAACAGACTCTGAAACTCGTCGAGGAACTCGAGGATCACGAGGACGTCCAGAGCGTTGCGGCCAATTTCGACATCGATGAAGAGGAAATCGCCAGATACGGAGCCGTTTAAAGCCGGCCTCGATGCGCGTCCTCGGGCTCGATCCCAGCAGTCAATCGACGGGATTCGGCATTATCGAATTGTCAGGGGATCAATACAACGTCTTAGCCTACGGCACGATCAAGCCGCTGCGGCGCTTGTTATTCCACCGCAAGCTTAACGAAATCAAGCAGGCGATCGAGAAGCTCATCGCAGAGTACGCCCCCGAGGACGTGGCTATCGAGAACCCCTTTTATGCCCGGAACATCAAAACCGCCATCACCCTGGGACAGGTACGAGGCGCCGTTTTGGTGGCGATCGCCGGGTGCGGCACGGCTCTGTTCGAATATTCTCCCCTCGAAATTAAAAAAGCCGTGACCGGATACGGCCAGGCCGAAAAAAGCCAGGTCAATCTCATGGTCAAAGCACTCCTGCGCCTGGACGACGCGGATTTGGAGGAGGACGCCTCCGACGCGCTGGCCTGCGCCTTTTGCCACTTGAACACGCGGCTGTATCAGAAAAATATCGAAGAATCGAAGATCTAAAGGGAATATTTCCAGTTCTGTAATTTCAAGGAAGGGTAAGGATTGCCCCTTGCCCCCTGGGGAACCAGTCCCGTCGGTTCCCCCCGTCGGAAAACCGCCGGGGCCCCCCTCCGCTATGAGGTCTCAGGGGCAATCCTTACCCTTCCTTGAAAAAGCACAAACTCAAATGCTCTTTGTCTGAAACATCCTTTTGATTTCCCGCCCCTTTTGTTCTAAAATGCTCGCGAAATGATCGCCTATCTCAAGGGCAACATCCTCCAGAAGACGCCCAGCCAGGTCATCGTGGACATCGGCGGCGTCGGCTATCGCGCCGTCATCCCTCTCTCTACTTTTTTCAAACTGGGCGATATCGGCGACCCCGTCGAGCTCTTTATCTATACGCACCTGACCGACAATTCCCTGTCTTTATTCGGGTTCATGACCAAGGACGAGCGCGAGCTCTTTCTCAAGCTCATCGGGATTTCGGGAATCGGCCCCAAGCTGGCCATGAACATCCTCTCCGGCATCGAAGCCCGCGATCTTGAGGAAGCGATCAAGAAGAGCGACGTCGCCCGGATCTCCCTCGTTCCCGGTATCGGGAAAAAGACGGCCCTCCGCATCACCATGGAACTCCAGGATAAAATCGAGAAAAAGGAAAAATTGCTGGCCGTCAAAGGGTCGAAGGAAAAGGAAGACCTCGTCTCCGCCCTTTTGAACCTCGGCTTCCGCCGCAAAGAAGTCGAGCGGATCGTCGATGAGACGATTCAAGCCTACGGCACGGGGGCCGAACTCGAAAAGCTGCTCCGCGAATGCCTGAAGAGGCTTTCAAAAGTCTAAGCCGGCCAAGTTTTTCCCGATGGGACGGGCCAAAATAATAGACTTTGACGGCGAACTCAATTACAATCAGGCCTCAATAGAGAAAATGCTATGGATCAGGTAAGGACGGCCATTCTGACCCCGGTCCGGACCAAAGAAGACCTCCTTTTTGAGGACAGCCTCCGGCCGCGGAGCTTCGAAGAATTCGTCGGCCAGGAGAATATCAAGGCCAACCTCAAGGTCTTCATCCAGGCCGCAAAAAAAAGGGATGAACACCTCGACCATGTTCTCCTTTACGGGCCGCCGGGATTGGGAAAGACGAGCCTCGCCTATTTGATCGCCAAAGAGATGGGCGTCGGGATTAAGCCCACAGCGGGACCGGTCATCGAACGGACCGGCGACCTCTCGGCGATCCTGTCCAACCTCCAGTCAAAGGAAATTCTGTTTATCGACGAGATCCACCGGCTCCATCCTTCTGTCGAGGAGATTCTGTACTCGGCTATGGAAGATTTCTGTCTGGACATCGTCATCGGCCAGGGGCCGAGCGCCAGGAGCCACAAGCTGAAACTGAGAAAATTCACCTTGATCGGCGCCACGACGCGCGCCGGTCGGATCACGGCTCCTCTGCGTGGACGGTTCGGCATCATCCACCGCTTGGATTATTACAGGGAAGAAGACTTGAAAAAGGTCATTCTGAGGTCCGCGGCAATCCTCAAGGTTAAGGTGGACGAGAAAGGCGCCGAGCAAATCGCCCTTCGCTCGCGCGGGACGCCGCGCGTCGCCAACCGGCTGCTGAGGCGCGTCCGGGATTTTGTCGATGTGAAGGGAAAAGGCATCATCACGGCCAAGGAAGCCCAGGACGCCCTGGACAAGATAGACGTCGACGCCCTGGGACTGGATGACGTGGACCGCAAGATCCTTATGACCATCATCGAAAATTATGGCGGAGGGCCGGTCGGAATAAATACCATCGCGGCTGCGATCGACGAGGAAAAGGATACGATCGAGTCCATCTATGAGCCCTTCCTGATGCGGATCGGCTTTCTGGAGCGGACGCTCCGCGGCCGGAAATTGACGGCCAAAGCCTATGAGCATTTGGGCTTCGCCCATCCTCACGCCGAAAGTCCTCCTCATCAAAAGAAGCTTTTCAAAGATTAAAAGAGGAGATCGCAATCCTGCACATCTCCCAATTTGACTATGACCTCCCTGCGGAGCTAATCGCTCAGCACCCGCTTCCCGCGCGGGACGCCTCGCAGATGATGGTCGTCCTGCGCAAGGAAGGCCGGATCATCCGCTCCAGTTTCGGCGCTTTGCCCGATTACCTCGAGAAAGGGGATTTGCTCATCCTCAACGATGCCAAAGTCATCCCGGCCAAGGCCTGGGGGACAACGTGCGGAAAAGAAGTTGAATTCCTTTTTATTAAGGAGAGAGACAAAGGCGTCTGGGAAGTCCTATGCCGGCCGGCGAAAAAAATCAAAACCGGCGACAGGATTAGATTCGCTCCTGGCTTTGAAGGAGAAGTCATCGAAGCCGGCGAGGAAGGAAGACGCGTTCTCAAATTTTCAGCTTTGGATGTCTTGAGCCGCTTGCGGGGCGTGGGGTTTGCCCCTCTTCCTCCCTATATCAAACGCAAAAAAGCGAACTTAGACTTAAGGTCGAAGGATCTCGAGCGCTACCAGACTGTTTTCGCGGAGAAAGAGGGAGCCATCGCTGCCCCGACGGCAGGATTGCATTTTACTCCCCGAATGCTTGACACGATTCGCAAAAAGGGCGTCCACGTTGAGTCAGTTGCGCTGCAGGTGGGCCTGGCCACATTTCAACCCATGCGCGTCGAGTGTATCAAAGAGCATAAAATGCTCGAAGAAACGTATGTCATCAGCACGAGAGCGGCAAAGGCCATCAATCAGGCCAAGTGTGAATCGAGGCCGGTCGTTGCGGTCGGAACAACGGTCGTCCGGGCGCTGGAAAGCGCTTTTCGAGCGAATGGTGAAGTCCAGCCCGGAACGAACAGCACTTCATTGTTTATTTATCCCGGCTTTGAGTTTCATGTCGTTGACAAGCTCCTGACAAACTTCCACCTGCCCAAGTCGACGTTATTGGTTTTGGTTTCGGCTTTCGCCGGCCGCGATTTGATTCTGAGCGCTTACAAAGAAGCCGTCCGCGAGCGCTACCGCTTCTTTTCTTACGGCGACTGCATGCTGATTATCTAAGCCGTGATAATCCCCAGCGGCGGGTTGGTCCTCCATTTACCGCGCGTGAAATCCGGAAAGTCCTGCGGCTTCCCCCTCTTGGCCACAGATTTACAGCTCAAGTCTGTAACAGCGCTCCAGGCCGCCGCATCGTAGACGTCCTGATCGGTCGGCTCGCCCTTGCGCAGCGACCAAACCAGCCTGTAATCCTCGATAAAATCCATCCCGCCATGCCCTCTCCCTTCGCCCCTTTGGGCCAGGGCTCGCCACAGGGGATGTTCGAATTCTGCGGCGAACTTTTCAAAGTCATCCCACTCGTGCGGCTTGGCGGCCCGCCCCTCGATATAAATTCTATCCGGCCATTTGTGGGCAATTCCCTTGGTCCCCTGGACAAGATTGATTCGGGTGTAAGGTCGGGGCAGGTTGGTGTCGTGGATGAGGATAATCGTCTTGCCGTTTTTGGTCTGGATTAAGCTTGTATTGACGTCACCGAGCGCGTAGCGTTCTTTGGCCTGGGGAGAATCCGGACCAAATTTTTCGACAGCATACTCGTGCAAACCCCTCGTCGGGCTGCTCAATGACACGAGATAATCGAACGCATCGCCGCGGTTGATGTTCAGGCATTGGGCCACGGGCCCAAGTCCATGGGTTGGATACAGATTCCCATTGCGCTTGATTGAATGCGCCCTCCGCCAAAGTCCCTCGCCCTGATTGCTGAACTTGACATCACGAAGATCATGGAGGTACCCGGCCTCGGCATGAAGGACCTCTCCGAGTACTCCCCGGCGCACAAGGTTCAATGTCATGAGCTCAATCCGGTCATAGCAGCAGTTTTCCTGCATGTTGCAATGTTTATTCGTTTTCTCCGCGGTCTCGACCAACTCCCAGCATTCATCCAGTGTGATCGCGGCCGGGACTTCTGTAGCGGCATGCTTGCCGTTTTTCATGGCCGCAATACAGACCGGAACATGCCATTCCCAGGGGGTTGCCGTAAAAACAAGGTCGAGGTCTTCCTCGGCGCAAAGTCTTTCAAAATCACGGGGACCGCGGGAATAGCCCGTGGGCCGAGGCTGGCCCGCTTCGACGACCCATTTCTGCGCCCGTTCGACTTTGGCTTCGACGATGTCGCAAATGGCTTTGACTTGGACACCGTCGATGTTTAAAAAATTCTGAACATGGGCCGACCCCATACCGCCCACTCCGACGAACCCGACCCGGACAGGGTCGATCGGGGCGACTTTAAATTGAGTCCGTCCTTCGCCTTTTGGACCCGCTTCCGCGGTTAGGGAAAGATTCAGCCCGGCCAGTGCCGTCGAAACCCCAGCCAGCGCTCCAACCTTGAGAAAATCCCTTCGGCTTGGATTTTTTTTCGAATCTTTCATAGGGCCTCCTCGATGAATGAAGGATTCTTTAATTTATACTCAAAACAGGGGTCAAAGTAAATTGCAGCTTGACAAACGAGATTCGGCCGACTCATGATTAGACAATGAATTGAAAAAGGAACGACGATGAAAAAATCATTGATTCCCATACTTCTTCTGGCGATTTTCGCATTATTCATCAGCTTGAGCGGGTGCCGAAAGCCCTCTGCGGACGAGGAAGTCCAGGAGGAGGAGCAGCCCGTGGAAGCCGCCGAAGAGCCCAAACCGGCGCCTCCGCCGAAAATGAACGAGGACGTCTATGTTCAGATTAGGGCGCGATCGGCGCTCATCTATGAAAAATACAAAGAAGATTTCGAGAAGGCCCAAAAGGAAGTCGAAGCCCTCTACGAAAAATTCGGCGTCACCGTGGCCGAATACAAAGAATTCGTGAGCAAGTTGTCGCCCGAGCGCACCAACGCGCTCGAAAAGAAGATTGTCGAATACATGCAGAAGATCGGCCAGGAATATCGATAGTCAATCTGCCCGTCTGACTTTTTTACTGGAGAAGTTTCCGTTTTTTGTTCCAGCGTTCGCGGAGCCGCACCGAATCAAGCCCCAGGAAATTCCCTTTAGCCAGGACATTGCGGCCGATGCCCTCCAGCCTCAGCGTGTGTTTCCCGCGCGCCAGCCTAAAACTCCCCAGGTAATTGTCCTTGACCTTGAGGACCGGTGAGTAGAAGTCGTAATCGGCGATTTTTTGCCCGGCCATATAGTCCGCCGGCTGCCGGACATTCCTCCCGTCGAGGAAAATCCGGTAGATTCCGTAATCTTCGGCGTACGTGAAGCGCAGGAGCAGTCCGCGGTATTCCTCTTTTTCGACGTTAAAATCCAATTCCAGGACGGGTTTCTCATCGACGGGCCGGAAAAGGACCTGGCCGTCTCCCGTCCAGTCATAGTCCTTCTGGAGTTCAAGAAGCCCGGGGGAATGCTTGGCGGTCGGAAGGAGCGTCTTGCCCTCGATAACGAGGTCGAGATTGGGGAGGAGCCTCTGGGCGAGAGGAGGGAGCTTTGTGAAACGCTTGGGCTGGCCGACCTGGTACCAAAAGGCCACAGTCGCCAGGTCGTCCTCGCGCTCGACGTGCCCCTCGACCTTGCCGCTCTCCGTTTCATCCTCACTGATCCAGCCCTTGTGCTCGATCTCAAAGCGAAGGGATTTGGTGAACCTGACCGGGTCGGCGATGTGCCAGCGGTAAAGGCAGTATTCGGTTCCCAAATCTTCGAAATCCGTGCTCATGTACGTACAGCCAAAATAGGGAAACAGAGTCTCGTTGAGCCCCCAGGCCATGAGAAAATAATCCTCGGTCCCCGTCCCCTGGATCGTGGGCTTTGTCTCGCCGTCGACATAGAATTTCGCATCGCCCTCGCCGAACCAAAACGGACTCCGCGACCGGGCCGACAGGATCGTGCCGACATAGTGGCCTTCGCCCCGGGCGTCCAGGACAAGATAATCCCCTCCGGTCTTCTCCGGAAATTCATTCCGGTACTGAGCGCAGAAATAAGCCGTCCGATCGGGGAGGCTCTCTTCCTCCGTGTAATCGATGTGATAATAGAAGCTGCGGACATTTTTCGAGCTTTCGTTGGTGATCGTGATCAGGCCGTGTTTTTGAAACGGCATCGGCCAGTAGCAGTTGTAACCGTCTCCGCCCTCGACCTGAACAGGCACCGAACGGAGCTCATGCCGCAACCCGAATCCGGCGCCGAAAAAATCACCGATCGGGGATTCGACGGCCGGGTCTTTTCCGTCGTCCCAGTACATGCGGAGGACGATCTCGTCGGGCCGGGCCGAGCCGGTTGCCTCCAGCCAATTCGGCCGAGCCTCATTAAACGTCAGCCAGATGTGGCGGATGACGGCCGGGCCCTTGATGTCGGCCAGCACCTTCGTTTCGCCCGGGGCTACGATTTTGATCCGATCGGCGTTGCTATTCGGATTGGGTTCCGCCGAAGTCACCGCCCGGGACCGGCCCGGTTTGACCTGCGCCAGGCCGCTCAAATCTTGGCCAATGGCTCCCTTGATAAAAAAAGGAATTGTGAGTACGGCCAGTAGAGATAATGTTTTAGCTTTTGCCGGGAGATGCATCCTTCCTCCTTCCTTATTGATATCGACGCAATTAAATAAAGTGACGTCCTCGATCGGGCGGCGCTAATTCCGTCCGTAGCCCCCGGACCCCGGGGGGAACCAGTCCCGTCGGTTCCCCCCGTCGGAAAAGCCGACGGGCCCCCCCTCCGCTACGGGGACTGCCGGACGGAACTAGCACCGCCCATAAAATGTCAATTTCTTTGTCCCATTAAGTTTAGACAAAGGCCTCGATATTGCGAGGACGATTATAGCACAGCCCGAAAGCGTTTTAGTTAAATTAGCGGATGGGTGGCACGGATGTTGTCCCGCGGCGCCCGAAGCGCCTGAGCGGTGGGTGGGAGGGTCTTGCGCGAGGGCGCTAGGGACACATCCGTGACAGGACCCATCTCTTAGAAAAGCCGTTCGCCCAGCGCCTCTATGGTTTGAATCGTGGAGCCGAAGATGATAAACTATGCGGAAATGACCGATGACCAGGCCGTAAGAGAAAAGCTGGAGGATATTCTTTACCCCGCAACGAAAGCCAAGTCGTTCCGGGTGACCATTGTCTTCGGCGCCAAGATGTCTCCGGCGTACAAGAAGGCCGTCGCCCTCGCCAAGCGGAATCCAACCTACAAAGAGGAAGGCAGCGGCGAATGGATCCGCCATTCCGCCGTCTATACGCCCGAAGATGTCGAAGACCTGTTCGAGCTCTTCAACCTCGTCCATGACTGGGAGACGACCGAAGTCATGATCAACCACAAGAAACTGCCCTACGGCCACCAGCTCTGGCTGCCCCTCATGTGGTTCTATCGGATAAAATAAAACAAGGAGAATTCGGAGACAGCGATCCGGGGACTCAAATTCGGAGGGAGCGAGAAGTCCCAGTCTCCGGATGATTCATCGAATCAGTCGATAAAAAGCAGCGCGGAGAGCATTCCCGCACCCAACAGGAGGCTAAAATGAAAATTATCCTTCGCAAATTGTCCATTCTCGTTTTGGGCTTGGCTTTATCGTTCCTGGCCTTTGCTGACGAGGGCATGTGGATGCCCCACCAGATGAAGGACCTCAACCTGAAGGCCCTCGGCCTGCTCATGAACCCCAGCGACCTTTATAAAAAGGACGGCACAGGCCTCATGAGCGCCGTCGTCAACCTGGGCGGCGGCACGGGAGAGTTCGTCAGCGCTGACGGACTCATCTTGACCAACCATCATGTGGCTTTCGGCGCCATCCAGAGGGCCTCGAGCAAGGAGAAGGATTACATCCAGAACGGCTTCCTGGCCGTGACGCGCGACCAGGAGATCGCGGCCCAGGGCTATACGGCCGACGTCTTGTTGGGATACGAAGAAATCACTCCCAAGGTCCTGGCCGTCTTGAAGCCGGGGATGACGCCGCGCCAGAGGTACGATGCCATCGAAAAGATCACCAAAGAGATGATCGCCCAAGCCGAGAAGGCCGGAAAAGACTTGCGCTGCACGATCGCTTCCATGTACAGCGGCAACCAATACTTCCTCTATACATTCAAGAGGATCAAGGACATTCGTCTCGTCCTGGCCCCCCCACAGGACCTCGGTAACTTTGGGGGCGAAGTGGACAATTGGATGTGGCCGCGCCATACCTGCGATTTCTCATTCCTGCGCGCTTATGTCTCCAAGGACGGCCTGGGAGTTGATTACAACGCCGCCAACGTCCCCTATCGACCGAAATCCGTGATGAAGATCTCGCTGGACGGCGTCAAGCCCGAAGATTTCACGTTCGTCATGGGCTACCCCGGGGTGACCTATCGGAACTACACTCTGGCCGAGCTCGAAGCGGACATGACCGCCCTGGCCAAGAGGATCAAGGATTACCAGGACACGATCGCCTTCTTCGAAAATGCGGGCAAGAACAACAAAGAAGTGGAAATCCGCTATGCCAGCCGGCTCAAAGGCCTGTACAACGGGATGAAAAACTTCCAGGGCAAGCTCGAAGGCATGGAAAAGTACGGCCTGATCGAGAAGAAGAAGGCTCAGGAAAAGGCCTTTTTAACTTGGGTCAACGAGGACCCCGCCCGCCGGAAAAAATACGGCCGGGTCGTGGACGAACTCGCCCAATTCATGAAAAAAAACGAAGCGTTCTCGGCCAAGAGCCAGCAGCTCAGCGCTGTCTTGAACGGATCGACCCTGCTTTCCCAAGCTTATTCCATCTACAGGACCGTCCAGGAGCTCCAAAAGCCCGACGCGGACCGGGAACCCCAGTATCAGGACCGGAACCTGCCGTATATCAAGATGAACATCCAGCTCGCCGAACGAAACTACGAGATCGGCACCGACCGCGCGTATTTCAAACACACGCTGAAGAAGCTCCTGGCTTTGCCGGAAGGCCAGGCTCCGGCGGCACTTCGCGAACTCGTCCAAAAGAAATCGGAAAAAGCTATCGAAGACTTTGTGGATGGGCTCTATGCGAAAACAGCCCTGGCCAAGCCTGAAAAGCGGCTCGAGCTCCTCTCTCAAAAGCCGGACGGATTGGCCAAGCTTCAAGATCCTTTTATCCAATTGGCTTCAGAGTTCGATAAAGAGCTCAAGGTCATCCGCGAAGAAAGTAAAGCCATGGGTCAAGAGCGCACGGACCTCAAGAAAGCCTATGAAGAGGCCGTTCTCGCCCAGAAGGGAGGGACTCTCGCTCCCGATGCCAACGGCACAATCCGGTTCACTTACGGCCCTGTCCGAGGCTATACGCCCAGGGATGCCGTTTATTACGAGCCGCAGACAACTCTCAAAGGCGTCCTCGAAAAAGAGACCGGCAAAGACCCCTTCATCGTACCCGACAAAATCAAAAAGCTCTATGCCGCTAAAGATTTCGGACGCTACGTGGACCCCCGGTTGAAAGAAGTTCCCGCCTGCTTCCTCAACACGACCAATGTCACGGGCGGCAACTCGGGGTCGCCTGCGCTCAACGCCAAGGGCGAGCAGGTGGGGATCATCTTCGACATGACTTACGAGAGCGTCATCGGGGATTATTACATCATCCCCGAGCTGCAGCGTTCGATTGCGGTAGATATCCGCTGGGTGCTGTTCGTGACGGAGAAATTTTCGGGCGCCACCCATGTCATCAAAGAATTGGGATTCTGAACCGAGGAGGAAGACCCATGAACTTGAAAAAGATACTGGCCTGTTCGGCCCTGCTTGTTTTATCTGCTTCGCTCGCCCTGGCCGCCGAAGAAGGCCGCTTTATGCGCTATCCCAGCATCTCCAAGGATAAGATCGTCTTCACGTACGAGAGCGACCTGTGGCAGGTCGGCGACCAGGGAGGAAAGGCCTGCCGGCTCACCACATTCCCCGGCGTAGAATCGTATGCCAAGTTTTCCCCGGACGGCCAATGGATCGCCTTCACGGCCAGCTACGACGGCACCCCAGCCGTCTATCTCATGCCGGCCGAGGGCGGTGCTCCGAAACGACTGTCCTACAATCCGGGCTCGGCCCAAGTCATCGGCTGGACTCCCGACGGCGAAAAGATCGTTTTTCGCTCAATGTTCGAAAACGTGGTCGGCCGCGACCCGAACCTGTATTTCGTCAGCAAGAGCGGATCGGCGCCGGAGCGGTTTCCGCTCGATCGCGGCGTCCTCGCCAGCTTCTCGCCCGACGGCAAGAAGATTCTCTATTGCCGCAGGGGCGACGAAGAATACTACTGGAAGCGATACAAGGGCGGCCGATACCAGGACATCTGGATGTACGATTTCGAAACGAAGAAATTCACGCCGATTTCGGGCTACGTCGGCAAGAACAGCTATCCCATGTGGATCGGCGAGGCGATGTATTTTGTCTCGGACAGGACCAACGGCATCGCCAACTTCTACGTGCAGAACCTCAAGACCAAGGACATCAAGCCGGTCACCAATTATTCGGATTTCGATGTCATGATGCCGGCGACCGACGGCGAGAGAATTGTCTATATGCAGGACGGATACATTCACATCCTCGACCCGAAGACCAACCAATCAAAGAAAATTCAGGTTCTCCTGCCCTCCGACCGCTGGGCCCTGCGCAATAAAATTATCAATCCTCGAGACTTCATCCATTCCGTAAACGTCTCGAACGACGGAAAGCTCGCCGTCCTGGAAGCTCGGGGCGACATCTTCACCATCCCAACCGGCCGGGAGCCGTCGGCCAACCTCTCCAACACGGCCGGAACGCGGGAAATGCATCCGGCCATCTCTCCCGACGGAAAGACGATCGCTTTCTTTTCGGACAAGACAGGCGATTACGAGCTTTACACCCAGAGGGTTGAAGGGGGCGAATGGACACCCCTAACGACGGGACTCGACCGCTTCGTCTATCACCTCCTCTGGTCCCCCGACGGAAAAAAGATCCTCTTCGGCAACAAGGATTTCGCGATTTTTTATGTGGATGTGGCGACGAAAAAGCTGACAAAAATCGACGAGTCCAATCAGATGAAGAACGACGAGTTTTTCTGGGAGATCAGCGATTACAATTGGTCTCCCGACAGTCAATGGGTCTGCTACAGCTTCGTCCAGTTCAACCGCAACAACCAGATCTTCCTCTACAACCTGGAACAGAGAAAACGGGTCGCCGTCACCGATGACTTTTACGACAACCTCAACCCCTGTTTCGACGCCAACGGGAAGTATCTTTATTACCTGTCCAGCCGCAATTTCAACCTGCGGATGGATTTCTATGAAGACAATCACATCATCGCCACACCCCAGCAGGTGATGGTCGTCCAGCTCCGCGACGGCGAGAAGCCGCCGTTCGCAGAAGGCGGAACGGCTGAAAAAGCCGAGAAGAAGGCTGAAGCGGAGCCGTTCCGGATCGATATCGAAGGCCTCCAGAAACGAACCTACGCGCTGCCCACGGCGGCCGGCAATTATTTTTATCTTCGGGCCGGAAAGGGCAAAGCCCTCTGGTCGTCTGTCCCGGAATTCACGGAAGATGAGTACGAAGAAATCTTCAAACCGGGCGGAGAGGCCAAATGGACGCTCCATATTTTCGATATGGCCGATAAAAGAGAATCGGTCCTCAACGACAGGATTCGTGACTTCGCCGTGTCCACAAACGGCGAGCAGCTGATCATCCGGCGGGAAGTCGATATCCTGACGACGGCCGTGGACAAAGCCTTCGCCTCAAAAAGCGCCGGAGATAGAATCAACCTGGCAAACATGACGTATCTGGTGGATCTGCAGAAAGAATGGAACCAGATCTTCAGCGATGCCTGGCGCTGGTACCGGGATTTCTTCTACGATGCCAACATGCACGGCCGGGACTGGAAAGCCATGGGCGAAAAATACCGCGCCTATATCCCCTCCTTATCCTCGCGCGAGGAGCTGAACTGGGTGCTGTCACAAATGGTCGGGGAGCTCTGCGTGTCCCACACGTATGTCAGCGGCGGCGATTACGGCCCTGCGGCGACCCCGCCCTCGATGACGTTCACGGGCTTGCTCGGAGCGGACCTCGTCGCCGACCCGAAGACGGGATTCTACAGGATTGATAAAATCTACGGACCCAACGAGGTGAACCTCAACCTGCCGGGCCCGCTCGTCCGGCCGGATATGGATGTCAAAGAGGGTTATTATCTCATCGCTATCGACGGCACGGAACTAAAGGCCGGTGATGATTATTTCAAGCTTCTTCAGGTGACGCCCGGCAAGAAGGTCAAGATCACAGTCAACAGCCAGCCGACGGCCGCCAACGCTAAAACCTACCAGGTCGAGCCTCTCCGCAGCGATTCGAGCCTGCGATACTTCCGCTGGCTTTCGGACAATATCAAAAAAATCGAAAAGGCTACCAACGGAAAGGTCGGCTATATGCACATCAACGCCATGGGCTCGGGCGGGATCGGCGAGTTCGACAAGTTCTGGCGGGCATTTCGGTACAAGGACGGGATCATCATCGACGTGCGCCGCAATTCAGGAGGCTGGACGGAATATTTCCTGATCGATAAGCTTGAGCGTCAAATCACGGCCTTCAACGTTCTCCGCAACATGGTGCCGTTCAGCTATCCCCCGTCGGTCGGAAAAGGTCAATATGTCGTCATCTCCAACGAGAACAACGGTTCGGACGGAGAAGCGTTCGTCGAAGACTTCAAAGCCCGGAAGCTCGGAACGGTCGTCGGCGTGCCCTCCTGGGGCGGCTTGGTCGGCGTCCTGAACCGCCAGACGACTATCGATAACGGCTCCATCGAGCAGTCGAACAACGCGTTTTACGGCCGCGAAGGAAAATGGCTCGTTGAAAACCACGGCGCCGACCCGGACGTCCTCATCGACAATGACCCGGCTTCGGTTATGGGCGGGAGAGACGCCCAGCTCGAGAAGGCCATCCAGGTGATTCTGGAGAATATTAAAAAGAACCCGTTCAAGTTCCCCTCCATGCCGCCGTATCCTAAGAAGTAACGGAGGCGCCGGCCCGACCTACGCATAAATCTTAAAGAAAGGGGCGCTCGAGATGGCAAAGACGGTCATAAAGGGATATATGGCTTGGGTCAGTCTAATCGGGCTGACGATGACAACGGCTCTCGCAGCAACGTCTCCTCCAAAATCTCCCAGAACGGGTGCCGGCCAAAGTCAGGGACCGGCTATCTATATGATCGGCCACGCCCATATCGATCCCGTTTGGCGCTGGACAAAAGACGAAGGGAGGGCCGAAGTGCTGGCGACCTTTAGGCAGGCCTTGAGCCGCCTCCGTGAGTCTCCCGATGTGGCCTTTGTTTCGAGCTCCGCTCAATTCTACAAATGGGCTGCGGAAACTGATCCCGCCCTGTTCGCGGAAATTCAAAGAAGGGTCCGCGAAGGCCGCTGGAACCTCGTCGGAGGCTGGTGGGTGGAGCCCGATACGAATTGCCCGCTCGGCGAATCGCTCGTCCGGCAGGGCTTGTACGGCCAGCAATTTTTTGAAAAAAATTTTGGCCGACGGGCAGCGGTTGGCTTCAATCCGGATACATTCGGACATCCCTGGACCTTGCCCCAAATCCTGGCCGGCCAGGGGCTGAAGGCTTATTTCTTTATGCGACCGTCGCCGTCCGAAAAACCCGAGCTCCCGGCCCCACTCTTCCTTTGGAAAGGCCCGGACGCGACCGAGATTCTCGCGGTCCAGATTCTGGCCTCCTATAATGGAACCGAAAGCAGCCTCGAAGAGCAGATCGAATCCACCCTCCGGCATTTCGCCCCCACCCTGCCCAACCAAAACGCGTTTGCCGTTTTTTACGGAGTGGGGAATCACGGCGGCGGGCCGACCGTATCCGCCATCGAAAAAATCAGGGAGCTTCAACAATCCAAGTATCCGGGCATCCGGTTTTCGACACTGGAAAATTATGTGGCCGCCATCGAGGCCGGCCTAAAATCATTGCCCGTCGTCTCCGACGAGCTTCAGCACCATGCGCGCGGCTGCTACTCGGCGGCCGCCCAGGTCAAAGCCTGGAACAGGCGAGCCGAATGGGCGCTCCTGACGGCCGAAAAGATAGCCGCGCTAAATACAGCTTTTTGCGAAGCCCGCTATCCCATCGAGCGCTTCAAGACGAGCTGGGAGAGAGTCCTCTTCAACCAGTTCCATGATATCCTGGCCGGCTCTGCGATCGAACAAGCGTATGCGGAAGCGCAAAACGACTTCGGGTTTGCCCTTTCCGAAGCCAAAGAGATTGCGACCAAAGCCTTGCTGGATTTCGCCCTCAAGATCAACACTCTCGTCGGCGCTAGCCCGGATTGCACTCCTTTCGTCGTCTTCAACTCCAATTCGTGGAGATTGAAGAAGCCCGTCGAAGTGGAAATGGAACGCCCGAGGGAAGGCCGGCCGTCGCTTTTCGCTTATGATGGACGGGAAATTCCCTACCAGGAAATCCGGACAGCGGGCGTTAAAGTCGGAAGCCGGATTCGCTTTGTCTTTCAAGACGAATTCCCGTCGCTCGGCTACAGGCTCTATTACCTGGATTTTGACAAGGCGAGGGCGGCGCAGGGACAGGGAAATCCGCAGACATCCGCCGGAGAAACTTACAGCTTAGAAAACGAGCTTGTTCGTATCATTTTTAATCCTGCGTCCGGAGCCATCAGATCGTTTGTCGATAAAAAGTCGGGCCGGGAGCTCTTGAGCGCGCCCGCGGCCGTCCCCATCGTTCTCGAAGATACGGGCGACACATGGGGACATAAAATCATTTCCTATGACCGGGAAGTCGGACGGTTCGGCGAAGCGAAATGGACGCGGGTCGAGAGCGGTCCCGAACGCAGCCGTATCCAAGCTCGGTCGACCTTCGGTCACAGCTTTGTCGTCCAGGATTTCATTCTCTACAAAGACAGGCCAGAGCTTCACTGCCGGTTTCTTGTCGATTGGCGCGAGTCTTACAAAGTTTTGAAGCTCGCCTTCCCCACGGTCTTGAAAAATGGAACGCTGACATATTCTGTCCCCTACGGCTTTATCAACCGTCCCATGAACGGCGCGGAAGAACCCGGACAGACATGGATCGACATCAGCGGATCGGACAGCCAAGGGAGCTATGGAATAGCCCTGCTCAACGATAGCAAATGCGGCTACAGTGTCAAGGACGGTGAAATCCGTCTGACGATTCTCCACAGCGCCGCCTGGTCACAGCACGACCCGGAAACGTTGACCGAAAGCGAAGGATACCGCTTGATGGATACGGGCGTCCATGAATTCTCCTATGCCGTCGCTTTTCATCAGGGCGACTGGCGGGAAGCCGGAATCGCCCGGGAAGCGGAGGCCTTCGGAATGCCGCCGCTGGTCATCTTGACGGACAGGCATACGGGCGAATGGGAAGGACAGAAGGAATTCTTCTTAACTGCGGTTCCTGGTGTTGCGGCGACAGTTCTCAAGTTGTCGGAGAGCGGAAACGCTTTGACGCTGCGCCTGGTCGAGCTCAACGGAAAGCCGGCCAAGGGAACTTGGACGTCTCCTTTTTACAAATCTGCCGTCACCTTTGAACTCCTTCCCTGTGAGATCAAAACGTTCTTTCTCCCGCTGAACAGGCTCCGACCGCTCCGCATGACGAATTTGCTGGAAGACTGATCGGGATCAATCCCGACTTCCGATGCCCAAGCGGGAAGGCAGTTCTCGAATTCAATAGCCATTCATCTTGATTTTCGCCAGCGAAAATTAGACCGTCGCCGAAGCCGCAACATAAAATCACTGCCTTTGACAATTTCCTTGACTTGTTTGACATTATGACTCCTTTTCTTTAAACTTAGGGTCATCAGTGTGAGAATAAAAAAGGGACAAAGCCTGGTTTTTTCGATAGATTAAGATTGAAGGCCGTTGTCTATAAAAACGGGAAGGGCGGTAGCATATTTTTTCGCAATTATCCTAGGATTTCTTAAATTCCATGTCCGCTAAACTCAAGATTACTAAGGACAATCAACCGCAGTGGTCTCAAGAATATACCTTCGACCAGCAGATCATTGCCATCGGCCGGGATGAAACGAACGATCTCCAGCTCGAAGGGACAACGAGCGTCGTCAGCCGGCAGCATGCCCAGATCAAGCGGCAGGGCGATGACTTCCGGATTGTCGACCTCAACAGCCGCAATTTCACCTTTCTCAACGGAGAAAAGCTCAAGGCCGGCGTGGAATACGAGCTCAAGGACGGCGACCGGATCAAGATCTGTGACATCGACCTCCTTTTTAGGGTGGAAAGGTCCAAGCCGGAGCCGGCGGCCGTGCCGAAACCTGCGGAAGAAACCCCCAATCCTTTCCTCGAAGATGTGAAAGGACTGGCTGTTAGACTGAACGAAATCTGCTCGAAATATGACCTGGAAAGTTCTCCGGGGAAAGAAGCGGCGCTTCAGGATGCCGCGCGACTGGCGAATGCCGAGTTCAGGCATCACCGGGTGGCCGCGCTTCTAGCTCCCTTCCTTTCGCCGTCCGCAGAGACGACGCTTGTTCCCGAAGAAAAATCCGAGGCGGCTGAGGCGACCCTCTCTTCTTTTGGCCGGGTTCGGAGCTTGCTCGATATTCTCTTGGCTTTTATGATCAAATTGATCCAGGCGCGCGGCCAATTCCGGCTTGAATTCATGGGCGAAACCATGATCAAAAAAGTGAAATCCTTTTCGATTTACAGCTGTTCGGAGGAGGAGCTCAAGAGCTTTCTCTTCGATCCTTCCATCTCGCCTCAGGAGTCTCAAAAACGCATAGAGCAAATCCGCGGGATCACGGACGAGATCATGCTCCATCAAATCTCGATGCTGGACGGCTACAAGGCCGGCATCAATGAGGGCTCCAAAAAAATTCTCGAGAGAATGGATCCCCCGCGGCTCAAGAAGCAATTGGCCGCGATGAAATGGAATCTTGGTCCGATCAGGCTGCCCTATCGGCTATTGCCCGTCCTCTATCGAAAAAAACTTATCCGGCTTTTTGCCGATGCCCATAAAGAGCTCTTCCAAGAGGATCAAGCCATCATCGAAAAGAAATATTTCCGGCCAGCCTATATCCGGAATTACTATAAGCGCATGGATTCATTGAGGGCCAAAGAATCCTCGGCCAAGAGGGATTCCACGGAGGGAAAACGATGACGACGGTTTCGCAGAAAAATTCTTTATCAGGGGCGAGGATTCGGAGCTTTCTCGCCTTGGGCCTTTTGACGTTTTGTGTCTGGGGGTGTTCTTCCACGACTCTCTATACGGGTCTTGTCGGCGCGAAGGATATGAACTTGGGCGGCCACGCCGTTATGGTTTCCATCTATCAATTGAAAAACGACACGAATTTCCTTCGCCTGCCGGTCGAATCCTTCTGGCAGGACGGGGCCAAGAGCTTTGAGGGCGATTTGGCCGATACAAAAACAGACGTTATGCTTCTCCCCGGCGAGACAAAATGGCTGACCCTGACCCTCAAGGACGAGACCCGATTTCTCGGGGCCGCTGGGGATTTTCGCCGGCCTGATCAAAAAGGCTGGCGCCAAGTGTACCCGCTTCCCCCACGAAGGCCCACTGAACTCTGGGTGATCATCGGATATGATGGATTAAAAATCGAAAAACCCCGGAAATAAGATAAAAAATCCCGAAAAGAGGAGCAATCAATCGATGTCCCAGCGTGATAAGGTTGTCTGGTATGAAGGAATGCATTTGGACCCCCATCATTTTCAGCAGTGGGATCGAACCCAGAAGTTCCTTCTCAATTTCCGGATTCGATCCCTGAAGCCGTATGATTGGGGACTCATCGACTTGGCAGTCGATAAAGAAGCTCTGGTCAACGGCCAATTCAACATCCTGCGCTGCAAAGGGGTCACCACGGACGGCCTCATTTTTAATATTCCCGATGAGGATCCGGCGCCCGCAGCAAAAGACTTCAAGAGAGTGTTCCTGCCGACCCTGACCGAGCTGGCTGTTTTTTTGACCGTGCCCGTCGAAAAACAAAAAGGCGGCAACATCCGATGGGAGAGCGAACCGGGCCGGCGAGACGCGCGGTTCACCTTTCAGACAGTGAGGGTGGCGGACGACAACTCCGGATCGGATGAGCGGGACATCGGCGTGGGGAGAAAAAATTTCGAGGTGAGGTTTGGAAACGAGCCCTTAGAGGAGCTCAGTATTCTGAAAATAGCGGAGATCAAGCGGGCCCAGGATGGGAGCTTCGTCCTGAGCGGGACATTTATTCCCCCCTGCCTTTCCATCGGCGCCTCCGAAAATCTCACAGCCATCACCCGGCGGCTGCTTGAGCTCTTGATCGCCAAGAGCACGGACCTCGGTTCGAGAAAGGCCCTGCCGGGGGATGCGGACTGGACGCCGCAGGATTTGCCTTTTCTTCTTGCTCTCCAATCCATTAACGCCTCGATCCCCGTCCTCAACCACCTCTACGCGGCGGCCAAGGGACATCCGGAAGAACTCTATATTTCCCTGTCGACGCTGGCCGGACAGTTGTCCGGCCTAACCTCTCAGACCGGGTTCGAGCCGCGCAGCTTCCCCGCCTACGACCACGAAAACCCGGGCGATTGTTTTGCTCGGATGGAATTGATTATCCGGGCTATTCTTGAGAGCCTTGCCCCTCAGGCGAAATACCTGACGATCCCGCTTGAAAAAAAGAGCGAAGCGCTCTATTTGGGCCGGGTGAAAGATGCCGGGCTCTTCGAGAAGGCTAAATTTTTCTTGATTGCCGGCGGTGACTTCCCGGAAAGGAAACTCATCGATGAGGTTCCGACGAACCTGAGGATCGCTTCTCCGGATACGATCAACGCCGTCTTGAGTGGTTTTTTAAAGGCCCTGCCGCTCAGTTATGTCGCCTCGCCTCCGCCCGGAGTGCCCAAAAAGGAAAGGGCTCTCTATTTTCGCCTGGAGCCGACCGGCCCGTTCTGGGATGCGATCGGCCGAAGCCAGGCCTTGGCCATTTTTATCCCCAATGAACTCAGCGGCCTCAAAATCGAAGTCATCGCCGTCTGAGAGTCTCCGGGAAGAGCTCAAGGAGGATCGCGCCCATGAAAAATCAAGAGACAAAAGAAACCATAGGGACTAAAAAGGAGAAGCGTGATCTGTCGGAAATCGCCTCCGGCTGTTTGGCTCTCATCTTGCAGCTTCGCCGGCTGAGCGATTTTGGGGACCGGACCGTGCTCCGCCAGCGGGTCCGGGAGCTTTTGCACCAAGTGGAACGCGATGCGAGAGACGCGGGATATGCCGAGGAGGACATTCGCCTGGCCGTCTACGCCCTGATCGCTTTTCTGGATGAGACGATTATCGCCTCGGAATGGAGCCAGAAAGAGGACTGGTTGGCTAATCCACTTCAGCTTGAGTCATACGCCCGGTTCGACGCCGGGGAGGAATTCTTCGTCCAACTGGAAAAATTGCGTCAGCGTCCTTCCGCCCATGCCAGCGTCCTGAAAATCTATTATCTATGCATGGCCTTGGGATTCAAGGGGAAGTACCAGTTGCTGGAAAAAGAAAAGCTTCGACAAATGATCGAAGATACATATGCTGACCTGACGTCCGTCAAGGGGAAGCCGACGGAGGTCTTGTCTCCCCACGGCTCAAGGAAGGATGAAATTGTGTCCGTCGTGGCCCGCGATGTCCCGCTCTGGGTGATGGGCGTTTTCGCCCTAGCCCTGGGATTTGGCTTCTATCTGGTTATGACTCTGCTCGTCTCCCAGGCCGCCAACACGGCCATTCAGGTCATGGACCGCGTCCTTTGACGACCATGAACGCCCATTCATCATAGGAAGGCCGGATATGAAATTCATTATCAAAATCCTCAAGAAACGGCGCCTCCTGCCGGTCATCGGCTTTCTCCTCCTGATCGTTCTGATTCTCGCAGCCGGGTCGTGGTTCAAACTGTCCCTGGAGATCCGGCTGCTCGGCGTCATTCTCGTTCTCCTGATAGGGGTCTTATGGTTGTGGCTTAAACAGATGCGAGCGAACCGGGGAGCTGCCTTGCTCGAACATTCGATCAAGGCGCAGGCCGAGGCGCAACAGATCGGCCTCAAGCCGGAGAAGAGAGAGGAAATCGAAGAGCTCAAAGGCGAGCTCTTGGCGGCGATCAACTCTCTCAAAAAGTCGCGGCTGGGCCAGGGCGGCAGCGGCCGGGCGGCTTTGTACGCTCTTCCGTGGTACATGTTCATCGGGCCGCCGGCGGCCGGAAAAACAACGGCCATTATCAACTCGGGCCTGGAATTTTCCTTTGGCTCTGATATCAAAGGCGTCGGCGGGACGCGCAACTGTGACTGGTTCTTTTCCAATTCCGCCATCCTCCTCGACACGGCGGGACGCTATGTCACGGAAGATGAGGACAAGGAGGAATGGCAAGCCTTTCTGGATATCCTCAAAAAGTGCCGGCGCCGCACCCCCATCAACGGAGTGATCGTCGGCATGAGCATCGTCGATCTGATGAAGGCCAGCGGCGACGAAGTCGAATGGCATGCCAAGAACATCCGCCGCCGGATCGATGAACTCGTCCAGCGGCTGGGGATTCATTTTCCGGTCTATGTTGTTTTCACGAAGTGTGACCTCCTCCAGGGATTTGTCGAAGTTTTTGAAGACCTCAGCCGGAAAGAGCGGGAGCAGATCTGGGGTTGCACGATCCCGCGTGAGGCCCAGCCTGTTATGCCGCGTGAGGTTTTTGATAGAGAATTCCAGGTGCTCCTGCACGCCCTGGAAGACATGCGTTTGAGACGTCTGGCGAGCGCGATGAAGCCCGAGTACCGGAGCGCGGTCTACACATTCCCGCTTCAGGTTTCGGCGATTAAAGAAAACGTCGGCCTGTTCCTCAGCAAGCTGTTCCAGCCTAATCCCTACCAGGAAGGCCCCGCTTTCCGGGGTTTCTATTTCACCAGCGGAACCCAAGAGGGCGTCCCCATTGATCTCGTCATCCAGGCCGTTTCCAAACAGTTCGGCCTGCGGCCGGAGCTGGTGAGCGAACCGGAGATCCAAAAAAAGAGTTATTTCATCAAGGGAGTGTTTACGGAAGTCATCATTCCCGATCAAAACCTGGTGACGCGGACAACCAGGGCCGCTGTCCGTCGGAACCTGGTCCGGGCCGGGGCCATCATCAGCGCAGCGGTCATCCTGGGAGCTTTAGTTTTCGGCGTCTCCCAAGCTTACCTGCGCAGCAAGGCCGATCTCAGCAACCTCGGAGGGGCCGGCGAATCTTTGAATGCGGTCCGCTGGGACAGGGATGCCTCTCTTGCCGACAACTTCAAGCGGTTGGACCGCCTTCGTGAACAGTTGGTGAAGATGGAAGAAGAAAGCGACCACTTCCGGCTCTTCCGGTCGGGCCTTCCCAGGGCCCGCGTCGCGATTTCCCCAGCCCAAAAACTCTATGTGCGAAAGGCCGGACCATTTGTCCAGGCCTATCTTTATCGCGAGCTGGAAGGATTTCTCCGCGAGTCCAAGGACGGGGCCTCGTTTCCCCGCGAGAAAGTCTATGACGCTCTCAAGGCCTATCTGCTCATGGGCGCGGAAAAAGGAAGACTGGATGCCCAGAACAAAGGCTTTCTCAAGCAAGAATTGATGTCCTTCCTCGAGGAGCGGTATGCTGAAATTTTCCCGGAGGACCGGACGGGCGAGATGAAGCCTTTCGTCGAGCGCCAGGTCGACTACTTCGTGAAATGTATCGGAGTTGAAGGCCTCACTAATTTTGAGAACAATGACCAGCTGGTCGGCTCCATCCGGAGATTGATCTACGAGAGAGCGGACATCGCCGGAATTTATGCCCGGCTCAGGCGGGAGGGGCTTGATGCCCTGTCCCGGCCATTCCTCTTATCCCAAATCCTCGACGCGGCCTCAAGGGAACTCGTGTCCAGCGATTCTGAAGTTCCCGAGTTTTTTACCATCGGCGGATGGAATGCTTATGTTAAAGAGGCTATCGATAAGGAAAGCCGGAATCCCAGCAAAGTGGATTGGGTTCTGGGCCAAACCCCGGAGGAGATACGACCGGACCTCCTGGATCCTGAAAAAGTCGCCGAGGAATTGCGGGTCGTTTATTTCCGGGAATATGCCGAAACGTGGTGGCGGTTTTGTCGGAGCGTTCGGTTCAAGCCGTGGGACAGCCTGGAGTCAGCCTCCGCCTCCCTGCGAAAGCTGTCCAATATCGAAGAATCCCCCCTGGAGCTAATTCTCGAGAGCTTGGCGGAGCAAACTTGGTTTGAAGAGGGAGAGAAGAAGAGCGGGTTGCTTGAGAAAGCCGCCGCAGCCTCGAAGAAAGTCGGCCGGAAAATAGGATTGGCCAAGAAGCTGGTCGTTCCCAAGTCGCGAAAGCCGTCCCATCCGGTGCTCAAAGCATTCGAGAGTCTTCACACGATGATAGGCGAGGTCGCCGAAAGCGGCTCGTCCAAAGAGCTTGACGAACTCTACAACCAGTACGCCATAATCCGGGAAGCGATTGATGCGCTGGTCAAAGAAGGGAGCCAAAAAGCGAAAGAAGCAGCCGCCAAAATACTTCTCCAGGAGGCCGGGGAACTTCCAGAAGCTTTGAAGGCGATCCGGAAAACCCTGAACGAAAATAATTTCGACCTCGAGGCGAGGCAGGCGCTCTTCGAGCAGCCAATCCGCAATGCCTGGACGGCCATCCTGGCCGAAACCCAAAAGTCGCTCAACGAGCTGTGGCTGCATAAGGTCTATGAGCCCTTTAAAGAAATCCTGGCCGCCTATTATCCTTTTAATCCCCAGGGGAAAGACGCCTCTGTCCAGGAGGTCAAGCGTTTCTTTGACCCTCAGGGCGGCCTGTTCTGGACCTTTGTCGGGCAGGAACTCAAGCCGTTCATAAATCTCGATACTCTGACTCCCAACACGTGGGAAGGCGCCGGGATTTCAATTTCCGAAAATGCGATTGAAGTTCTCCGCCGCGCCGAGGCCATCAAACAGGCCCTTTTTTCAACAGGCGGTTTGCGGATGAGTTTCCGATTGCAGCCAGAGCTTTACGAGAGGATCTCAGGATCATTGCCGTATATCGAACAAGTCTGCTTGACGATTGAAGGCAAGATGGATTGCTATCGAATGGGCGGGCTGCGCTGGATTGACTTCAGCTGGCCCGGCCTGGAGCCAATACACGGTGCCAGCCTCAAGGTCTATTCCAGGCAAGGCAATTTTGAGCCCATCTCTTACGATGGGGAATGGGGCTGGTTCAGGCTGCTCGACCTGGCCGTTGTTGCGGAAGAGACACCCCGGGAATATCAAATCTACTGGCTGTTTGGCTCGAAAGACGCCAACCAGCTTAAGATCAAGTATAAGCTTCAGGCTTCGAGCGCCGTCCATCCCTTCCGCCAGAGAAAAGAGTTTTTCAATTGGAACTGCCCCGAGAAGTTGAATTGAACCGTTCGAGGCCATGACGAAAAACCTGTCTCATCCCATCTTCTACTTCGGGAAACTTCCCGATTTCAGCGATTTTGTCCGGCACAACGCCAGCGGAGACGACGTGCGCGCTCTCGAACAATGGATCCAGGAAGGCCTCTATCTTGCCGCGCGGCATTTTGATCGCAACTGGGCCTCCCTCTACAAGAGAGCGCCCGCCTATCATTTCTTATTCGCCTCGGAGAACCAAGCCAGCCTGTTGATCGGAATCTTTCAGCCGAGCCATGACAAAAGCGAGAGGGCGTATCCATTTGTCGTGTCCCGGCGAATGGATTCTCAAGGATTGCCCGACCGCCATGTCCCGTTGATTCCCCTCGCTTTCCGTGCCTTTTTTAGAAGTTCCGCAACGTTGATCCATGATGGACAGAACGGCCTGCCCCTCACGGAAATCACGGCCGGGCTGGATCGCCTGGCCGACGACCAGGCTCATAATTTCGCCGCAAGCAGCGGCGATTTCGCGGACTTTCTCCGGTCTATGCCACAGGACCGCTTTTGGGGCGGCTTGTTCGGCCGTTTTGAGAGTCCTCAGAAATTTTCCCTGATAAAAAATCTTTTTGAGATTCTGGGCTCCTCTCTTTCGAGCAAATTCTTGGGACGGACGCTGGGATTACGGTTCCCGTTGTCTCAGAATGACTCTTTCCGCTATGAAGAAGTTTCGTTTTGGATGAACGTCTGTCTTAAACGCTTGGGAAAGGCGTGGCGGGTGCCTTCGATTTTCTGGCCCGTTTCCGAGAAGGACAGCCCGCCTTATCTGTTTCTCTTCCTGGGGCAGCCCTCTCCTAAAGCGCTCTTGCCATTGATGGACCCCGCCTCCAATCATAATATCATTTACAGATTGGAAGGAGACGCCGAGGAAACAGGCAGCGAGCCCGCCCCGGGACTCTCCCTCCCCTATCGGTCGCTTCTAGAAATAAGAAACCTCACCCTGAAGGACTTTTTGGAGCAATTATAATTTCTATTGCATTTGGCGGGCCGTTCAGGTATAAAAAAAACGTCAGCAGACATGATTTTGCTATGAGTTCCCTCGGCGAGTTAAGACGAGATAGAGAAGATACGACAAGCGGGGGATCAAACACGCAGAGGGAGGCTGTGATCGTTCAGCTATCATAGCGAGGGCGAATGTCGACAGAAGCACCGGGAAATATTCCAGAAACCTCGTTGGCCGAGAATGTCCGGGAATTGTTGAATCCCGTTTCCCCGGAGTCCCCCTTGGGGAAAGACGCCGCCCTTGATGAACTCTATTTTGTCCTGGATATGGAAATCGGCAAGATCAGCCCGAATTATCAAGTCTGCATAGACCTGGCCTCGGGCATCCTCCGCGAAAAAAGCAAAGACCTTCGCGTCGCCGGCTGGCTTTGCTTTGCCTGGTACCGGACCGATAAAATCCCCGGTTTCATCAACGGTTTGAATTTGATTCGGGAGCTGCTGAAGAAATACGGAGCGGGGCTGTTTCCGACCAATCCGGTCTATAAGGTCAAAGCACTCCAGACCCTCAATTCGGCCCGTTTTGTGAAGCTCCTCGAGCAGGAAGTCATCAACAGCGATCAGGCAGGCCTGTTTCTCGAAGCGGCCAAGGCCTTTGAACAGTTCAGCGCCGAGATCAGGAGCCAAATTCCTCAGCCGGACCTTGAACTCAAGGATTTGGGCCGGGTTTTGGCCGCCCATGCGGCATCCGCCAGTCAAATTTTAACCCAGCCTCCTTCTAAGGAAGCGCCCCCGCCGGCCAAGGCTGCCCAGAAAGTTCCCCCTCCAAAGACCGACAGGGAGACGGGGCCCCAGGAAAAGACGGCTGGTCCCGGGAAAGAGGAAAAGAAGATTCCCGGCGCGGCCGGCTTGAGCTCTAAAGATTTTCAGGTGGCTTCGGAAAAGGACGCCCTGGTCGCCTTTAAAAAAGCTCTTAAGTTTTTCTTCCAGGAAGAAAAAGAAGACTCCAAGAAGTTTGAGCCTTTTCTCTACGGAATTTCCCGGTCTCTCGTCTGGGGAAAGCTCATTCTTACATCAGGCGAGGAAGGAGTGACGCAGGAAAGCTCTCCGGACTCAGCCATTATGAACACACTCCAGGGATGGCAAACCAATCGGGATTGGGACAAGCTCATCCCGGCCGTTGAACTAAATTTTTTGGATGACGACAGCCATTTTAAATGCTGGCTGACGGGCCAGAGATACGTCGTTCGAGCCCTCGAACAAAAAGGAGGGTCGGCCGCCAAGGCCGCCGAAGAAATCAAATTCCATTTGGCCCGGCTGCTGATGCGTTTTCCCCAAATGCCCGGCCTCAAATTCAATAACCGGGCCCCTTTCGCCGATGACGAAACACTCAAATGGATTGACGAAGACGTCAAAACAAGCTTGGGCCAGGACAAAAACGGTGCGTCCCTCCTGCCTCCGATCCTGGGCGAGGATTATGAACCGATCAACCAGGAATACCTGAAGGCTTGCGCTGAGCTGCCCCAGAAATTTGAAGAAAACCTGCAGCTGATGGAGCGCGGCCTGGCCGGAGAAAGCCGGCGCAAAGGACAGTTCCTGCGGCTGCTGAATATCGCCAACTATTATTTTCGGGCTAAGCAATCCAGCTTGGCCAAGGTCCGCCTCTCCCATTTGCTGAAGAAGGTGGAAGAATATCAGCTCGCGGAATGGGAGCCCGCCCTATGTACCGCTGTTTGGGAAGCCGCCTATATTGTCAATCGAAAGCTGATCGATAGCGAGAGGGACAAAGAGGTAGCGGCGGCTTTGGAGAGAGAGCAAAAGGACCTGTTTTCCAAAATCGGCAACTATAACGGAGTGCTGGCTTTGAAGCTGGCAAGCCTAATTTCTAAAAAAGGAGAAAAATAATGCCGAAGCCTGCCGTACCCAAAATCGGCACACGTGTGAAAGTCTCAATACTCCCCAGCTCCGATGCCAAGGAAAGCGTGGAACTGGATTATCGGATGCTCATCCCGGGCAACTTTAGTCGGAGCGAAGCCGGGACGCTGGGTCCCCTCAAAGATCGCCGCATCCGGAAGATCTCCAGAAAAGGGGATTTTGAGACCGTCCTGAAAGACATCAACCCGAAACTCAAACTGAGCGTTCCCAACAAGCTCTCCGGGGATCCGACGGCCGAAATGGAAGTCAACCTGGATTTTAAAAGCATGAAGGATTTTCATCCCGACCAGATCGTGGCCAAGGTTGAGCCCCTCAAGGAGCTCTTGGAAGCTCGGGAAAAACTCAAGCAACTCAAGCTCCAAGTGCTCAAGGATGTCAAGCTGAGGAAAGCCATCGAGGCCGTTCTCAAGGAAGGCGGCGGCAGCGTCGATTCTCTGATGTCCAAACTCTCGCCGGCAGAGAAAAAGCCGAAGGACAAATGACGCGGAGATAGGAAGAGGAGGAAAACATGGCCAAAGAAAAAGACAAGCAGACGGAACAGCAGGTGGAGGTCGGCACGGTCGACAGCCTTGTTGAAATGCTGGACACCGAGGATAAAAAGAGCGCCGTCGCGGAACTGATTCAGCGAATCGGCAAAGAAGCGGCGGTCTTCCGCGTCGGCGGCGCCTTGATCGATTCCTACATCGGCGAGATCGACAAGGTTTTAAGCGCCCAGATGGATGAGATCCTCCATCATCAGGAATTTCAGGAACTGGAATCCACCTGGCGCGGCCTGCATTTTTTGGTCCAGAACACAGAGTTCAGCAAGCCCGTCAAGTTCGAGCTCGTCGATGTGACCAAGGAAGACCTGTATGAGGACCTCAACGAGGCTGCCATGGGCGAGGGTTACGAGAAAGATTCCGGCCTTTGGCACCATATTTACTGGGGGGCATACGACAAAGTCGGCGGTCATTCCTATACGGCCATCGTAGCCGATTATCAGTTTCTCAACAGCGCCCAGGACATCAAGCTCCTCCAGCATCTCTCAGTCCTTGGCGAAGCCGCCCAGCTCCCGTTCATCGCCAACGTCGGACCCGAATTTTTTGGCGAAAAGAACGTCGCCGACGTCATGAACAATCGCTTTCTCAAAGAGCAGCTCCGGGACGGCGCCGAGTACACAGCTTGGCGGGCCTTCCGGGATGACGAGCGTTCAAAATTCGTCGGCCTGGCGCTGCCGAGGTTCTTGGGAAGACTGCCCTACAGTCCGAAGGACGAGCCGACCAAGAACTTCAACTACTCCGAAGGCATCTATCGAGAGGGAAAAGACCACAGTCTGTGGTGCGGCGCGTCGTTTGCCCTTGCCTCGAACATGATCCGGAGCTTTGAAAACTGGGGCTGGAGCGTGAAGCTGGTGGGCGTCGAATCCGGAGGAATTGTCGAGAACCTGCCGACGCCGACCTATGAAGAGCACGGCCAGACGAAACTCAAGGTCCCCGTGGAAGCCTCGGTCGGGCAGGCCAAAGACTTCGAGCTCTCCGAACTGGGATTTATCCCCCTTGCCCATTGGGACCGGACCGATTATGCCTGTTTCTTTGAAGTCCCCTCTATGCAGAGGCCGAAAGAAATCAAGAACGACCCCGAGGCGACGGCCAATTATGCGGTGGGCGCTCGCTTGCAGTACACGATGCTGGTGACGAGGATCGCTCATTATCTGAAATACCGCCAGCTGCGTTTTGTCGGGGCGAACAAAAACGCCGGCGAGATCCAGGAGGACTTGACCAATTGGCTCAACACGATCACCTCGGATTATCCCAGTGCACCGGAAAAGGTCATTGCCGAACGCCCTCTGAGGTCTTTTCAGCTCACCGTGGAGCCGGTCGCCGAAAAACCGGGGTTCTTCCAAATCACCGCGGAATTCAGGCCGCATATTGCGATCACGGGAATGGATATTACTCTCCGTTTGGTCGCCTACCATTCGGGCGGTGAATAAGATTTTCATTTTGAATCCGATTCGTCCATGATGACATCAAAACTTTAAGGAGGTTTTACCATGGCATTCAAAGGTGAACTTTATGTCGAGGGGCCCGATGGAGCTTTGGAGGGACCCCGGGAGAACGGTTCAAGCCTCGTCTATGAATACAATCACGAGGTGTATCTGCCTTTTGAAATGGAGACCAACAGGGTTCAGGGATCGCGACGGATTACGGCTTTTATATTGACCAAGGACATTGACAAGATCACGCCCATCCTATACCAGTACTGCTGCGAAGGGACCAAACTGCCCAAGGTCACCATCGTCCTCTACAGGATCAAGGAGACGAGCGAAGTCCCGTATTTCAATTACATCCTGGAAAACGCGACCATCGTCTCGGTCAAAAACTTCATGCCTACGACAAAATCAAGAGAAAATGAAAATGTGGGCCATCTGGAAGAAGTCAAATTCATGGCCGAGAAATTTACCTGGAATTTTGAGCCGACCGATGAGGCCGGCAAAGAAGGCGGAAGCCCAACCTATCAGGAAGTTTCGTTCTAGGTCAACATCCTCAGCAGCCCTCTAGCCAGACGAGGACACCTCGGAAGGTTAGACATTCGAAGTTTTCATCTTCCCGGCCCTTCAAGGGCCAGGGGAATTGAGGGCAACTTCTGGCTGTTCAGAGGAAAGGGGAACGCGGAGCGATTTTCCCTTTTCCTATTCGTTCTCTCTAGGCGCAAGGACCCATGCAAAATCTAAGCTTGTACAACTTCCTGGTTGGGTATTTTACGACCGAACGGAAAGAGCCCGTGGATGCGGACGGTTCCTATCTTCGGCATCTGCCGGAAGATAAGAAACTCCGGCTGAGCATTATTGAAAACCTGACCATGCTCTTTCAGACGCGCCAAGGATCCATCTCTCACCTTCCGGACTTCGGCTTGCCCGATTTCATGCAGGTCTACATGGATTCTGGAAACACGTTCGACCCGTTGCGGCAGATGATAAGGGACGCCATCTTGAAATATGAGCCCCGGATTGCGGATGTCAAGGTGGAGAAGCCGCAGTTTGATAAGGACAACATGCGGCTGTTTTTGAAGCTTTTCGTCACCATCAAGGACTTCTCCGGGACGGAAATCCTGCTGACGGAATTCTCGACGACCGGATGGATCAAGGTCGAGTTTGAAAAGGACAAAGGATGAGCATCAAAAAATATTTTGAACGGGAGTATAATTTTCTCCAGCAGGAAGGAGAGAAGTTTGCCGAGAAACATCAGGGACTCGCGGGTGAGCTCAGGCTTTCGCAGCGGCAGCGCAAGGATCCTTTCGTCGAACGTCTCTTTGAGGGATTTGCCTTCCTGGCAGGACGGATCCATGAGAGGCTGGATGACGATTTTCCTGAAATTACCTCCGGACTTCTCGACCTCTTGTTCCCCCATTTTCTGAGGCCCTTCCCGTCCTGCGCCATCCTGGAAGCACACCCGGTCCCGGGATCCGTCTCCAGGCCTGTTTTGGTTAAGAGGGGCTCTGAAATCCAGACGCCCTCAGGAAAGTACCAGGTCAAGTACAAAGTCGGCGCGGGCCCCGGCGAGGAGGCCCGGACGATCGAGAAAACGGAGCCGGCGGAATTCATTTTTCGGACGACCCAGGATATGATGGTCCGCCCCATGGATTTGAAAGAAGTGCGGGTCGAAGACACGCCGGACCAGACATCCGCCTTGGTCCTGCAGATTCATCCCCACCGGAATGTCAAATATGAATCCCTGGATCTCGAACGGTTGACATTCTATGTCCATGGATCGGATTATCTTAAATACACGCTTTTGGCGTATCTTTTAAAATATGTGTCGGGAGTCTCGGTCCGCGAATTAACGGGGGGAGCAGCGAGCTATCGAGAGATCAAGCCATTCAAAATCGCGATTCCCGGATTATCAGTGGATCTCGAGGACGAACCAGAAGAATTCGCTCTCATTCCCTATGCCAGGCAGGTGTTTACGGGTTACCGCTTGCTGCAGGAATATTTCGCCTTCCCCGAACGATTTTTCTTCCTGACCATAGAGGGATTGAACGCTTTTCCTTCTTCCCCCGAAAGCCATCCTTTTGAGATCAAGATCGCCTTCAACCGCAGGCTTTCCTCTGAGTGCAAGCCGACCGCCAAAAATATTCTCCTCCACTGCGCACCCATCGTCAACCTCTTCAACCGGCCAACGGAGGAAGTTCTCGTCGACCAGCGGCTGCCCGAGTACTACATCCTTCCCGACAGGGACCGGAGAAAAAGCCGGGAGATCTATTCGGTCAACAAGGTCAAAGGCGTGAGCGAAGACCGGCAGCGCATTTATAAATACCTTCCCGTGACGTCTTTTGATATCCTGGATCCGGCGGACCCAGAGTCCGAGTATAAGAGGTTTTTTTCTGTAAAGACGAAACCCGCCCTTGGGGATATGGCGGAGACTTATATCCGGATTTTCAACCCCCGCACGGAAGAAGATGCGTTTCAGAAAGAAACCCTGAGCATTGAGGAAGCGATCCTATCAAACGGCTTCCTCCCCTCGAAATACCTTGAAGCGGGCTCGATCAACCAGCCTCTGGATTTCCCTCCAGGGATCGAAGCTTCGAATTTGACTACGCCCTCGGATGTCCTGGCCTGTCCCGACCGGCAAAACTTTCTCTGGACGCTCATTGCCCACCTGACGCTCAGCTATACATCGCTAGCCGAGGCCGAGACGTTTAAAACTGTCTTGAGCTTATACAACTGGTCCCCGACGTTCAATAACCCCCAGAAAAAGAAAATCCAGTCGATTGCCAAGATCCATCCGCCGGCTGCCAAATACCTTCGGCAGAGAGACGGGCTCGTTCGAGGCGTCGAATTCAAAATGGACATTGATGAGGCGCAGTTTGAAAATGGAGAAGGCGATATCTGGCTCTTCGGTATGGTCCTCAACCGATTTTTATCCCAATATATTACCCTGAATTCTTTTATCGTCTTGACCATGATGGAATTGGAGAGTCATAAAACACACACATGGCAGCCGAAAATAGGGAAAATTCTGCCCGTCTGATCAAGGACCTGGAGGCGCACGGGCCCGAGTATAGCGTTTTCCAGGCGATTTTCCTGGCCGAGATGCTCAGCAAAAGGTCTCATCCCGACCGGGACGATACCCAGCTGGATCAAGAAGGATTGCGCTTCCGGCCCTATGAATATTATGTTTTTCCGACCAAGGACATCCGCGCTTTCTCTCTTGACCAGGGCGTTCTATCCTTTGTCCTGAATTTCTTGGGTCTCTACGGCATCAACTCCCCGCTGCCCCGCTGCTATCATGAGCAGGTGGCCATCCAGCAGAGCGTTCATGGTGCCGGCCATGTCCCGCTCCAAAATTTTCTGGATATCTTCAACACGCGGTTTTACTGGCTCTACTATCAGGCGTGGAAAAAATACAGATATTACCTTCAGTTGAGCGATGATGCCCGGAACAGAATCATCCAGCGATTGTTCGCCTTTATCGGCCAACCGGAGTTTTTTTTCAGCCGACATAAGGACGTCCCTCGGTTCAAATGGCTCCGGCTTTCGAGCATCCTCAGCAGCCGGGTCCGGAACGCCACGGGGCTGCAAATCCTCTTAAAGGAATTTTTCCCCAAACACGAATTCAAGATCAAGGAATTTGTCCCTCACCGGGTCCAGATGGCCGACCCTCTAAAACTGGGCCGCGGCCAGGGAGAAAAGGGCTTCCAGCTCTCCGGGCTGAGCTTCCTGGGAAGGTCCATGGTGGATTATATGGGAAGAATCCGTGTCGAGATCGGCCCGCTCGACTTTCAAGACTATCTGGAACTTATCCCGCGAACCGAAAAGGCAGTCCTGCTCAAGGACCTCATCGGCCTTTATCTTAACGACGGCCTGGAGTATGACATCCGGTTTATCATTAAGTCCGAGACGATCGAGCGGGTGACCTGGAAAGACAAACGTCTTCAACTCGGGGTGAGCCAGTGGCTGGGAAGGCCGAAACCAAAGGTTGTCGAGGTGGACTTTTCCTACGAACGGTTTGTCGGCGCCGCCCAGTAGCGGTGAACGTTCTTTTTCTTCCATGAGAAGCTTACAGACACGAAGGAGCGTATCATGAAAAGCAAAGACTTGCGGGCTCTGTTGCTCAAACTCAACAATTATCTGATCCGTAATCTCGACACATCCACCGGGATAGGAATTAAGAGAGGTCACTACGAAATCTCCATGGACCACCTCTTGAATGCCCTTCTCGAGGATGGGCAGGGAGATATCCCGCTCATCCTCAGGCATTATGCCGTCGATGCCGGCCGTGTCCAGGAGCTCTGCAATCAAAACCTGGAACAAATGGAATCGGGAAATACGGGCAAGCCCAAGCTCTCTCCGCTGCTCACGGACTTGTTGGAGCAGGCTTGGATCACAAGTTCCGTCCACCACAAGGAGACCAAGATCCGTTCGGGGGCGCTGTTTGAAGTGTTCATCGCCTCGGAGCAGCTCGTCAGCACCGGATTGATGGATATACTGTCTCCGATCAATCAGGAAGAACTCAAGACTGAATTTTATAAAATCGTAGCGGGTTCGGCCGAGGACGCGGCCAGTTCCATGGAAGCGCTCCCGGCAGAGGAAGCCAAGGAAATCCCGGAAGGGGGAAGCGTCCTGGATCTTTATACGTCCAACATGACCCAACAGGCCAAGGAAGGGAAAATTGATCCCATTTTGGGCAGGGACGATGAGATCCTTCAAGTCATTGAAGTCCTGAGCCGCAGGAAAAAGTCGAACCCGATCCTGCTGGGCGAGCCCGGTGTGGGTAAAACGGCCGTGGTCGAGGGCCTGGCCTTGAAGATAGCGGCGGATGCTGTGCCGGACGTCTTGAAGAACGTCCAAATCCATGCGCTTGATTTGGGCGCCCTGCAGGCGGGGACGAAAATGCGGGGCGAGTTCGAGAAGCGATTCAAGGCGGTGATCAATGAGATCGTCAAATCCGCCCACAAAAGCATTCTTTTCATCGATGAGGCCCATACTCTCGTCGGCGCAGGAGCGACGGCCGGGGGCGGCGATGCCGCCAACCTGCTCAAGCCGGCCCTGGCCCGCGGCGAGTTCCGGGCGATCGCCGCGACGACCTACCTCGAATATAACAAATATTTCGCTAAGGACGCCGCCCTCGAGAGGCGGTTTCAGCCCATCCACATCGGAGAACCGGATGATGACAAAGCCATGCTCATGCTGCGGGGCATCAAGGAAAAATATGAAACGTATCACGGGATCCATATCTCGGACGGCGCGATCAGCGCGGCCGTGAAACTGTCGCGGAAGTATATCTCCGGACGGCAACTGCCCGACAAAGCGGTCGATCTCCTGGATACGGCTGGCACCCGGGTCAAGATGTCCCTGACGAGCAAGCCCATACACTTGGAGCAATCCCTGAGCGCGCTGAACGCGCTGAACCTGGAGGTCGGGATCCTGCAGAAAGATCATGACCTGAAGATCGCCGACCACGCCAAAAAACTCGGCGAGCTGGGCGAAAAGAAGGCCGCTCTTGAGAAGGACATCAAGGCCAAGGAAGAACTCTGGACCAAAGAATGCGGGCTCGTTCGGAAGCTCATCGATTTGCGGAAGGCGAAGTTCGCCGGAAAGGCCCAAGGCCAGGGCCAGGATGACATGAAAATCGAACAGGATATCCAGGTCGCGATCACCGAGCTCAAAACCCTTCAGGGAGAAACGCCTCAGGTCTTCGCGGACGTCACGGACAAAACCGTGGCTGAGGTGATTGAATCTTGGACAGGGATCCCCGTGGGGAATATGACCCGGGATGAAATGGCCACCATCCTCGAGCTCGAAGATCAGCTGAAAAAGCGGGTCATCGGCCAAGATCATGCCATCAGGCAGATCGTCGATGTCATTCGGGGCACCAAGGTGGGCCTGAAAAGGGAGGAAGCCCCCATCGGTGTCTTCATGCTGGTCGGGCCCAGCGGCGTCGGCAAAACGGAACTCGCCCGAGCGGTCGCGGAAAGCCTGTTCGGCGATGAACGGTTTATGGTCACCTTGAACATGACCGAGTATCAGAACGAGTATAACACCTCTCGCCTGATCGGCGCAGACCCCGGCCTGGTGGGCTATGGCGAGGGGGGGGCCCTGAGCGAGCCCGTCAGGCGCCGCCCGTACTGTGTGGTACTCTTGGACGAGATCGAAAAGGCCAATCAATCGGTCAAGGATCTTTTCATGCAGGTCTTCGACCGCGGCATGCTCCAAGATGCCGAGCGCCGTCAGATCAGTTTCAACAACACAATCATCTTCATGACTTCCAACCTGGCCTCCGAAGTCATTTTCAAGAAATATGAAGAGGGCGTCACGTCGCCCGACGAGCTGCTGGAGACGCTGCGGCCCTATCTCAATCAATATTTCCGGCCGGAGTTCCTGGGCCGGCTCAAACCGATCTTGCTTCTGCCCCTCAGTCAGGACGTCTTGAAGAAAATCGTCGATCTCAAGTTATCCAGGATCATCAAGAAATTGAAAGACACGCAGTGTCTGGATATCGAGTTCTCCAAGCCCGTGATCAAGGAGATCGTGGGGCTGTGCACGAGCGCCGAAACGGGCGCCAGAAACATCGATGCCATCATCGACCGCAAAATTACGCCCGAAATTTCTGCCAAATTGTTGGAGTTTATGGTCGAAGGAAAAGCGCCCACCCGGCTAAACGTCGGGATTGATAAAGAAAAGAACTTCACATATAAATTCATTTAATTCAATCGTTTAGCAAGGGGAATTCTCATGGTCAAATGGAAGCGTAACGAACCTTATTATGAGCTTCAGTGTAGCGGGTTGGCAAAAGACGCCCTCCGCGTCCTAGCCTTTGAGGGAGAGGAGTCGATCTCCCGCTTGTTTGAGTATCGAATCGAGCTTCTTTCCGACGACCCGGAACTCGACCCGGCCAAAATTCTCGACAAGAAAGCGACATTCGTCTGGAACCGCGGGGACGACGATCCCGTGAACATCCACGGCATCATTTCCCAGTTTGAGCAGCGCGGACGGACCTCGCGCTATGTGTCCTATTATGCCGTCCTTGTGCCGAGAATGTGGCGGCTGACGTTGACCATGATCAACGAAATCTACCAGAAGATGGATATCAAGAAGCTCGTCACGCAGGTCCTGAAGAACTCGGGTTTTGCCGGCGATGACTATAAATTCGACCTGAAGGAATCCTATCCCGAGCTGGAATATATCGTTCAATACCGGGAGACGAACTTCGATTTTATCAATCGGCGGCTGGAGCATTACGGCATCTTTTACTATTTTGATCACAGTCAGGATAAGGATGTCATCGTCTTCAGCGATCACAATGACTCCATCCCCTCCATCGGGTCCTCCGAGGATATCTATTACAATCCCAACCGCGATCCGCTGAGCGAAAAAGAAACGATCAATGAACTCACCGTTCAATCCAAGGTGGTCACGGGATTGGTCAAGTTGAAGGATTACAACTATCGCTACCCATCCAGAGATCTCACGGTCGAAAGTCAGATCGATACGAATGCGCCCGGCATGTACTATGAATACGGAGGCCATTTCAAGGACGCCAAAGAGGGCGAATTCCTGGCCCGGGTGAGAAACGAGGAGATTTTATCCCGGAGCAAGACGTTCAAGGGCACGGCCGACTGCCGTCTGTTCCGGGCCGGCTTCAAATTCACCTTGGCCAAACATTATCGAGACGAATGGAATGGCCAAGAATACCTTCTGACCGGAATTTCCGCCCAGGGGACTCAGCGAGGGCTTTTCTCCGTCCTCCCCGAAGCCAAGAAAATCCTGCCCACGTTTGAAAACCAATTTGAGGCTATTCCCATGGACGTTAAATTCCGCCCGGCCCGGACGACACCGACCCCTAAACTGCACGGTGTAATGAATTCTGTGACCCAGACGGCCAAGGGAGAAAAATACGCCTATCTCGACAAACAGGGTCGCTATCGGGTGAAGATGCCCTTCGACCTGTCCGCAAAGAGCTCGGATGAGGCCTCCCAGCCAATCCGGTTGGCCTCGCCGCATGCCGGACCCGGCTATGGCATGCATTTTCCGCAGCATGGTGGCGTGGAGGTCGTCTGGTCCTGCGTGGACGGCGATCTCGACCGCCCCGTGGGATTGGGGACGGTCCCCAACCCTTCCAATACTTCCCCCGTGACAAAAGACAATAACTCTAAAAATATTATCAATACCTCGGCTGGAAATACCTTCCAAATGGAAGACGCCGGCGGCAGCGAACAAATCACCCTGTCAACCCCTTATGCCAACACCGTCCTCCGCTTAGGGGCGCCGGATGACAACGGGGATGGAGAAGGCATATATATGAGCACGGACGCGGACAAGACAATCAACGTCGGCGGTGATCGAAAAATGGCGATCAAAGAAGATGATATCGTGTCGGTCGGGGAGGACCGAAAAATCAAGGTCGGGGAAGATCAAGAGGAAGAAATCAAGGGGGATCGAAAAGAAAAAGTTAAGGGAGATGCCGAGACGTCCATTAAGGGGGATTCCTCAATATCCGTTTCCGGCAAGCACTCCTTGTCGGTTAAGAAAGCCATCCAGGTCAAGGCCAAAGGCAACATCACGGAACAGTCAGGCAAGAACGTCGACATCAGCGCTAAGAAGAATCTGTCAATCTCGGCAAAAAAAGGCAAGATCGACATCAGCGCCAACAAGAAGATTAACATCACGGCCAAGGAAGATATCAGCCTCAAAACCGACGCCAACTTAAAGGTGGGAACCAAGAAAAACACAAATTTTCTCGTCGATAAGCACTTCAATGCGATCGCCAAGGGGAAAGCCGCCATCTCGGCCAAGGACAAGCTGTACATTAAAGCCAATAACCAGATCGAGCTCAAATGCGGGGCGGGGTCCATCACCATAAAAAAAGACGGATCGGTCAAAATCAAAGGCGTCAAAGTGGAAATCGAGGGCCGTACCGAAGCCAAGATCAAGGCCATCCAGGTCAAATCCATCGCTTCCAAGAATCTGTTGAAAGGTGCGATGGTCAACGTCGAGGCCACGGGGATCAATACGATCAAAGGCGGGCTCGTTAAGATCAATTGAACAAGGGAGGATTCTAGACCATGTCATTTCCCGCAGCGCGAGTGGGCGATTCCACGATGCACGGGCCGCCAATATTAGGAAAAGGATGCCCCAAAGTCCTGATCGGGAACAGGCCGGCCTGGAGGATGGGAGGTGATACGCATACCTGTCCCATGGTCAATGCTCCTCCACCGGTGGGGCCCGGGACTCCCCACGCGACGGGTTTTGCCACAATGGGAGCCATGACAGTCATGATCGGGGGGATGCCCGCCGTGCGCATCTTTGATATTATCACCGAACCGGCTTCCCTAGTCCCTTTGCCTCCAACAAATGTCATTATGAGCGGGGAATTCACTGTCTTAATCGACGGACCGACGGCCGTGATGGTGGTTGATCCGGCAACGGGCGAATGCACGTGCAATTTTGGCGACAATATTGTCATAAAAGGAACGCCAGAATTTGTCGCTCTTGCCTTGCGGGATCTCGGCACATTGAACGCCATTCCCTCTGGTCAGAAGCTGTTGGCTTCGATCAACAACAGTGGACACACGGTGACGATCACTCAATGTGGAGCCCACAAAGATGGAGCCTTTGATGGAGCTTGGAACGACCCGAATCTTACGAACGGAAAGGGAACAGATGCGTTCGTCGAGTACAATCCAAAGAAGACTCCTATGTATGACGGAACTCAGGCCTGGCAAAACCCTCCAACGGCTGTGACCTTGGGGCATGAACTCTGCCATGCGTCCCATATCACCAACGGTCAGTTGCCGGGCGATCCGACGGCGGGCCCGGGTGTCCCAAATGATACTTTAACGACACTTCCTATGAATCGAGCTTTGGAAGAAAGGAGGACAGTTGGCGCCCCGGCAGACCCTTATTTTAATATGCCTGATAATTCTAATGAGCCTTATTCCGAGAATACCATACGCGAAGACCTTGGTGAGCCTTCACGGCCCACGTACGTCTATCATCCCGACCCTTCTGTTCCGGTATGGTGAGGCTTTCACAAAGGGAATCCCCATGAACCATCCAATCCAATTTTCGACAAGCGTAGCTCTTAAGCGGGGCAGCTTGGTAATTTCATACCGGGTTGAAAACCAATCAGCCAAGGAAATCTATTTAACAAATCATGGTGTTCGGATTGATCCTCAAAAAGGTCAAATCCCGGACAGATCGGCAGTTTTTGTTTACCTCCTGGAAAAAGAAAAAATTGTCCATATTACAAAAAGGCGGCCGTCACCACCCAAAAAGCTGGTGGCGCAGGTGCTCATGCATTTTATCACGCAGGTGACACCCGGCGGCGTATTCTCTGAGGATATCAATATTCCCCTTCCCATAGAGGCAAATATTCCGTATGAGGATACTCGACCGCCTTTCGGATCCGAGGAAGTAACAGAGTTTCGCCTTGTTCAGTTCAGCGTCGGGTACATCGAAGGGTCTTCCTTCATTCGGGCCGCAGCCAGCGAATATGGAGGAGAAAAAGTGCTATCGATCGTACCCGCTTTGGACGAGCGGGGAAAACCCGTTCCGATCCCCCATAAACTTGAAGAGAAATATCTTTTTTCCCCCACCTATGATCTCAAAATCCCTGTTCGATTATGGAAATAGAAAACGGCACTCAATGGCCCGCAGCCATAATGCTCGGAAACGGGCCGGATGGGCGTCCGACGCTGACGGTCATCATCAAAGTGACTTTTCGTTTTTCGAAAGAAGACCGAAAGGCTTCATGGGATGAATCCCAGTTGCCGATTGCGGGACAAGACGAATTCTATGGCGATGACATCCAGAGGGGAATTCGAATTGAGACGGATATGTCTCCCTACAAGCCGGGGGCGGATATTGTCTTGGTCGGAACGGCGCATGCCCCGCAAGGCCGGGCCGTCCTGACCTGTGAGACTGCCCTACGTGTGGGAAACGTCGCCAAAAAAGTCCGTGTTTATGGCGATCGGAGATGGATCTTCGGTTCGAAATTGGCACTTTCCCCCACCATCTCCTCTCCGGAGCCTTTTGTGACGATGGAGCTGACTTATGAACGGGCGTTTGGGGGAATCGATGAACACCAGGGGATGTGGTGCTCCTACAATTTTTTAGGGCGAGGCTATGCCGGCAAGAAAAAGCCGGAATCTCTTCATCATAAGCCATTGCCCAATCTCGAGGATCCTGGCAACCCGATTGTGAGCTGGGATACCAATCCTATGCCGGCAGGTTACGGCTTCTGGCCGCGTGGCTGTCTTCCCCGGTCGAAATTCGCCGGCACATTCGACGAGAAATGGCTAAAAGAAAAAAAACCCGAAAGGCCGCCGGGTTTCAGCTTTCAATTTTTTAATGCGGCCCATCCCGACCTGCAGATGAGAGGCTTCCTGCGAGGGGACGAAATTGTCGAGATGCTAAATCTTACGCCTCAAGGGTATCAGAAATTTCAGCTCGCAGCCATTCACCCCAAGTCGAGTATCGAGCGGACCGACGGCGGTCGGGAAGACATGAAACTAAACCTGGATACGCTCTGTTTTTTCCCCGAGGAGAGCTTGTTCTATCAGGTATGGCGGGGTCTGTATCCTGTCCGGACACTGGAATGCGAGGAGATCAAGAAAATTTTCATCAATATGTCATGAGGTGAGGTCATGGAAGACGCAGAAAAGGATGTTGAGAATTATGGCTTCGAGCACGGGGCAAATCTTGCCGGCGCCGACCTGAGCGGGAAAGCTTTTCCCGAAGTTGACCTGGAGGATGCCGTCCTCAAAGGCGCCAATTTACGGGGAGCTGTCCTGACCGGGGCGGCCCTCGCCCGCGCGGACCTATCGGCAGCGAATTTGAGCGGCGCCGATTTGAGCGATGCCGATTTGACGGGGGCCAATCTTGCGGGGGCAATCCTCGCCGGAACCAAGCTGACGGCCGCGAGCCTGGAATCCGCTTGCCTGGATAAGGCCATTCTGGCCAAAGCCAATCTGACCGAAGCCTCTCTGTCGGAGGCGTCCCTCCAAAATGCGGATTTATCCGAAGCCATCCTTGTTGAAGCGGCGCTCCGGGAGGCCCGTCTCATGAACGCTCGCTTGGACGGAGCAAACCTGAAAGAATCGGATCTGAGCGGGTCTGACTTAAGAGGCTCGAGCGCAATTAAGGCCGATTTTCAAGAGGCCAACCTCGAAGGCGCGAATCTTTGCGGGTGCGATCTCAAAGAGGCAAACTTCAAGGGGGCCAATCTGGTTCAGGCCGGCCTGGCCCGGGCCAAGGTCCAAGCCGGCAATTTGACCGAGGCCGATCTCGGCGAGGCGAATTTGTGTGAAGCGGACTTCTCCGGCGCGAATTTAACGGCCGCGGTTTTGAGCGAGGCGAGCGCGCCCGGCGTCGTTTTCGCCAACGCGGTCCTAGCGGAGGTGACCGCCGACGGGGCGGACCTCTCCAACGCCAGTTTCGCCGGGTCGGATCTCAAAGAAGGGAATTTCGAAAGTGCGTGCCTCGTCCGAGCCACGTTCGTCAACGCGGATGGTAGAGGAGCGTCTTTCAACAATGCTGACCTGGCGAACGCCTCTTTGCGAAATTCGAATTTCCGCGAAGCGGAATTCTTGTATGCAAGCCTGGAAGGGGCGAGAATTGAAGCCTCGAACTTGATCCTGGCCGACTTCAAGGGAGCCAGCCGGAATCGTCTTGAGATGATCGATTGTCTGACCAAAAAAGAAGAGGATACGACGGGGCCAGGACCGGCCGCCGAAGAGGAAGTCGAAGATTTTACGGATGTATTCTCGCCCCGCCGGCGGGCCGTCACCCAGGAAGAGCGCGCGGCTTTATTAAAGGATATCCCAACATGATCCGCCGGTTGCTGGAGACGGCAGGTATCATTCTCCCCTAAATCACAAACATGTCCGGAGACAAGACCGTCCTTCGCCGATCTCCCAAGATCAGAGTGAGAATAGAGAGGGGGAACGCCCGGGAAAAAGAGTTCTCTTTCACGGAGCCCTTCTGCATTGGTCGCGATGAAACATGCGGCGTCCAGATCCAGGACTCCTCCGTCAGCCGGATACATACGGAGGTCTATTTCCGGGAGGGAGGCTGGTGGGTCCGCGACCTCCAAAGCGCGAATGGCACGTACGTCGAAGGCAAGAAGATCGACCGCTTCCCCGTGGTCAAACCTCTAAGGATCGAGCTTGGAATCGATGGGCCGGAGCTCTCTCTGACCGTCGAGGAGGCATCGGCGGCGGAAGCGACCAAGGTTAAAAAAGGGCCTTCTGTCACTCAGTACGTCAAGCAATATTTCGGGGGAGTCACCCGTCAGGACGCCGGGGAACATACCCTTTTTCTGCGGCAGGCCTTTCGGCGGGTGCAAAAGAAACAGAAGCGCAAGTATTATTTGATCATCGCCGTCGCGGCGTTTCTGCTGATCCTTTCAGGCGGCTTCGCTTTCTACCAGCATGCCCGCTTCGAGAAGCACAGGCAGGTGGCCGTGGATCTCTTTTATAAAATGAAATCCCTTGAGCTGCAGATCGGCCAATTGAAGAGCTCGCTGAGCAAGGCCGGCGATGTCCAGAATCTGGCCCTTGTCAAGAACTTCGAGAGCCAGTTCACGGAAATGAAGACCCATTATGACCGCTCCGTGGACGACCTCGGCATCTATGAGAAAAAAATGAGCGAAGAGGATCGTCTGATCCTCCGTATTACCAGGATCTTTGGTGAATGCGAACTGAATTTGCCGGAGGGTTTCACTCAAGAGGTAAAGAAATACATCAAGAATTGGCAGTCGACAAACCTTTTGGCGAACATTATCCAGAGGGCCGTCAAAAACGGCTATGAGACGGCCATTTCCCGCGAGATGCTGAAGAAAAGCCTGCCGCCCCACTTTTTTTATCTCGCCCTCCAGGAAAGCGGCTTCAATCCGCAAGCTTGCGGCCCTCCAACGGCGTACGGCTTTGCTAAGGGTATGTGGCAGTTCATTCCCGACACAGCCAGACAATATGGGCTCCACGTGGGCCGTCTCTATGAATACCGCATGCCCGATCCCGAGGACGAGCGTCATGATTTCGAGAAATCCACTCAGGCCGCTGCCGCCTATATCCGGGACCTCTATGACACGGAGGCTCAAGCCTCGGGTTTGTTGGTCATGGCCTCCTATAATTGGGGCGAGACGAGAGTCCGGAGTCTCATCCGCAAGATGCCGCAGAATCCCAAGGAACGGAATTTCTGGCATCTTCTGGGATCCTATATCGGGCAGATTCCCGAGCAGACTTATAACTATGTGTTCTCCATCCTATCCGCCGCCGTCATCTGTGAGAACCCCCGCTTGTTCGGCTTCAGCTTCGAAAACCCTTTGTCCGCTCTCGAAAAATCCACAACGGAATGAACCCGTGCCTTTTCGTATCTGGCCCCGCAAAAAGATGACGGCACCTCCTCCGGGAGCGTCCGCCTCGGCGGAGCTCACGTCCTCCCTTTCGAAGAAGCCTCAGGCCGCTTTGGACTACGCTTCCCTTTCGAACGAAGGCCTGCAGCGACTCGTCAATCAGGACAGCTCGGGCGTTTTTCCGGAAGATCCGAAACAGGCAGATGTCATGAAAGGGCGCCTGTTCATCATCGCCGACGGCATGGGCGGCCTGATCGAGGGAAAAGTCGCCAGCGAGATGGCCGTCCAGATCATCTCCCATGCCTATTTTGCAGATGCATCGGCCGACATCTCTCAAAGCCTTTGCCAAGCCTTCGAGAAGGCGAACCTGGAAATCTTTCTGAAAGGGCAAGCCATGGACCCTTTGCAAAAGATGGGGACGACGTGCAGCACATTGGTCATTATACAAGATCGAGGGATCATCGCCCACGTGGGCGACAGCCGGATCTACCGCCTTCGAGAGCACGCCCTCGAGCAGTTGACGCAGGACCACACGGAGGAGGGTGAGGTGATTCAGGACGGACCCTTCACCATGGTCGAAGGCGAAACTCATCTCAATCATAAGCTCTTGAGCCGGGCCCTGGGGGTAGAATCCAATGTCAGAGTTGATCTGATCGAAGATATTCCTGCCAAGAGCGGGGATATTTTTATCCTTTGCACGGACGGCCTGGCGGTTGTGGGCCATGAAGAAATCAAGGAAATCGTGCGTTCCCATCGTCCTCCAGAAGCCTGTCAGGTGCTCATCCAGCGCGCCAATCAAAAAGGAGGGGAGGACAATATCACCGTCCAGGTGGTCCAAGTCCGCTAACGTCAACGCAATAAAGTGACATCCTCAATCGTGCGGGGCTAAGTCGTCCGTAGCCCCCGGACCCCGTGGGAACCAGTCCCGTCGGTTTCCCCCGTCGGAAAAACCGACGGGTCCCCCCTCCGCTACGGGGGCCTGCGGACGGCTTAGCCCCGCCCATAGAATGTCACTTTATTTATCGCCTTCACATTAGTTATTTATTTTGACTCTGAGTCGGCGAGTTGATATTATGAAAATAAGGGAAAAGGCAGACAGAACTTATGAAATGCCGTAAGTGCTTTACGGAAAACGCGGGTGACAGCCAGTTCTGCAGCAAGTGCGGGACCAGGCTCTTCCCCACCAGCGAGAGTCAAACGGCGACCCAGACGTTTTATGCCCCATCGTTCGAGCTTGCCGTGGGCAGCCTTTTTGCCGGGCGGTATCAGATCATCGAGGAGCTGGGCCGGGGCGGCATGGGCCGGGTCTATAAAGTTTTGGACAGGGAAATCAACGAAAAGATCGCCCTGAAGGTCCTCAGGCCGGAGATTTCCGCGGATGAAAAAACGATCGAGCGATTCCGAAACGAGCTGAAATTCGCGCGTAAGATTTCGCACCAGAACGTCTGTCGTATGTACGATCTGGCCAAGGAAGGCGGCGTTTACTACATCACGATGGAATATGTTTCCGGAGAAGATCTGAAGAGCACCCTGGAAAGGGTCGGGCAGATCAGCGTCGGCAAGACTCTCAAGATCGCCAAGCAAATCTGCAAGGGATTGGTGGAGGCCCATCGGCTCGGCGTCACCCACCGTGACCTCAAACCCCACAACATCATGATCGATCGGGAGGGGGAAGTCCGGATCATGGATTTCGGCATCGCCCGCTCCATCACCAGCACGGGGATCACCGAATCAGGCGTGATGATCGGAACGCCGGAATACATGTCCCCCGAGCAGGCCTTGGGAGAGAGCATTGACCAGCGGTCGGATATCTATTCTTTCGGCGTCATCCTGTTTGAATTGTTGACGGGCATGGTCCCTTTTCGAGGCGATACCGCGGTCGGCGTGGCCCTTAAGCAAAAGACAGATGTCCCCGTTGAGCCGAGAAGCCTCAATCCTCAGATCCCCGGCGACCTGAATGCTTTAATCCTCAAATGCCTGGAGAAAGACAGAAAAAAACGCTTCCAGAGCGCGGATGAGATCCTCCAGGAGCTCTCCAAGATCGAAAAAGGGGTTCCGACGACGGAAAAGATGGTTTCTGAAAAGACGTCCTCCCGCGAGGTCCGGCCAAAAAGACGGCGACGCAGGTTTCTCCTGCCGGCCGCAGCTCTTCTGGTCATCGCTCTTGTTGCCGGATTGTGGTACGTTTTCTTTAGGATACCCCCGCCTCCCCCACCGTCCAAAGAAACTGAAAATGGAAATAAAGGGGGAATTGTCCAAACGAAAGATGAAAAAGTCCAAAAGGAGGCTGAAAAGCCTCAAAACGAAGGCGAAAAAGTCCAAAATGCCGTCTTGAATATCGGTTCGGTCCCCAGTGGGATCAAAATTTTTATCAATGAACAAGAAAAAGGAGTGACTCCAGGCAAATACGAACTCCCGCCGGGGACTTATAAAATTCGCTTGAATGCTCCCCATTATCAGGAAAAGGCCGAGACCTTAAACCTTGAAGCGGGCGGAAACGTCTCTAAAGACTACGTCCTGGACCCTCTTTATATGCTCGAGATCACGACGAATCCTGCCGGAGCCAGCGTGTGGATTGACGGAAACCTGCAGGGCAAGACGCCGACGAGCCTCGAATGGCCCAAAGACACCTGCCGGATGAGGATCGAAAGGGGGAGCGAATGGGTGGCCGTGGACGAAACCCTTCGCTTGGTTGCCGGAAAAACAAATGCCGTCAGCAGAGTTCTGCAAAGGGTAATGCTCAAGCTCGTCATAACGACGGATCCGCCGGGAGCGCTGGTGAGCATCGGCAATGACCAAGCGAGAGTTGCACCAGTGGAAAAAGTGCTGCCGGCGGGAACCTATACGATCAAGCTGGAGAAAGAAGGCTTCAAAACGACAATCGAGACATTAACCTTAAAATCCTCGACCGAAAAACTTTATCCCTTGGCCAAGCTTGTCCAGGGATCCGTTCAATTTACGGCCTTTCCGTTTGCGGACGTCTATGTCGACGGCGAATTCGTCGTCAAGGTCCCGCCTCTCAAGAGTTTCAGCTTCATGGAGGGAAAGCATGCCGTCATTTTTAGTTCCTCGAGCCTAAACAAGCGGTATCTCGTCGAGGTCGAAGTCAAAGCGGGCCGGTCCGTCCACGTCCATATGAATATGCAGACCGGCGAAAGCAAAATCACGGAAGAAAATACAGAACCGGTCCGATAAGGGGGAGAAATGCATCAACAATCTCAAACAACAAGACGATTGATTTCCGTCATCGGAGTTTTTTTTCTTCTGTTCGCCGCGGGCCATATCTTCGCCGAAATTCCAGAGGCGAACAGTCAGCAGGCCAGCCTTTTCCTCAAGGAAGGAATCGAGCTCTACAAGTCCGGGGAATATAGCAAGGCAATCGAACGGTTGTCTCAGGTTGAGCCGTCGACAAAAGACAATAAACTGCTTTCAGAAGCCTATTTTTATTTGTCCCTCTGTTATTTTTCCCTGGGAGAGACAGAGAGCGCCAAGCAGTTTATTAAAAAAACGCTCCAGACCGAGCCGGCCAAAGAGACTTCGATCACCTTCGGCCTTTTTCCGCCTGAATATGTCGATCTTTTTAACAAGGTCAAAAGTGAGGTGACGGGAAAAGCCGTTGAGAAAGAGACCAAAGGCGAGGAGGTGCGGAAGGCCGGGCAGGAAGTTCTTCCCGAACTGGGCCCGCCGCCGAAAAAAGGAGGTGGCTTGAAGCTCTATTTGACGGGAGGCCTTCTCTCTGCGCTGCTCAGTGACTATAACGATGTCGTCGACGGAAGGAATCTGTATTACGACGATAAAATGACCAATATCAGCGGCCTCTGGGAAAACATGCATATGGCCATAGATTTTGGGGGTGAATTGGCGTTCTTTTTTCCGACCAATCTCGGGCTGGGATTGGGGCTGAATTATACGGCATTCAGCAAAGACAATACCATCAGCGGCGATAATAAGTCGGATCATCTCAAGTGGACGAGTGGAGTCAAACCCAGCATCAGCGTCATCCCCGTGACCCTCAATCTGCATTACCTGGCGCCGATCGCTCCTAAATTGAGCTTGGACTTGAGCGGCGGCGTCGGATTCTATCTGGTGACCTTCAACGTTGAAACCCATGATGCGATAGGAATATTGAAAACCGATTATACATTCAATTCCAGCAAAGGAGGGATCGGCCTGCAAGCTGGACTCGGACTAGAGATCGAAGCATCACCGAACCTGGCGATTCTGCTCAAGGCGACCGGCCGGCTGGCGAGCGTTTCGAGTTTCATGGGAGAGTGGACGAGGGTTTCCAATGTGAGTGGAAACGGCTCCGGGAGTGACTATTACATCTGGTATTTTACCCTTGATTCCTATCCCGCGTTTAGTTTTGGAGCCGAAAAACCGGTCGGTTCTGGTCTTTCCGACGTCCGGGAGTTTGCCGTTGATTTGACCGGCTTTTCTCTCGTCGCCGGGCTCAAGCTCAGCTTTTAGATTCACCCAGACAAAACTTAAAGGGGCAGTTCTCTTTTCCGAAAACGGGGAACTGCCCTTTTTTTTGCGCTTTCGCTGGGGAAACAGCGCCTTGAATCCGCGGGCGGATCATCCGGCTATTGACGCAAAAGCGGCATTCATTCTATAGTCTTGAGGAAAGAACGCGATCGAAGGAAGGAAGGAGAGAATGGCTCAAAATCTATGGAGGTCCAAATTCCTCGTTTTCGGCACCGTTTTTCTCTTTGTCTTTTGTCTCTTCTCCGATGTGTTCGCCAGGCAGAACCCACCCGAGCAAAGCCAAGCCGAGAAGCTCTTAACCGAAGGCAAAAAGCTGTATGCCGACGGGGAATATGAGAAAGCGATCGTCGTCCTCTCCGAAGCATTGAATCTGACCAAAAAAGGGCCGGCTCCTCCCAAGGCGGTTGTGGAATCGATTTACTTGAATCTCGCCCTCGCCTATTTTGGGATCGGCGCCGCGGGCCGGTCTAAAGAAAATCTCGCCAAATTGTTCGAGGTCAACCCAGGATATACGATCGATGAGGCAGCCCAAAGTCCGGACTTTGTCCAACTCTTCAACGATGTCAAAAAAATCTCCGTGAAGCCGGTTGCCATTCCAGCCCCCCCGCGTCCCGAGCCGGGGCCGAAAAAAGGAAAGTTTCCCTGGCTCATCGTCGGAGGCCTGGCCGTTGTCGGGGTTGTGGTGGCCGTATTAGTTTTAGGGAAAAAAAGCCAGGACTCGACGTCCCCTTCGACGCCCTCGGCGACGACGGGAAACATCCAAATCAATTCCACTCCCACGGGTGCCCAAGTCTACTTGGACGACACGGACACGGGGAAGACAACAGACTGCACATTGACCAACGTATCCACGGGAACCCACCAAGTGAGGCTCGTTCTTCAAAATTATGGAAAGTGGGAGGGGAGCGTCGAAGTCAAGGCGAACCAAACCGCTTCTGTCTCAGCCACGCTGTCAGCCTTCGTGTATGAATTCGTCCAAGCCTGGGGACAGGGAGGGAGCGGCGACGGAAGTTTTGGGGGGCCGATGGATGTTGCGGTCGACACCTCCGGAAATGTCTATGTCGTGGATTTGGGGAATTACCGCGTCCAAAAATTCACCTCGAGCGGCACCTTTCTCAAAACGTGGGGAAGCAAAGGAAGCGGGAACGGCTACTTCAACGCGACGGGGGCGGTCGCCGTCGACAACTTGGGCTACGTCTACGTCGCTGAACCCGTGGTGAATCACCGCGTCCAAAAATTCACCACGGAAGGCACCTATTCCGGCAAATGGGGCAGCCTTGGAACCGGTCATTATCAATTCAGTGGTCCTTGGGGGATCGCCGCCAGCAGCGCCGGCTATGTCTATGTCGCCGATTCGGGCAACAATCGTATAATGAAGTACGATACGAACGGCTCGTATGTAACCCAATGGGGTGGCTCTGGAAGCGCCGAGGGCCAATTCAACGATCCGGAGGGAATTGCCCTGGACGGATCGGGTTCTGTTTACGTCGCAGATTACGGCAATCATCGCGTCCAGAAATTCAATACCAGCGGAGGTTTCCTGGCCAAATGGGGGAACTCCGGAACCGCCGATGGACAATTGAACAAGCCCATGGGCATCGGTGTGGACAGCGCCGGCTATGTTTTTGTCGCTGATTCCTCCAATCACCGCGTTCAGAAATTCAGTTCGAGCGGATCATTTGTAACCAAATGGGGAACGAACGGCAGCGGCCAAAGCCAGTTTCAGTATCCAGCGGGGATCGCCCTGGATACGTCCGGCAACGTCTATGTTTCGGATCTGGAAAATAACCGCATCCAAAAATTCCGGATCACGACAAGAACCCAGGCTCTGGCCCCGGCAACAATTTCCTATTCGCCGCGCCCACCCAGAGCCAATGCCGTCTCCCGACCAGGCGCCTCAAAAACGGCCTTTCCTCAAGATTCCCGAACGAGATCGAAATCCAAAAGAAAGAACGAACCGCCCATAAAAAAAGAGAAATCCTAGAGGATGAGCGAGGGAGTCAGGCGTCTCAGCCTCGGACGCCTCCTCCTCCTGATGGACCCGAGTCACCCGGGTCGCGGCCATCGCCAGCGATCCGGGACCAGAGTCTGCCACAAAACGTCCTCATATCCCTGTTCCATTGAATCGTATGCCTCTCCAGCCAAGTCCTGTCCCCACGAATGCGGAGGAAGCTTTTTTCCTTCAAGCTGATACTCTGTCCATTGGGGGCGATAATCTCGGCACTCGACTTTTCCGCCGTGGCAATTAGATAATTCCCCCGGTCATCCAGTTCCATGCCGCTTCTGGCCATTTGCCTTAAGCCCGATTTTACATCGTCGACGATAACATTCCCGGCGACTGTCTGAATACGAATCATTTTTGCACCCCTTTTTTCAAATTAGGATAAAATTGATTCTTTGTCAAGCGTTTGGGGCAGCATTTGATATCTCTCCACGCTTAATATTTTTGTCCCCGGCGACGGGCCGCGGCGAAAATGATTCAAAAAACCCTCTTTGAAGTTGCAAAGTGATTTTTCTTTTGTTAATGTTTGGATGATTAAAAGGAGGAAGGCATACGAAAAAGGGAATTTCCCTCCGGAGAAAATTCGTATGGAAGAGTGGATTGTCAAAGATATTTTTCTGAAAGCCAAGAAATCTTTAGAAAAAATGAACGATTCCCTCCGTCTGTCTAAGGAATTTATCGAAGAAGACATGCCGCGGGATCTCAAGAAATATTATCTGGCCCGGACGTTTTTCAAGGAAGGCCAGAAACTCTCCGAAGAAATGATCAAGGACGCAAAAAAATTTCTTGGCCCTTTGCCGGCTTATCTATCAAAAGAAACGATCGAGGCCAGAACCAAGCTTCTTAGGGCGACAAAGGTCGTCGTCCTGAGTCAAGATTACGAGGGATTAGCCGCTGAGCTTCAAGAAGACGAATTCTTGAAATCGTTCATGAGCTTTGAAGAGATCGAGGGCTTTATTAAAGAAAATTATCAAAAGCAACAATTGGGAAAGCGGAAGCTCCCCAACATCAAGGCCAGGATGGTCATCGATAAGCTTAAGAGAGCGGAGCGGCAAGCATTCGCCGTGCAGAAGCGGGCCTCCGAAGAAGCCCAGAAATTAGGCTGATTCCACTAGCGTCGAAAGGACATGTGCCAAGCCCCCCCGATTTTAAAATTGACCTTCTAGAAATAATCGTAGATCCGGATTTTAAGGACCACCTTGAGGATCGAATTGGTGAGGGCGATCACTTCCCCGATCGCCCAGGCGGGAAGCAGCACCCGGTATTGAAATTTTCTGAGTTTGTCATAGGGACGGTCCTTGCCTTTGATGACAAGAACCAAGAAAACGAAGATGAAACCGAACATGCCGAGCGTTGCGGTCGTCATATGAGTGAGAAAAAGAGCACTCCCCCATGGGGCGCGATGAGAGCCGGGGAGATTCGTTGTCGGCGTGAGTCTGAACGAGGCCAGGACGGCTGTCGCGATATCCAACACGACGGCCACTCCCAAATATCCCAGGAAAGGCTCTTGGCGACGATAAAAGCGCCGGCTGGCCAGGACATAAAAATAGAAGGTGGCGACGGCTAAAACGATATTGATCAAAACGGCCATGTTGGTTCCTCCAGGATCATACGGGTAGCCTTCCGACCTGTCAGGCGTCTGGATTTATCCAAGGCCATTACATTTTTCTTCGCTACAGATAGTCCTTAATGGGAGGGAAAAGCAGCCTCTGAATGTCCGGCCTCTTCATATTTTCAGGGGTCACGAGAGTCTCGCCCGTATCGACCTTTGCTTCATACGGCTGGCCGCGAAGGAACGCCACGGCCGTCTTCACTCCTAGATATCCCATCTTGAACGGGTCCTGCAACACCAGCCCATGAATATAGCCTTTTCCCATTCCGTCCACCAGCTTCTGGGAACTGTCGAACCCCACAAATTTGATTTTGCCGGCCAAACCCCGGTCCTCCAACGCCCGCAGCGTTCCAAAGGTTGTCGACTCGTTGGGACAAAAGATGCCCTCCACCTCGGGAAAGCGGCTGAGCAGATTCTCAAGGGTTTGATAGGCGGATTCAGTCGTGATTCCGGCATAGATATCCTTAGAAAGAAACTTGATTCCCGGAAATCTCTTGGCCACGGTTTCATAAAATCCCTGCTCCCGGAGCGTGGAGCTCGCCGCTCCTTCATGGCAGCGGATTAAAAATACCCCGCCTTGGCCAGCCAGGATCCGGCCAAGATACTCGCCGGCCAGAACACCTCCTTTGTAGTTATCCGTAGCAATGTTGCTGATGGGCTCTGGTCCTTCCAAGGGCGAATCGATGATGACGACGGGGATGCCCTCCTTTTTCGCTTCCTGGATAGGACGGATGAGGGCGTGGTCATCGAGCGGTGCGAGCACGATCCCCTGGACGCCGCGGTTGATAAAGTCCTCCACAACCATGACCTGTCCGTCGCGATCATCCTCCTTTTGGGGGCCTTTCCAAAGGACGTCCACGCCGAGCTCACGGCCGGCTTTGACCGCCCCGGCGTGGATCGACTTCCAGAATTCGTGGGTCATGCCCATGGGGATCACCGCGATTTTCAGGCTTTTTTCGGCGGGGGATTTCTTCGAGTGGCACGAATTTAAGCCAAAGACGAGACCTGCGGCGAATAACGAAAGAAGCACAACGCCGCTTTTTTTGACAAGAGGTCTCACAACACGATCCTTCCGTATTGAAACGACTTTAACAAATGTCAATTTGGCTGTCAAACATTGGGCTGTAAATGGAGAGCACGCTGCGGATTTTCTACCGACGCCGATATTCATCCCGGTAGAGTCCGATCTTATCCTGCGGAATGGGAACGAATCCAGAGCCCAACGCCGCCGCGTCTTTTTTGAGCCGGAAATCCATCCTCTCGGGAGAGACAAAACCCGGGTTTTTATCCACGAAATTATCATGAACCTCGATCAGGGCCGGATCGGCGTGCCAGCCCACTTTCAGCCATTCACTCCCCGAGCAGATATTTCGTACAACGCGAACATTTTCAGGCGGCACTCCTGCGGCTGTCTGATAATAGCGGTCGAGGTCGGCAATGGCCGGGTAGCGGCTGCGATAGAGTCCTTGCGGCACCGCCAATAGCTGCTGCTTCATGAATTGATAGACCATGTTCGACCAGACCGGGGATTTGTCGAGCCCCCGGCCGTCGATTTCTACAGCCGGATGGCACCCGACAAAGATATTATTCTCCACCCGATGATCCCGTCCGCCGCCCAGAAAAACCGCTCTTTTGACCTCATAAAAGATATTGCCGAAAATCTCCGTCCCGCTGACGCAGTCGTCCATATAAACGCCCATCGCACCCATGCCGACGCCGCCGACGTGGTGGATGAAATTGTATCGGATCCAGTTGCCGCGGAAGGTCCAGTCGCGGCCGGAATAGATCGCACCCACATCGCCCGTCTC